>Ga0194059_1001156_pt1 | contig 11455 bp, 20 predicted proteins | sample SepL6211m_MetaG_FD_163426 | JGI IMG/M metagenome (GOLD analysis project Ga0194059, IMG submission 163426) | Anoxic zone freshwater microbial communities from boreal shield lake in IISD Experimental Lakes Area, Ontario, Canada - Sep2016-L626-11m | ecosystem: Environmental > Aquatic > Freshwater >... | reverse complement strand
CTTCGAGACCGTTCAGCAGACGATCGGCCGGCTGCACAAGGGCAAGTTCCTGGAGCAGCTGAGCGCGTCGCTGCTGCTCTCGCAGAAGGCCGGAGCGCCGGAGGAGGGGTCGTGAACTTGTACGCCGACGAAGACGGGCCGACCGGTACGCTGACCGACGACGACGGCAAACCCGCGATCGAGGCGGTGCAGCAGCTGATCGCCTCGTCTCCGTGAGCCCCACCGAGTCCACCGTACTGTGCGGAGAGGGCAAGAAGGCCTACGTCATGAACCGCAACGACCCGCCGCAGCAGGGCGTCTGGGTGGAGTGCACATGCCGCTGGGAGGCGTCCTGGGCTCGATCGTCGCGTACCACTCGATGGAGTGCGGTTCCACTATGCCCGAGCACCAGCAGATGGTGGTGCTGGCGCCGCGCGCGTACAGCGCCATGCTGTGGTGGCGCCAGCACCCCCACGACATGCCCGTCCGCAGCTGCTTCGGCCGCGGCGGCCGGCGTCATCGCCGGCGCCGCATGCAGCGCCTTCCCAAGGGCTCGCCGTAGGATCTCGCGATGACGACGACGCTCACGCTGTCCGCGGTAGCGCAGCATCTTGGCAAGCAGCTGCCCGAGCAGGGCCGCTGCTACTGCCCGGTGCGGCAGCACAAGCGCGACGACAAGACCGCCAGCGTGTTCCGCGCGGACAGCGGCGACATGCTGCTGGAGTGCTTCAGCTGCGACGCGCCCGAGAACGTGTGGGACGCCATCGGGCTCTTCGCGGCGATCCAGCAGGTGGACCGCAAGGAAGCGTGGCACCAGCTGCGGCGGCTCGGCTTCGCCGTGCCCGGCCTGCGCGACCCACAGGACGCGCCGCAGGAGAGGCGCGCGGCGCCTCCGTCGGCGCCGGCGCCGGCGTCCATGCCGATCACCGGCCGGCCGCCCCGCCACATCATCCCGCTCGACCCGCATGAGATGGATCGGCTTCGCGACGGCACCGACGTTAGCGCGCTGGAAGCGTTCGCGGCGCAGCGGCGGCTCCCTCTGTCGCTGCTCATGCAGCACGGCCTGGTGACGGTCCCGACGCGGCAGGGTGTGGCGATCGGCTTCGTCTACTGCGACGCCGCTACGGGGCAGCCGTGTCGCCTGAAGTGCAAGCACCCCGTGGCGCCCGACCGAGGCCCCGCGTACTTCATCATCCCCGCGCGCCAGCCGGGCCAGGAAGGTTCCGCGGCGGCGCCGCTGTACTTGGGCAACCTGGTCAAGCCAGGGCGGCCGGCGCTCATCCAGGAGGGCGAGGTCGACGCGCTGTCGGTGGCGTCGATGGACTTCGACAACGCCGTCAGCCTGCCGGACGGCGCCGACTCGGCGCGCCACTGCTGCCTCCAGGCGATCGAGTACTGCACGCCGTGGCTGATCTGCACGGACGCCGACCCCGCGGGCGACCGCGCCGCGGCCAGCCTGATGGAGCGAGCCCGCACGCTGCGCATCGACGCCGTGCGGGTCCGGTGGCATCGCCTGAGCGACGACGGAGGCCTCCAGACGGTGAAGGACGCCAACGAGGCGCTCCTGCGGGGGTTCCGCAGGGAGGACTTCGTGCGGTCGCTCAGGGGGCCGCTGGTCGAGCGCTACGGGTTCGACCCGTGCTTCGGCGGCCAGTCCTCGTAGTTTCGCCAGTCGCGCCAGCTTCGGCTCCAGCGGCGCCGTAGCCAGTGCATCGACAGCGCCAGGTAGGCCACCGAGACGATCAGCCTCGTCGCGAAGTTGCTCTTCGGAGCCGTTCCCACGGTCACGCTATCGCTTCTTCGTCGGGCTGTACTCCGCGACGCTTTGCTGACCATCTTCCCGCTTCAGGGAACCAAGCTGCTCCCTTGAGAGCTGCGTGCCTCTGAACAAGCAGTTGAAGTACATGTCGCCTGGCAAAAATACTGGACCTCGTCTCGGTGTGGCGCAGGTGGCAGTCCTCGAATAAGCAGCGCTTGATCAGACACCTAGAGAAGCGGGCTCCCCTCAGGTCGGCTCCAACGAAGCTGACGCTCACAAGATTTGCACCGCTAAACTGGGCACCCACCAGGTTCAATTCGGCCGGCGTGACCCCGGCGAGAACGAGCCCTACGGTGGCCACGGGGGGCGCGTAGTTATCGAGAATGAACGCTTTCAAGCGCTCCACGTACTTCTCGGCAGGCGGCTGGTTTTGCTTCCCAAAAATTGACACGAAGGAATTGTACTCGCGCGAAAATTCCATCGAGCAGCGCGGCCTCCCTCGTTTGTTACGAAGGCTCAGGATGTCGATGCGGCCCTCCAGCATGTCCTGGTCGTACCTGCCATCGCCGAGGCAGTTCTGCACCAAGTCGCCTTCCTGATCGAGCTGCTGCACCGTCGTCAGCCGCTGTATCGTCCACCCGTCGGCGAAGCGGTACACGACCTCGCCGGGCGATATCGGCATGTAGGGTATCCACGCCTCCAGTTGCTCGACCGCCTGTGTGGCCGTGAGGCTGTTCAGGTCTGCTCTGGTCGCGGCAGCCCACCGCACGATTTTGTGCGCCTTGCGCCACAGCCGACTAGATAAAGCAATCTTCCCCAGGTGCGCAGCGTCGAACGTTGGGATGTCGAAGTCCTGTATCTCGCCGACTAGAACGAGCGGAAGAGCACGATGAATCTCTCGGGCGATCCATGGGAAAATGTAGTCATGCTCGTAATGCTTTGGTGGCGGGCTAGCCCTCATGTCGGCCCACCCAATCTCAGCAGTATAGCGATCAGCTTCGGCGTCGCCATAGCGGCCATCAACCCACAGGTTCGCGATGGTGACGGCTCGGCGCGTCTCCGGCGCAGCAGGCCCAAGTTTCTGAGCAAACTCGTGCACGAGCGTGAAAAATAGCGCCCGTTCGCGCTCCATGTCCATCAACTCGCACGCGATGGCGACGCAGCAAAGCGCAGCCATCGGGTCCAACTCGGCGTACTGCCGCAGCACCCACCGGAGGCGCCCCTGCGGGCTGTTGGGAGTGTACACGATAGCTCCCTACGGGGCGCCGGCTACGTCAGGCACTGCATGCCCAACCAGAAGTCCGTCACGTGCAGCAGCGACGTCACGACGTGGTTCGTGATGATGGCGCTGCCGCCGCGAGGCGGGATCGGCGCGTAGATGGCCAGCAGACCGTCGATCGCCGTTTCCCAGTCCCGTGTTGAGTAGTTCGCGTTCTGGAGCTGGTTATACCCCAGCTGGTTGAACCGGCGGACCGGCCATCGGTAGCCGAGCGACGTGTAGCAGCATTCGAGCGTCAGGCTGACGTCGAAGGGCGTCATCTCGGAGTCGTCGCAGTCGTGGCCGAGGCGAGCCCCCACGCCGACCAGCGCCACCGCGGCCGGCGGCGGCGGCCCGCACATCTCGATGACGAAGCGCATGTACGACAGGATCGCGCCCCCGTACCGCTCCATCATCATCGAGTCGTTGCCGGTGAAGAGGTCGCAGAGGCACTTCCGGTCTTGGCACCCGATGGCCTTCATCCCTTCACGTTGCCCACGAGCTTCCCGCCGACCGCGCCGAACAGCGCCGCGCCCCCGAGCGGCAGCGCGAGCGCCACGACCGTGCCGACGGGATTCGACGTCGGCCTCGGCATGGCGGCCGGTGGGCCAGCGAAGCCGCGCGGCCTGTACATGGCGAGCCTCATCGTGCCCTCCGGGGCTCGGGGTTGACGTGCAACGTGGCCCAGAAAATCGCGCCAGCGACGGCCAGGATGCCGGTGCCGACCGCGACCGCGGTCCACTAGGTCTGGCGCTGCTCGGGCATCTTATTTCTTCGCTCCGAAGTAGTAGCCGAGGCCCAAGCAAGCGACGCCTGCTACGGCGGCGATGACGTAGCCCGACCGCTTGGCGTCGACGGCCGCGGAGCATGAACACGTCCCGGTCGGCGCCGGCAACGCTTGCGCACCTCGACCTGGCGCCGCAGGGCCGTCGAGCGCCGGGAGCAGTATCCCTTTGTTGATGGCAACGTCCATCGACTTATTCAGCTGCGCAGAATACGGGTTCGCACGCTTCATCGCTTGTGAGGTGCTGAACGCTGACGCAACTTGGTCCCAGGTGGAAGCGAGGCTCGGCATCACGCGGAAGCGAGCTGCCCACATGGGCAGAAACTCGTCCTCTGTGCGATCGAGCCCTCCGTCCGGCGCAGGCGTATAGGACCACACGGGTCCGCCTGACGACAACGCGACAGCGATGTCGTTTTCCATCGCGGCAACGATGGGGCCGAGGTGAGCGTCGTCGTAAACTCCGAGTGCCATTTTTCAACCTCTTCTTGAAAGCCTGTTAGGCGACGCCGGCGCCGACGCCGAGCATGAGTCCTCCGACCAGCCACGGCACCCAGTCGTCCTTGCCGTCCTCCGCGCCGACCGCGCCGACGGCCGCACCGAAGCCGATCATGAACAGCGGCGTGAGGAACGTCGCGAGGAACACGTCCGCTACCCTCGGTGCGGTGACATCGGGTGCCCCATCGCGTACAGCGCGATCCAGTGGTCACCACGAGCCGCCACGTTCTCGCACGGCCGCATCGAGTGATCCCCGCAGACGGAGCAGCTGAAGTGCAGGAAGACCTGCCCGGTAGGCTGCTGAACGATCCACCAGCTCACGGGCGAGCCGGGTAGCCTCTTGGGTGCCGTTTGCACCCCGGGAGGCTACCGCGGCTCGCCCGCGCGGCGCTAGTTTTTCTCTCCGCCGGCCAACAGATGGCTCCGGCCGGCCCACTCGCGGAACCGAAGCTCGCTCGATGGGGCATCGACCTCCTGCCGGTGGACGACCACCTGATCGAGCTTCTCGGCGCGCTGGCGCGCGATCTCACGGTCCATCTCCACGGCGAGCTGTTCGAGCTTCTGGATGCACTCCAGCCGCTTCTTCTCGACCACGTCGAGCGAGCAGTCCTGCGGGACCGCGATCGTGCAGAACAGCCCCTCGTTGCTCATGGTCGCCTTCACGACGCCGTAGAAGAACGTGAACGCGACCGCCATGGCGGACGTCTGGAGCACCGCCAGCTGCTCTGTCGTGTACCGCCGCGTCGCGGCGAGCCGAAGCCACCACGTGGGCGTGCAGTCGATCTGGACGCGAGACTTCATCAGCGGTCGCAAGGCTGCCACGTTGCCTCCCTATCGAGCGTACATCTGCCGGAACGATCGCACGACCGAGTGCTGCACGCCAGCTCGGCGGAGCGCCCGCAAGGCGGCCGCGAGGTCCCGCGCGATCTCTCGCTCGGCCCACCGCAGCCAGCGGCGAACGGCCGGGCGCCGCTTCCGCAACACCGGCGGTAGCTTCCTGGATAGGCGCACGAGATCGACGTGATGGTCGAGCCTCTGCCGCCATCGGCTCCACAGCATGTCGGCCGCATCGACCCGATCGATCGAGACCCTCACGCGCGCCAGCGTTCTGCGCGCCACCGCGATGTCGTCGCGCGATGGCGCGGCGCCGTCGTCGCCCGGGATGCCGAGCGTTGTCGCGACGAGCTGCCCGTGAAGATGCAGAAGGTCCCGCCGTGAGCACCGGCCTCCCTCGCGGGGGCCCGCGCAGCACTCGCGCGACGTGTGGCAGCAGCACTTCATGCGGGCGTCCACCATCCCATGATGCGCAGCGTGCCGGGGCGCGAGGGACTCCGGCAGCTCACGCGCGCCATGAAGCTCTGCCGAGGCGGCACGCAGTGGACGCTCAAGCTCGCGACGTCGTCGTGCCGGTGGAACGTGCCGACCGTCCGGTCGCCCACGATGAACCGCACCGACGACTCCTCGGGCAGCGTCGTGTCGCGCACGTCCGCGATCACGTACAGAAGGTCCGGCGGAACGACGAACGCCGGCGTCGCCCATTCGATCGGGCACCCGGGCTGCCCGGGGATGCCGGGCCGCTCGAACGCCGCCAGCTCGATTGGATCCGACTCCAGCATGGCGCGCATCTTCGCCCGGTTGAAACCACGCACGAACGCTTCCGTCATCGCGCCTCCTTCGCCACCGCTACCCCTTCGGCGGCGGCTTTGCAACGGGCGCTCGCGGCGGCCGCGGCCTCCTCGTCGGCGTCGCACCCAGCGAACCGGCGGCCCCGCTGGAGCGCGCTCACGCCGGTCGTGCCCCACCCGGCGAAGCAGTCGATCACGAGGTCGCCCTCGTTCGAGTGCGTCTGGATGATCCGGTCCAGCAGCGGCACCGGCTTCTGCGCGGTGCGCTCGGGCCGCATCAGCTCCGGGATGTCGTGCCAGACGTTGCTGACGCGCTTGAAGTCGCTCTTGGCCGGGTAGCGATTGTCCCATCCCTGGTAGCCCCGCCGCACGTTCAGCAGCGGGACGTTGAACGTGCAGGCGGTCCTGTCGGGGCTCTTCGAGAGCCACAGGATCTCCTCGCGGCAGTACAGGTAGTCGTACTGCTTGCCGTACGCGCGGCGCTTCTGCCACGTGATCCAGTTTCTGAACGTCAGGAACCGCTCGGCCGCCGCCAGCACCTCGAAGAGCGGGTGGCAGCCATGCCGGCCGAGGCCGCCGAACATCAGGACGGACCCTCGGTCGCTCAACCGGTCCGCCACCTCCGCCAGCACGCTCACGAGCCAGTCACGGTAGTCGGCAGCGCTCGACCACTGCCGGTCCCATGCGGCGTTGACGATGCCGAAGTACGGGGGGTCGATGACCGCCAAGTCCGCCTTCTCGCGGCGCCCTTCCAACCACTCAAGCGCGTCGCCGTGGGCGACGTAAGGCTGAAGAGAGGTGGAGGCCCCGCGAGGAAGGGCGGTCTCCTCGCGAGGCACCACCAATGTCTCACCACGTCGCACTTCGCGCAAGACATTTGTCATCGGTCGCTCGCTTTTCTTTCCGCCGAACCTTTGACGCGTCTCCCGCGACGCCCGTACGATGCCGCAGGAGACCAATGACCACCTACAAACCGACCGCGCAGGCACGCAACTGGGCGAAGGAACACGCCGCCGCGATCGTCGCGATCCACCCTAAGCTCTTCCTCGACATGACCACGTCGAGCGACGAGCACGCGGCCTCGATCCGATCGGCCGCCAAGCCGCTCGCGTTCTACCAGCAGCGCACGGACCTGGAGCACCCGTTCCTGCACGTCGACTACGCGACCGGCATCATCGGGGGGCACGAGGGTCGCCACCGCGCGGCCGCCGTCGAGGCCGCCGGGGGCACGCAGTACCCGCTGGCCATCCTGATCGACAACCTGCCGAAGCGCTTCGTCCCGAAGCCCTTCGAGCGCTTCTCGCAGGACCGCTTCGCCGAGGTGAACATGCCGCGCACGCCCTCCTGGTCGGACGTCCCCAAGACATGGTCGTCGCCCTACAGGGCCTCGTTCTACGACATCTCGTCGCTCGTCAGCGAGGACAGCATCTTCGTCATCGAGCCCTCGCCGCAGCGGTCGTACTACTACAGCAACAGCCGCGCCGGCATGCCCGACCAGCCGAGCGAGCGCCCCGCCTGGTGGTGCGTCGTCTGCGGCTCCCCGCAGGCATCGATCGCCCAGCATCACGACCACAACGTCGACCTCGCGTGCGGCCACACCGCCAAGCTGTGGCAGCTGAGGTGGGCGATGCAGCATCACAACCAGGACCACGTGCAAGACGACCAGTTCTTCTACGATCCCTCGTGCGGGTACACGAGGAAGCGCGTCGACGATCGGATCGAGAGCGGTCACCTGAACCTCCCCGACTTCAGCCCGGTGGACCCGAGGTGATGGCGGTCGTCGGCGCCGGGCCCGACCTCATCGCGTTCGCGCCCGCGAGCGCGCTGGCGGACGTGCCGTCTCGGTACGAGCACAATCCGCGCCCCCGGAGCCTCTCGCGACCTGCTCTCGCCGAGGCGACCGATTTCTACGCGGGGCACGGCCGATTTCTCGTCCGCACGGTGTTGTTGCGAGCGGAAGGGTGGAGCGAAGACGCGACGGCGCCGTTCATCCGTTCGTCCGTTGCCGCGGCCCGGCTTTGCGGTCACCTGGCGCACTCGGACGTCGAGTACCTGGTCTGCATCGCCATGAACCCGGTGGGGCGCCTCATCGCCATCCACGAGGCCGCCGTCGGCGGGGTCGAGCAAGCGACGGCGACGACGCACCAGCTGATCAAGGTCGCGATGCTGTGCTCGGCGCGCAGCATGATCATGGTGCACAACCACCCCAGCGGGGACGTCCAGCCAAGCCCTTCGGACGTCCGCTTCACGGCCAAGATCAAGAAAGCGCTCGACTGCGTCGACGTCAACTTCGCGGACCACATCATCGTGGGGCCGAAGGCCGGGGCCGTGGACGTCCACTACGCGAGCTTCGCCGACATGGGTCTGCTCGACGGAATCGACAAATTCGCCTAGACGGCTCACGGCTCCGCAGCGTCTTGGTCGGCCGCCCGCCGGGCCTCGTCGGACCTGGCCAGCAGCCGCTCCGCTGCGGCCGTCGAGAGCCTTTGATACGGCTCCGAGAGGCGCCCCGCAGCCTCATCCTCGGGGGTGTCGTGCAGCGGCACGAGCGTCGACCCGAAGACCCGCGTCGGCGACCTGTACTGCACATGGTCCGCGCGCGCGGCCTCGGCGAGGAGCTTCACGGCCGACTGGCCGCACTCCACCAAGACGGTCGTGCATTCCGACGAGAGCCGATGGCTGCGCCGGATCGCGCAGCACTGCTCGACCAGCACGCGGCCGATCCGTTCGTACGCGGCCTTGGTCGGGCGGAAGCTCACCTCGAAATGCATCGCGCGCTCCGAAAGGGGCAGGGGGTCGTCGACATAGGGGTAGCGTGTGATCGTCGTCATGGGTGGCGTCACGCGAGGTCGAGCGACCCCGCGTGCATCGGCCATAGGCCGCTCGCGCCCTTCGGCGGCACGACGCGGCAGCGGCGGCGCTTGCGGCGACCGCCGCGGCCGAACACCAGCTTGCTCATAGCGGATCCTCCATGCGCTTCGGCGGCAGCACATGGCCCAGGTACTTCGCGTACGTGCCTTCGCCGTCGGGGCCGAACATCGAGCAGTAGTGGACCGCCTCCTGGCCCACAGGCCGAACCATGACGACGCTCGGGCGCGGGACGAGCACCTTGGCGTACCGGATCGCGGCGTTGCCGATGACGTGCCACTCAGGCGGGCTCCATACGTTGTCGACGTCCACGACCGTGGGTGCCTCGCCGTCTCGCGACCACACCTCGAAGGACTTCCGGCCGCTCAATCGTCATCCACCCCTGCCCGCAGCACGCGGGCTCGCCGCAGCATTGCCGCCGCGACCTGCTCCACCTCGTCACGGCAGTCGAGCCGCGGCCCAACGTCCGCGAGTCGATCCGCCCACCCGACGAGGGCCCTGGCCTCGTCGTACGCGGACTCGCGGCACGGCATCGGCACCTTCACGACCTCCGCGCCCCCGTACGCCTTCGCGACGTCGCTGGCCTCGTCCTTGCCCAGGAACTCCTCCCGGCGAAGGTCGTCGTCGGTCCAGCCGGCGCGCTTGATGTGCGGCAGCCACTTTCCATCGTGCTTGTCTTGAATGCAGTACACGAACCGCACTCGGTCGTTGCTCACGTCCTCACCTCCAGCGCCCGGATGGTCGCGACGTCGCACTGGTGGATCCACGCCGTCCCGTGACGGCGCTGGATGTGTCGGGCGGCACCGGGATCGCGAACCGCCTGCCGGTCCCGCACGTCACGCGCAGGAACCGTTACTTCCCGCTGTCCGGCAGGTCCACCTCCACAATCTCGCCGATGGTCGGGTCGTCGTCGGCGTCCACCACCCTGGCCTGGAGCCGCTGGAGCACCCTTGTTCACGATCTTCATCACGAGTCCTCCTACACGTCATCGTACTGTGAGCCTGAGCCCGTCGCGTCCGACGGGCTCTCCGCCGAGAGCGTCGACAGCGCGGCGTCGATCAACGCCAGCACGTCCTCGTGTCGCCGAGCCTGCTGGTCCTGCCATTCGAGCAACCAGAGGCGGTCCGCTTCCCTGCCGCCCGCGACGCGCGTCAACACGTCGCGAAGCTCGTTCGAGGCGTCCATCGATCCCGTCTCGTACCCGATGCGGAACAGAGCGCCCGACAGGTCGTACGCGACGGCATCCTGATGCGTCGGCGGCACCGGCTTGCGCTTCACGTCGCGCGCCATGCAGCGGCGCGTCCACTGTTGCGGTGTTGCGATGAGGGCACGCGCCCGGCTTAGGACGTCGTGCAGCACGTGTGCGGGGATCATTCGGCCACGCTACCGCGCGCCGCCGCCGATGTCAAACGTTGTTTGCTAACGACGCCTCGAACGACGAGCCTGACCTACTTGAGCAGGTAGTACGCGAGCCCGCCGATGGCCGCCACGCCGCCGACGATCGCCACGTAGCCAGCGGCCGACGGCACCTTCTTCGCGGCCTCGCACTGCGAGTTCATGTTGCCGACGAACTTGCCGGCCTTGCAGCCCGCCTCCCACACCTCCCGCACGTGCTCGACCTGAGCGGGCGTCCTATCGGCCTTCGTGATCGGGTCCTTCGCCATCAGCACCATCGGCGGGACCTGGTACTTGCCCACCTGGACGGTCCCCCACGCGCTCGCCTCGGCCGGCGACAGCGGCCACTTGTACTTCCAGAACCAGGCGCCAGGGAAGGGCGCGCTGTACGAGTTTGTGGCGGCGTCGTAGCCGGAAACAGCCGCCGGCCGGGCGTACGCGCCCATGGCGCCGTTGCAACCGCAGGACATGATGAAGACCTCCGACGGCGAGACTACCGGGGCGCGCCTCAGCCTCGCAACAAGAAGCACTGCTGGGCCCGGCCCCTTACGGGGACGGGCCGATGCCGGATGGAGACGTGCTGCCCAGACCGATCCGGTCGCGCGACGGCAACGCAAGCCAGCACGGCGCGCTCACCGCGGCAGGTCGAGCCGTCCGCCATAGAGGAAATCCGTCCGCCAAAACGGGGTCACGTCCACCCCAACGGGGCTCGCGCGCCGTGTCGTGCCTCGGGGAAGGCTCCTTTCGCCAAGCGGCCGCAGGGGCTCTCCTGCGGGGCGCGACGGCTCGCCTCGAAGGCTCGACGTGGCGAGAAGGAACGGCCGCGCGCGGCGCGGGCGCCGGCATATCGGGCGCCGGCATCTCGGGCGCCGGCATCTCGGGCTCCACCGAGACGCTCCAGGCGAGCGGCGGCTCGTCTGCCATGGGCCTCGACTGCTCGCGCGGCGCCGGCGCCGGCACGCCGCCCGGGCCGACCGTCCAGTCGACGTCCATCGACAGATCGTCGGCCATCGACGCTACCTCGGGCGACGCCTCCTGCGCGCTCGTCAGCTGCTCGGCCGCGGCGTTCAGGTGCAGGGTCATCCGCTGTTCCAGCGCCCGCAGCTCGTCGAAGCGACGGCTCATCCGAAGCTGCCGCATCACCGCCAGGCAGGCCGCGCTGTCGCGTAGGTCCACCGCAGGAGCCGGCGGCGCACCGTCCGCCGTTCGGGCCGCGCGCCGCTCGGATTTCTGCTCGGCCTTCTGCTGCGCTAGCGCGACGACGTCGTCGTACGATACGGGCGCGGCCCGAA
>Ga0194059_1001152_pt1 | contig 11490 bp, 9 predicted proteins | sample SepL6211m_MetaG_FD_163426 | JGI IMG/M metagenome (GOLD analysis project Ga0194059, IMG submission 163426) | Anoxic zone freshwater microbial communities from boreal shield lake in IISD Experimental Lakes Area, Ontario, Canada - Sep2016-L626-11m | ecosystem: Environmental > Aquatic > Freshwater >... | reverse complement strand
GAAGAAGGTCGATTGTTTCTCGTTCGTCTTGTTGTTGCATTTCTGCCAGCAGCGATTATTGGCGTCGTAGCTGGCGATGCAATGAAAAAGGCGTTATTTGGCCCCATCCCAGTCACAATCGCGTGGATAGTCGGGGGAGCATTGCTTCTTCGCTGGAAGCCAAAAGAAGGCTCATTGGCATTGCGTCAGATGCCGATTCGCGCCGCGTTCATTATTGGTTGTGCTCAGAGTCTTGCGTTGTGGCCCGGAGTCAGTCGCAGTCTCGTAACTCTTGTTGCAGCCTTAGCTGTTGGTCTTTCAATGTCAGCTGCAATTGAGTTCAGTTTCTTACTTGGGCTTGTGACACTGTCGGCGGCTACTGCGCTAGATCTCGTTAAGCATGGAAATGAATTGGTGAACCAATTCGGTCTACTTTCGCCGATTCTTGGTTTGGTTTGTGCCTTCATCACAGCGGTAATCGCTGTGAAATGGATGGTGGGTTACCTCGAGACGCATTCATTACGGGTGTTTGGTTGGTATCGCCTTGCTATCGGTGCTGTGTGCATCGTTTTGCTGGCGACAAATGTCTTGTAGGTAATCCCCAGGCGCCTACCATTGGCGCATGGCACGGATTGTTTTTATAGGCGCTGGAAGCACAGTATTTGCGCGAAATCTCATGGGAGACATTCTTAGTTTTCCTGAACTGTCAGATAGCACGATTGTTTTACATGATATTGACGACACTCGATTGCGTACATCAGAGATTGTGGGTCACAAGATCACCGAGACGCTTGGTGTGACCGCAACTATCGAAGCCACCACCAACCGCCGTGAAGCATTAGTAGGTGCCGACTACGTCATCACCATGTTTCAAGTAGGTGGGTACAAGCCGTCCACCGTGATTGATTTTGAAATTCCCAAGAAGTTCGGCCTTGAACAAACAATTGCCGACACATTGGGAATAGGTGGAATCATGCGGGGCCTTCGCACAATTCCGGTTGTGCTTGATATTTGTCGTGACATGGAAGAACTATGTCCCGATGCAGTGTTATTAAATTATGTGAATCCGATGAGCATGTTGTGTTGGGCGATTTCGCGAAAGTCAACAATCAAGACCATTGGACTGTGCCACAGCGTGCAGCATACGGCTCATCAATTAGCTGATGATTTGGGTATTGATGCGGCTTCAGTTGAATATCGATGCGCGGGTATTAATCACATGGCTTTTTACCTGGAATTTCAGCAACGCCAAGGAAAAGAATTGGTGGATCTATATCCGCGTATTGCAGAGCGCGCTTCAGTCTTTCCCATGCCAACTCGTGGTGATGTTGAGCGCAGCGATGGCGGATTTGATGGGCTGTCAGATGCCGTGCGATATGAAATGTTTAAGAGACTCGGATATTTCGTGACTGAATCGAGTGAACACTTCAGTGAGTATGTGCCGTGGTTTATCAAGAGTGGACGTTCCGACTTGTTGGACAAGTTTGGGATTCCACTTGACGAATACCCACGCCGCTGTGAACGCCAAATCGAGGGATGGGAAACTTTGCGAACTCGTTTAGAGAATCCCGATGCGAAGGTGCGTGTCGTGCAGAGCATGGAATACGGAAGCGGCATTATTCATAGTTTGGAAACTGGACAATCCCGTGTTGTCTACGGCAATGTCCCGAATCGTGGCATCATCAGCAATCTTCCAGAAGATTGTTGTGTCGAAGTGCCATGTGTTGTTGATTCATCGGGAATTACTCCGATGCAAATTGGTGCCTTGCCTCCACATCTTGCGGCGTTGATGCAGACAAATATCAATGTTCAATCTCTCACGGTGGAAGCTGCAATAACTGGCAAGCGTGAACACGTGTACCACGCTGCAATGTTTGATCCACATACTGCGGCCGAACTTGATCTAGATCAAATTTGGGCGCTCGTTGATGAACTACTTGAGGCACATCGGGGAATGATTCCCGAAGAACTCTTCTCGTAATCAATTAGACGAAGGGCATCACTTCTTTGGCAACAAGGTCAAGGTGTTCAAGATCGGTCAGATCAAGAAACTGTACGTACATGCGTTGTGCGCCGGCTGCATTCCATTGTTGAAGACGTTCAATGGCCTCGGCAGGCGTACCGCACAAGCCGTTAAGACGTAGCTCTTCTACATCGCGGCCAATGGCTGCAGCCCTGCGAGCAATCTCTGCATCGTTCTTTCCGACGCACACAACTAAGGCTGACGAATACACCAGACTTTTTGGATCACGACCGATTGACGTGCATGCTGCTCGTACTCGTTCACATTGTTCTGAGAATCGCTCAATTCCTGCAAATGGAATGTTGAATTCGGCGGCATACCGTGCGGCCAACATTGGAGTGCGCTTTGGTCCGCCACCTCCAACGATGATCGGCGGGGGAGACTGTACTGGCTTTGGTAGAGCTGGTGAGTTTGTAATTGTGTAGTGCTTGCCCGAGAAATTGAACTGCTCGCCATGAGGCGTACCCCATAATCCTGTGATTACTGCGAGTTGCTCTGTCAAAATGTCAAAGCGCTCTCCAAGAGGCGCAAACGGGATTCCGTATGAGGAGTGTTCGACGCCGTACCACCCGGCGCCAAGGCCAAGTTCGACACGACCATTTGACATGTCATCAACATTGGCAATGCTGATGGCGAGAACGCCTGGGTTACGGAATGTTGCAGAGTTGACCAATGTGCCAAGACGAATGGTTTTTGTCTCGCGAGCAATTCCAGCAAGTGTGATCCATGCATCAGATGGACCTGGAAGTCCTGAAAAATGGTCACCCATGACTTGGTAATGATCACTACGGAAAAAAGCGTCGTATCCCAGTGCTTCTGCTCGTTGGGCAACCGCGAGTAGTTGGGCGTAGTTGGCGCCTTGTTGTGGTTCGGTAAAAATGCGTAGTTTCACGCACTCAATCTATTGCCCAGACACCATGGTGGTTGTAGTTGGATTACTGGTCGTGGTCGGGACCATTGTGGAGGTGGTGGTGGACCCGTTACTACGCCCATAATGAGCATCGAGTGCCATTTTTATATGGCGAGCTAATTGCAATCCACCAAACCTGTTCATGTGTACCAAGTCAGGTGAGAACCAGTGACTATTCTTGCGAGCGATCAGGTTCCAATCAAGCAGTTCCATTTGCGATGATTTTTGCACTTTGCGTACAACGTCATTGAACATTTGGTTCTTGATCTGAACGTTTCCATCTTCCCGGTACGTCAGCCAGATGAGAGTTGCGCCTTGCGATTTTACTTCACGCGCAATTCTTCCGATTGCGGCGCCGAGATAAGAGTTGCCGGTGTCGTTGTATCCAGTTTCAACTACGTACACTTCGATGTTGTCATGACGATGGCTTACAATTCGTTGAAGCGCACTGAGTTGCGAGGTTGGACTGCAACCTTTGTCAATCAGTTGCTGGCATCCCCACGTCTCAAGAATTGCGTTGTATTGACTTGACCATAATGGTTTCATTGATTCAGGGGCCCACCGCAATACATTGGCGACTGAATCGCCAACAATGACAACGTTGCTCGTTTTGTGAACTGCATGTGCTGTGCTTGAAACAGAGACAATCGCTATTGCTGGTAACAAACATGCAACAACTCGAAGTCGCGCGATTAATGTCATCACGCAATTCTAGGTGGTGATTCGAGCCCAGTCCTGATGGAGGAGTTGTAGTTGTTCAGGCAGTCGTGAGAGGTGGCGCTGTGAAAGCGAAGGCAGAACGGTGCGTACGGCAAGGGCATTATTTGCTGGCGACGGGACTTGGTGACTGACGCCGAACATGATGCAGCGTTGTAAGGCACGTGTAAACGGATTATGTCGACCTTCGGTACAGGCAACGCCGATGCTGCGAGCGAGCTCATCCATGACAACGGTGTAGCCCTGCGGTTCGTGTTCAAGTCCAGTGGCTAGTCGACGTAATAACCATGTAGCTGTGGGCCCAAGGACCGGGAGCCAGAACATCTCTATGTATGGGTCTCCGATGGGAAATCCGTTTGCTTCAATGATGTGGTCATGCCATGGAGAGACCTCAAGAAGGCCATTTGTTTGCAGTGTGGTTGTTTTCATACGCCCTCAAATTCGTGTTTGTACGTCTCTATGTGTGCGCCTCGGGCAGAATGGGGACAATGAATGAAAAACAATTCAGTGACAAAGATCTGACTCAGGTGTCGAGTTGGTTACGTGAGGCCCAAAGAATCGTGGTCTTTACCGGGGCTGGAATCTCGACTGATTCAGGAATTCCAGATTTTCGAGGACCGAATGGATTATGGACTCGCAACCCATTGGCGGAAAAGACTTCGACACTGAGTTATTACCTCAATGATCCCGAAGTGCGCAAAGTTGCTTGGGAAGGACGAGTGCGTAATTTCAATGGCACGGCTCAACCGAATGACGGTCACCGTGCGTTGGTACATATGCAGGATGCAGGAAGGTTGTCCGCAGTCGTTACTCAAAACGTTGACGGGTTGCACCAAGATTCAGGTATTCATACCGACAATGTCGTGGAGGTTCACGGCACAATCAAATTTGGTCGGTGTTGGGATTGCAATGATCGACGCCCGATGAGCTATTTCATCGATCGCGTGATCGCAGGCGAGCCTGATCCACATTGCGAACTCTGTGGGGGAGTTGTGAAGAGCGACGTGATTCTGTTTGAACAAGCCCTTGTGCCCGAAGTGATTGATAGGGCGTTTGACGAAGCTGGACGGTGTGATGTTTTGTTAGCCGTGGGTTCAACCTTGGCGGTGGGACCTGCAAATCAAGTGGTGCCAAGGGCGAAGGCCAGTGGTGCACGTGTCGTCATTGTGAACGGTGATGCGACGCAAATGGATAACTATGCGCACGTGATTCTGCGCGGCAGTATTAGCCCTGTTTTGCAGGCCCTGGTGGCAGGTGCTGGATTCCTGACTTAGTCGGTAGGGTTTTGGGCATGGCAACCTTTCGTGACCTCTTGGCAGATGCCAAATCCCACATCGTCGAAATAGATACGGCAGCAGCAGAGGCTCGCATTGACGCGGGCGATGTCTTTATTCTCGATGTTCGTGAACCAGATGAATACGACGAAGGTGCACTTGCAGATGCTGTGCATATTCCTCGTGGACATCTTGAAGCACAAATTGAAGGACGAGCCCTCAATCGTGATCAAACAATTGTTGTCTATTGCGCAGGAGGAGTGCGAAGTGCATTTGCCGCGCGAACACTACAAGAACTTGGGTACAGCGACGTGTTGTCAATGGCTGGCGGATTTGGCAAATGGAAAGACGAAGGTCGTGCGTGGCGTCAGCCGGTCACGTTGACTGCAGACCAACGCAATCGCTATCAGCGCCACTTGTTGCTTCCCGAAGTCGGTATTGAAGGACAAGCCAAGTTGCTTGGTGCAAAAGTTCTGATGCTCGGTGCAGGTGGACTCGGGTCACCAGCTGCGTTGTATTTAGCTGCTGCAGGAATTGGCACTATTGGCATTGTCGATATGGACGATGTCGATGCGTCGAACTTGCAACGCCAAATCTTGCACAACATGGATCGCATCGGACAACGTAAAGTTGATTCAGCACGTCAGACAATTGAGAAATTGAATCCTGACGTCAAGGTGAAGACCTATGACGTGCGCCTCACCGCAGAAAACATTATTGAAATCATGAGCGAGTATGACATTGTGGTTGATGGTGCAGACAATTTCCCGAGTCGTTATTTATTAAATGATGCGAGCGTAAAATTGGGAATTCCCATAGTGCACGGAAGTATCTTTCGCTTCGAAGGAATGGTGTCGGTTTTCCACCCATTGCGCGGGCCGACCTATCGCGACATGGTCCCTGAACCACCTCCGGCAGAATTTGCACCATCGTGTGCTGAGGCAGGTGTTCTCGGAGTTCTTCCCGGAATCGTTGGTTCTATTCAGGCGCTTGAAACCATCAAGGTGATTCTTGATTTGGGCGAACCTCTCATCGGTCGCATTCTTACTATTGATACAACCGAGATGTCATTCCATGTATTTAAGCTTCGTGCTGATCCCAAGAACGAAGTTGTTTGGGAGAATCGTGACCGCATTGAGGTGCGTGACCTTGATGGTCTCTGCGCTCCCTGGCTTAGCCACTAGCGTTTACTGAATGACAGCATCCATCGTTATTGTCGGTGCCGGTTTTTCTGGCGCAGTCATTGCACGTGAATTAGCAGAAGCAGGCATTGCCTCTTGGGTAGTCGACAGCCGCTCACATGTTGGCGGAAACGCCCACACTGAACGTCGTGACAACGGTGTCATGGTTCATGTCTATGGGCCGCATATCTTCCACACGGCCGACAAACATGTCTGGGACTACATCAATACGTACGGAGAAATGGTGCCGTACAACCACAGAGTCAAAGCCACGTCGGGTGGGCATGTGTATTCATTACCTGTGAACTTGCACACCATTAATCAGTTTTTTAATACCACCATGTCGCCGACTGAAGCGGAACAGTTCATTGCTGAACGTGCTGATTCCAGCATCGGCACGCCAGTTAGTTTCGAAGATCAAGCTCTGAAATTTGTTGGTCGAGATCTGTACGAAGCTTTTTTCAAGGGCTACACACAGAAGCAATGGGGAGTGTCTCCGACTGAAATACCCGCATCAATTCTGGCTCGTTTGCCCGTCAGATTTTCGTACGAAGATAGTTATTTCAATCATCCGTACCAAGCAATCCCTCGTGATGGTTACACACCAATTGTGCAGGCCATTCTTGATCATCCACTGATCGAAGTCAGTCTCAATCGCACCGTTAATCCTGAAGAATTAGCCAATGCAGAGCATGTTTTTTGGTCTGGCCCTATTGATGGATTTTTCTCCAGTAAGTTCGGAAAACTTGGGTATCGCACCCTTGACTTTGTAGAAACTGAGGCAATCGGAGACGTGCAGGGTTGTCCGGTGATGAATTATTGCGATGTTGATATTCCGTACACGCGCATCACTGAGCACAAGCACTTTGCGCCATGGGAATCACATGTCGGCAGCACGATCTATACCGAATACAGTCGTCTGGCAGAAGAGGGAGATATTGAGTATTACCCCATTCGCCAGGTCAAAGAAAAAGAGCAGCTACTGCAATATGTAGAAGCTGCCAAACAGGCAATTGGTGTGACATTTGTCGGTCGTCTCGGCACCTATCGATATCTCGATATGGACGTCACCATTAAAGAGGCCCTTGAGGTGGCAAATCTTTACCTCGAAAATCGTCGCGAAAATCGACCAATGCCACCGTTCGTGGTGAATCCTCTGTGAAACTAGTGGGGTGAATGGTCACCTCCTAGCTCGAATTCAACTTCCTGCTCCGGAGTTTTCTGAACCGTCGCTGTATGTACGTCACCAACATGGGGCGATTACTAAGGCAGGCCTAACACTGTCTAAAGGCGGACGAGCGACTTTTGATACCGCCTTTGGTGCATTTGCATCTGGACGTTGGAGTCGACTCACCAACATCACAGACATCGGTGTGTCGATGGATGTGACGGGACATTGTTTGGTCGAGTTAATTGCGTACTCCAATTCATCGGAGACAGTTGTTGCTTCATCAGATGAAGGAGCGTCATTGGTATGCAGCGACATTCGGTCCTTGGCTGCGGAATCGTTTTATGTGACGGTGACCGCACTAGAAGATGGTGTCGTAGTCAGATCAGGAAAGTGGACAACAGAATGTGCGCCTGAGCGCGAGGTTCGACTCGGTGTATCGATTACTACGTTTAATCGTCAGGAATATGTCCTCAAGACCATTGAGCGATTAGTCGAACTTGAAGCGTCAGAACCATCCGTTCGTGGACATCTTCATGTTCTCGTTGTTGACAATGCACGAAACCTTGAGCCGCAGTTGCCGCCAGGAGCACCCGTTCACGTCTTGCCGAATCCGAACTTGGGTGGTGCAGGTGGCTTTGCGCGTGGACTCATTGAATTTCGCACTGAAGGGTGGAGCACCCATGTTGTGTTTATGGACGACGACATTTCTCTCGAGACCGAATCAATTGTTCGCACAATCTCGTTGTTCTCGTATGCATTAGATCCAGACCTATGTATTCATGGCGCGATGATGAGCGAAGAATTGCCGTGGATGCAATTCGAAGCGGGGTCAGCGTATGAATTCCGCTCGGTGTATCCCTTGCGTGCACTCGGACGAGGAGTTGACTTACGAAGCCGTTTTGAAGCGGTTCACGATCATCTCGAGCCAGAGATTGATTATTCGGCGTGGTGGTTTACTGCATTCCCTATGCACATCGCCCCGCAAAACCCACTTCCGGTATTTGTACGTGGAGACGACGTGGCATTTGGTCTCATGCATACGGGCAGGCATACCGTCACTTTGAATGGCATTGCTGTTTGGCACGCAGACTTTGCGTTGAAAAACAATCCGATGTCGCTGTATTACGAAGTACGAAATTTTGCTCTCATCGATACTTTGGTCTTTGATAATCATAAATGGCATCACCTTGCATGGCGATTCCTTGGTTTTGGATTCCGAAATGCATATTCGCACCGTTATTCAAGTGCTGAATACATGATTCACGGAATGAAAGATTTCTTAGCGGGCCCAGCTGAATGGATGAAGATTGATCATTCGGCCAAGCATGAAGAAGTGCGTCATGTCACTGAAGAAAAAGCTGCTCCATTAACCCCAGAACTCTTAAGTCTTGGGTTTACGGCTCCACGTCCGAAGATCATCAGGCTCGGTGGTTTCTTGTTGTCGCCACTAACCGGAGCTGGGCAATGGATTCCGAAGTTCTTCCGTGCAACAGAAATTGGTGTTGCACAAATTGACGTTCGCGCGGTGGGGCTCGCCATTCGCCATGAGCGGATTCTGTATCGCCACCCTCGTTTTGATGAAGGTTTTATCTGTGAACGGGACTACAAACGTTTTATGTCCATTCAGCGCGATGTATTCCGGTACTCACTGCGTATCGCGCGAACATACAAGCGTCTGAAGCGCGCCTATCGTGATGAATACCTCAACATGGTGAGCGATGCGTCATGGCACGCTCGCTTTAAGGGCTAGACAGAGCAGCAGTTGCTGTCAATACTTTCCAGGTAGACGGTCCTACTCGTCCGTTCGCGGGTAACTTGACACGTTTCTGGAACAGCTTTACGTCGTTAGAGAGTGCAACGGTGAAAATGCCAGTGCTGGCAATCTTCTTCTTTAATACCTTTGCTAACGCTTGTTGTAGTGACGTGACTGATGGATGTCGCGACCCGACTTTAAGAACCGCGAGGTCAACGCGATCGGCAAGACCTAACGCATCCCACGTTGCGCGATCAACAACGCCTGTTGCGGGAAGTTGCGATGCGGTTTGAAATGCTGTGACTGCGCGCGCAGTTCCTGGACCAAATTGACCATCTGTTGCAAGTCGAGACTTGCCTGAAAGATGTAATGCAAGATTGAGTTTCTTTTGAACCACTCCGACCATCGCACCAGCGTTTTTCAGTTCTAGTGGAAGGCCGAGCATGAGAGGAGCAACTGGTGCAATAGTTGGAAGGACTCCGAGTGGACGCAAGGCATCTAATTGTTGACGCAGAAAGAGAGCAAATTCTGCCTGCCCAGTGGTAGACAAGTGAACAAAACAACATAATGACGAGTTGTCGAACCATCTCCATTGGTTAGCTGCAGAAGTCGCAGAGTTCCAATCAAAAATAGTTACACCAGAATTATTCGCAGCAGCGGCAGCTAGGGCAGCATTTGATTTGGCGTAATTTCGAGTGGTCGATCTAGTGGACATGTTGACAAAAATCACTCGTTGTACAGCTTTTGACATTAGTGCCGCCAACATCTGTTGTATTTTTCCATCAAACGTTGCAGGGTCGTCGTTGTATCCCAGTTCGATAATGGCAACTGCAGGGGCATCAAGCGCATTGACGACACCAACCCCGTCAGCCTTGATTTGCGGTGCAACGACTGTAAAGAGACAACCTGCACCAGTCATGCCTCGGCCCGCGCATGATTGATAATTCATAGTCGAATATGCCGGGGTGACGATGGAAGCAAATTCGGTTGCGATGCTTTCGCCTACTGAGTCACCAACAAACAAAATTGAACCGACAGACGGCGATGCTGGATCTGCAGCAGCAACAGGGAAGGACTCAAACCACGACGAATTTAAACCGAAATCAGTACGAAATTGTCCACCTGTGCGGGTGACGGAACCCGCAGTGCCTGTGATGACTACAGACGTGGTGTAACCGTTCCAATCACCACCCAGTCCGTCGTGTGCTGTTGTGATTGAGATAAAAACTCCGATAGTCGGAAAAGTTTTTTGAATGTCATTTGCTGAGAGCAGGCGGGACCATGATTGCAGTGCTGCATCTCCTGCCACATCACCATTGTCGATCTGTGCAAGGAATTGTCCACCAGCTGTTCGTCCACCATTAGAGGAAGTGAATTCGGTGCGCATGATGATGTTTCGTGAATCTTTGATCACGATTCCAACAGTGTCCGTAATTGCAAGGTCGGAGCGTTTGTCTTCAATCACGCTTGCTGTTGCAGAGCCAACTGTCCGCAATCCAGCACCGCCATACACCTGGCAATCTTCTGTATCGCATGTTTTGGCGTATGTGTAGCGCGCCTCAGACAGAGAATAACTTCGAGCTGCAACTGATTGAGCACGTAAGGCGTTCATCCCAAGTCCACCAGCAATGTCACCCCATCCAGCAGGAGATTCACGCGGCACTACTCCTCGCAAGTATGACTCAGTGGGAAGAAGATTTACTGTTCTTCGATTACCCAAAATATCGATTGTCGCGCGAATGCTTCCACGGTAATAACGGATGCGGCCGGTCTTGTACGTCGTAGACGGCGGTTCACATAGGCCGAGAAGGTCTGTTGGTGCAATGGCCGCCGGAGCTGAACCTTGCGCGGTGACAAAATCGATCGGACCAGCAACGTTGCGACTGATCACGGTAAACCCAGCAGGATTATCAGTGTCAGCAGCGCACGTTGCAGTCGATGCTCCATAGACGTCGTACATGTTGTTCGACACCATCCGAGCGACCAGTGCGCCGTACGTCCCGGCGACTCCAGTCCATGATGCGGTGGAGTTATCTGAGATGACAGCGGTTGATTTGCCATCAAGAGTTTGCAACCGCACACTCATGAGACCACCTGGCGTGGCAGTTGCGTCTGCATCAGTGAGTGGTGCAATTACGCGGCCAATACCACCGTAGTAAAAATTCAAAATGTCTTGCCATGATGCGCCGAGTTTCGTTGCCCAACCAAGAGCTCCATATTGGCTCAGGCCGCGACCATGTCCATTGCCATGCCCGCGAATCACAATGCCGAGAGGAGGTAATGGTTCCGCCTGAACGGCGGTGTTCGGAGCTGATGCGATAAACGATATGAGTAGCGATACAAACATCAGCAATGTGCCGACACGGCGAAGAGGTCTTGTCGGAGATGCCATGAGATACCACGCTAGGTGGTCTCGACCACCTCATGGTGGCGGTCTGTCTCGTCTCGCTCTTGTACTGCAACGCCCGTTAAAACTAAAGCC
>Ga0194059_1001149_pt1 | contig 11506 bp, 17 predicted proteins | sample SepL6211m_MetaG_FD_163426 | JGI IMG/M metagenome (GOLD analysis project Ga0194059, IMG submission 163426) | Anoxic zone freshwater microbial communities from boreal shield lake in IISD Experimental Lakes Area, Ontario, Canada - Sep2016-L626-11m | ecosystem: Environmental > Aquatic > Freshwater >... | reverse complement strand
GAATAACTTCTTAGCTTCTAGTTATTTTAATAACATAATCGCTTATAACGATTATTTTGGTAGAAATACTATTGGAGCTGAATTCAGGGGTAACTACCAATTCAACGGAGATGGTTTTTATGATAATTTTATTGGAACTAATTTTGGTGGCGAATACGGCAATACATTCTACCATTATTTCAATAATAATAAAGTAGGTAACTATTTTGATTATAACACATTTAGTAGTGCTACATATAGAAATTCATTTGGTGATAGTTTCTATAGTAATCAATTTAATTATAATACCTACGATAATAATTTTGGAAATAATTTCCAAAATAACTATTCAGATGATTATTTCTATCAAAACATTTTTGGTAATGATTGTAGCGATAATGATTTTTATTATCGTGTAGAATACAATACTGTTGGTAACCACTTTAGAAATAACAGTGGAGAAGGTATGTTAAAACATAATAGATTAGGTAATCATTTTAGAGGTAACTATTGGAATAGTAATTTTCAACAAAATACCTTTGAAAACGCTCAATGGTTTAATTGGGATTCTTGGAACTTTAGTGGGGCCACTCATGTTTACGATGAATATCAAACATATGTTTATCAAGCCGACAATGGGGATTGGAATTTATCTTATAACCAAAATGGTACTGGTTTAGTTTACACTGGTGTTAACTCATAATTAACCAATAAAAATAATATAGATTTAAATAAAATATAAAAATGAAACAATTAATAGAAAAATCAATAAAATTTTACGGATTAGGACATCCAGAAACTATTACAGATTTCAATGTTGAAAAACCTTCTGATAAAAAAACAGGTATGTATGAACAACTTAAAACTATCAGTGGTACTAAAATGTCCGTATTCTTTGATTATACTTTAAGTGGTAACACTTTAAGTGCTGGTACTAAAACAGAAAGAGTGGTTAAAATGGATGAGGCTACTAGGAAATCTTATTTAGCCAGTAAACCTAAAGCGGTTAAAGCAGCTACAGAAGAAGATGACAACGTTGTTGTTAAAATTGAAAGACCTAAACCAACTGTTATTAGTAAAGGTAGTTTTGCACCTAAAACATTTAGTGGTAAATTACAATTAACAATACCTAAAGGTTTAGACAATGAAGGTGTTAAAGCCTTTGTTTTAACACAAATTAACACTCATTTGAGTAATGGAAAATAAAGTAAGAAAATATACTTGGAAACCTGACGTACCAGACTCTAGGGATCACCTCTTTAGTGTCTATATGTCAGGTTCAACCTTAAAGGCCGATCCAATTAAAGCAGGTGGTGTTGTAGATTTTAGAAGTAGATTTTCTACGGTATACGACCAAGGTAATTTGGGTTCTTGTACATCAAATGCTATTGCAATGGCAATAGATTTTGAAAGAATTAAACAACAAATGTTAGCGGAATCACCATCAAGACTTTTTATTTATTATAATGAAAGGGTTTTGGAGGGTACTGTAAACTGTGATTGTGGAGCTTCTTTAAGGGATGGTATGAAAACTGTTAATAACACTGGTGCTGCTCGTGAGAGTTTGTGGCCATATAGAATAAATTCCTTCAAAACTAAACCACCGTTGAATTCTTATAATGATGCTAACAATTATAAGATAAAACAATATTTAAGATTGGATAACACCAATTTAGCACAGTTAAAATCTGCATTAGATAATGGTTACGGTTTTGTTTTTGGATTTTTGGTTTATCAATCTTTTGAAACCGCTCAAGTAGCTAAAACAGGTAATATACCAATGCCAAAACAAGGTGAACAACTATTAGGTGGACATGCTTGTTATTGTCTTGGATATAACGATAAAAATAGAACTTTTATTGTTAGAAATTCTTGGGGAAGTAGTTGGGGTGATGGAGGTCATTTTTACATACCTTACGATTATTTAACCAATTTAACACTTGCTGGTGACTTTTGGTCAATACAATTACTATAAAAATATAAAAGGGACTTAATAGTCCCTTTTTTTATGCTTATTCATCAGTATAGTCATTTTCACTATCATCATGATATGATTTTAAATTTGCCAATTCAATCGATATTCTTTTATTTTCATCTGAAAGTATTTTAATATCTTCCATTTTCTCTTTCATTAAATCATACCCAATATCAATTATCTTCATTTCAATATCGGATAAATCTTCTTTACTTATAACCAATTTATTGGCCACAAATTCAATATATTGTTCTTTAAGAGTTTTAATTTTCATTTTACAAAGATAAGTAAAATTATTGAATAAACTTATGTAAATTTAATTCAGGTATGATATCTAAAGGCCCTTTCTGTATTTTAACCAACATAATATCAACTTCTTCTTCGGTTAAATAGCCTATTGGTTCTCCCCATAAAGAATAAAGTATTTCATACTTACCAATATCTTCGGTATCAATAATAAATGTGTCTTTTCTTGGGCCTACTATTGATATTCTATGATTATTTGGCATTATAACAATTGCCTGACCTTCAAATAATAAAGATACAGGATGTGGTTTAAATACCAAATCTTTAAATCTTACGATATGTCCGTGATTGTAATTTGTTGCCATGTTAACCCATTCCAAAATTCTAATCTCTGTAATTCTTGGTTCCACCTTACGGTACCTAATGATCTAATATCACCGTTTTCTATATTTATACCGTTATTATCAAATATTACTGTTGCACCATTTCTAAAATTATTGTCAAAGATTGCTAAATCTAAACCATCAGTTTCTTCTACTTTTTCTTTTGTAAAATTAAACTTTTTTATTAATTTTTTTACCATACGGTAAAAATAAAAATGGGAAAGGTTTTTGTAAACCCTTCCCATCTTCATTGTTAGAACTAAAGACTAACCTTTGTAGGTGTCGTCTTTAATACCTTTCTCCTTTGCGAGTTCCTTATTGGTTTTACCCTTAAGAGTTGTGTTAACAACTTTCATCACATCGGATGGGATGATTTCCATTAAGTCCATCATACCAACAGCGTTTAATTGAACATCTTTTGAGTCCCAAATAGTGGTTGCTGCCTGACCAGTTTTGGTTTTATCATTGTGGAACGCTACTTTTGAGTAGATATTATCACGAGTTTGTTCCTCCTTGATACTCTTGTCTATTACATAGACAAGAACTCCGTTCTCGGTATATTGGTTAAAGTACTTCTTGTAATCATTTTGTTCTGAAGCCACACACCATTTAGTGGATTTACCGTACACGTTAGAACTACGTGAAGTTAACGGTTGGATAACCAAAAATCTGTCATCTTCGTGTAAGGTCAAAGTTTCAAACTTCTTAACTTGGCTTTTAGTCACCTTTTCACGAGCCAATTTAATTGTATCAACAACTTCTTGGTTAGAACTGTAGGAATAGATATCCTTATTCTCCAAAAGGTTTTTATTAGAAAGTTCTTCAAACTCTTTTACAATGTCGAACATTTCCTTAAAGGTGTTGTTCTTCAATTCTTCTTTTAACCAATCAACCCAAGTCTCAGCTTGTTTCACCATAAAAGGTAAATATTTATTGGTTTCTGTCGGGTCGTTCTCACCTAAAATGTCAATTAAATCAATTATAAATTTAGGGTTTTGGTCTTTAATGTCTTTTTTCTTTGCCATATTTAAAGGATATTTTGATTACTTATTTACACTACAAATGTACTAATTTTATTGTTTTCTGTCAAGAAAAATAAATTTTATTTGGGAATTCATTGAAAATAAATTTGGTTACATCACATAACCACATTCTCAAATTAAATGGGATAGATTTATATTTATCCAAATGATACCAAGCACCTTCTCCAAGTTCCCAACTTTCTAATCTACCTAAGTTTTTTAATGTTAAAACTTCAGCACCTTCAAATGGTGTTGTGGATAAAGTAAGATATACTTCATGGTCTCCTTGTGCTATAAGATCTAAGAACGTATCTGCACCAGCAATCATTTCTAATTCAGCTTTTGAACCAGTCCATTCTGGTAATTCTACATACCATCTGTTTGTGGGTTCTTTATAAAATTTAAACGTTCTCATGTTCTTTGAATTTATGGGGTTTTATATATTTTTTTAAAATTGTGTAATTTTGTTTAATTTTATGTTAACTGTTCCAATACCCTCAATATCAACCCATCCTTCATCATTAAACCCAACAACTTTACCGTGCTTACTATTAATGCAGTCAAATTTACCAAAACCATCACGTCTTTTAACTATATCACCAATTGAAAACATATGATACAAATGTATGAATTTTTATTGGATTAGTGGATATTTATATATAAAATATTTAATATGAAAAAAGTAGTTAGACTTAATGAAAATGATATAGAAAAGTTGGTTAAAAAAATCATCAGAGAAGATGAAAATCAAATACAAGGATCACAACCTCAACCAAAACAGGAAAAGAAAGAAAAATCTATTTCCATGGTTAAATTAAATCAAGGTGAGTTGTCAACAATTGACAGTATTATTCGTACAATACAACAAGCTAAAATGGCTTTCGAAGATTTGTGTAACGCAAAATTAACTGGTAGTGATGGTTATTCTAAAGAAATTGACGGTATTGTAAATGACTTTACTAAACTTGAGGATAAGGTAAGAAAATCTAAAGAGACTGTATCTAACTTCGTGGTTCAAAACCGTGAAAGAAATAAAATTGACCACATGAAACATAAACAAATGGATTATATGTCAAAAAGAAAAGAAGCTGAAAAGAATGGACGTTATTACGCTTAATAACTCAAATAATATTTAATAAAAAACCCCGACAAAATCGGGGTTTTTTTATTCAACTATACCAAATCTTTTCCAAGAATAAGGATTTATGGACATTTTTAAAGTTCCTAAAGCCCAATCAAAATCATCACCTTCAACAAAAGCAAATCCTTTCCATTTTTCAATTAGATTTATAGCGTGTTCAACAACTTTTTTTGTTGGGTTTGATTTTAATTCACTTATAGATAAACCAATTTCATCATTTTCTTGATAAGCAATACCTTTCCATTCTTCAAATCCTTTTATAGCTTCTTTTACCCATGGTATGTAAACATCACTATTTTTAATAACATCTTCCACCCAATCAAGATTATTCTCTTCACTAATATTGTCTGGTGTATTATCAGTACCGCACTTATGACAAAAATACATATCTGGACCACCCTCAGACTTTTTCCATTTCCAACCACAGTTTTTACATGTTATGGTTTTATCAGTTTCTTCTCTTAAAAGTTGTTTAATTATATTTCTCATAATAACCATTGGTCTTCAGAAACTATCGTAAATGGAATTATTGTTGGTGAAGTTCTAACTTCGTTCCCAGATTCAATTTTAATTTCTATAAAATAATCATTAGGTATGAACCATGATGTATCTACTAAGAAGAAATTACCATCAGGAGTTCTACTTATTTCTTGCCAATCAATATAATCAACTTGTAAACTTGCACTTTCTTTTATAAAAATTCTATAATAAATTCTGTCTAAAACTACAGTCTCATCGAATGTATAAGGAATACGAACATTAATATTAACCCTTCTTGTATCACCTCTTTTAATTCTTTCTTTTGATTTAATGCCTGTGATATTAAAATCATAATCATATATAGATATGTTATTCGAACTACCAACACCCAACCCGTTAGCGTTAGCACTTCCTGAAGCACCAACCCTATAATAACCTGTATCTTCTAATACGATGAAATCAAGACTAATGTCACCTAAATTTTTACTACCAATAGTAACACCTTCCCATACATCATGGAATTGTATATTACCACAATAACCCATACTTGGGTCTTCTATAACATTTAGATTAATACAATACACACCTGTTGTTTTTTGTATAATATCTGAAGGTGTAAATATTTGATAAACGTCATCATTTTGGTCATAAACAGTCACACCTGAAAAAGTTGCGTTAGCTGCTTGGCCACCAGCGTTAACATATAAACAAAGCATATTATCTTTGTTCAGGTAAAAACGATCCCTATCATCTTTTATTAAGTCATCCCATTTAGTTTCAAGGAATGGTTCGTATACAGTATTTGTATCTTTACCGAAGAAACCGACATATTCGGCGTTCAGTAATGGAGCAATCTCCAATGGGTAATTAAAAGCTAAACCTAAACCATAAGTTAAACCTGTACATCCACTAATTATAAGACCGTTAACGTAGTTTGTAATGTCGATTGATACATTCTCATCACCGTGGTTGAAATGTTGTGTGGCAATGATTAAATTGGTTCCTCCAGTACATACAGTATTTCCAGTACTACCAGATATACACCAATTAGTTGGGTCTGAATAAACACCAGGGTAAGACCAACAAGTAATAGCGTCTTGTCTTTGGAACCAATTAGAAGGCCCCTCACAATAGGTTTTATCACTATCTGAACATGAAATCACAACAGGTGTATAATCATAACCGTTACCTTCAGACCAAGGTTCTGGTACTTCAAAAAGTATTAAATCAAAACAAGTCGCTCTTTTAATTTCACCAATACAAGAATTTACTGTACGACAAAATTGTTCAACATCAAAAGTAGATGTGTTGGTAATATTAAGTGTATGTGTCATAGTATCTAAAGTAGCTTCTTTAGTACTTAACTTTTGTAATATTTCGGTAAAATCTAAATTAAAAATATATCTTGAGTATTGAACCTCACTTGGATTTAGTGATCCACCGTGAAATAACTCAACTACAGGGTTTCTACCTGTATTTACGTATGAGTTCCTAACTAAGGTATTGTCAGCAGAAAAATATGTTCTATAAATCATTCTAGGATATTTTTTAATATAAATATGCACATCTTTTAATTAGTTTTTACACCTTTACTTAAGAAACCACAGTTTATAATTTCTTTGTATTTGGTGCCATCAGGTGATTGTTTTTCTGAAACAGTACCCATATTATCATTAAACCATTTGATTAGGTTGTTCTTGGTGATATCACCATCAGGTTCCCTTCTTGATGCCTTATGAATATGACTTTCTACATAAGGTCTTAAAACATTTAAGAAATCCCATAAAACATCACCATAAGGTAGTGGGTGTAATTTTTCGTTTTCAGTTTTAATTTGTGTGACAATATCCTCACCTTTTAATATTGATCTAACATAACCTTTTTTGGACGAACCCGCATGACTAATAAGATTTATCTTATCGGCAACAACGTTAACATGTGCCCTATCATTTTGAAGGTTTAACTTTCTAATATCAGGGTTTAATACATTTTGTAATGCACTTGCTTGTGTGAAATTTATTGATATATAAGCTGGATTTACCTTATTTAATGTGTACGGTGATTTATTATTACTTACTGTTGATTTTAAAGTTGATGAATTAATTTTACCAGCTCTTAAAATAACCTCATCATAATAACTAGCATCTCTTAATATAATATCAGTATTTTTTCTACCCAAAATCCCAATATCGGTTTTATCTGGGTAAATTTTCCAATCACCATCGGATGCCTCAGTATTTAAAGACCAAGCTGTGGTGTAAGTACCGTTTTCAACCTTTATATTTGCATCGTGATAACTAGAGTTTTCTAAATCTATAGGTGTTTGTTGGCCTATAACTGGGCCAATATATTGTCTTCTAAGTTTCTTGTTACGATAATCAAAAGTAACAACTTTAACCATCTCACCAACCTTAGGTACAACATTTAAAAATTTTGGCATTAAAGGTTCACACCATGGTAATCCACCTTTTTTAAAGTCAGCCCCTTCCAATGAATAAGGTACATCATCATCTAATCCATCAGCACTTGGGCCAAAAAGACGAACTTTAATCCTTCCAGCATCATATTTGTCATCGACACTTGTTACAATCCCGTATTGCCAAATTGGTGAGGTAATCCTTCTTGAATATTTACCTTTACTATCACCATGACCTAAATCTACTCTTCTACCGTCTGCCATTATTTATTATTAATACCGAACCTATCGTTTAACTCCTTAGTTACTTCGTTATATTTTTTTTCTATCGATGACCAATAATCGTATACTTTAATCAAATCTTTTCTAACTACTTCAAACTCTTCAGCTAATTGCTTTTGAATTTGAGTTAACTCACTATTTGATTTATTTTTAATGCCTTCCATATTATCTAACTGTTGCCTTACCTTTAGCAATACCAATAATGGTACCACCTTGAACTGTAGTACCTGGTTTTATTGCCACATCTACAATCATTTCTGAAGTTATAGCGCCTATTATTTCTTCCATTCTAATTCTTTCCATTATCTCATCAGGTGATATCTCACCACTAGGTAAAGGCCCTACAGGTATTCCAGCTTCAGCCTGTCTTTTGATTATTCTAGCAGCTATGTTAGAAGGACTTAAACCAGGTCTATTACCAGAAGCTAAAATTAAAGGAGCTGGTATGGCTTGAGATGTTGAAATGTGGGGTAATTTAAATAGATTTAACAAAGATTTTAATATAGAGTTTGGGTTATTAAAATCTGTTTTGTTTGGATTTATTTCTTTACATTTTGCCATTTTATTAAACAGTACTTGTTGTATTCACCGATTGTGTTATAGTTGTTAATTGGTCATTAACTTTACCAGTAACAATACTCGAAATAGATTTTATCCTTATTTTAGCCTTTTCTTTAATTATTTTTATTACTTGTTCGGTAACCAATTTTATAACTTCTTTTTTAACTTCATTGAATATTATTTCCAATAGAGCTGATAAAGCCTTTCTTGAAACATATTCAAAGAAAACTTTTGTTGCTTTAGCAAAATCAAAAGGATTGGTAACATTTATGTTAACGTTATTAATATTCCCAACATTAGTACTACCAACAGATAATGGTGGTGGAGTTAAAGGCCCGTTAACAAGTTTTTCACAAAGATGATATAAAGCAACTATTTTTGGTTCCAAAATAATATTTGTTAATACTTTAGGTATTTCATGAAGTATCTGTGCATTTAAAGAAAGTTTAGCAACTTTTTTGTCTGTATCAGGTACATTTGATGTTAAAGAGTTATTTAAAGTATCTATTGAATTTTGAATTACAACACTAACTTTAGATGGGGGTGTATTTCTTATATCATCAAAAACCGATTTAACTGTTGCAGGGTCTACTGTTGCAGATACAATACCACAACCTAAATCTAAATTAGCTCCACCATTATATTTTTGGTTAGCTAAATCTTCTATCTTAGATTGTTCGTCATTTGTAAAAGTAAAATAACTATTATCTATTTGATAATCTTCTTTACAAGGGTCACTACTGTTAATTTTCTCTTGTAACATACTAATCTGTTCTAATGAAACAAAATGGTCTAAACTTGCTGCTAAAGCGTAAGGATTTTGTGCTGTAGCTTGAACCTTTTTTAACCCATTTGTCATCGCACCTGTTAATCTGTCTGTTAACCTTGCCATAAAAGTTTCTAACGTAATCATTTCAATAGAATTTACATAATCTTTTATAAAATCATTAAAACTTTTACCACTACCAGTGCTACCAGAACCAGTTGTACCGTGACTTGATACATATGAATGATTGATACCGATTTCAATTTCGTTTGTTGATTGTATAACGTTTAAATCTAATATTGGGTTAGAAGCTGGCCAACCACCAGCACTACTTGATTGTATTAAGTTATTTAAAAACCAATTAAAATCTTTTGTGGCGTCTTTACCATAAAATGTTGAACCAACACTACTTAAAGGGTCAATCATAGTTAACCCCAATAAATCTAAATTATTTATACCCATCTTAACCTTTAGTTGACCAATACTTGGATTGAATACAGGTAATTTAAAGTCAACACTACAAGCTAAACCAGCTTTTATAGCTTCGATTATCCCTTCTTTTAGAATTCTTGTTAAAACAACAAAAAATTCAGTTAAAATATCTATTAATATTTTAGTTGCCTCACATTTGTTTTTGTTAACAGGACTTTTAGCGTTATCTTTACAGGTTACACTTAAAATGTCAATTAGATAAGTCAATAAATTTTTATCTTTAGATTTCACTGAAGCTAAAGAAGATGTAGTCCTACCTTTAGGTAGATTACCTAAAACTTCAAATAAGGCAACATTATCTATTACCTGTGTCTTATCATCTATAAACCCCATTATTTAAGTTTGTATTCTTTTTTATCATCACCATCTTTATCACCACTATTAAAGATATCTCTTAAAAGTGCCATATCTTCAGGTGTAATATTACCATCACCAGCACTATCTTTATCAGAAGAACCTGGTTTATAAATTAATTGGCTCATTAATTTAACTAAGGTTATTTTCTTATCAATTGTAGTATCGATGATTTTTAATAAATCAGTATTTGCTTTGTTTAGATTTGCCAAGTCATGCATATCTTCAACATTAACTTTATTTTTATTTTCGTTAATAGTTCTGATACAAGTACTTCTTTGTTCGACAAGTTCGTTATATGCCTCTTGTGTCACAGATAAAAAACTATCGGTTGTTAGTTTAATATCCTTCTTTTTTGGTCTAGCCATGGTATTGTTTTTGCCTATAAATATCAAAATGACGGTTTTTTATAAACCGCCATCCTTTATAAATTTGTATATTGATTTGTACCTTTTCATTGCGTTCCTAATATCCTTGGTTCCCAACGATGTCATTTCTCTCATATAATAAAGAATAAGGTTTTTATTATATTTGTTTGTTGCGTCATGACCTTCGAATATACTTTCCCAATTTTCAAGAATTGATATTAGTGCGTTACCAACTTTAATTTCATTTTCTGTTAGAATTTTACTTTCCAACTCGTCTTTAATAGAACTACATATGTCGTCTATTAAGAAACCTAAATCAACATCTACTTTATCTATTTCATAAGAATATCTCTCATCTTCTTCTAACTCAGTTGCAACATCTTCGTATGATATTAAAGTTTTAAGTTTTTTATCATCTTTTATTATTTTACCCAAAAGATAATGCTTACAGATAGTACCGTAATATGAATAAGATTTTTTACCTTTTGAAGGCTTGAATTTGTGGAATTTTATCATTAAAAATGATAAAGTATCTGAGTGTAAATCCTCAAATGACATATTTTTTGAATAGAGTTTATATCTTCTAATAATACTCTCTACCATTTTATCTAGAGGAGCTTGTAAATGAAGTCTATATATTTCATTCCTCCTGGTTTCTTCTTTAGTAGAACCAGTCCATCGAAAACCTTCCAAACTGGAAGGGTCTTCGATAAGATGGCCTAACGTTAGAAACTCTTTAACGGCAGTTTCTTCTTTTTGGCCAAAATAAGGGTCTTTTGAGGGTTTTCTCCCCCTTTTTTTTTCCTCAGTCATTATTGAATTGTGGGTATTTCCTTATCATTATAATATTTTTTTAAACTTTCAGAAATTTTTCTTTTAGATTCTTCCGTTTTTAAACCCCCCTTTTTACCTAATTTTGCTTTTGACATATTTTTTCGTGCTTCTTCTGACATTATTTTACCTTTATTCCATGATGGTTTATCGGTTTTCAACCCTTTATTCCAAGGCGTTCTACCTTTACCACTTTTACCTATGTTATTT
>Ga0194059_1001148_pt1 | contig 11507 bp, 11 predicted proteins | sample SepL6211m_MetaG_FD_163426 | JGI IMG/M metagenome (GOLD analysis project Ga0194059, IMG submission 163426) | Anoxic zone freshwater microbial communities from boreal shield lake in IISD Experimental Lakes Area, Ontario, Canada - Sep2016-L626-11m | ecosystem: Environmental > Aquatic > Freshwater >... | reverse complement strand
GTAATATGGGTGGCGTCGTTGGAATTGGTGCTCAACAGATACCTGCCTTCAATCGGCTCTGCGGAACAGCTCAAAAAACCCTCGCCTGACTCTTCGGGCTCCTGCAGACCTACCGTGGGTGGCAGCTGGCCCGCATCAAGGCATTTCAGGCCAAGAGCGACTTCGATTCCACCGGCGGCACCCAGGGTGTGGCCGATGGCCCCTTTAATCGAGTGGATGGGGACGCGGCGTTCACCGAAAAGGGTGCGGAAGGCGGTCAGTTCCATCAGGTCATTATAGACCGTCGCGGTGCCGTGAGCGCTGATTGCAGCAATCTGTTCAGGGGCGATGGCGGCACACTTCAGCGCCTGGCGCACCGACTGAATGAGGCCGCAGCCGTCGCGGGCGGGAGCGGTAATATGGGTGGCGTCGTTGGCTGCTCCCCACCCGGCAACAACGCCAAGTACCGACCGTCCTTCACGGAGCGCCTGCTCGCGGCTCATCAGGAGCAACGCAGCCCCTCCTTCACCCAGTGTCAGGCCGTCGCGGTTGCGGTCGAAGGGACGGCAGACACTCCCCGACAGCGCCTGGAGCGCCGAGAATCCGGAAAAGACAAACTCACTTACCAGATCCATGCAGACTACGACAACCGCTTCTCTTCTTCCCGCCGCAATCAAGGCGGCGGCGCGAGCCACGGCAATCGTTGAAGAGGCGCAGGCGGCGTTGATGTTGACCCCGGGAGAAATTAGACCGAGCTGACAAGCGATATGACGCAGCAACGGCGCTATCGGGACGTCGGCAGGATCACCGGGAAGTCCCACTTGAAGCAGCTCCATGACATCAATACACCCTTTGGTGCTGGCCGTGATCAACGTTGCTCCCTCTGGAACCGGAGCGAAACCGTCAAAAAGCAACTCCAGCAGCGGATAGAGCCTGGATTGGCCGCTTTTTGCCTCCAACCCTTGGATCCAGGAAGCGTTTCCAGTCAGGTAGCGGCTCGTCGCAAAACGGGTAAGCGGGCGTATAGCACTTTCGCCTGCCATGATGCCCCGCCAGAGGCTGTTCAGGTCAGGGCCAAATCCGGTCACCGCATGGGCGGCAGAGATACAGACCTCTCTCATTGAATGATCCCCTTTTCCCAGCGATCAATGAAGCTACTTACAAATGGTGGCGGAATGAGCATGATATTCATATCGGTATCGAGCAGCATCTGCACCGTGTAGCCGGTCGTGGTAATCTCTTCCGCCCTGTTCCTGATAATGAATTCGAAGTTGAGACGTGCTGCCGCGCTCCAGTGCAGTATCCCCTCGATGCTGAAATGTTCCTGAAAGCGCAGTGGCCGAACGTAGTCGATGTGCATCTGCTTGATAGGACAGAGGATTCCATGCCCGTAGAAGTCGAGGTAGCCCAGACCGTATTTTTCGCCGAACGCCACCCTGGCATCCTCGAAAAAACTTGGATAGCGACCGTGCCAGACAATGTTGAGCGGGTCTACCTCTTCGAAGCGGACCTGGCGCTCAACCGTTATTCTGAGCGGGGAAGGCGCCCCCTCCTGGCGTGAAAAATAAGCGCGGCTCATGGTGCCTCCCCGGTGGGTGAAAGATCGATCAACAGCGTCGCCGTGGTTGTCTCTCCCACGGTCAACTGTGCGTCATAGAGGAGCTTTCCTTTGACCGTTCGCTGTTTGCAGCGTACCAGCAATTCCTGATTCGGTTGTACCGGATTGAGAAACTTTGCATCTTCAACAGCTGTCAGCCGTTGCCTGCATCCGGTCTGCTCGCTGACCAGCGCGACCACCGTCAATAGTTCCACGATGGCCGGGAGAATCGGGTGACCGGGAAAATGTCCGGCGAATCCGGCAAAATTATCTCCGAAACAGTAGCGTCCCTCCAGCGTTCCGCTGCTGTCTGTTGTTACGGTGCCACGCCTCGCCGCGTCTATTCCCTGCAAAATTTTATTCATCGCTTGTGTCCACACTTTCAATCCATAAAGTCAGGCGGTAACCGGCCCGTTTATCTTCGAGCAGTATACCGCCAGGAAAAAACAACTCCTGGTGCTGTTGATACTGATAATAGCGAACCCGCCACGATTCGGCAACTCCCTGCCACGATTTTTCCAGAAGCTGTACCCCAGCACCCCCGAGGGTAAAGCGGATAGTCGCGCCATCTCCACTTTTCCGGGTGAGCAGGTAGGTTGTTGCGCTGCGTTCAACGGTGTCGTCAGGAGACGGCTCCGGAGTGAGAAACATCCTTCGAACCGACGTAGCAACCGCTTCCGGAAAACCGGGATAGCTGGCGAGGTCCGGAATGATGAAGTTCGCCCGGCTTGAGGTCGCATCTACGGAGATGTCGAACAGCTTCACCCCCATGTCGTTCATCCCGACCAGACGGGCACCCTTTCCAGCAAGGTCCAACTTCATTATTCCTGCGATTGGAACCCGCGCCCCCTCAAATTCGAAGAGGGCCGACTGGCGGATCATGAGGTTTCCCCCGCCGGAATTCCAGAGAGCGCCGGAGAGTTCCGCAGCACTCCGTGGTGTCGTCGGGATGAGCTCGGTGGAGACGAATGGCACCGTCGTGCAGGCAGTCATCATCAGCATAAGTGCCACGGTAGTGGCAAAAAATCTTTTGCCCATAAAAAGGCCTTCACCCCCTCTCATCCCGTATCCTTTCCGCAGAGCGCCGGGATTACGAGAAGCGCAGCAGGAATCCCGGTGCCGATCCCGAGGAGCACGGTGATGCCGATCGAGTACATGGAGGGATGCCGGGCTAATGCCAGAGCGCCTAACCCAGCGAGCGTTGTGAGTCCTGAAACAAGTACGGCTCGATTTGTCGTATGGTCAGAACCCTCGGTTAGCCTGCAGACCATAAATATCCCGTAATCGACACACAACCCGATGATAAGGATGGTCGCCGCAATATTGAAAATATTGAACTCGATACCGCACATTCCCATGATGCCGAGCGTACAGAGCAGTCCTGTTACCACCGGAACCAGTGCAAGCATGACACGCGATGGCGAGCGGAAGACGACAACCAGAAGAGCGAGTACCAGGACAGAGGTGAGCGTCAGATATCTGGTAAAGTCACGGATGATGGCGCGTCCGACGTTGTCACCAAAGCGGCTCTGGGAAATGAGGCGAACCCCCGGCACAGTTTTGATCTCTTCGGAGAGTGCAGCCACCACCTGTGGCGTGTCAGGCACCATCGTCAGCACCCGCACCACTCCAGGCGAGCGGATTATCAGCGAATCAACGAGCTCCCCCATGCCTGCCGCCCGGAGACTTTCCACTGTCGTCGCCGGTGGAGGGGCGATGAGCGTTGCAAGAAACGGAGTAAACGCGTCTTTCGAGAATCCGTACGCTTCTCCCGACTTCGCCAGGTCGCGCCCCAGTTGTGCGGCACGGCCGTTCTGCCAGAAGGAGAACCAACGTTCCCTGTTTGCGCGTTGCAGGGCGTCGCTCGGCATAAGCGGCGCGAGGCTCACCAGGTCACCCGCAGGAATACGCCCGGAGATCAGCGCAAAGAGCTTATCGTTTAGTGCGAGTGCGTTTTCCAGATTTGTTTCTTCGGCAAAGAGCAGAGCTTTGCCGCGCATATTTCCCCAGGTTTTGATCAGATCTTCCTCAGCCAGACGCAGCTCCGGCGTGACCATACTGACCGCCCCCAACTGCCCGTTGAAACGGATGTTGGTTGACTGCCAGGTACAGATGGCAAGAATTGCCAACCAGACACCGATCACCACCCGGCGCGGTGGTCGCCATGCGCCGCCAAGGCTCGTGAGTGACAGCTTTACCTCAGGCAGCGGTTTTATCAGATGCGGCAGTACTATGAGCGAAATAAGAAGCGCCGCAACAATCCCGGTCATGCTGTAAATAGCCAACTGGCGTTGGCCGGGGAGGCTTGACAACAGCATGATGCCAAAGGAGATGAGCGTTGCCACAGCACCGAATATCACCGGCCTCGATACTTCGGCGGTGATGACGGCAGGATCTTTGCCCCCCTGCCGGCAGGAAAAATAGATCAGCATGGCATACTCATCAACCATGCCAAGCAGCACACCGCCGAAACCGAGGGTGACCGCGAATACGTTGACATCGTAAAGAGCAATGGCTCCGGTGGCGATTACCAGAATTGATGTGGGAACCAGAAACACAAAAACCGCGCTCAAGCTTCTCAGAAACACCAGATAAATGGCGAGGACTGCAAACACGCTGAGAGTCAGGACAACATAAAGATCTCGCTTGATGGTATCAGCGTTGACCAGTGTGTAGCGATGCCCGGAGACGACCGATGCGGACATTCCTGCAGGAACCGATGAGGATATCGCCCTGTTGATCCGCTCCAGAAGGTCTCGTGACCCCCCGGAATCGGTCATGGAGACAGCCGAGTCTACAACAAGCAGGGCGCTTGTGCCGTCTGCAGACACGAAATGGTTCTGAACAAGGCGCATATTCGGCACCATATTCAAAAAACGCATCTTCTCCAGCGCGAGAGAAGATAAGGAGAGCGGATCGGTCTGAACGCTCCCCTTGAGAGCCCACCCCTCAGGCGAAAAGAGCTGCTCATAGCGAGTACGGAGTCGATTTTGTACCTCGGTTGGTGTGATTCCGGCGGCAAGTCGCACCAGATCCTCTGCTGTCGTCAGGTTTGGCAGAGACGTCCCGAGCCATCTGAAAAATCCGCCGGAGATGTTTGCCGGGCCGGTCATTACGTTTTCGATCCCTGCGGCTTTTAGCCCCTCTGCCAGACGGTCGGTCACCGCAATGAGTGCCGTAGAATCGCTCGAACTCCCCCCCCTCAGGGTGATTACGAGTTTTCTGGTGAAGGGAGCCAACTGCAGCAGACGGAAATCCTGGGCAACAGAAGAACTGTCATCCGGGAGCATCGCAATTATGTCTTCCTGAAGATGCAACCGTGAGGATGCGAGAAGACTCAAGGCAATTATCAGGAGTGTTGCAGAGAAGAGAATTTTGCGCCGTACGGCGCAAAAATTGTACAGCTTTTCGAACAGCGTAAAGGACGGTACCATGACCTAGAAAAGGTCCGCCTGCAGCTGCTTGTTCACCACTGTGTTGACGAATTTGATCCGGGTGAAGTCGCCGTCATTCTCATGCAGTTCGACGCTCCGAACGTACCTGCCGTCTGCGTTGAAATTGATCAGCAGATGGCGCAGGAAACCGGCGGTCGCTGCGGAACGCGGTTCGAGGCGGAGCGCTGCCGGAGAGTCATGCAGCACGGTAATCCGGTACTCTTTTGTCAGCCACGCAAAATCGGCCTTTGCCCAGGCAAAGAGCTGTTCGGAAACAAGCTTCATGACCGGCTCCTGACTGATCTGAAAGGTTTCCATCCGTCCGGTCCGTTCATGCCAGCGCCGCCCTTTATCTCCCTTCAGGACGAATCCGGAAGCAACCGGTGAGGTTAACTCCCAGCGCAACTGATCAGGTTTGATGAAATAGAAATGCCCTTTGGAAATCATGGCGGTTTTAAACAGTGCCAGATGCTTTTCCTGGACGAAGTCGCTCGATATCGTATTGACACCGCCCGCCGTCCGCTCAAGGGAAGTAAAGAGCGCTGCGGAGCTATCAGTCGTCGAGATCTCAACTGCGGAGGCCGTCCCTGCGACAAACAGTGCTATGGCAAAGAGGAAAAGTATCCTGGTCATGGCGTGCTACCGCCACTGACAATCCAGAGCTTGATAGAACCGCTTGCAATGATTTCTTCAGCGCGCACAATCTCCCCCTCGGCCACGGCAAAGCCCTCAAAACTTCCGACCGTCCTGATACGGATCATAAGAGTCTCCCCCACCTTCGCTCGACCGGTAATGCGCATTTTTCTTACGCCGACCAGATACCCTTCCGAGATCTCCTTCCCATGCTGCGTGTCATCATACCCCTTGATGACGGCGTAACTTTGTGCCAGAAGTTCGACGAACGCCGCTTCATCGAGTGTGCCAACCGTATCTGCCAGGATACAGTCGGCAGTAATTGTCGTTTCAACCAGGCCACCGGCATCTTCACAGGAAATGAGGGTATCCACAAGGCGCATCGGTGCACGATGCGGGATAAATGTTTCCGCACGTACCGGCAATGTCAGATCATTTTTCATTAGGTTACTCCCCGCATATCTTCAAGTTTCAGTGTCAGGCGTTTTTTCACCTCATTGCGCAACTCTGCAAGTCCCGTTTTCCCCGGATAATTGGAGGGATCAACCGGATCGAGAGCAACAAGCCGTACCGTGGCGGGGTACAGAAAGAAGTGCCCAGGGGGGAGCATAATATCGGTGCCGGTAATGCAGAGAGGGACGATTGGCACCCCGGTCTCCTGCGCAAGGCGGAAAGCGCCTGAGTAAAAAGGCTGCAGTTTCCCATCCCTGCTTCGGTGTCCTTCCGGGAAGAAGATCACGGTCCCCTGTTTGGTGAAGGTCTCTGTACAGGTTTTCATGACATCACCCCAGTCGCCGGTTTCCACATCAAGGTAGCGGGCAAGACGCATGAACAGGGTATACCAGTACATCTTGAAGGGCCACGCCCCGACGGCAAAAATTATGTCGTGGAAGGGGAGAGTCGAGATAAAATAGCTGTCGAAAAATGAGAGATGGTTGACCACCATGATACAGGGTCGCTTGATATTGGCAAAACCGACCCCCTGAAAACGGACGAAAGGGGAAACTATGACCACCAAACCGTATCCATGGATGTTTATCAGATGTCTGGCGATCCGGCCAATATCCCAGCCGGTTACCACTTTCCAGAGAATGAAACAAAACGGAGATGCAAGAATGCCGACAGCAATCCAGAGAGCCATCAACGGGTAGAACGTCAGGTTCAGGAGTATCGCCTGTATTCGATTGACTGTTTTTGTGTTGCCACGTTGCCGGTTACTGCGACTTGTTGCCACGTACTATGCGCTCTCCATCTGACGTTTTTTATCGATCACAAAGGTGTGAATATCTCCGAGGGTACGAATCTTGCGGATCGCCTCTTCTTCACGGATTTTCATGCCAAATGCTGTCTCCAGAACGATCACCAGATCGACAACATCGAGGCTGTCTAATCCCATGTCTTCAAACAGGGTAGTGTCGGGAGTCATTTCGGCAAGGGCAAATTCAAACTCCTCGGCGAGCGAACTGTTGATTTTATCGATGATCTCTTGATCAGTCATTGCTAATATCTCCTTAAAATAATTGATGAATTTATGCCACCCAACGCGAAATTATTTTTTATCACCGTCTTTATCGGGCAGTTGGTGACCCCGTGAACGTGTGTTATGTTTGCGCAGAGCGGATCAACGTGCTCCAAATTGAGCGTCGGAATCAGGACGCCCTGCCGAAGCATTTCAATACAGGCGGCCAGCTCAAGGGTGCCGCTGGCAGCCATTGCATGCCCCAGATGTCCCTTGAGGCTGCTGACAGGGGTTTTTGCCCCGAAGATATGTGCAATCGCCTCAGACTCGGCAATGTCGCCCTGCTCGGTAGCGGTGGCATGGGCGTTAACGTAATCGATCTGATCAGGTGTGACCTCTGCGTCTTCAAGCGCCAGGCGCATACATTCTGCGATGCACGACGCATTCGGGTTGGCGATGCTCCCCGGGTCGGAGTTGGTGGCGAAGCCTGCGATCTCGGCGAGAATGGTCGCTCCACGGAGTTTGGCTGATTCCAGTGACTCCAGCAATAGTATGCCACTCCCTTCGCCGCAGACAATGCCATCGCGGTCCTTGTCGAAGGGGCGAGGAGTTCTAGTCGGGGAGTCATTGAATCGGGTAGATGCGGCGTTCATGATGTCGAAAGTACCCGAGGTGAGGGGGTGAAATTCATCCGCTCCCCCGCAGAGCATAAACTCCTGCTTTCCCATGCCGATCATCTCGGCAGCATAGCCGACCGCGTGGCAACTGGTAGAGCAGGCAGCGGCAGGAGCAAGGATGCGTCCGGTGACTCCGAGCGCCTGGGCTACGTTTGAGGCGCAGCTGTGGTTCATGATGTGAAAGAACAGCGTCGATTTCATCCGTTCCAGGCTATTGTCGATGCCGAAATCACGGAAGAACTCCTGCATCGTCTGCGGACTCCCGATCGTTGAGCCAATTGAAACCCCGAGTCGACCGCCCTGAAGCTCCACGTCGCTGAGTCCGGCCATGGCTGCGGCATCCTGGGCGGCGAGCGTCGCGAAAATTGACATACTCGACATGGAACGGCGGAACTTCCGGGGGATCTCCATCGGATCAACACCGGTTGCAAGGGCCGCCACCCGTGTCCTCATGCCGGTGATTTCGGACAAAGCCGGGACCTCGACCACGCCACTCTTCCCGGTGAGCAGAGCTCCCATCAGGTTTTCTACACCGCGGCCAAAGGGTGAAACAACCCCTATCCCTGTTATAACGACTCTTTTCAAAAACATGCCTTCAACTCCTTTCTCATACGGTCGTGTCCGAGGAGTGTACCGCAGGCGAGGAACCCGGAAATAACCGCTCCCATGAGGCCGGGAGCAACAACCGCTTGTCCTGCAAGGAAGAGCCCCGGTATCCTCGTTGCCGGGTGCGGATTAAACTGGCCTACCATATGTTTGACACCGTACAGTCCGCCGAGCGGCGTACTGCAAAAGTGCCGGAGGGTAAGCGGAGTTGATCCCTCAATGAACTGAATATTTCCCGCAATATCCGGATACGCACGTTCAATCTGACTTTGCATGCAGGCAAGGGTACTCTCCTTGTACTGCTTGTATTCTTCAGGTCGTTTGCCAAAACGCGATGATTCCCAGGAAGTGGACTCGCTAAAGAGGGTCGGGCAGATCCCGATGAAGCCATGGGGGCTCGTCTCTCCATCTTTATACGCAGCGGTCAGATACAAAGGAGCCTCACCAATCGGTCTACTGCCAAGCTGATAGATAGACTCTGTATCCGGAATCAAAAATCTGTTGGTTCCTGCAAGTTCCGGCAGTGGATTTTTAGTCGCGGCGAAACATGCAAATGCAGAGACTGTCTCTTCAAGGGTGGCAAGCCGTTTACGGTAGGCCGGCCGAAATGTCCCCTCCGGAGCCAGCTCCAGAAGGAGTCGAGGGTGAATTGTTGCGATTGCCACACGGCAGGCAAGCGAGTCGCCGCCAGCAAGCTGCACCCCGGAAAGAGCCCCTCCCGCTCCGATCGAGATCCCCGTAACTTCACTATTGCACAGCACATCAACGCCGAGTTCTGCAAGCCGGGCATCGAAGGCGCGCGCAAGGCTTACGCCACCACCACGAATGCCGCGCACCGACTCGTAGTAGTTACCGACGATAGCTGCGTGCTGGGCAAACGCCACCTCAGTGCACGAAACACCATACAAAAGTGAATGCATGGAAAGCAAGCTTTTTAGCAGCTCATTTCCGGTCAAAGAGTCGAGTGTCTCTTGCAGTGTCGGTCCGAGAACTCTCTGCAGAGCGCCGTTCGGATCAATTTCCGCATCGAGGTTCAGGTACGGAATGGTGGCACAGGTGGAACGAACCTGTGAAAGGTACCTCCCGATTGCTACGCGCTCGTGAGGAAATGCGTCGCCGAGCTTTTCCTGAATTATACCGTAACCGGTTGGGAATCGAAACTCAAAGCCGGGACTCTCGCAGTTGAAGAGGTCGAATCCGTCATCGTCGAAGGGAAAGCTTGTAATCCGGTCGGAAATACCGAGATAGCGGAAGAAGGTGTCAAGCGGTTCCCCAGGGCTGAGTCCGCCCGTGTAATGGAAACCGGTATCAAAATGGACTCCCTGGCGGGAAAAACCCCGTACGAGCGGAGCGGTGCGGTCCGCTTTTTCTACAAGTGCGACTCGATAGCCGTTTTTGGCTAGGGTGATGGCTGACGTTATGCCGGATATGCCGGCACCGATGACTACACTATCATAGATCATTCAGCAAATCTCAGTATCAGACAGGAGTTGGTCCCGCCAAAGCCTGCCGAGTTGCAGAGGACATGCTCTGGTGCATGGTCAATGCGCTCTGAGACGATGTTCAGACGTGCTGAATCCTCGTCCGGTTCGGTAAAGTTGGCATTCGGCGCAATAAAGCCCTGACGGGCCATAATGGTGGAGTAGACAACCTGGGAGGCTCCGGACATCCAGAGTTCGTGGCCGGTCATCGATTTGAGGGAAGAGACCGGCGGGGTTTGTGGCCCGAATACCGCTGAGATGTTGCGTGCCTCTGCCGAGTCCCCGGCGGGAGTAGAGGTTGCATGAGCGCAGACGTAGTCGATGTCGCACTCTTTAAGACCGGCACGCGAGATCGCCGTGCACATGGCCCGCTGTAAACCACCCTGGCTCGGCACCGAGATGTGATTGCCATCGGAAGAAAAGGCATAGCCGCCAATTTCACCAAGAATAACCGCTCCACGTGCTTTGGCGAGGTCGTAGCGCTCAAGCACGATGGCTGCCGCCCCGCCGCTCGGCACCAACCCGTCGCGACCGGCATCGAACGGTCGTGACGCGCGCTGTGGATCGTCGAGCCTCGTCGAGAAGGCACCTAATGCGTCGAAACTGCACATGGATTCCCAGTTGATTTCCTGAGCGCCACCGCAGATGACCCGCTCTTGCCGTCCAAAAGCGATCAGGTCTGCTGCCTGGCCGACGGCATGACCGCCGCTGGAGCAGGCGGAACTGATAGTCCAGCAGGCGCCGCCAGTTTTAAAAAGGGTATTCAGGTTCATCGTGATGCAGGAGGTCATTGAGCGAAAAACGTGGCCACTACCGATCAGTTTGGTCTCGCCACGCTCTCTCAGCAAATCCACCTGTTCAACTGCGGCGATACAACTGGAATCACAGCCAAAGATGAGACCGGTCTCCGGGTTTTGCACGTCATCATCGCCGAGTCCCGACATTGTGAGAGCCGCAAATGCAGCAGCATGGGCCTGCACAGCAAAGTCAGGCATGGTTTTGCACTGCTTCTTCGACAGTAATGCTCGTGGGTCAAAACCAGATATTGCACCAGTCAGTGGGCTTCTGAAGCCGAGCGTGCGGCGCTCTTCATCGAGTATTATTCCCGAATGACCAAACCGTAATGCCTGCCCAACGGCCTCTATGGTATTTCCGAGACACGAAACAATGCCTATACCGGTAATCGCAACTCTATGCACTAGATCCTCGCGTGACGTAATAGTTTTCTTTTCTTTAAATCAGTGCTGGTAGCGTCCATTGTATAGTGTTGAGACGCGGCTCATGCTTGCATATAAACTTACTCTGGGAAAATAGCAGTTTTCCTCTACTTGAATAATGTCACTATACCGTCATCCAGATCATACTTTGCTGATACAATCTTAATCTTTTTTGCATCGACCAAATGTTTGAGTATCTCGGATTTCTTCGTTAAGTTCGCAGCTACTGTTTTTGCATTGGCATCTATCACACACTCTACAAAATCACTTTTCTTCGTTTCAGCACATTTTATTTCACCCTTGCAAGCATCGCAATCTTTGGCGGCTAACTTCACATTTGGTTCAATCGCCTTGACAATTACATCTATGTTTGCACTGCCGGTACTCTTTCCTTTTGAATCCACTGTGGCTGTGACAGCTCCAC
>Ga0194059_1001143_pt1 | contig 11514 bp, 6 predicted proteins | sample SepL6211m_MetaG_FD_163426 | JGI IMG/M metagenome (GOLD analysis project Ga0194059, IMG submission 163426) | Anoxic zone freshwater microbial communities from boreal shield lake in IISD Experimental Lakes Area, Ontario, Canada - Sep2016-L626-11m | ecosystem: Environmental > Aquatic > Freshwater >... | reverse complement strand
TGACTGGTTATTATATTGATTTTGCTAGACTTCGTCCTAAAATTTCCGATGAAATTCATGGAGAAAAGTTGCATTTTACCTGCGAATTTTCAATTGCAACTGCTAAAGATGATGGAATGTTCAACGTAGTGTCTACATGCACTTATGGATTTACTCAAGATGACGTTCACATTGAGGAAATTCTTGCAAAGAAGGCCCAAGAGTGGAAAGATAAGGGGATGACAAAGGAAGAAATTGTATTTGAGACCACTAACTGGCGCCTATTAGATGGACAACGAGTTGTGAAGCGCGATAGTTTTGATTTTGCAATTCAGACAATTGGTGTATTTACTAACCAAGAAATTATTCGCAAAGCTTGTGATGTTCTTGTTGATAAGTTAGAAGCGCTTGACACCGCAATTGACACAGATGAATTGAAAATTGCTCCTTCGGAAAATACTATGAAAAATTGTTACGATGTTACGCTTGAGAATGAGGATTACACAATTGGAAAGGCTTTGGAGTATTTCTTGTATTCCAAGTTTTATGAAGGAACCAAATCTTTATCTTATTGTGGTTTCAAGAAGATGCATCCTCATGACACTGACAGCATTATTCGCATCGCTTACAAGGAGGAACTTGAGAAGCAAGCCATCAAGCAAAACTTGAAAGAGTGCATTGCGGATGCTATACACGTTTACAAGGCAATTAAGGACAAGTTTTAGCCAGTAGGGAACCAAGGTCATCAGAAATCCGACGGATTTCCAGACCCTACGACCCCTCCTTAAAAATTATTGCATTTTTATAAATAGTTCTTTTTTTTCAGTTTTTGTTTTATTTTTATAAATTGTCTGCAATTGTAGCGCCAAGCTTGATGACGACACAACCAAATTAACAATTAGTATGTTGCTTTTAATTTGTCTATAAAATGAATAAAAATACATCTTTATTATTCATTTTATATTTTTAAAGATTTGTTTCAGTTTTACACCCTTTATAAAACAAAAAATTACACAACTACGCCACACCACGCGTACAATAAATACAATATTTACAACATTATGCATCTTTGCAAATTATTTCAAATATACAATGCAAAGATAGTGTGGAACATTGTTTTCGTCTTTATGTAATAACTTAAAATAACCAATTCTTTCAAATTCAAATACAACGTCACTAGCACACTCCAATGCATAGCTTTCAACAAATCCGTCGCGTGTATTTTTTATAAGTGGATTTTCACTATCTATGAATATAAATTTCGCAGGAACGGCGTGATTTATAGAAAGCCAATGAATAGTTGCTTTAACCGATTTGTCCTTTTTCAAATTGCACGCAGATACGTGCACAACATTATCTACAACGCCTTCGTATTTCACAATATCGTAGAACTTCAGTCTAACCATTTTATTTATCGGCGATAAACGATAATAGTCATCGTCGTGTTCCAGCTTAAAGTCGTCATTTTCTATATAGATTTCGTTGCTGATTGTCGTGTTGTGACAAAACTCAGGTTTATTCGGAATGTGAGGATGATTACAAATTTTCTCTTCGCCCAGGTTTGTAATCACACATTTGATGGGGTTTATAACCGCAAAACATCTAATTGCAATTGGATTGTAATGAGAAATCAGTAAATGATGAACAAGTTTCATAGACACAACTGTTTTCACTTTGCCTAGTCCTGAACAACTTGCAATAGCTTTAATTATTTCCGGCGTATATCCGCGATTGCGCATCCCTCTTACAGTAAGCAAACAGGGATCGTCATAACCAGATACCTCGCAATTATCAATTAATTTTTTTATATTTCTTTTGGACAGAGTGTTGTTCTCAACTGTAAGTTTCCCAAACTCGTGGACATTTGCTGCAGGCAAACTACAACCCAAGCTATTCAACGTGGACGCGCTCCAATAATATAAATCACGTCGAATATAAAACTCGTCCGTGCAATATGATGTTGTTACATTTTCAAGCGCGTCTACTATCCCATGGCTATAATCATAAGACGGATACATGCACCAAGTTTCGCCAGTTTTAAAATGCGGAGAATAATTTATTCTGTATGCAATTGGGTCTCTCAGCGTGTGATTGTTGTTGGACATGTCTATTTTTAAACGAAGAACTGCTTCGCCAGGAGCATATTTTTTGTTTTTCATGTTTTCAAACTCCGCCAAATGAATGTCTGGAGACATACTTCTGTAAACATTTTCAACTCCACGATGTCTTTCCTCTTTAATTACATCTGGTGCGGAAAAGTCCACATACGCATATCCATTTTTAATCAAAATACAAGCAAAATCAAACAATTTATCAAAATAGTCTGACGTATATGTAATAACGCATGGATCGTATCCAAGCCAATTCATATCGCGCATTATTTCGCTTACAAAAAGTTCACTTTCAGTTGATGGATTCGTGTCATCTAATCTTAAATGACACGAATTTCCTTCACCGTAATTTATCAACAAAGATTTACAGTGACCTATGTGCAGGAATCCATTAGGCTCCGGAGGGAACCTAGTAATTGTAACCATTTTTAGGCTTCTTCTTAGGGTTAGGGGGTGGGTTGGGTTTATAATTAGTGATGTCGTGAAAAAATTTTCAATTTTTTTTTCTGAAAAACTTGGGAGTTTAAATGTCCCAATTTAATCCATAGTAGAATCAACCTTGATAAAATCCACACGACGCTTTCTCAAGCAAGCATTCATTGAATACATTTGCAAAGATGGATGCAACCCATTAACATAGTTTATTACAACTGTATTGTTAACATAGTCATTCTTTGGCTTCAATTCATCCGTATAACTCTTGTGTATGTGAAACATGTGCGTTCTAAAATGGTCAGGGAACTCTTTCAAAGGTCGCTCCTTCTTTATATAACAGCTAATGTAATTTTTATACAATGCATTTGTAAAATCGTGCAATTTGTCTCGGAAATAAGAAAACTCCTTCTTGTTCTCTGGATAAAACTTCAAAAAATCACCGACTTTTCCTTCCTTTCGCAACTCCAAATACTGATACTGCGTCTTCGGCTGATTTCCTCGCAAATGCCTCACATATTCATAAACTGGATTTCTCATCTTGCATCGTTCACCAGTGGTTTTATTTTTAATAACAACGCCTAGGACTTCATAAGTTGTATTCATACTTGCATAATTCTCCTTTAAATCGTCGTATTTTGTAAACTCATAAACCTGAGGAAACTTTAAGCTTGTGGTATTCCAATACCCAATTTCTTTAACAATATTTAAATCAAGAGGGAAAACGTTTACAACACCACCTTCAGTTTGCACTATTTCATAAACTTCAACCAAATACAACTGAGCGCTGTTAAAAGGAACAACAATGCGATTTTCAGGATGCTGCAAAACAAAACTGTAACAATACATTGGGTTTAACATGTTTAACTCTAAATTATTTTTTTTTGCAGCCTCCAAAAACATTTCTCTGAAAGTTGGAGTCTTTTCCTTGCATTTAAAAAAACTCACTTCGGCGCCAACTGTATTACGTGTTGCAATTTCCCAAGATCCAGATAATCCAGACGTTTCATCCCAAAACACATTAATCATAGTTCCCTCCACAAATTCCTCTGCAACAATGCTGTCAGACTTTTCAGGATTTTTATTTACAAACGAATCATAAGAGACAGATTTAGGTGGCGCAAAACTTACAACTCTGTTCTTATTATTTATAATAACTGAACGCAATAGTCCTGTAGTTAGAATAATATCTGGTGCCAGCATTTCCTTGTCGTATCTAATAACTTTATACTTGTTATTACTTTTAGTAACATATTCCGACATTTTAACACGCACATTGTTTTGAAGGTCTTCTCCAACCGATTCATTTAGTAACATATCTGAAAACCCCACTATTTCACTTAAGCAATAAACTGGTTGACGAATGCATTGAGACATTATTTGATACATTTTATCGCATAATGTCTTTAAACCCCTATTTTTAATTTTTCCCCAATTTGACTTTTTTCTTTTTCTTTTTCTTTTTCATTTTCTTTTTCATTTCGGTTGCCACAATCATAAAAATTTCTATTATAAATATAGGAATAATGTCATCACCCATAGAATCGCAAAGTGTAGAAGAAGCTCCTGAGTCTCAAAAAATTAATCTTCAATTATCTGATGTTATAAGACTTCAATCTCCTTCAAACCAAATATTAAATAATAATACCTTTGTTATTGATTATATTGACAAGAACCAAATTAACTTGATTAATGTAAATGATTTAACTGCAATTAAGATTAAGATAAATGAAGATGGAACGCTTGGTGACGGATCAATAACATCTATTGCATTAATTGACCGAAATGATAAACTTGGATATGCTAGACAAAATGACCTTCTTCCAAATACATGGATTAATATTTATTTTGGTGGAGACACTCCTGTAATATTAACTGGTCAAATCACCAATCTAGAAGAAGATATGATTGAAATCAAGACGTATCCTGATAATGATATTTTATATATTAACTTTGGTTATAAAGGAATTCCACTAGACTTACCCGTTGAAACAATTGAAATAAGAGAGAAACCTGATCAAATTGTTGTAAAGGAAAAAGAAAAAGAAAAGGAGAAAGAAAAGGAAAGAGAAACTCTAGGATTGCCTGAAACAGATGAAGAATCAATAGCTTCGCTTACAGAAGATGACAAACAAGAAAATGCAAACACTGTTTACAACTTGCCTGTTAAGGACATCAAAGATACAGTTCGTGAATTTATTGTGAGAGCAGATGAAATTAAAATTGGCGAAGAATTGGAGGCTATTACACAATACGTTGAAGTTGACCAGTCTCAACAACGTTTCAACATTCATTCTCAAACGGACGATTTATTAAATGAATTATTATCTAATATTCCTAACGTTCAAAGAACTGGAGCTGTATTGAATAACATTCACACTATGATTGAACGATTTAAACAGTTGCGTTCCGAGTTTTCTGAACTAGACGAATATGGTAATGTTATTGGTCCAATTACAAAAACAGTTTCATGGAAGCCATTGGTTAAAAATTTGACCACATTCAAAAACTTGTTATTTTGGCTTCTTCCTGTTGCAAAAAATGTAAAAAAGGTTTATAATATTAGCTCAAAAGAGGATACAAGTGAAAGTCAAGACATTATCTCATTGACTATAGATCAAGATATTGATGAAATGAAAACAATTTTTGACAGATACAAATCCAACGATACGCCATCTGACCAAAACAAGTATTTTAACTTAATATCTGAACTAAATCCTTATTTAACACCCTTTCAACAAACAGATGCAGAAACAACAGTTGATGTTATAAGCGACATAAACATTTTAAATGACGTAAACGCTATTATTGATAATTTGGGAGATTTCTATTCGTCTGTTGCAGAAAATGATATTATTAAAACCAAAAAATTTGTTATTCAACGTTATAACTTGGGAGTCAGTAGATTGGATGCTACTCAAATTACTAGCACCAAAATGATTTCACATCGCATTAATGTAACACAACCTGATGCATTAGAACTTAGATCAATTGTGACTCTTCCAGAACCAGTCATTCGGTTCTCTCATATAAACTTGCCAGACACAAATATTCTTGACAAAGCTAACTTGAACAACACATTTATTAATTATTGGCAATTGTTAAATGACGACGCACGAGTTAATAAAGTAAATGTTGATGATTTTGAAACAGACCTTGAATTTTCAGAAAAAAAGTTTGTGAACAACATCAAAAATTATGTCTTAGTTAAGGGTGAACAAATGGAGGGACTAACAAATTACGAAATTTACAAAGAGTTCCTCCAAAAAATAATTCCCAAAACACGCGTTTTATTCAATTTAATGAAGAAATACATCAATGGCAAATTATCGGTTCACGATGTTGTCGGATATTTAGAACCATTTTTAATTTACGCAGACGATTTAACGTTTATGCAATACAAAGACATTGAATCATTCTTACAAGATAAAATTTCCGAATACAACAGAAACTTTAAAGAGAAGGAAAAGGAATTCTCTTTATTAAAAAAACGACTGGCAAATACAGGATACCGACCTTCTGCAAATTATGTTCTCTCTTTGATCTCCGATAGAAAGACAAATAACGAGGTGTTTGTTGATTCATATGACTATGACCCAACTGATTTGAAACTTACAAGCTCAGAACTTCTTTGGAGAATGAAAACTACTGATTTTTCTGATGTTTTTGACAATGCATTAGCGCTTGCTAACATTGGCACCATGTTGCCAGAAAACATTGGTTCTATTATTGAAAATATTGAAAAAGACAAGGATGAGTTGGACGAAGAGATTAAAAATGCAGAAAAGGATAACAAATGCTTAAACATTGTAATTGCTAAGCAGTATAAAACCTTAGAAGAAGTCGCGACAGACAATGATAAGATTACTTATTTTGATAAGAAGTTTGATGACACAATGTATGGAATGTTGGACGATTATCAAAAAGACCAAATTGCAATGGCTCCTGAAGAGTTTTACGAATTCTTAGTGCAAAAACTGATTAGCAAAAACAAGATTTCCACCAAAGACGCGCCACGTCTTGCTGAAACATTGATTAATGGAATGAAACGAGTTGTTGATGGAGACTTTGCCATGATGTATGATAATACCGAAGACAAAATTGTTTACTTTAAACGCAGCAATAATAGATGGGCAACAGATAAAACGATTGATGAAAAAACGGTAACAGCCAATCAGAATTTGTTGTGTGAATTTCAAAAAGATTGCATTGAAGTTGATAAAAAATATAAGGCGCTTTGCGAAACCCAAGATTTAAATAAAAAACATATTACTGAGAATGCCTTAAAAGAGATTGTTGGCCAGTTTGACAAAAAGTATGAGTTGTCAAAAGATAAGTTGAAAGAGTTGTTAACTAAAAACTTGGACTATAACTTGAGCATTATAGACAAATTGCATCAAATACACCATACTAACACTTATAAATATAATGCACAGCAATACAAGATTGGTGCTGAAGCCGGTGATTTTGATAGAGATATTGTAATTTCACCTTACAGCAAATTGAGAGACTTAATATTAGGACAATCCAACATGTGTAAGAGACAACAAGACATTGTCAAATTTGCTGTGCGATTTACTAGAGAAGCAAATGACGCGGAAATTGCCTCTGATGAACATGGAAGATACTGGAGATATTGTCTTAAAACTAACGTGAAATTGCTGCCTAACTTTTTATATTCATTGGCAGCTTGTTGGATTGAAGACAATGACAACTATCTTAGAAGAATGGATGAAATCATTAAACAAAGCGGCAAATTGAGTGACGATGGCGATTCATGGGTTGATGAACATAGCGGTTATATTATTTGTCCTCGCGATTTTGATGTTGACGAGGGTTATGAACAAGGTTATAAAGCAAAAACGCGGGAGGTTATGGAACAAGACGCTGGCGATGCGTTGTTGAACTCATCTTTAAAGCCAGTTGTAAAGAAATACACCACACCTGAAACAAAAATGATGTCGAATGTGATTTCCGCATTAGCTGAAAATATGGGAATTAATATTGACGACCAAAAAGATTTCATGATAAAAATTGCATCCGACACCATTTCTGCAGGCGCTCTTATCTCTGAAGAAGATCACAAAACACGCGTAGAAGAAGAGGCAAAAAAGGGCAAAAAATTGCCTTCTTATATTGCCATTTATAACAGCACTATTTTATACCTTACTCTTGGCGCATTTTTGTTTGGTGTCCAAACTTCTATTCCATCTATTAAAACAAGAAAAACTTTCCCAGGTTGCGTGAGATCTTTTACTGGATACCCTTTTGAAGGATCCGGCGATCTGTCTAGTTTAAAATACTTATCATGCATTGCTTATAAAATACGAAACGCTACATCTCAGCCGTGGTCTGCATTAATGGGGCTTAAAGAAACAACCGTTGCAGATAAAATTAAAGCTTTCATAGACAATTATTATCTTTCAAATGTAGATGTCATGCAAAAATGCAAAGATAAATTAGAATACATGTTAGCAAATCCAGACGAGTCAAATATTCCAACGGATCACGAACTGGGAAAATGGATTCAGTTTTTACCACCACTGGTTCCATTCAAGTTAAGACCTATTACAAACATATCAGAAGAGTTTAAAAAACAGTGTTTGCACGATTTCAAGAATGGGGCAACGTGCCAAAGAGAGAAAATACTGGTTATAAAATCCAAGATTATATTTTTCTCTCTTGCAATCCAGGAACAGATTCAAAAAGTGGTGACAAAACGTAGTATGCTTCTCAAAAATTCAGCCAATGAACCCTTCTTGGAAAACGCTTGTTGCAGCGAAAAGGGAAATATGAGCACAATTAAATATTTTGCAGAAGAGGAACCAGAAATTATTGTTTATAATAATATTATTCGCGATTTATCCCATATTATTGAAGACATTATTGCTATTGCAAAGGCTCCTATGTTCTTTTGCAGGGAGAACTCTAAGAATGTATACGCTCCTTTGAGTGATCAATACAGTGATGACACAATTTACCGAGCATTCATTGTCTTTTGCAAATTTAACTCAATTGTGCCAATTAGTCAAGAGCTAGATGCAATTTGCGGCGGCAAACCTGAACATTTTTCAAATATTGATTCCATCAGTGAAAAAATTAGAAAATTAAAGCAAGAAGGTAAAAACTATAATAACACTTCTCTCTTGCGTTTGCTTCAATATGTTAATAGAAAGAATATTGTGAATATAACCGTGGACACACCTGTAATTACTCAAGTTCAACAGCTTCGTAACATTATAGAGGAAATGACAAAAGACGACGAAACCGTTGTTCCTGCGGCATTAATACAAAATTTGGAAGAAGCTCTTGATACGTTTGACATTGCGGTAAATGAAGATACGGAAGAAATGCGAAAATTAAAAAATTATTTGGGTCGCGTGAACAAGGAAATGAAAACAGAGGTTATTGATTTTATTGGCAAAAATGCCGGATTAACTAGGAAGAACGCCAGTGATATAAAAGTGTATCTTAACGCGTTAATGGAATGGGGAGCGAGATCCGAAGAAGCTATGAAGAACTCTATTTCTGATGAAGCCACGTATAATTCCATTGAATTTGTTAAAAATTATATCCATAAAATTTTAAATGTATTCCCCAACATTATTAAAAACAAGGTTGATTACCAGAATTCCATTCAGATACCTGCTTATTGGGGCTTGTCTAAGAATCACGCAAATGATGTCCGAAACATTATAAACGAATACTACAAAAATTTGAGACCATTCTATGGCGATAAAGTTTTATCCAAGATTCTTGCAACTATTCCCAAAACAACTAAAAATTTATTACAGCTAGCTTTAAGCACGCCTTATATGAGCGACATCTACTACAAGGGTTCAAAAACGTATTCGGTGTTTGACAAGAGAACGTGTGACATGTTATTTGAGAACTACTTTTTGCAAGTATTGCTTGAATTCAAGAAGTTATCAGAAGACCAAAATATGTTGGTGAGAGAAATGAGTGAAGATGAGTCCGAGACGTTTACAGTTGAAGACTTGGAAGAGACAGCGCTTCATTTGTCGGCCAAACCGGTTGCAACAATATTACTTGGAAATATTAAAGACATGCGCACCAGAACTGCCAAAATGTTGGCGGCTTTTTTAACCATAATGTCTAACCACAAGGATATTGTGGATCTAAGCTACGATAAGGTTATGGAAGTAGTCTTTAAATCCAAAGAAAGGGAGAAAGACACATTCACAGATAGATTGAAAGCAATGACCGACGAAGAGCGCGATGCTGATACTATTTTGAAGATCAATAAACTGGGCGCGTGGAGCAAGGGTCTTCAAAAAGGTCTAACTACATATGTGAAAGAGACTTATGATGAGGAGAGAGAATCAATGGAAAAGATTGCTGATATTGAAAAGACATTGCGAAAAAATAAGAACGTTGTTGATGAAAATATGGAGCAATATTTAGAAGATTATATGGAAAATGCAGATGCGGTTGCTGATATTGAGAGAGAAGAAAATGATATTGGTTGGTTCAACGGAGATGACGCAGGTGAAGACTATTTTGGAGCCGAACAAGGCCAAGACGATTGGGAGGAGCATGATTAATAACAAATCAGAAGTTGTAATTTTAAATTTAGAAGAATAATAATATACAAATTATATATTATTATATATTAATGTATCGTTCCTATATTGCAAAAAATCCTACTCTTGTTAGTGTTTTACTATTTTTAGTCATATTCATTACAATTCAAATTGGCAAACCCAGTTTCTTATATAGAGATGATGGCAGTATTCGCGAATTTGGTGTTGGTTACCGAAATAAAACAATCCTTCCTATTTGGCTTTTAGCCATTATTTTAGGGATTCTCTCTTACTTGTTTGTTCTTTATTATTTATCTAGACATGTGATGTTTTAAACCACCTTTCAAAAAGGTGATGCCAAAATAAATAACATATTTTATTAACATGTTACTTATTATTATTGCTTATTCACTGCATCCACCTGACATGATCTTTTTGAAAGGTTGCTAATAAGTATATACCGTTGATTCAGCCTTTTCTGTTTTGGCTTTAACCGTGGCTTCTTGTTCTAGGTATTTTTCGTGACTTGCTTGCAACGTTGCCAAATCACCAATGCATCCACGTTTCATTATATTGTATTGCGTGACAGATATTAACAATATTGCAGTGTAAATATACCACATGGCTTCTCCAATATTATCTCTCATTACAACTGTGTCTAGTAACTGTTGTTTCAATTCAGGTGCTCCTGCTTGATATTGGTCTTTCATCAATGGGACAAGCATTGACCAGTATTCAACAAAATTACTAGGAACAATTTGATTTATCAATATGGACATATTTCCACACAATTTTATGATTGCTTCTGCCGCGCCTTTAAGGCTCTTATTTTTCTCAGCATTTCCTTGTGTTGAATCATCTATAGCCTGATTCAAATCCACGTTAACCAACAACTCTGTTAAAATGTTATTAGCTGTTCCAGCCACAGCAAAATAACCAATTACATTTGAAAAAGCTGATTTAAAGCCAGGGAATATCATTAATGCTACAATAACAATTCCAAAAATAAAGAACCATGGTATAACGGTTAATAAAAGCGCGGCACCAATGTTTTGCACGATGCTTCCACCACACGTGTTGACAAGAACGCTTGAATTCATTATTATTTGAGTAACAACTACCAATAGAAAATAGCATGTTAAAAATACATTATTTTTGCTGCTATATGCAGCAAACTCTTCTCCACTTTTATCGTCAAACACAGACACATTTAATTTTGGTTTGAAAACAAGATAATACAAAAGTGTAATTGCAATAAATATCAATAATGAGAGATAAGAAGTATCCATATAGATATTGTGTATAATTTATTTTGATATTATAAAAGTAAATTATAAGGAATAAATATGAACTTTGACAATTTTACTAAACCTGCTTTGATAGAACCTGGAGTCAAATACTTTTTAAGCGAAACATTAAAGCAATGTAGGATTTTTAAAAATACATAC
>Ga0194059_1001142_pt1 | contig 11514 bp, 12 predicted proteins | sample SepL6211m_MetaG_FD_163426 | JGI IMG/M metagenome (GOLD analysis project Ga0194059, IMG submission 163426) | Anoxic zone freshwater microbial communities from boreal shield lake in IISD Experimental Lakes Area, Ontario, Canada - Sep2016-L626-11m | ecosystem: Environmental > Aquatic > Freshwater >... | reverse complement strand
AGAATTCACTGTGGAATTTAATCCAGTGTTTAAGTTGTAATTTTGATTAGACATAGTTTGTAAATGAGTTGTTGTAATTTACTCACTTACACTAAATTTGGGGAAGTCCCATCTTCAAACTTGTCTAACAAGAAATTTTCATTTAGAACACTCTTTAATTTTTCTTTCTTGTGATATCCCCATGTGCAGCCATACATTTGATTTGGTATATAATTTTCCAGTTCTATAATATCTGATGTCGTATCAGTAAAAAACTTTATTTGAGCAATATCAATATCCCAGAATTCACAAACTTTCTTTATTTTTTTTAGTTTGGACCTGTCATCGTTAACGTCAAGCACAGGATCAAATACAACCTTACAATTCTCTAGCATTGGTGAAATATACCCTTTATGACCACTTGAAACTATAGCATACTTAGCATCAATAACATCTAATATTTCGATTAAATCTTTAAATATCGTAGCTTTATTTTTTAAAATCGTTCTTATATAAAGTTCGTTATAATCTTCGAGGTTCTTTACACTTTTGTTAAAAATACCTTGGTCTGAACTACTATTAACTCTTGGTTTATTAAAAAAATCTTTAGTTACTTTATTAGACTGCTCTTCATCAATCTTATAAAAACCCATATTGGTTTCCACAGCTGAAGAATAGGTGTCACCGACAACACCATCAAAATCAAAAATATAATATTTCATTTTCAGAATAAAGCAATTTATAAACAAGTTTGGCAAATAAACTATCTTTAAGGTGCATATTTGCTAAATTGCAATTTATACCCTTTAATGGGCTAAAATGTGATGACTATTAATAAAAATCTGAGTTCTGATAAAAAGTTTAGTAAAGAGAAAAGCAAACAAATAAGAGACAATAACGAGGTCCATTTAACCGTTTCTGGTCTATTTAATCTTACAAACAGGCTATCAGAGATTTTTCAAAGTTCGAATACTAAAGAAAAAAACTAAATTAAAATACTTGATTTCGAACTCCACTCAAACAGGCAATAAACATGATTTAAATGTTAAAAAACCGTTTATATATTTGTTTAAAAATTAAGCTATGAAATCTTGGCACGGGATAGTAGAAATGTGTATAACTATTGATTGGGGTAAGGTCCAACAGAATTTAAAGGGTTTTGAGTTTTCTAATAAGTGGGTTTATAGTCGTTTAATTTTACAAAAGTAAAAAGCTTAAAAACGCTACTTACTGAAATGAACATTTTAAAATCTTTTTGGGATAGAAAAACTGAACTTAAAGTCCCTACAATTAATTTAGAATTTTGGACTATAAAACTTTTAACTACTGCGATGGGTGAAGCCTTGTCTGATTTTTTAGTATTCCACATAGATCCTTATTTTTCAGTAATAATGGCTTTTCTAGCTTTTATAACGGCAATTATAATTCAGTTTAGCTTAAAAAGATATTTTCCAATTGCTTATTGGTTTGCCGCAGGTATGATTGCAGTTTTTGGCACTATGGTTGCAGATATAATTCATGTTGTTTTAGGGGTTTCATATATAGTTTCCTGTATATTTTTTACTTTGATATTAGTTTGCATTTTTCTTTTATGGTATAGATTTGAAAAAACTATTTCTATTCATACTATTACAACAACAAAACGGGAATTTTTTTACTGGGCAACTGTAATCACAACTTTTGCACTTGGAACTGCTGTTGGCGATTTAACAGCATCGACTTTGAATCTTGGGTATTTTCTCTCAGGAGTGTTGTTTGCAATACTAATCTTAATACCAGCTATTCTTTATTTTTATTTTAAAGTAAGCGAAGTTACAACTTTTTGGATAGCATATATTTTAACAAGGCCGCTTGGAGCTTCTTTTGCTGATTGGATTGGTAAAACACCATCAGAGGGAGGTTTAGGTCTAGGAACAGGTTTATTAAGTTTGATTTTACTTCTTTCAATTTCCTGTATAATAGGAATAGCTTCTTTTAAGGAAAGACAGATAAATCGACTTAGTTAGATTTAAACCCTTTTAAAAGAGCAGCTAAAAAGGCTGGAAGTGTTTCATAACCTTCTATAAGAATATATTTTTCTTTCCAGGTAGGGTTAAACTTTGCTTTAAAAGTTCTAAGCCCTGAATAATTGTACTTTATTTTTTGAAAACTTAAGGCTAGCTTTAGAATTAAATTCGCTGATTTATTTTGGCTTAAAAATTCTGAAGGAGCTATTCCTAAACTCATTTCTTTAAAGCCCATATCCTTAAATCGTAAAATTGACTTGGCTATAACACCATCAATAAACTGAGATTTTGCCTGAGAATTTTTTATCATAAAATCAAAGGAAAGGCATTGGTCAAAGTAGGGTACAAAACTACCGACTCCTATGTAATCTTGTTCACTATCTTTAGCTAATACAATCCAACCCTCTATTTCATTATTTAAGGGCCAATAATCAACAGTTAAGGATAGCCTATTACCTTTACTTTTTATCCAATCTTTCCTAAGAGATTCAATTACTTTTATGACTTTTGGTTTTAAATCTCGATAAGCAATAAATTCTAACTCCACACCACCCCTTTCAATTTTATCACCCGCCTTTTTTAGCTTTTTATTTTCGATTGATAGTATGTCAAACTTTTCCAAGCTTAAAAGTGCCTCCTGTCCTAGTAAAATATCTTTAAATCCAACTTTCTGTAGATCAAAACGAAACTTCTCATCGACTTGGAAAAAAGCCACAACAAAGCCATTTTTATGAGATAGCTTGATAAATTCTTTGAGGCAATCTTTATAATCTGGGTTCGCTACAATTGGATTGCCTAGTACAATTCTAAAGCTATTTGAAACTAAATAAAAAATATAATTACCTTTGTATTCGTAATAATCTAATTTTGATGAGTGCTTAAATACTGAAAGAGAGTCTGTGTCATACTTTAAAACCTCTGAAATTAAATTTTTATCCAAGGAATCTGATTTTATAGGTTCGAGTTTATTGTCTGGTAAAGAGTTGATCAGAATTAGAGCTAAAATTATCCAACCAACATAATCTAAAGAATGAATATAGGCTTTAGCAAAATACGTTTTGCCGATGATATCATTAGCATAATAACTAATACTCGTTGGATCGATAAAATTTGCTAAGTAGTTACCAAAAATATTTTGAAAATTAATAGTTCCAGCAAAAGAATTCGACAAAAAATAAAAGCCAAAAATGTAGTACCCAACAAAGATAAATATTAATAAGCCCAAATTTATTGTTTTTTGCCTTGCATAGTTTTGAGATTTCAAGACAGTAAACTTTTTCCTATACAGAATCAATAAAATAAGCTGGCAAAACTCAATTGATAGCCTGAAAAAATTAACATGATGAGCTAAATGCAACAAAATATTGCTGAGGATTAAAAAGAATGTGAAAAAATAAACCAGTCTTTTTTTTAATATTAAGTTATAAACCAAAAAAATATTTAGTAAAATAAAAAAAGTATAACCACTAATAAAATCAAGGGGCAAATCCACGATTTCTAAAGGACTTTGTTTAAATTCCAAAATGGATTTAGTAACAGCAATATCAAGAATTCGAATCGTTGAAATCCCAAGCAAAATATAAAACAATATAAAACCATTTTGTTTAATCAGGGTTAAAATATTACGAAATCTGAATTGTTTTTTGAAGATCATTTTATTTACTGCCATTGCTGACTCAACCAGGGTAAATTATTAATAAACTCACCCGACCACAGTGACCATGAATGAAAACCATTGGGAGTTTGTAGCTCTGTGTCAAAAGAATATTGCTGCAATACTAAAGAACAGTATGACAATTTACAAGAAACTCAAAACAGAAAGCTAGAGGATATGGATAGCTAGTCGGGACGATCTACTTGAAGCAAAGTAAAACTACTAGAATAACACGAATTAAAATTAAAAAGGAATATAAGTTTTTATTTAGGGGCCCTCGGAAATCTGTTGATTTGTGGGGATAAGAACAACAACGAAGCGAGCGAAGTTTGTTGCGACGCCGTGGCACGGGTGGAAGGAATCGAACCCTCACCAAAGGTTTTGGAGACCTTCGTTCTACCACTAAACTACACCCGTATAAGTATAAGCAAAATTTTGCTCAAACCAAAGCTACTTTTTGGCTAGAATTGTGTCATTGTCAAGTAATATGGTCTGAAATTTTCTTTCTATGTAACAAATGCTAAACTTATTCATACTACATTTATAGAATATGAATGAATATAAAATCTCAACGCCTAAACTCTCTTACGACCAACAAAAAGCGATTGATAAATTAACAGGGCAAGAAGCTGGTTATGAAAGAACTAATTATAAAAAACTTGATAATCATCCCCAAGATACATTAGGCAGATATTTAACAAATAGCGAGAGAGTAAGGGCAAGGGCAATTTTAGAGGCACATAGCAGTACATTAGGAATCACCGCGCTAATGAGATTACAAAAATTAGCAAAGCCTGATAGTCGTTTTTTAGGACACAAAGAGGGTAGCTTTTCTTCGAATTCATTAGAACTTAGCCCCATCTACCTATCAAATCTCGAAGATTATTTTCAATTATTATTTTCCTTATCTGAAGCAACAACACCTCCCAGTGGAGTTGATCAAATTCTTTTTCATAAAACAATTAAATTCATGCAGACTATTGCGGTGGCAAAATTATATTCAGATCTAACAAATCAAGATTGCCACCCTTCGGCGATTGCCAGCGATCCAGTGTCTTACATTGATTTTATTGATTACTGCCAAGCTGATTTAGACCAGGCAATGGAGTTGGTAGGAAATTTAATAAAAAGCAAACGTCTTAACCAAGATCGAAATTATAGACTTACAGTTACAGCTTCATTCAAACCAGATTCAATTAATACTGAATTTGATAAATTTGTTGACTATCAATATGATATTTACGAGATGGCTGAAATTATTCATGAAAATATTCTTAGAAATAATAGCATCGATCAGCTCGATTAATCTAACCCAAAACCACCTCCACCCATTTGCCCTTCTGGCCCTGCCTCAAAATTACAAACTTATCCTCTACAAGCTCTGCGTTTAATTCCTGATGTGAATGCTCGAGCGGAATCAAAAATGCTTTTTTCTTTAAATATAAAAGTTCACTGATACTAGCCATCCCTGCTCTGCAGATCACCCGATCAGCAAGTTTCATAACCAGCGGCATATCTTCAAAAAGCACCTCAGTTCGAAAATAATTTGGATTTAAAATTTCTTCTAATTTTTGAGTTTGTAAAACTCCAGTGAGATGCACTACTGCAAATTTTTTTAAAAGTGAACTGCTATTTTCAACTAGCCACTGGTTAATTTCCTGTGCTCCGCTACCCCCTCCAAAGACCATCAAAATTGGCTTTTTTTGCTTTTCCAAAAAGATTTTTAAGATTTTATCCCGAATTTTTTCCAGTGGTTTTTCTACATCGAATCTCTTTTTATCTATAGGGTTAGCAACTACCCTTGCTTTTTTAAAAAGTGGATAATTTTGTTTCGTATAATCAAACACGCAGGTTAGCTTGTCGGCAAATTTAACAGTTAATTTATTCGCCAATCCTGGCATTGGATCCTGCTGATGAATCTGAATTTGAGTAGTTGTAAAACTTAAAAAATTTAAAACTTTAGCAGCGTAAACCATTGGTACAGCTAAAAAACTTCCAGCGGAATAAATTATTTCTGGACGATATTTTAGGAGTAAAAAAATACTTTTGAAAAAGGACAGCCCGAGTTTTATAATATCCCAAGCCAGTTCAAACAAACCAATTACAATTTCTTTTACCTTTTGATTTTTGAAAGAAACTATTTTTAACCTACTATCAGGTAAGAATTCTAAAACTACATTATTTTTATCGGCATACTTTTCTTCAAAACCGCCTTTAACCCCAATGTAAATCGGAGTGAGCTTTGAATAAGACTTGGCAATAGTTGGTAAGGGAAAAAACGGGCCTCCTGTACGACCAGCCAATAGAAAAATTGTGTTCATTAAAAAAATAGGTATCAATTTTGCTTTCTCGTCCGTAAAAATTTAATTCCTTAAATGACTATCAAGACCTGTTACTTTCACACACCAAGCAACGAGTCCAGGTGTAACATTGATCAACACTGACGAGATCAGCACTACTATTGAAAAATAGGTGTTTATATAGCTTAGCCCAATAGCTAATAACGGCAAGCCAGTTGTTAGCATAATTCTTACTTTTCCATACAGTTTATCAAACTTATTCAACTCATTATTTTCAATCGATTTCGATCCTGTAACATATTCTCTTATGAGGTAAATCATGCCTCCAATTATCATCACGTTTACGGAATAAAAAGCTACGCCTAACTGACTTTCAGGGTAAGTTCCAAGTAGATGTGAAGAAAAAGGTAGCAAACATACAAACGACATGAAAAGCATGTTCAAATACAACAAATTGCGGTTTATATTCTTAGCCAGTGTAGTAAATAAAAAATGATGTGTAACCCAGGTAGAAGTGATGATGGCAAAGCTCAAAAAGAATGATAGAAACAATGGGATAAGCTTGATCAAACCTTCTTGTAAGCCGTGCTCTGAAAAATGCTCTAATTCAGGGACTTTTATTTCAATGATCAAAAGTGTCATTACAATAGCAAAAATACCATCTGATAGCGTTTCAACTCGTGTTTTATTCATATATAATATAAATTTTTAGGAGTTTTTTCTTTTAATTTCATTAGCAATTTTCATCTGCAAAGTGTGAATTTCAGTAAATCCTGCTGCAGCGTTAACGTTGAACACATAACCCTGGCTGTTGTTGAAACTTGCATGAGCCATCCCCCAAGTTGTGTCGATTGCTACAGGTGTAGCTCTTCCCTTGTATAGTTTAACAGTAACTACTCCGTTTACTCTTTCATTCACTGAATCGTTAAAAGCATTGATAGCTTCCATTGAAGGATCAAACCATTGAGCAGCATAGCAAAGGTAACCCCATTTGATATCCAAAGTTGATTTAATCTCGTTTAAAGCTCTTGTAGAAACATATTTTTCTAATTCTTCATGAGCTCGCACTAATACGTGCCCTCCAGGAAGTTCGTACACTCCTCTATCTTTCAAACCAATCATCCTGTCTTCCAAAAGTTGAACTACCCCTACACCGTGATTTCCAGCAATTTTGTTTAGCTTCATGATTATTTGAGAAAGCTTTAAAGCCTCGCCGTTAAGCTCTACAGGGATTCCTTTTTCAAATTTGATCGTTACCATCTCGGCAGCATCTGGAGCTGTCTCAGGCCTATTGTAAGTAGTTAGAAATCTTTGCACTTGTGGAATTTGTGCTGGGTCTTCCACCTCACCGCCTTCCCAGGTCATACCAAACATGTTGTCATCTACACTATAAGGAAAATCTTTTTTTGCGGGTACTGGTATTCCTCTTTTTTCAGCATAATCAATTTGTTCATCTCGACTCATATTCCATTCTCGAACTGGTGCAATAATTTTCATCTCTGGATCAGCAGTTAAAATATAACCTTCAAAACGAACTTGGTCGTTGCCTTTTCCAGTACAACCATGAGCAATAGCATCGCAGCCATATTCTTTAGCTACTTCCACACCGATTTGTGAAGTGATTACTCTCCCCATTGGAGTGGATAAATGATAATCTCCCTGATACCTGGCGTTGGCTTTAATACCTTTACTTATAACTTCATCAGCAAATCTGTCTTTTGCATCATAAACAATTGCTTCTTTAGCTCCAAACTTTAATGCCTTAGCTTTGATAACATCCAAATCATCACCTTGTTGACCTATGTCCAAAGTAAGAGTAATTACCTCAACCTTATAGTTATCCTGAAGCCAGGTAAGCATTGTAGAAGTGTCCAGACCTCCTGAATACAACAATAAAACTCTTTTTACTTCTCCGATTTGTGGTTCGTAAGTAGTGATTTTCTGGTAGGTTGTTGTGGTTTTCATAATTATAGTTTGTGAAAGTATAAAAGTATTTTGCCCAAAAAAAATCTAGGTGAGTAACCTAGAAATTGGAAATTAGCTTAAAATTTGGAAATGAATTAAAAGTGTCATCTGTTGGGCAAATTTATAAGTAAACAGAAGTATAAAAGGTATTTTGTCAAGCTTTTAATTATAAATAAAATTAAGGCAACAAAACCAATGATTACTTGCATGCTTAATTTTAAAACCATATTTGAAACCCTTCCGATATTAGTCAAATATTAAATTTTAGAGTCTAGTTTTCTTTCATTCAGACAAAAAAATTAAAGATAGGCGTATTAATAATTTATTCCTATTTTGAGTATATTTAACTTTATTACTAGGTTATGTAAAAAATGAGAGGTATCGAATTTAGCAGTTTGACCTTAGGTAATTATTATGCTATGTATACCATAGTTTATTGCGATATTTATATTTATATTTAATAAGTAATGATAATTTTATGAGGTTTTTTAAGTCACTTTCATCTTAAATCCTAGAAATATTCTTGCATGATCATGTTTAAAACCCCTGAGACCAGGTTATTACTTGGTTATGTAAAAGCGGGGGTGTCGAATTTTAGAGTTTGACCTGATGTAATTATTATGCTATGAATAAACACAGTTTATAACAACATTTTTTAGTAAACAGTATTAATTTTATGAAAATTTTTAAGTCTAGTTCATCTATTTTTTTAAGCCTTATTCTTTTGGGGCTGGCCTTTTCGAGTTTTTTACCAGTTGCGGTTGAGGCAGCTACCCTTACTGTCCCAACTACATATCCGACGATTTCGGCTGCTCTGACAGCTGCTACTGCAGGGGATGTTATCGACATTGCTGCTGGTACATATAGCGAAAATATAATTATCAACAAATCCGTGACTTTGAGAGGCCCAAATTTTGGTATTAATCCAAACTCTGGAGCTGATCTTTCTATTGTTAATCCCAGTAGAGTTGCTGGGGCTATTTTAACTCCAGTATCTGGAGCAGCTATAGCTATAACGCCAGGAACGAACAATGTAGTCATTGATGGTTTAGATTTTAAAAATTTTGTAGGTAACGCCCTATCTTTCAAAGAAGCAAATGATTTACAGTTTTTAAATAATAATATTTCTAATGTTACTCTTGGTATAAATGGCGGCGGTATAATTGATTCTTGCTGTACTGTAGCACCGAATGCTAGCAATTTAAGTATTAAAAACAATCGATTGCAAAATCCAGTAGCCATAACTGGAGTTAGTGCTATGCAGTTAAAACAAACCAACAATCTGATGGTTTCAGATAACTTTATTTCAAAATTTGATCGAGGGATTCAATTAGACAACAACAATACTGCCACTGTATCGGGCAATACAATTGAAGATATCAACTTACAAGGTATTCAATTGGCTTTTGTAATTAGTGACACTACAATTACCAAAAATATTATCAGACGAGCAAACATAAATAAGGAATATCAAACTGGGGCGATTAGATTATATGGTTCCAAATTTAGCGGTGCCATTAATATTGTAGATAATATTTTAGATAATTCATACAATGGAATTGCTACAGTGGCTTTTCTAAATGATCTTAGTAATAAAAATATTACCATTTCCAAAAATACCATAAGTAACAATATTAACATTGGAATTAGGCATCATGGAGATGGGGCCTTTCTACCCCTAACTAAAAATATATTTATCGGTAATGGTCTAGATATTGATCATGAATCAGGACTTATCAATCCAGTAAATTTGATTGCCGTGGGCGTTGGATTTGATAACCTTAATGGTAATACTTATAGTGTAACTAATCAAAACGATATAAATGCTGTTGAGAAAAAAATCAGACACAATTGCCAAACCTCAACTTTTATTCACGGAGTTTGCAACGATGCAACTAATGAAACCACTCTTACTTTCAGAGATTTACCTGTAATACTAAAATACGCTAGTGTACAATATGCTTTAAATGCAAGTGTTGTGCCTCCTTCAATTACTCTTAGCAACACTGGTGATAGCCTTCTTACACTACCCTTAATTGGTATTTTACTTTTAGGTGCGGGAGGTGTTGGATTCTTTACACTCAGAAAAGGCTTTGGCAAACTAAACTCTTAATAGAATTATAGCGACATGGATTTTAGCCCACACGATAAAAAGTTTAATATTTTCTCAGGCTTTAAAAATATTTATAAATTCAGATTTGTCAGATTTGGTTTGTATCTTTTTTGTGGGGTAGTTTTATTTGTAGGGATCTACTTTATTGCCTCACCCTTTTATCTTGAAGTCGAGTATTATTTCAATAAAACTTTTTATCCTGAGAAATTCACCTCACAGTATTATTTTTCAGAAAAGCAATTTACCAAGTCTGATTCGAATGTTTACTCATCGACCAGCTCAAATAGTAGTGCATCAGTCAATGAAGATGTTCCTGAAAAAAAAGCCCAAGAGGAAATTGTTAAAAATAAAACTTATTATAAGGATTTAGTCATGCCTAGCATAGGTTTGGACGTCAGAATACTTGAAGGTGACTCGGAAAGCAACTTAGAGCAGGGTTCCTGGTTAAAGCCAATAGGTAAAAAGCCTGGGCAGAGCGGTAATTCAATTATTGCAGGTCACCGATATCAGTATTTTCAAGGGGTGAGACCATTTTATAATCTAGATAAAGTTGCCAAGGGAGACCAAATGTACGTTATCTGGGAAGGTGAAAAAATTACTTACACAGTTGAAGATAAATTCTTAGTCAATCCTACTGATGTTTGGATACAAGATCAGCGTGAAGGAAACTATTTAACCATCTATACCTGCGAAGGGCTGAAGGCTGAAAAAAGACTGGTTGTTTTAGCTAAGCAGGTTTAAATTTTAAATTGCGAGTTATCTAGGTATCTATGAATCACAGGTTCAGTATTCAGCTACGAGATATAAGTCAAATGATGCAAAAAAAATCTAGGTGAGCAACCTAGAAATTGGAAATTAGCTTATTAATTTGGAAGTGAATTAAAAGTGTCATCTGTTGGGCAAATTTATAAGTAAACAGAAGTATAAAAGCTATTTTGTCGAGGAGTTTTAAACTATTTTACCTTTTTAAACATAGCAAAGTTATGCCCATGCCCAATCTTGTCTTCATGTGTGTGATCTATTTCTGCAATACTTCCATAGATTTCTGATAAAACTATATTTGCTTCAACTTTTTGACTCTCAAAAATACCACAAACAGGTTCGAAACCAAGTTGTTCTAATTGCTGGTATTGCTTGCCTTGAGGATCAAAATAATCACCAAAAAAATAACTATTAAAAATTAAATGATCTCCTATTTTCATCTTTTGCGGATAGTCGTTGAGCGTTGAGTTTATGCCTACAACACAATTATAATCTGGTAAGTTTGTAAAGTCTTTATAATCCATTGCTGGGACACCCTGCTCTTTTAAATAGGCTAAAGCTCCAGTGCTCCATGATTCATCATCAGTTTCCACGCACATCGTCAATTTTGTAAGGCCAGCATGTACGGACAAATCGGGACTTCCCCAAATTTAGTGTAAGTGAGTAAATTACAACAACTCATTTACAAACTATGTCTAATCAAAATTACAACTTAAACACTGGATTAAATTCCAC
>Ga0194059_1001141_pt1 | contig 11516 bp, 11 predicted proteins | sample SepL6211m_MetaG_FD_163426 | JGI IMG/M metagenome (GOLD analysis project Ga0194059, IMG submission 163426) | Anoxic zone freshwater microbial communities from boreal shield lake in IISD Experimental Lakes Area, Ontario, Canada - Sep2016-L626-11m | ecosystem: Environmental > Aquatic > Freshwater >... | reverse complement strand
ATCGCATAGAGGGATGATCATCCAGTGCACAAGCACGGACAAAACCCCGCTTACAGAGCGACTCACCGTCACCCAACGGCATCACAAATGTGATGTTTCGTTGAACCCAACGAGCCCAGGACCACGCGGTCCAATTGCAATGCGACAAATTGATGCACGATCCAATTGCATTCGCCACGTTGTCTCAGGACCAGTGCCGAGCGCCCACGTGACTCCGCTCTTAATGGGAGACACATGACTAACCACAATCACGTCACCCGTGCGTGCACGTTCACTGATTTCATCAAAGGCTGGTCGCACGCGACTATCTAACTCAACAAGTGTCTCGCCGCCTGGAGGTCGAAACGACGGATCGTTGCGCCACTGCGCCCACAACGTCTGGTCGACGTCAGTTAATGCAACGCCATCCCAATCTCCGTAATCAAGCTCAATGAATCGTTCATCAATGGTGACATTGTCAGTAATTGCACTTGCAGTTTGATGTGCACGCGTTAAAGGACTGCACACCACTAATGCATTCGGATACTTCTCTCGAAGAAACTCACCGCTGCGATTGGCTTGTAGTTCACCTTCAGGGTCAAGGGGCAAATTCATTCGACCCTGCAGCAACGCTTTGGCATTGGCTGCCGTTTGACCGTGACGTAACAAGATCAGCACGGCATTACTTCTTTTCCAATACAAGTCGACCCGTGCGAAAAAAAGCGTGACGAGCATCAGGATCCGACAAATTGTTCGTGCGCCAGACCCACATCAACATGGCAGCACCTGCAATTTCTAGAAGTACATCGAGAGCTCTGCGATCGAAACTTGGGATTGCGGCTCCCCCGAAATTGAACCCTGCAAATGGCCACCAAAAAACCTTTGTGTTATTGAACGCCCCATCAAATACCAAGTGCATAAACATTCCGATGGGGATCGCCAACGACATCCGTCGAGCAGCTGTTCCTCGTCGCGCGAATGTCATGACAAGCCCAAGTGCAATCACACTTCCCAGAACCGAATGAAATACCCATGCTCCCCCGGTCAACACATCGATGAAATCTGGCAACAGCGCACCAAGAGCTAGAACTCTGTAATCAAATCTGTCGTCACGAAACACGAATAAGACTGAAATAATCGCAGTGCCGATAAACCAAAGAAACATCAACACCACATTAGGTACTGGCTACCCCTATGGAACGGTCTTAATGGATGCCGGAATGCCTTTTGCGCAGTTATAGACGTAATAGCGAGCAGGATCAACGCCAATCACAGGCGTGAGTGGATTCGTATCTGTGGGCGCAATTGTCGTGCCTGGGTCAGCAATCCTGACCACCGGCCCGCGGTACACCGTTGTCGGCGGCGCGACTGGAACCCCAGCGACACCTGGCACCGTTGTTGTGACTACTGGTGCCGCAGGCAATGTTGATGTCGTAACAGTGGGTACAACTGTGGTGATAGTGCCCGTTGAAGCTTTCGGCAATTTGCCTGACACCAATTCTGCGATGCAGTCAACGCCAGGCAAATAGAGCCTCAAAGGATTACGCGTGGGTGCAGGTGGCGCATCCCAGTTCAGTACAGGCAAATCTTTATGTGCAGCGTCCATATACGCCTTCCAAATTTTTACGGGGTACGCATTTCCCGTTACACGTGCCACTCCATCAGCTTTGAATTCAGGAATGTTGACCATCGGCGTGTATCCCTTTGGATCACCCACCCACACTGCGGTAGCGAGCTGTTTGGTGAAGCCCACAAACCATGCATTGGTGTTTTCATCTTGTGTGCCTGTCTTGCCACCAGCGGGACGATTGCCTTCTAACGGATCACGTCGTGCAGTTCCCTTAATTAGCGTTTGCTTCAAGATGTCGACTTCAGCATCTGCAATCTCTTTCGTGATCACTTGCGACGGCGCCATGGTGTGTTGATACAACAACCCGCTCGGGCCTTCGATCTTTTCAATGAAGTAGGGCTCATTATGAATTCCGCCATTAGCGATTGTTTGCGCTCCTGATGCCATATCGAGTGCACTTAACTCATTGGCGCCGGTTGAAAAACTTGCGTAGGGCTGAATGGTGTATAAATCGCGAGAGAGATAACTCGACGAAGCAAGACGATACGTCATGTTGACGAGGCGGTTGAGTCCGACAATCTGGGCCAATCGCGCATAAGCGCAGTTGATTGATAACCATGTCTGTTCAGCCAACGGCGACACAGGATGACTCACACCCTTTGTAATAACAAATGGTTCTGATGGAAGTCCTGGGTTAGGAAACGTGCACGGCAATGTTCCATCGATGAGGTCACTGGCCTGAGCGCCAGCTTCTAACGCCGCAGTGAGTACGAACATCTTGATACTTGAGCCCGTTTGGCGTCGACGCAGTGCAAGATTCACTTCGTTACGGCCAGGAGAAAATCCGGGGCCACCCACAACTGCTCGCATCGCGCCAGTGGCCGTATCTAACGACATCATCGAGGACTGAATGCCGGTCTTATTGGCTGGCAATTTTTCTTTTGCGGCCTTTTCTGCTTTGGCTTGCATCGCTGGGTCGATTGTTGTGTACACAGTTATTCCGCCTCGGAATAGTGCGTTATATCGCTCGGGATATGTGGCGCCAAGAATCGTTGACTTGTTCAACAAATAATCACGCACCATCTCAGTGAAATACGTGCGGCTTGTTGGTCTCTCTGGAGCACTGGTCACTGACTCTGGTGGTTGCCACGTTTCGAGAGTTGTGTCGCGTTGAGCAGTGGTCATGAGACCGACATCAATGAATCGAGCAAGTACTTGCTCAAATCTGCGCCGCGACTGTTCTGGGCGACGAATGGGGTCAAATGTGGATGGTGCGCGCACAAGACCAGCCAAGAAACCTGCCTCAGTCAAAGTGAGTTCAGACACCTTCTTTTGAAAGTACACATCAGCAGCAGCCTGAATGCCGTACGCATTATTTCCGAAGAAGACTGTGTTGAGATATCGCTCAACTATTTGCGCCTTTGAGACCTTCTTTTCAAGCATCACTGCATAACGCGCTTGCAGAATTTTGTATCGACCATCACGCGGCAGCCCAGCAAGGAACTCATTCTTCACTACCTGTTGGGTAATGGTGGATGCACCCTGTCTGCCACTTGAATACTGGAAGTTGGCCAACGTCGCACGTACGAGCGCACGAAGATTCACGCCCTTGTGTCGATAGAAACCAGAATCTTCCACTGCCAAAACTGCAGCAACAACAATGTCTGGCACCGAAGCGATGTCGAGCGGTTGACTGTTCTCTAATTCAAAGACTCCAATTTGTTTATCAGCCACTCCCATGATGCGCGTGCGAGTTGATAGTCCACTAAAGGTGGGAAGGACCACAGGAGTCTCTTGGTGTGCATTCAGAGCTCGCCATACTTGTGGTGCCGCGCCGACAATGGCGCCCGTCAGCAACATCGATGACGCCACGAGAGCAACGCCAAAGCGCACGGACCAATTCACAGGGGACTTCACAACACAAAACACCGTACTTGTCTACGGTTGATGCATCGTGTCACCCATCTCGGTAGCGTTATTACATGTCACAATTTCCCCATCGCGGTTTCAGATTCGGTGTTCAAGTCTCAAAAGAGACATCAGCAAAAGGGTGGGCTGAACTTGCCCACCGAACAGAAGCTGCCGGCTACGAAGTGCTCACCATGCCCGATCACTTCACGGACCAGTTAGCGCCGATTCCAGCACTGATGGCTGCTGCAAGCGCCACAACCACACTTCGTGTCGGTGCATTGGTATTTGACAATGACTATAAGCACCCCGTTGTCCTTGCAAAAGAACTTGCAACAATTGATCTCCTCTCTGAAGGACGCCTTGAGATCGGACTCGGCGCTGGTTGGATGATCAGCGATTACGAAGAAGCCGGAATGCCGTACGACTCCCCCAAGGTTCGCATTGATCGATTCATCGAAGGTGTCGCAGTCATTCGTGGCGCAATGGCTGAAGGTGCCTTTTCATTCTCTGGCGATCACTACACCATTACTAATTACAACGGCCAGCCAAAGCCCGTTCAGGGGCGTCCACCACTTCTCATTGGCGGTGGCGGCAAGCGCGTGTTGTCATATGCGGCTCGTGAAGCAGACATCATTGGCATCAACGGCACCATGACTGCTGGAGTCGTAGGACCAGAAGCACTTTCAACCATGACTGCGGAATCTGTAGACGAAAAAGTTGCAATCGTTGCTGCCGCTGGCGCACATCGACTCAACGATATTGAAATGAATATTCGTACGTTCTTTGTGAAAGTAACAAACGATCGTGCTGCAACTGTTGAAGGCATCTCATCAATGTTCGGCGTATCAAAAGAGATGATCGATGCATCGCCGTTTGCTCTCATCGGTTCAGTTGAGGAGTGCATCGAGCAATTGCTCGAGCGTCGCGAACGCTGGGGCTTTAGTTACACCATTGTTGGCGCTGAAAACATTGACGAGTGCGCTCCGATTGTTGCTGCACTTCGCGGCAAATAGATCAGAACAAACCGACAATTCGGCCATCTGGGCCAATGTCGATATGTAGAGCAGCAGGATCAGCTCCTAAACCGGGCATCGTACGCATGTTGCCCACAATTGGGTAGATAAATCCGGCTCCGACTGAAGCGCGCACTTCACGCACCACCAGAGTGTGGCCCGTTGGGGCACCCTTCAATGTGGGGTCACCACTAATACTGAGGTGAGTCTTGGCGATACACACAGGCAAGTTGCTAAAACCATTCGCGTCGTATCGCGCAAGTTGTTCATTCGCTAGATCCGAATACTCAACAGCGGCTGCCCCATAGATTTTTGTAGCAACAGCCGAAATCTTTTCTTTCAACGATGCAGATTCTTCGTAGAGAAAGTGAAAGTTGTTTGGCTCTTCGCATGCAGCAACAACCGCATTAGCCAAATCAACTGCACCAGCGCCACCATCAGAGAAATGGGTACATACCGCAACACGGGCACCCATTGATTCGGCTATTTCACGAATGACATCATGCTCGCTTGCAAAATCAGTAGGAAATGCATTGATTGCCACAACTGGCGAAACTCCGTGTGCCAGAACATTCTCAATTTGCTTTGCCAAGTTTGCAGCCCCCGCACGCACATCATCGGGATTCTCCTGAAGCATTTCTGGTGGCAGCGGCTTACCCGCTACTACTTTGTACAAACCAGAGTGAGCCTTCAGTGCACGAACAGTTGCGACCAATACTGCGGCATCTGGTTTCATTCCTGAAACACGGCACTTGATATTGAAAAATCGCTCAGCACCCATGTCAGCTCCGAAGCCAGCTTCAGTAATGAGATAGTCACACATGTGAATGCCCATCTTGTCTGCAATGACAGATGAGTTGCCCGTAGCGATATTGCCAAAAGGACCTGTGTGAATGAGTGCAGGCGTGTTCTCAAGGGTTTGCATCAGGTTTGGCTTGATGGCGTCACGCAAAATGACTGCCATTGCACCAGCGCATCCAATCTGTTCAGCAGTTACTGCAACATCGTTTGCTGTATACCCAACAACAATTCGTCCCAAACGAGCACGAAGATCTTCCATCGAAGTTGCAAGCGCCAATAACGCCATCACTTCAGACGCAGCAGTGATATCAAAGCCGGACGTCCGTTCGATTCCATCTTCTTTTGAACCTTGTCCAATCGTCACATTGCGTAACGCGCGATCGTTCACATCAAGTACGCGCTTCCAGGTGATTTTGTCAAGAGAGAGTCCGAGCGCATTGCCTTGATGCAAATGGTTATCAACCATGGCTGCGAGTAAATTATGTGCAGCAGTAACCGCGTGGAAATCTCCTGTGAGATGCAGATTCAAAATCTCCATCGGAATCACTTGGCTATACCCACCGCCAGCGGCTCCGCCTTTAATGCCAAATGTTGGCCCCATCGAAGGTTGACGTAATGCCAGTAATCCGACTTTGCCGATGTGTTTCATTGCCTGGGCAAGACCTACCGATGTCGTTGTCTTTCCTTCACCAAGCGGTGTTGGTGTGATGGCCGTGACTACGACATATTTTCCAATAGGGCGAGAAGACACGCTGTGTAGAACTGACAGATCAATCTTGGCGACATGGCGTCCGTACGGTTCAAGAAACTCATCATCGATTCCTAACTGACCAGCAATGTCAGACAGCGGCGCGGTGGAAGCGGCCTGGGCAATCTCTAGGTCAGAAGGAAATGGCACATCTGAAGTCTCTCCTAACAGCCACACTTCTGCCAAAGTGAAGTGACTTTCCGTCGACGAAGGCTCCGTGTCGTAGCCTTGGAGCACCAGCGAAAGGCAGTCATGGGACTCATAAAGACACTTCGATCAGTGGCAAGTTTTTCCGTACCTACCTTTTCACGCCACAAACGTCGCTTTGAACGCGCAGCCAATATCGCTGACCTTCGCCTCATTGCCAAAAGTCGTCTCCCTCACGGAATCTTTGACTACATCGATGGCGCCGCAGAAGACGAGATCACAATGCGTCGCAATTCTGCAGCATTCCAGCAATATGAATTCGTCCCACGCGTTCTTCGAAACGTTGCAGGCATTGACACCAGCACATCGTTTCTTGGCCGAACACTTGAATCTCCACTCCTCTTTTCTCCCACCGGATTTACGCGAATCGCGCATTCGCAAGGGGAACTTTCTGTTGCACGTGTAGCAGCCCACCACGGCCTGCCCTATTGCTTATCTACATTGTCAACGCGCTCAATCGAAGAAGTTGCAGCCGTCAGCACCGGACCAAAATGGTTTCAGGTGTATGTATGGCGTGACCGCGGATTAGTAAAAGATATGTTGACTCGCGCGCAAGCAAGCGGGTACGAAGCAATCATGATCACTGTTGATACTGCAGTACTTGGCCGACGCGAGCGCGATGTGCGCCGCGGCTTTACTCTTCCTCCAAAGCTGGGGCCAGGCACCATCATCGATGGCATCACTCACCCGGCGTGGACGTGGGATTTCATCCGCAATGAGCCAATTACCTTTTCGAACATCACAGACCCCAATGCCAGTTCTGCAGGCACAGCAGTCAACTTGTCATATTTCATTTCTCAACAATTTGATCCGGGTTTGTCATGGGACGATCTTGAATGGTTCCGCGCCAATTGGAACGGCCCCATCATTCTCAAAGGCGTGCAGTCTGTTGCCGATGCAGTCCTTGCCCAAAAACATGGAATCGACGCCATTGCATTGTCTAATCACGGTGGACGTCAACTTGATTCTGCTCCTGCTCCTCTTGATCTTCTTGCGCCAGTCGCTGCGGCAACAGGCGGCATGTTGCCGCTGATTTGTGACGGCGGCATTCGCCGTGGCAGCGACATCGTGAAAGCCATTGCACTTGGTGCTTCTCTTTGCACAATGGGACGCAGTTACCTCTACGGGCTCGGCGCCGCAGGTGAGCCAGGAATCGAACGGGCGCTTTCCATGTTGACTGATGACATGACACGCACCATGTCGTTGTGCGGTGTGCGCAATATTTCTGAAATAACTCCAGAACTTCTGTCTCTCGTACCGGCCGGACGCATCTAATGAATGAGTACTCGTACATCGCGGGTGAAGAACGCCCAGTTGAGGTTCTCGTTTTCCGAATGGATCCAGCCGTTGTAGACGAATTCATTCGCGTTGACCACGACGTATGGACTCTTGGCGAAGCACACATGGAAGGCCTCGCAGATATTCCATTTCTGTCAAAAGAGGTATGGCTCGACAGCAGTAAGCCCGGCGAAGTCACCATTGTGTTTGTGTGGGACACCCAAAATGCGTGGGATGTCGTGGGCAATGTTGAGTTTCAGAAAAAACTGCAGACTGAATTTGATTCCCGCTTCCCACATCCAGTCGAACTCATTGCCGCACCTCATGAAGATTCACATTTTGGCATTCACCGCGTCACCCGATTTGAGAGACTAGAAAAATGAGTGAACTTCTTGACGTCTCGTCTGCACGCACTATTGGAGAACTGGGAGACGTTGGCCCTCTTTCCATTGGTTGCTGGCGCCTCACCGGGTCCGATGCTGAAAACACAGCGGTCATTTCTGCTGCAGTTGATGCAGGCATGACTCTGATTGACAACGCCGATGTGTACGGCCTTGACTGGGGCGGCACTCACTTTGGCGCATGTGAAGAAGCACTGGGAAGAGTTTTTACTTCTATTCCTGGTCTGCGCGACAGGATTGTTCTTGCCACCAAAGGCGGCATCATCCCCAGAGTTCCGTACAACTCATCAGCGCAATACCTCACCAGTGCGTGCGAAGCTTCCTTGTCACGAATGGGTGTTGACCATGTCGACCTGTATCAAATACATCGGCCTGACCACTTCACCCATCCTGAAGAAATTGCTCAAGCGTTCAATTCTTTGAAATCCCGTGGTCTCGTTCGTGAATTCGGAGTCTCGAACTACACAGTCGCCCAAACACTTGCCCTCAACGCCTTCGTTGATAACGGGCTTGCCACAACACAACCTCAATTGTCGGCAACACATCTTGATGCATTGCGCGACGGCACTCTCGACTTGTGCATGGAATCCGGCATCACTCCCCTTGCATGGAGCCCACTTGCTGGCGGTGCATTAGCAAGTGGCACAGGCGTATCACCTGCATTGCTTGCAGTGCTTGATGATCTCGCTGCTCGCGAAAACGTCACACGTGCAGCAATTGCTATTGCTTTCGTGCTCGCCCACCCATCGCGCCCCGTAGCAATCATCGGCACTCAGACTCCATCGCGCATCTCGGAATTAGCACGAGCCACATCAGTGTCACTGACCCGCACAGACGTCTACGCAATCATCCAAGCCAGTGACGGATCACCTTTGCCATGAGCGAAATCAGTTGGTTCAGCGCATTATGCGATGACGACTATGAACAATTAGGAATTGTCGACGCCAATTTGCAGAGCAGTTGGAACCACTGCTCCGACATTGTCCAAACAGTGCAAGATGTCGGCTTCGACAACGTGCTGCTTCCCTCTGGTTATGACCTCGGCATCGACACACTTGCTTTTGCCTCGGCAATGGCTCCGAATATCACACACATGAAATTGCTCACTGCCATTCGATGTGGCGAAGTGTGGGTGCCGCAGTTGGCGCGTCAACTAGCAACTCTGAACCAAATACTGAACGGCAAACTTTCCATCAACATCATCTCTTCAGAGATGCCAGGCGAATCACTTGATGGCCCATACCGTTATGTACGCACGCTGGAAACCATGACCTCACTTCGCACTTTGCTCAATGGTGAACGCCTTGACATTGACGGTGAATTCATTCAATTGCATATTGACGCACCGCGTATCTGTCGTGAATCACCACAGGCTCCACAGTTCTATTTCGGCGGCTTAAGTGATGAAGCACGCGATGTTGCAGCGGCCGCTGCAGATGTGTATCTCATGTGGCCAGATACTGAAGACGCCATCACTGCAACCATCGCAGATCTTCGTACACGTGCCACCACCTACAACAGAACTCTGAAGTTTGGTTACCGAGTGCATGTCATTGTTCGTGAAACAGAAGACGAAGCATGCAATGCTGCTGCTCATCTGATTTCCGCAGTCGACGCAGCAACTGGCGATGCAATTCGTTCACGCTCACTCGATAGCTCCAGTGTCGGTGTTCGTCGTCAAGCTGAACTGCGTGAATCCGCCGGAACTGATGGCTTCGTTGAACCCCACCTCTGGACCGGAATCGGCAAAGCCCGCAGCGGTTGCGGCGCAGCCATTGTGGGCACGCCTCAACAAGTCATCGACAAGATTCACAGGTATGAAGCCATGGGTGTCGAAGCCTTCATTTTCTCGGGCTACCCGCATAAGGAAGAAGCACAACGCTTTGCAGAACTTGTTCTGCCGCACCTCAATCACAGACTGCTGTAAAAAACCGTCTACAGTCGCACCATGAGCGACATCACATCACTTCCAGCCGAGTTCCTTTTTCACATCAGTGCAACACTGAACCCTCCCATCGTGGTTCCTAACGGTCCGAACGGCACACGCGTCATTGTTCGCGTCACAGGCGGCACTGTGAAGGGCCCAAAACTCAACGGAACCGTCGCAGATCTTGGTGCCGACTGGCTCACCATGCGCGCCGATGGCACCGCACAACTTGACGTACGAATTGTCATCAACACAGATGATGGCGCATCCATTCATGTGACATACAAGGGCATCATGGCCCCAGATGCAGACGGCAAGCCGCGCATTGTTACAGCACCATTGTTTGAGACTGGCGACGAGCGCTACGCATGGCTTACCCAGATGCAAGGAATTGCTATCGGAGCAGCTGGTCAAAACGTCGTTGATTACGACATTTATCGCTTGGTGTAACTGAACTTACAAAAACCCGCGCGTCATGCGCGAAATCATGGCGTGCCATTTATCCATGTCAATGGGCTCACTCGACACGTCATTCACAATCAGTCCCAAGCTGTATGCCTGAATAAATACGGCAACTGCGGTTGGGTCAAGGTCTTGATTAACGAATTCTTTTGTTTTCATTTCACGCACTAAGTCGGCAATTGCAACAGTGAGACGAGATTGCGCTGGAGCAAGTGCGTTCTTCATTTTTTCAGAGTTGCGTGCCCCAGCGAGAATCTCAATTCGATTACTACGCCTGGTGGCACGCGCAGAATCATGGGCTGTTCGTGAAATCAGATCAAGTTTGTTGAACATGTCTTCACGAGATGTCGATGCGAGCAACAATCGTGTCAGCGCTTCAATGTCCTCTTCGACATACCCTGCGAACCGCGTTACCTGAGCTTGCCTGATCACGTCGTGAAAATCCTCAAAGTGGTGATACAGAGAACCCTTAGAAATATTCGACTTTTCTAGAAGTTGTTCGACTGTGAAGCCCTGAGATCCGTGCTCGTCAATCAGTGAGGCAGCTACTTCGGTTAGGCGAACCTTTGTGGGATGAGTGTCGCGCACATGTCTATTCAATCACCGTCTATAGGTCTCAGATGGCATGATAGAGAGATGGCACATCTTGAACGGCACGCATCGCATCGCATCGGACTACTACGAGCAATGGTCCTCGGCGCAAACGATGGCATTATTTCCACCGCATGTTTGGTACTCGGCGTAGCGGCTGCCGACTCGAGTCGCACCGCAATTCTCACTGCTGGAATGGCTGGTCTCGTAGCCGGTGCAGTTTCTATGGCACTCGGAGAATATGTCTCTGTTAGTTCGCAACGCGACTCTGAACAAGCAGACATTGCCAAAGAAAAATGGGAACTGGAAACCATGCCAGAACATGAACTCGATGAGCTCACCATGATCTATGCAAACAAAGGACTCCCTCATGCCATGGCCCGCGAAGTTGCAGAGGAACTCACAAAAAACAATGCCCTCGCTACTCATCTGGCAGAAGAACTGGGCATCACTGGTGCCACTCTCGCCAATCCACTCGAAGCTGCAGTTGGGTCAGCTGGCGCTTTCACTCTTGGAGCCGCCATTCCGCTCATCACTATTGCCATAGGAAGCGCGGCTTCCCGAATGGCCTTGACGCTAACCGTGGTAACTCTTGCCCTAATAGGCCTTGGCTATACCAGTGCCCGTT
>Ga0194059_1001139_pt1 | contig 11517 bp, 6 predicted proteins | sample SepL6211m_MetaG_FD_163426 | JGI IMG/M metagenome (GOLD analysis project Ga0194059, IMG submission 163426) | Anoxic zone freshwater microbial communities from boreal shield lake in IISD Experimental Lakes Area, Ontario, Canada - Sep2016-L626-11m | ecosystem: Environmental > Aquatic > Freshwater >... | reverse complement strand
ACGACGACGGCCAGGTGCGCGCGGTCCACTGCACAAGCGCGTCGGCCCCCATGCTGGGGTCGATATCGGCCAGATTCAGCCCGGCCAGGCCGGTACCGGCCATGAGGATGAGGGCTTCTTCCAACTCCGTGAGGGGAACGGGCACATAGGGGCTCTCATAGGCGAGTACGCCTTGGGGGATTTCCATCCCAAGGGCGACCCGCCGGCTCTTCCTATCGAAGAGGGCCTCGAAGTACGGATACGACAGCGCATCCGTGAGACCGGGTCCCTGCGTGCCCACGGCGGCCGGGAATGATCCCGGGCCCGCCGGAGGCGGGGGATTCACAGACCGAGCTCCTTGCTGATGATCATCTGCTGGATCTCCGAGGTGCCCTCGGTGATGGACGCGAGCTTGGCGTCGCGGTACAGGCGCTCGACCGGGTACTCCACGATGTAGCCGTAGCCACCGTGGATCTGCACGGCCTCACGGGTGACCTCGTCGGCGACCTCGGCGGAGAAGTACTTCGCCATTGAGGCCTCCTTCACGCAGGGCTGGCCCGTGGAGTACAGCCATGCCGCCTTGTAGGCGAGGGCCTTGGCGGCCTCCACCTTGGTGGCCATGGTGGCCAGCTTGAAGCGGATGGACTGGAACTTGGTGAGGGAGCGGCCAAAGGCCTCGCGGTCCTTGGCGTAGGCCATGGCCTGGTTGAGCGCGGCCTCGGCGATGGCGGCGCTCTTCACACCGTGCGAGACGCGACCCGTGATGAGCGCCTCCATCAGGGCGCCGAAGGCACCCTCCTTGCCGCCCAGCAGGGCGTCCTCGCCCACTTCGCAGTCCTCAAACACCAGTTCGGCGGTGTCGGATGAGCGGTGGCCCATCTTCTCGAGCTTGCGGGTCACCTCGAAGCCGGGCGTTTCACGGTCGACGATGAACACCGAGATGCCCTCGCCGCGCTTCTCCTTGTCGGTGTACGCGGCAACGAGGCAGAAGTCGCAGATGGTGCCGTTGGTGATGAAGTTCTTGCGGCCGTTGATCACGTACCGGTCGCCCTTCTTCTCCGCGCGGGTCATGAGACCGGCTGCGTCCGAGCCCGTGTTGGGCTCAGTGATGGCGTAGGCGCCGATGGTCTCGCCGGCAATGGCGGCGGGCAGGTACTTGGCGCGCTGCTCCTCGGTGCCGAACTTGTAGATGGGGAACGACGCCAGGTCGGCGTGGGCGTTCACCGATGCGGTGATACCCGCGCACACCTTGGTCATCTCCTCCACGAAGATGCACTCGGTGATCTTGTCGGCGCCAATGCCGCCGTACTCCTCGGGGAACACGATGCCGAGCAGCCCCAGCTCACCGAGCTTGGGCATGATCTCGACAGGGAACTTCTCGTTGCGCTCGGCCTCTTCGACGAGCGGGGCGATCTCCGCCTCGGCGAACTCGCGCACCATGGCGCGAAGGTCCTCTTGCTCCTCGGTGAATGCATAACTCAGCATGGGACTGTTCCTCGGGGTCGGTTCACGAGTTCGGTGCGGGCATCTTAGGGGGGTTCAGGACGGTGCGCATACGGAGAACGGGCATGGCAGGGACACTCGCCCCTCGCATGAAAAGCGTTGTGCAACGGTAGCCTTCGCTCCATGAATGAGCCTTTTGCACTTGACGGCCGCGTGGTCATCATCACCGGAGCATCCCGCGGAATCGGAAAGGGCACGGCCGACGCCGTGTCGCGGTCTGGCGGGAGTGTGGTGCTGGTTGCCCGCACGGCCGATGATCTGGAGGCCGTGGCAGCCTCGCTCCCGGGGCCCAGCCGCGTGGTTGTGGGTGCGGTGGAAGACCCGGGTGTGGCCGATCGCGCTGTGGCCGCGGCTGCCGAACTCGGCGACCTGTGGGGCCTGGTCAACAACGCGGGAATCAGCCCGTATTACCACCCGGCTGCCGAGACCAGCGACGACGAGTGGGATCACATCCTTCGCGTCAACCTGCGGGCGGCTGCGTCGTTCTCACGCGCGGCGATCCCCGCCATGGCCGCAACCGGTCGCGGCGGCCGCATCGTCAACCTGTCGTCCATCGCCGCGTTCGCGGGGCTACCCAACTTGGTGGCCTACAACGCCACCAAGGCTGCGCTCGACGCCATGACCCGCACATTGGCCGTCGAGCTCGGACCCATGGGCATCTTGGTCAACTCAATTGCGCCGGGCACCATCACCACTGAACTCGTGGGCGAGTTGATGGATGCCAACCCGGCCCTTGCCGAGAAGTTTGTGAGCAAGACCGCCATGGGCCGCGTGGGCACGGTGGGTGAGGCCGCATGGCCCATCGTGTTCCTGCTGTCCGACGCCGCCGGGTTTATGACCGGTCAGGTGATGCTGATCGACGGCGGCCGCCTGGCCGCTGCCTGACGGGAGGCGATCGATGAGGGTCGTCATCGCAGGGGCTGGCACCGCGGGATGCGTACTGGCGGCGCGCCTGTCGGCCGATCCGGGCATCGACGTGGTGCTGCTGGAGAGCGGACCCCACTACCGGCCCGGTGAGTGGCCGCCCGAACTGGCGCACGCCTACCGCATCATCAAAGAGACCCACGACTGGGGCTTCACCGCTCAGGCGGGTGCATCGCCGCGCGGCGTGCACGTGCCCCGCGGCCACGTGGTTGGTGGGTCGTCCATCACCAACGCGGCCATTGCGCTGCGGGGCCTGCCCGAGCACTACGACGAATGGGCCGCGTTCGCACCGGGGCTCAACTGGGCCACCATGCTGCCGTGGTTCAGGTTCATCGAGACCGACACGGACTTTGGCACTGAGCCGTACCACGGCGATCACGGGCCCATCCCCATCGCACGCCACCCGCGCGACACCTGGTACCCCCTGATCGAGCGCTTCGCCGAGGCCGCGCTGTCGCGTGGGCACAACTGGGTAGATGACCACAACGAGCCGGGCGCGATGGGAGTGGGGCCCACGCCGTTCAACATGAAAGACGGCAAGCGGCAGACCCCGGCCGACCACTACCTCGACCCGGCGCTGTCGCGCGACAACCTCACTCTTGAGGTTGGCGTGCGCGTCGACCGCCTGGTGCTCGACGGCACGCGGGCCACGGGCCTTGAGGCCATTCGCGAGGCAACGGGCGAGCGGGTTACCTACGAGGCCGACCACGTCATCCTGTGCCTCGGCACCTACCAGAGCCCGGCGGTACTGCTGCGATCTGGCGTGGGCCCGGCCGCCGCCATCACCCCGCACGGCATCAAGGTGGTGCACGAGTTGCCGGGTGTGGGCCGCGGCATGCAGGACCACCCAAAGATCTCCTACCGCTTCTGGATCAGCAGTGACATCCCGCAGTGGCCGCACCCGTGGATCCAGGCGCTGCTCACGTCGAAGGCCGAGGTGAATGGCGAGGAGCGCCTGTTTCAGGTGATGCCCTATGCGGGATTCGTCGACGGCGGGCACCGCATCAGCGAGATCAACGTGCAGGTGGCCGACTCGCGTGGACGCACCGGACGCGTGGACATCCAGTCGACCAACCCCATCGACCAGCCGGTGCTCCGCATGGGCTGGATGGAGGCCGGGGGCGACCGCGAGCTGGCCGTGGCCGCCGGGCGCGAGTTGATGGCCGTGGCCCGCACCAAGCCGCTGGCCGACCTGCTGGACCCGTGGCCCAACATGGACGATCCCGACCATGCGCTGCGCACTGTTGAGACATTCCACCATCCGGTGGCCTCGCTTCGTATGGGGCTTGATTCCGACCCCATGGCGGTTACCGATGGGCAGGGGCGCATCCGCGGCCTCGATGGCGCGTGGTGCATTGATGCCTCAATCATCCCGCGTGTGCCGTCGGCCAACACCCATCTGGCAGTCATCGCGCTGTCGGAGAAGCTCGGGGCGGAGTTCCTTCACGGCACCGGCCACGGTGCTGCGGCTGTGTCGCCCCCGAACGGTGCGTAGCAGCAGACACGTGGGGGGCGGCGGGCACGCTCTTTCTGGGGGACCGCACTCAACCCGTGTAACGTCCCAAGCGTTATTCCCCCTCCCCTGGAGCACCACGTGAGTCAGCGATCGCGCCTTGGCGTACTTGCCGTAGTTGTCGGAACCTCCGTCGCCATCGCGGCATCTGGCGTTGCGATGGCCGCCGTACCTGTGCGGTCGATCGGTCCGGTGGAGCAGGTGGCCACCCCCACGGGCATGCGGCCCGTGGTGCGCGACGTGCTGGTGAAGTTCCGCGCGGGCACCACGGCGCGGGTGCAGGCCGACGTCCGGTCCGAGGCCCTCGACGCAGCGGGTGCCCAGCCGCGGGCGGCGCGAAGGGTGGAGGGGCTGCCGGGCGTGTGGCGCGTTCCGGTAGATGAGGGCGCCGCCCCGGGCGCTGTGGCACGCAGGCTCGACGCACGGGCCGACGTGCGCTGGGCAGTTGCTGACGTTCCGGCGACCATTGATGTCACGCCCAACGATCCACTCTTCCCCAATCTGTGGGGCCTCAGCAACACCGGCCAGCAGGTGCAGGCCCCGACGCCGTTCACCGGGCTCGCCGGCATGGACCTGGGCGCCCAGGGCGCCTGGGGCACCACTCAGGGGTCTGCAGATGTGTCGGTGGCGGTGGTTGACAGTGGCGTTGCCCTTGACCACCCCGACCTCGCGGCCAACCTGCGCACCGCAAATGCCCGCAACTTCGTGCCCGATGTCCAGGGCGTGGTTGACCCGCTCGCGGTCGAGGATCAGAACAAACACGGCAGCCACGTCTCCGGCACCATCGGTGCCGTCGGCAACAACGGCATGGGCGTCGCAGGAGTCAACTGGACCGTGGGCATGACGCCGGTGCGCTCATGCGATCTTGCTGGGAGCTGTGGGTACCTTTCCGAGGGGATGGCGTATGGCGGCGGGGTGGCGCGCGTGGTGAACATCAGCGCCGGGGGGCCCGGCGACCTGCAGCCAAGCACTGATGCCATCAGCCAACACCCAAACACCCTGTTCGTCGCTGCTGCAGGCAACGATGGCACCGACAATGACGCGATCCCGCAAGACCCCTGCGATGTCCCTCTGCCCAACGTGCTTTGCGTGGCCGCCATCGACGCAAGCGGCAACCTGGCGAGTTTCTCCAACTATGGGGCGACATCAGTTGACGTCGCCGCACCGGGCGTCGATATTCAGAGCACGGTGCCCAACTTCGCCACCGCGTTTGCACCGGCTGTGCAGTCAGATGGAGGAACACCCCCTCTGCCCGATGGCTGGGTCCAGGCCCCAGCCGGGGCATGGGAATTCGCAACGAGCGGCGGCCTCGACTACATGGAACTCTACGCGCCGCCCAACCCTGCGGGCTCGGGGCGTGTGCAATGGGCCATCGCCGCTCCAAACACCTTCAACCCCCTCGGCTCGTCGTGCCGGATGAATGCCTATATCGCCACCCTCTTGGACGGACAGAGTCAGGTGGTGGCTCTGGCATATACGACGGATCAGAATTCGACTCCGGCCTACCTTGGGGTGACCACCAGCAGCACTCACGGCAACTTCATCCCTTGGGAGGTCGACCTTTCGGCGATCAAGGGACAGACCGGAGTGCAACTCGGATTCATCGTGCAGAGCGCGAAGGGCGCCGCAAGCCTCGTGGCGGCCATCACGGCTCCGGTCGTCACGTGCATCGTCGACCAGCCAGCGGGCGGCAGCTACGCATTCTTGAGCGGCACCTCCATGGCGTCACCGCAGGTTGCAGGCGCCGCGGCCCTTCTGCTTGCGAAGAACCCCGATCTGACAGCGGCCCAGATGAAGCACGCCCTCATGTCCACCGCCGTGCCCATGGCATCACTTGCAGGCAAGGTGGTGACCGGGGGCCGGGTTGACGTGAACGCCGCGCTCGCATCGGTACCGGCACGCGCAGTACCTGCGGCACCCGCGGCACCGGTTGCACCGGCCGCGCCCGCACCCTCCACGACGGCACTCACACTTCGTGCTGGATCCACCATCGCAATCCGCCCCGGCGGTACCCGTGCCTCTGTACCGGTGACCTGCGAGCAGCCCAGCACGTCGACGTGTGCGGTGACGGTGGCTCTGCGAATGCGGGTGGCCACCGCAGGCAGTACGGGGGTTCGCTGGAACTCACTCGGCACCCAGCGCGCCACCGTGCCGGGCACCTGGCAGGGAAGGGTGTCTGTGCTGCTTACCCCGGAGGCGCGCCACCTGCTGAGTCGTTACAGCCGGGTGCGCGCCACGGTGATCGCCAGTTCGCAGACCGGTTCGGCAAAGCTTGCATCGGTGCGGCAGACGACCACGCTGGTACGCCGCTGATCAGGCACACCGCGCGGCTGGGTGGGGGTGACCTGCCGAGCCGCGCGGTGCTGCCCAGCAACGGCCATGCGGGTGACCGCGTTGGCCGACGCGCTCATCGGCAGGGTTGTCGTCAGTAGCCGGAAGGGGAGTCCGGTGTTGTTCTGATAGAAATTCCGTAATCCCCCGCCCCCTGGAGTGGTAGATGCGCCCCCGCACCCTCATCGCAAGCACCTTGGCTGCTGTCACCCTTGCCGTTCTGGTGCCATCGCTGGCCACTGCCTTCTTCTGCGGTGGGCACGGGGTGTGCCTCGACCCAATTGACGTGGTGGTTAACGTCACGGCGGGCGCCAATGACCCCGTGTCGGGCGCCACCGTCGTTGCCCGCGACGACCGCACGGGCCGCGTGGTGTCAAGCACTACGACCACCGGGGATCTCGGGTACACGGTTATCCGCCTGCGGCCTGGCGCGTCGGCCCAGCGCATCACCATCACCGCCACCGGCGGCCGGTCGCAGGTGGTTGGCGGCCTTTCTGGCGCTGACGTGATGTCCGCGACGGCGCAGAGGGGCGCCATCGCCGCGGAGATCGACGTGAACGTGAACCCGGGCAGCACCGTGCTGGCCGAGTACCTCAACGTGCGCCCCGGGGCCTCCATCGCCGCCGCCGAGCGTGCTGTGGCGCGCCGCCTGCGGCTGCCCGCGGGCACCGACGTGGCGGAGTCGGCGAGGTTCGCACGGTCGCGCTTCTCGGGCGCGGACTTCATCACGGCTGCCCGCGAGCGTGGTGGGGTGCAGGCCTACGCGGATTGGACTGCCGATCGCATTGGCAATGGCGCCGGCGTTCGTTCGTTTGCGGCCCCGCGCCCGGTTGATGACCTCCCTCTCAGGGGGGATGCGCTGGGAGCCAGCCGTGGCGCGAGCCCGCGTCGCGAGAACAATGTTGCTGCCTCCATCGCCATCACAGTGCTGAAGCCATTCATCGAGGCGGGAGCACAGAAGATCTTCTGCGGGCTCGGGATCAAGTTCCTGTGCCGCTCCACCCCAACCCCGACGCCCGCCTCCGGACTCACAGCCGCCGAGAAGAAGCAGCTCGCCGACATCGAGCGGGGCATCAGCGACCTTGCAACACAGATGACCACGGCCCAGCAGACGCTCTCGGCGATCGAGGTTCAGGTGGCGGCGCTCGGCGGGCAGGTCGCCGCGCTCAACTACGGCCCGGAGATGAATGCGGTTCAGGACATCATCGAGGCCACCCGCGCTGCGGCAGGGTTGCGTGCAGAGGGCAGGGACGTGCCCGCGGGCCTCGCGGAGGTCCTCACGAATGCCCTCGTGCGCCGCTACGAAATCAACAGTGGCTGCCCGAACTGGGCTGCGCTGGTCGGCGCGCTTCCCACAGCTGCGGTCATGGACGGCTCGGAGCTTCGGCACCCACGGGCCGCGTGCGCGAGCCTTGCCCAGGGCATCGGGATCAGCAACGGTCTGATGCAGTTTGCCCAGCGGAAGGTGGCCGCGGCGTCCAGCATCGTGACCGCGGGGCCCACTCAGGCCAAGGTCGACCTGGCGGGCGAGTTCTGGCTCGGCGAGTTCGCGAAGAATGTCGTGTCGTCGAACATGGCGTCGGAGTATGCGTTGCGGCCCGGCGGCAATTCCACGCGCACGGCCGAGGTGGTCGACGCGACCACACAGCTGTTCAACGATGCGCTTGGGATGATTGAGATCGACGCCACCGGTGCGTACTTCGGTGCCCGCATCCTCAATGACCAGATTCTTGTGATGGGCCCGGCCAGTGGCACCCTCTACGGCATCGGGTACTACCAGATGGATCCCGGTACGGGACCGTGGGGCCTTGACAAACGGGTTCAGTGCCGCGGCAATACCCCGTGGCAAATGAATTGGAGCCGTTTGCCGGGAGCGTTCAGACCAGGGCTTTTCGGGTACGCCCCATCAGCAACGCCGGCCGGCGTTGCGACGGCGAGCGAACCGGTGGCGGGTACTCCTGCCGCGTGCAGCCCCGGCCAGTTCGTGTCCACCCCGCCGGAGATCCCCGGCGCTCCGCCCAATGCGTGGGAGTCCCCTGATGCACTCCCCGCGGAGAACCTCCCGGGTGTCCTCGCGGCGCTTCGCCGGGCGGCCCTCTGCCACATGAAGGATCGCGTCAACAGCGGGGTCACGTTCCGCCCGGAGGAAGGAACCTCCGTGGGTGGGCTCTGCGATTCCTACCCCGCACCCATCCCCGACGAGCCCGTCCTTGCATGGGAGGGATCTCAGGTGCTGAAGGAGCCGGCTGGCCACGGGGTGATGCCCAACCTCCAACTGTCGCTCAAGGATACGGGCTGCGTCCCGTGGACGATCGGGTTCACCACTCATGCGCGATGGGTCGACGGGCACCGGACCAGCCCCAAGGGTGAAAACCTGGGAATCACGGAGCCCACGTCGGAATCGCTGCCGGCCTCCGCAACGGGTATGCAGTGCCGGGTGGTGGACCTCACGCCGGCTGCTGCGGACCGCTATGGCTCGAACTGCGTATCGGCGAACCCCGCAGGAAAGATCTTGTATCAGGGCTATCGCGGGGCAACGGTCACCGTTCCCGTGACGTCGTCACTCCGGGAGCTCAACACACGCGTCATGGGCGGGTACTGCCCGAATCTCGGCGGAATCCCTGCCCCCCCCGGCTCAGCGAATGTGGCCTATTTCACTGGCGAGAAGATCATCTGTTCTCCGCCCCTTGCGACCTACAGCAGGAAGTCCGTGGAGAAGCTCGGCACACGTCTTACATGGAGGTTTAACCCGCTTACTAACCGTGAGGACCCCGTTTGGGTTGACATCCTCAGGGAGCATTCGGACAGCCCGTGCGTGGGGAGCAGGGACTACCGGTCCCCGAACACGGCGTTCGACTTCCCCTTGGTCTGGCCGCTGCAGCGCCAGATACGGGCTCTGACCACGTACAACTCGGTCAAGGACGGAGAGTCCACGCAGCAGGCGGGGGTTCCGGGGTATCAGGCCGCGAACTGGACCTACAACAATCAGGTCGCTGGCGATTACGTCGTCGGCCCCCTCTATTCCAGCCGCGCGGTGGGCGCCTACGTGCCTGGCACGTCGCCCGGCGGGCCGGCGGCAGATGCCCCGCCGAGGGTGTCGGGTGCGCGTGTGCCCGATGCGGTTCGTGACCTCTCCGTCTGTGCTGAGGACTGCACGGGTGATGCGACATCCCTGCGCGTCGAGTGGCGGCCCCCGGTATCGAGCGGCGGGCTGGCCATCAGGCGGTACGAAGTGTCCGGAACCACGGTGGGCAACTTCCCGCGTTCGACCCGCAGTTGCACCACGTCCTCCGCTTCCGTGCTGCAGTGCACGTTTCGCAATCTGGATCTGTCGGAGGAGTGGGAGTTCCGTGTGTGGGCGACGAACGCGCTCGGGCGGGCTCAAGGAGCCGTGGCTGTCAGGTTCATCTCCGGCCCCGGCCGTCCGGCCCTCCGTGCGCTCAAGGAGGCCCTCGAGGTTCGCTGGACCACCCCGCGATGGAAGGAGTGGTACTCCAGTGCGGGCGTCTCCATTCCTCACAACTACACGGCCATGGCATCTCCGGGCGGTCGCACATGCACGGCGGCGGGATTCAGCACAACGACCTGCACGATCACCGGCCTCACGCCCGGCACCGCGTACACCGTGACGGTCGTTCTCGTGAGCGAGTACAACTGCTACGCCAAGATGCCGTGCGGAAGGGACGACACCTCCCCGCCGTCGGCGGCCGTTGCGCCCCTCGGGGTCCCGGTCCGTCCGGGCGCTCCGGATCTCGAGGCCGCCGAGCCATCGGAGGGGCGCATCGCGGTGAAGTGGCGGGTGCCCGCGTTCGACGGCGACAGCCCGATCGCCGGCTACACCGCAACGGCTTCGCCCGGTGGTGCCACGTGCACCACCACTGGAACGCTGGCGTGCACCATCGATGGCCTCTCGCCCGGCGCCGAGTATTTCGTGACCGTCACGGCCACGAATGCGGTGGGTACAGGGCTGCCATCCGAACGGCTCACGCGCACCACGCCCCTGCTGGTTCCCGCCCCGCCGCGTACGCCGCTCGCTCAGGCATCCGCCGGCAGCATTGAGGTGGGCTGGGTCGCCCCGGACTTCGACGGCGGCACGGCGATTTCCGGCTACACCGCCACTGCGTCGCCGGGCGGCGCCCAGTGCAGCACCGATGGCGCCACCACCTGCACCATCAGCGGGTTGCCCCACGGCACTGATTACGAGGTCACGATTACCGCCACGAACGCGGTGGGCACGGGTCGTGCCTCTGTTCCGGCCACGGCCCGGACGCCGACCATCACCGCACCCGGCGCTCCGCGGCCCCCTGAGCTGACAGCCCTGCCCGGGCGCATCGAGGTGGGCTGGTCGGCGCCGGAGTCGGATGGCGGCAGCGCCGTGACCGGCTACGTCGCCACCGCGACACCCGGCGGCGCCACGTGCTCCACGACGGGTGCCACTCTCTGCACCATTACCGGCCTGGAGGACGGCACCGCGTACCGGGTGGCTGTCGCAGCCGTCAACGTGATCGGCACCGGGCCTTCTGCTGAGGCGAGCGCGCCGGTTACGCCGCGACGGCACGTCGATGGCGTGCCGCGCCAGGCGGACGAGTTCGAGCTTGAGCCTGTTGCCGTCCCCGGCACCGCGGAGCCGGTTGTACCCGCTGGTGGTCCCGAAGCCTCGGAGCCGGTTGCACCCGGCAGCGTTCCGGCTCTCGTGCTCGCGGACGTGGCCTTGACACCTCGCACCTTGGTGCCTGGCCTCGGGGGCCGCATCGCATACAGCCTCTCCGAGCCGGCAGACGTCACCATCACGTTCGCCCGGGTCGGCACACACGACCGGCAGTCGCGTGTGGTGCACCGCATCCCCGCCGGCCGTCCGGGTGCACTGGCTGGCGACACCCGTATCCGCGTGATCTACAGCCGGACGAGCCCGCGGCGGAAGGTCGCGGGCGCCTGGACGATGACGATCGAGGCCCGCGACGCGCAGGGCCGCGTGGCCCGACGGATCATCCCGATCAGGGTCAGAAGCTGATGCAGGGGTGCTCTCCCCGCATGAGGGTGCCTGATACGAATTTCGCAACCCCCTTCCCCTGGGAGCACTCATGAATGGTCAGTCACGCCGTGGGGCGATAACCGCCGCGATCGTCGCCTCCGTCGCCATCGCGGCACCAGTTGCGGCAATGGCCGCTGCACCTGTGCAGTCGATCGGTCCGGTGGAGCATGGCTTTGATCCCCTACCCATCTCCATTAGCCCCGTATCTGTGTCCGGGGAAGCGGTCGTGGATTCA
>Ga0194059_1001137_pt1 | contig 11528 bp, 13 predicted proteins | sample SepL6211m_MetaG_FD_163426 | JGI IMG/M metagenome (GOLD analysis project Ga0194059, IMG submission 163426) | Anoxic zone freshwater microbial communities from boreal shield lake in IISD Experimental Lakes Area, Ontario, Canada - Sep2016-L626-11m | ecosystem: Environmental > Aquatic > Freshwater >... | reverse complement strand
AAATAGGAACCATCGGTTGATTTCAGATGTAGCAACTGTGCCGACGCCAACAACTCGTGTGCGATTCGAAGTAATTGCCTGCGATAGTTGTTCCGCAGCTTCTATCGGGTCTGAAGAGTACTCCAGGTTGCGGGCAAAAACATTTGCATTTCCGCCAGGCAAAGCCGCTAGCCGAGGTCCACTTGGATTGGGTCCTTGATGAAGTAATCCGTTTGCTAATTCATTAACAGTTCCGTCACCACCGTAGCCAATGACAATTTCATATCCTTCTGCCTGCGCTGTACGAGCAATTTCTATTGCATCGCTGCGACCAGTTGTCGGCTGAATAGTTAAGTTACAAACTGTTCGTAATCGTTCTGCTATCTGGTCACGAGTCGATTCACTGGTACTGGTTGCAAACGGGTTGTAGACCAGAAGCGCTCGCATGCATTCAGCCTAATCGCGATAATCTATCTATATGCGCAAAGTTGCCCTGATCTGTGGGTTGGTAGAAGCCGTAGGGCTTTTGGCTTTCGCAATTTCTGTGTTGGTGAAAGAAACTTCTGCTACCGGGGTCCGGGGCAGTGGCCCTCATCCGCTGGTGCTATTCATCATCTTCCTAATTTTTGCAGTTGCCATTGCGCTAGTAACTCGAGCGCTTTGGCTCAGTCAGTCTTGGGCAAAAACCCCATTTGGTTTGATTCAGGTATTCGCACTTCTAGTGTTTGCGTACTTGCCGTTAAGTGGAAGCGGATCATTGGCTCGTCTTGGCGGAGCGTTAGTAGCTGGAGTTTCGCTAACTGGACTTTTCGCTTTGGTTAAAATGCGAACTGAAAATTAATCTTGCAAGCTCGCACGTAAATTAGTCAGAGTATGGGCAAGTATTCGGGAAACGTGCATTTGCGAAATACCAAGAGTGCGAGCAATCTCAGTTTGGCTCTTGTTTTCAAAAAAGCGCATAACCAGAATGTCTTTTTCTCGTTCGGGCAATGCCAGTAGAAGGGGCTTGAGCGACTCGCGGTATTCAACCCCTTCTAAAGCTTCATCGATAGAGCCAAAACGATCGCCAAGTGTTGGGGCGTCAGGGTCAAATGCAGTGTCTAAACTCACGGTGGAGTAGGCCGAATTTGCATTCAAGGCTTCAACCACATCGTCGAGCTCAATTTTTAGGTAGTCGGCTATCTCTTGAACTGTTGGCGCGCGATCTAGTTGCTGTGACAACTGTGTAACGGCTTTACTAACCGAAGCGCCAAGCTCTTGAAGTCTGCGTGGTACCCGAACTGCCCAGGTCTTGTCCCGGAAGTATCGCTTGATTTCGCCAACGATTGTCGGCATAGCAAAGGTTGAAAATTCAAAACCCTTTTCCGGCGCAAAACGATCTATCGCTTTAATCAATCCAATGGTGCCAACTTGAATTAGATCATCCAATGGTTCACCGCGATTGGCGTACTTGCGGGCGATGTGAGTCACTAACCCAAGGTGACTCGAGATTAATTCATCCCGTACTACTGATTTGCGTGGATCTCCATCGGCGAGCGCAGCAAATTCGGCGAACAACACGTGATCTTGTTCGCGTGTGTTGGTTGGGTTAGGCACTCGCCACCACTCGTGACTTCAAGGTCAACGTGATTGCGCCATCGCTAGCAAGGTCGCACTTAGCTTCTGACACTGAACCGGTTACAACAGCCCAAGCCCACTGGCAAGCATCGCTTTGCAAAACGCTTTGCGAACTTCCAACCGGACCTACTACTTTGATTTCAATTCCGCCGCCTGCGAATGAGTAGTCAACCAAGACATCTCCACTGGCTGGCTTGTGATTTATCACTATGGCGAAGGCTTCATCCATTGCCAGTGACCAGTCGGCTAACTCGTCAACGCCAAGTTCTGTGCGGGCGATAACTGAGTTTGTGGTGCTACGAACTAGCCCCACAAACTCAGCTTGGGCTGGTACCCGAAGATGAATGTTGCTCACCTTACTATTAGGCCTTTTTGGTTTCAGCAAAGATGACCGCAATTTCATCAATCTTTGCGATCAGGTCATCTGCTACCGCAACATCTACGGTGCCTTTGGTGCCGGCTGCACCGGCAAGTTTGGTTGCATCGTTGAACAGCTGGTGTAACTGCGGGAACTTCTCGAAGTGCGGAGCCTTGAAGTAATCGGTCCAAAGTACCCATAGGTGTTCTTTCACGATGTGTGAACGCTCTTCCTTGATTGAGACAGCACGCGCTTTAAAGTTCGCGTCATCAGATGCATGATATTTTTCCATGCAAGCTTTTACTGACAGTGCTTCAATACGAGCCTGTGCTGGATCGTAAACACCACAAGGTAGGTCGCAGTGTGCGTTCACAACGATTGTTGGTTTGAAAAATTTCATTGATGCCTCCAAAGGACAATAAAGCGATTTATGTTTTAAGTTTACCTAAAATTACTCTTCAGGTCGCATTTCAGTTACTAAAATTGGATACACTCAAACATCAAACTCGTCTAAAAAGTATGCGACAAGGTCTTGGGGATCAAAGTGGCTTTCGGAAAAGCAGTAGTACGGGGACTGAGTATGGTTCCAAATTTAGGTTACGGTGACGAGCTTTTAATCCGCCACGGTGCAAAAATTTCGGTCGGTGATGTGGTCGTATTTCGCCGCTCCGGTCAAAATGATATAAAGCGTGTCGAATCAATCTCTGATGACGGCTTGTTTGTTGTTGGCGACAATTTAATGGCTTCGCTAGATTCCAGAACCTATGGACTTATTCGCCACGACCAAATCTTGGGAAAAGCACTGTTTCGAATTAAGCCTAAGTTTGGGCGAATTACTAACAATAGGTTAGAAGTAGAAAACTCATAGCCTATTTCGGCGTGTTCATCGCGATTTAATCCAATCGGGTTCACTAGCGTTTTCCTATGGCTACAAATACATCGACACAGGGCACATCAGCATTGGACCGTTGGTTCCATATCACTGAGCGTGGCTCTACTCTCTCGACAGAAATCCGTGGCGGTTTGGTTACTTTCGTAACCATGGCTTACATCGTGGTTTTAAACCCACTGATTATTGGCACCGTCCCAGATAAATTCGGAAACCTCATCTCGGGTGACCCAATCTCAAACCCGGCAAACATCGGACATTCAATTGTTCTAGTTTCAGCTGGTACCGCACTAATCGCCGGCGTAATGAGCATTCTCATGGGCGCCATCGGCCGCTTCCCAGTAGCTCTAGCTGCGGGACTTGGCTTGAATGGTTTCCTTGCTTTCACTATCGCCCCACAGATGTCATGGCCAGAAGCTCTTGGCCTGATGATCATCGGCGGACTCATAATGTTTGCCTTGGTGCTAAGTGGTTTCCGTCTGGCGGTATTCCGTGCGGTGCCTGAAGCATTGAAGTACTCAATTGGTGCTGGTATCGGTCTGTTCATTGCACTTATCGGTTTAACCGATGCAGGAATAGTTCGTACTGGTGTTCCACTTATCACCTTTGGTGTATTTGGACAGCTAGCGGGTTGGCCCATCTTTACCTTCGTTTTCGGCCTGCTACTAATCATGGTCTTAGTTGCACTAAGAATCCGTGGCGGTATTTTGATTGGTCTGCTCGCAACTACTGTTTTGGCAGTAATTATTGAAGCAACAGCCAAAGTTGGCCCAATGAAAGATAACACTGGCGCTGTTACCAATCCAACTGGCTGGGGACTAAATGTGCCTAAGATGCCAGCTAAAGCGATTGACTTCACAAACCCAATGGGCTTGTGGCATTTCAACCTAACTGGTGGAGTTCAGGCTGTTGGCGTTCTAACAGCCGTCATCTTAATCTTCTCGCTTTTGCTTAGCGACTTCTTCGATTCAATCGGAACAGTTACTGGCTTGGCTAATGAAGCAGGTTTGATTCAGGAGGATGGCGAGATTGAGCACATTCGCGAAATCTTGGTTGTTGACTCTGTTGCTGTAATGGCTGGCGCCGCTGGCGGTGTTTCATCCAATACTGCATACATTGAATCAGCATCTGGTGTTGGCGACGGCGCTCGTACTGGTATCGCAAGTATCGTTACTGGTGCGATGTTCTTAGTCGCGCTATTCCTAGCGCCACTGACCCAGGTTGTTCCTTACGAAGCAGCTACACCGGCACTTGTCGTTGTGGGCTTCTTGATGTTCACCCAGATTCGCAAGATTCCAATGGACGATTATGCATTAGCAATTCCTTGCTTCTTAACCATCATCCTGATGCCATTCACCTACTCCATCACCAATGGTGTTGGCGCAGGCATCGTTAGCTACGTTTTGATCAAGGTATGTCAGCGCAAGTTCAGTGAGATTTCTGTAATTATGTGGATTATCTCGTTGGCCTTCGTTGCCTACTTCGCTATCAATCCACTAACCCAGTTGATCAAGTAAGTTAAGCAAACAAAACTCAATAAAATTGGGGCGCATCCAAAGTGGATGCGCCCCAATTACTTTTAAGTCTGAAAATTATTCGTCGACTTCTTCTTCATCTCGTGCTAGCCAAGTTGCTAGGCGCTCTACTGCAATTTCAAAGTCTGGATTCAGGTCAACAAATACCTGGAGTTTGGCGGCGAGCCAACTAATCGAAACTTCTTCGTCGCCTCGACGATTTTCAAGCTCTTCAATACCACGGTCTGTGAAATACATGGATGTCCCTGACTTAGCTAAATGCCTGTGCAACAAGCGTTTCTTGTTCAAGTTCGTGGCGATGATGTGAACCAACGGCTGGCGAAGAAGAAGCTGGACGAGACACCAAACTAATTGGATGGCCGATTACCTGTGGCAAGTTCAGCAACATGAAGCTACCAGCGCCTTGATTGCGAGGCTCTTCCTGAACCCAGCGAACTTCGCGCAGGTTCGGCAACGATGCAATTTCCGGTGGCAGTGTAATTTGTGGCAGTGGGTAGAGGCGCTCTAAGCGAATGATTGCCACATCCTTGCGACCGGTCTTTTCCCGCTGCGCCAACAAGTCGTAATACACCTTGCCGCTACACAACAGAACAGTTTTTACATCCTGCTTGTTCACAGATTCATCAGGCAGCATTGAGCGGAAAGATCCTGTTGTGAAATCTTCAGTCTTAGAAGTTGCATACTTTGCTCGAAGCAAAGACTTTGGAGTAAAAATAACCAGCGGGCGGATTAGTGGTGAGTAAACCTGCCAGCGCAGTAAGTGGAAATACGAAGCTGGAGTAGATGGCATAGCAACCGTGATGTTGTCCTGCGCGCAAAGTTGCAAGAACCGCTCGACGCGTGCTGACGAGTGATCGGGTCCCTGACCTTCGTAGCCGTGGGGGAGAAGCATCGTTACGTCACTTCGCTGTGCCCATTTTTGCTCACCAGAGCTGATGAATTCATCAATTATGGTTTGGGCGCCGTTTACGAAATCACCGAACTGTGCTTCCCACATAACTAAAGCTTCAGGGCGAATAACCGAGTAACCGTATTCAAAGCCAAGGGCTGCGAATTCGCTGAGCAATGAGTCGTAAACAGAAAGCTTGGCATCCCCTTCGTAGCACTGCTTAAGTGGCTTGTACTGCCAGCCGGTTTCTTTATCGACGATGACTGCGTGGCGGTGGCCAAAAGTTCCACGACGGCTATCTTGGCCAGCAAGGCGGACTGTTTTACCCTCAGTCAGTAGTGAACCTAATGCGAGTGCTTCACCCATACCCCAATCGATACTGTCTGACTGAATCATCTCAGCGCGACGTTGTAGCTGTGGGACTAGACGAGGGTGAACTGTAAAGCCATCAGGCATTGTCAGCTGGCTGGCTACAACTCGATCAATAACTGCCTGAGTGATTGCAGTTGGCACTTCACTTGGCGGCTGCTGCGGAGCAAGAGTTTGCTGACCGGTTGCAATAACTTCACTTACGTCCGAGCTGAAGTCTTCGTGTGAGCTTGCTTTGGTTTCTTGGAACACTCGCTCTAGTTCGTCTTGGTAATGCTTCAAAACTTCGTCGGCTTCTTCGCTGCTGATGTCTCCGCGACCTATGAGGGCTTCGGTGTACAACTTACGAGTTGACCGCTTGTTGTCGATGATTTCGTACATTAATGGCTGGGTCAGCGAAGGGTCGTCAGCTTCATTGTGACCACGACGACGGTAGCAAACTAGATCAATAACAACATCGCGATGGAATCTCTGACGGAAATCAAAGGCAAGTTGCGCCACCCAAATTACAGCTTCCGGGTCATCGCCATTCACATGGAAAACTGGCGATTGGATCATTCGAGCAACATCGGTTGCATACACACTGGAGCGACTGTACTTCGGCGAAGTTGTGAACCCAACTTGGTTGTTAACAACAAGGTGGATTGTGCCACCTACGCGATACCCCTGAAGTTGGCTGAACTGTAGGGTTTCGGCAACTACACCTTGGCCGGCAAACGCGGCATCACCGTGCATCAAGACTGGAAGAACCGAGTATTCGTCTTTACCTAGCATGTCTTGCTTAGCGCGAACGATTCCTTCTAGAACTGGATTAACTGCTTCTAGATGTGATGGGTTGGCCGCTAGATAAACGTCAACTGAGTTGCCACTTGATGCTTCAAAACGACCTTGTGTACCGAGGTGATACTTAACATCGCCAGAGCCTTGAACAGATTCAACGCCGTAGTTGCCTTCAAATTCATTGAAGATTCGGCCATAGCTCTTGCCAGCAATGTTTGCCAAAACATTTAACCGACCACGGTGAGGCATGCCGATACAAACTTCATGCAATTGCTCGTCCGCGGCAGCCTGCAGAATTTGATCAATCAGTGGAATCGTGCTTTCGCCACCTTCAAGGCTAAAGCGTTTTTGGCCAACAAACTTGGTCTGAAGGAAGGCCTCGAATGCCTCAGCTTCATTTAGTTTTCGCAGGATCCGTAACTGCTCTTCGCGGTCGAGTTTGTCGTGCGCCTTTTCGAAACGTTCCTGGATCCATCGGCGTTGTTCTGGATCTTGTAGGTGCATGTATTCAACGCCAATAGTGCGGCAGTATGCATTTCGAAGTACACCCAATATGTCGCGCAGTTTTGCAAATGGAGTTCCGCCGAAGCCACCAGTCGCGAATTCGCGATCGAGATCCCAAAGTGTCAGCCCATGATTGGCAACATCCAAATCTGGGTGAATTCGCGCTTCATAAGTAAGTGGATCCGTATCGGCCATTAAGTGGCCACGAACTCGGTAAGCATGAATCATCTGCTGAACACGAGCAGTTTTATCTAGAACATCATCACGAGTTGCTGCGATATCTTCAGCCCAACGAATTGGTACATACGGAATACGAAGTGAGCGGAAGATGTCGTCGTAGAAGTTATCTGCGCCTAGGAGTAGTTGATGCACACGGCGTAGGAAATCGCCCGACTGCGCCCCCTGGATAACGCGGTGATCGTAAGTGCTTGTGAGAGTCAGAATTTTGCTTATGGCATTGCGAGTGATTGTTTCTTGCGATGCACCTTGCCATTCGGCTGGGTAATCCATCGCACCAACCGCAACAATTAATCCCTGCCCTGGCATTAACCGTGGCACAGAATGTACCGTGCCGATAGTGCCTGGATTAGTCAGACTAACCGTGATTCCTTGGAAATCTTCAACAGTTAGTTCAGCATTGCGAGCCTTTTTTAGTACAACATCGTAGGCAGTCCAGAATTGCCCAAAATCCATATTTTCCGCGGATTTAATGGCTGGCACCATAAGTTGACGGGAGCCATCAGGCTTACTTAAATCGATAGCCAAGCCCATATTTACATGTTCGTTGCGCAGAATTGCTGGCTTGTCATCAAGAGTTGTGTAAGCCACATTCATGTCAGGCATTTCAGCGAGCACCCGAACGATTGCGTACCCAATCAGGTGCGTAAAACTAATTTTTCCACCACGTGCGCGAGCTAAATGATTGTTGATGACAATTCGGTTGTCTATTAAAAGTTTCGCTGGGATAGCTCGAACACTCGTTGCTGTTGGAACGCTAAGACTTGCTTCCATGTTGGTTACAACTCGGGCAGCTGGGCCTTTAAGTCTTTCTGGCCCCAAACCAACTTGGCTAGCCGCCACCGCGGGGGCGGGCAGAGTTTCATCGCGAGGTGTGGATCTTGTTGGAATTGGCCGAGACACTGGAGCCGGAGCGATTGGCTGCGCGGGAGTGTCAACAGTTGGGGCTGGAGTTAGTGCTGGAGTGAGCACAGGTTCGGTGGTTGTCGCAGCAGATGCCTCAGGCGCTGTTGCAGTTGCGGCAGCACTCTGAGTGCTTGCCTCTGGAGCAGTCGGATTACTTGGATCGTAGTTTTCAAAGAACGCCCACCAGGCTGAATCAACAGACTGTTTGTCCTCTAAATATTGTTGATATAACTCATCGACGAGCCAGTCATTGGCTCCGAATGGACTGCTGGTCTGATTAGACACTTAGAGCGGCCTTCCTCATTGATTTGCTAAGACTCAAGCGTACTCGCATATTGTTTCAGTAAATATGCGGTATCAAAGAAATTGGGGCAAAGTTAAGTTATGACATCTTCATCCTGGCCAGACATGAGCGATAAAGTCGTTTGGATAACTGGCGGTTCGCGTGGAATTGGTTTTGCCGCTTCAACAGAGTTGGCCACCGCTGGCGCAACTGTTGTTTTGCTTGGCAGCACCGAAGAATCAGCTCAGGCTGCTGCTGAATCTTTGGTATCTCAGGGTCTTGATGTGATTGGTTTAGGTGTGGACATCGCTGATTGCACAGCCGTTGCGCAGAAAGTTGGTAATCATCCCTTGTCCGCTGGCGCAGATGTTTTGATCAATTGTGCTGGAGTAATGAGCGACAAGATGGCCAAAACTCTAAGAGCAACAACTGCTGAGTGGGACCGAGTGATGGGCATCAACTTTAATGGCACGCTAAATATGATTCAGGCGATTACCCCGGGCATGGTGGAGCGCCGTGGCGGTCGGGTAATTAATGTTTCAGCTTGTCTGGGTAGATTCTCCGGTCCTGGACTTGCCGGCGGGTTAGCACCTTATCGAATTTCAAAGACTGCCGTGAATGCGTTGACAAAAAACTTAGCTGCCGAACTGGGTTCGGGTAAGCGCGGCGTTTTAGTTGATGCGATGTGTCCCAATCACACTCGCACCGACATGGGTGGCCCAGATGCACCGCGTAGTGCCCAGCAGGCAGCCGACACCATTGTTTGGTTAGCAACTCGTGAACATGACGAGCACATTGAGACCGGCTTACTTTGGGAAGACCGCCAGATCGTTCCCTGGTAATTAGGTTGTTTGAAGTGCAAAGTCGGCTTTGTCGCCAACTTTATATTTCTTGAAGTATTCCTTTTCCATTTTTTGCCAAATCAACATTTTTTCACGAATGTGTTCGCCATCACGACCAAGCACTCGTTTGAGTAAGAGTTTTTCACTTGCCTCAAGCCAAATTTTCAGGCAAGAGTTTTCCAAGTTTTTCGGATGCATAGCGCCAACGCCTTCGATTATTAGATAGTCGCTAGGTGACACATCGATCCACTCAATAAATTTTCCTTCATGCCAATCGTATTTTTGGAAATGAACATCAGTTGCCTGTTGAAGGGGATTAAAAATCTGCTCGGCTATTCGACTGTAAAGTTCGTCAGTCAGCGGTTTGTCCCAACCGTTGTATAAATCGTCCATTGAAATGACTGGACAACCATTAAGTATTTGAGCCAAGTGGTGCGCAAAAGTGGTTTTACCAGAGCCGGCCGGGCCATCGATCAAAATCACCCGAGTATTGCCGCACACAATGGGGCTTTTGCCTGCCTGATCAGCGATGGCATCCAGTGCGCTTGCCATGCGAGTTATGCGCTAACTGTTTGCAAGGTGTCGCGGGTTAGCTCATTGCGTCCCCAATTCAACCAACCGCGAACTGCTATGGCTGTGAACAATACATAGAGTGCGGCTGTGAACGTGAGGTTCTGGGTGAAATATTCAACTGAGTACACAGCATCAACTATGAACCAAAGCACCCAGTTTTCCCGATATTCAAGCACCATGATCACTTGCGCCACAATGCTAAACACCAAACCAAATGAATCTGGCCAAGTTGCCGCAGCGCCCCATGAGGCTAGTAGAGGAGCGAGGGCAACCCAACATACAAGGCCACCAATGCCAATTAGTAAGTACTGCTTAGTTGTACCCTTGCGGGGTTCAGCGCCTTTTGGTCCCCAGCCAAGCCAGCCCCAAATTGCCGCAGCAATAAATACGACCTGCAAGATCGCGCTTGCATATAAATTCCATTGGAAAAATAGCCACCCATAAAGTGCGCTGCTAAGTCCCCACCATGGCCAAGTCCAGGTTTTCCCAGTGGTCCCTAACCAAACGCCGATTAGTGAAGTGATTACTGCAACAAATTCCAAACGGGTGAGGTTGTACTCCCAGATTGTTACGAGGGATTGCATCATCGTTTCGTTAATTAAGTGAAAAATAGACATTTATCTGCTCCTGCAACTGGCATTACCCAGTCGGTATGACGGTCGGTGAATTTCACCCTCTCAGCCATTTGGCTCCCGTGAACTTACTTATTGCACTCTAGAGCACAAAACAGGGATGTGCTTGCTACCTTTGTTCACTGATAAAGTCACAGTGTTCGCCGTCTTTAAAATGCCCGCATAGCTCAGTGGATAGAGCGTCTGCCTCCGGAGCAGAAGGTCGTAGGTTCGACTCCTACTGCGGGCACTTTTGCAACCTAGACATTTACATATATGTTTATATCTATGACTTCCCCCGTTCCCAAGTTAGGTAACCGTCGGGTTACTGGCAAGGAACAGTTTTATACGCCACTAACAACGGCTACTTGGGTGGTTGGTCGAGTTCTTGAATTGGTGCCAGAGTCACGGAATAAAATTTGGCTGGAACCAAGCGCCGGGTCAGGTGCTTTTGTTGACGCGCTTGCCCAGTTTGGCATGTCAGATGTGATCGCCATGGATATTGAACCAGCCCATCCGCTAGTTAAGAAGAAGGATTTCCTCACCTGGCGCGCCAACGCAAAAGATGTAGTGGCAATCGGTAACCCGCCTTTTGGCCGAAATAACTCGTTGTCTATTCCATTTTTTAACAAGTGTGCGCAATTTAGTTCGACGATTGCCTTCATCGTGCCCAGGTCTTGGCGAAAGTGGAGTGTGACTAATCGGCTCTCGATGGACTTTACGTGTATTTCGGATGACGACCTGAACATTAACTATGTAGATGTTCATGGAGCTGAAGTTTATGCAAGAAATAGTTTACGTACATGTTTACAAGTTTGGACTCGTACGCCGATCCCACGTGAGCGAGTACGGATTACTGACAATGGTTTTGTTGAAAAGGTATCGCCGCAAGATGCTGACATCGCCCTAAAAGTTTTTGGTTATGGCTGTGGGACTGTGCTGACTGAATTTACTCGGGTACCAAATACAACTTTGATGTTTCTTAAAGTTAATGATGTGCGAGCAGTAAAGGCGTTGCAGGAAGCTCCGCTGGCTAGGTACTTCAACAATGTTGCGTACACCGAGGCACTCGCTTTTACCGAAGTGAACGACGCCCTGAATCGAGCGCTATTTAAGTCCTAAGACTATTTAGCAAAAGGTTGCATCGGTGGACATT
>Ga0194059_1001136_pt1 | contig 11530 bp, 12 predicted proteins | sample SepL6211m_MetaG_FD_163426 | JGI IMG/M metagenome (GOLD analysis project Ga0194059, IMG submission 163426) | Anoxic zone freshwater microbial communities from boreal shield lake in IISD Experimental Lakes Area, Ontario, Canada - Sep2016-L626-11m | ecosystem: Environmental > Aquatic > Freshwater >... | reverse complement strand
ACTTCGCTCGCGTACTTTTGGTTCCGAAGAGCGTTGCTATTGGGATGGTTTTGCAATTTACGGTTATGCCGTTGGCAGGCTGGATTCTAGCCAGAGCATTCGCGTTTCCACCGGAGATCGCTGCTGGAGTCATTTTGATCGGTGCATGTCCGGGCGGTGTTGCGTCCAATGTCATCGCCTATCTTGCTCGCGGCGATGTAGCCTTATCGGTAACCATGACCGCTTGTTCAACACTCATGTCGCCCATAATGACGCCGCTTGCAATGGGATTGCTGGCCGGCAGCGAAGTCAACGTTCCTTTCAACGACATGATGTGGTCCATTCTTAATCTCACGATTGTTCCGGTCATCGCGGGACTTGTCGTTAGTTACTTATTTCAGTGGTTGAAACTGAGTGGTCCTTGGCTCGAGCGTTGCTTGTCGGTCATCGCCATGATTGCCATCTGCGTGGTGATTGGAATCATTGTCGCCCAATCGCGAGATGACTTGGTCAAAGTGGGGCCAGCACTGGTACTCGTGGCTATTCTTCACAACGCGATTGGCTACCTACTTGGCTACTTTGGAGCTAAAGCGTGCAGATTAGACGAGACGACCAGCCGCACAATTTCCATCGAGGTGGGAATGCAAAATGGTGGTATGGCAACTGCCTTGGCGATGAATGTACTGCATAGTCCGCAAGCAGCGTTGGCGGGTGCCATCTTTGGTCCCTGGATGAGTGTTTCGGGTTCGATACTGGCCTCATGGTGGCGTCGGCGTCCTACGTCTAGTCCTTTGCAAGACTTGCTTTGACGAGCTTGCTGTCGCTTCGTGCAAAGATGCTCTTTTCGGCGAATGCGGGATGCGACCAGCAAACACCTCCCCGCTGTGCAAGCTGAACGGTCGTTGGTTCAAGCAACTTGCAACGATCAAGAATGGTTAGGCCTGTCGGTGAAAGTTTGGCGATCAAAAGTTCGCCGCGCTCGTTGAACATCCAAACTCGGCCTGCTTGCCGAACCATATGAATGGTGGCCCAGCGAGCTTTTGGAACGGCTTTCAAATCTTCCCATATGCGTGCTCCGGTCATGGCATTCAAACACCGCATCTCACCGTAACTGTCCGCCCCGTAAACATAGCCGTTCTCAAGAATGTCGGTTCCAATCATGGTGTGCAGCGACTTGGTGTTTTGCTCGTCTTTGCCGACCTCGCGCCAAATCAACTCGGAGGTAAGTGACTTGGCCGGCACACGGATCATCATCGAGCCATCGTAGAACGAGGAAACGAACAACATTTCGTTGTCGATGATCGGAGTTGAAATGCCGATCGGCATGCGAGATGAAGGGAACGGGTGCGTCCAATAGAGTTTCCCCGTTGAGGGATCGAGTCCCGAGAGACTTTCGCCTGTCCAACACACGAGCACATCTTGATCCGCTTGCCTAATGACAATCGGTGATGAGTACCCTGCCTTGTCATTCAATGCACGCCAGACTTCTTTTCCCGTTTTCTTTTCAAAGGCTACCATGCAAGAGTTCTGGCTACCACCGACTTGTTGTAGGACGAGCTCGCCGTAGACGAGTGGTGATGCTGCGATGCCCCAGATGGGCATATTGATACTGTATTCGGTTTCAAGATCATGTTGCCAAATAAGTTCGCCCGAACCCGCATCCAAGCAATGAAAGTTTCCCCGGGCACCGACGGCAAAGGCTCGTCCCTGATCGATCGTGACGCTTGCTCGGGGCCCTGCCGCGTAACCCACGTTTCCATACGGGGCCTTATACTCGACTTTCCAAAGCAACGTACCCTTAGCCGAATCGAAACAAAGGATGCGTTCCGTCTCATTGCGATCGGTCACTTGGCGATCCATGACATAAACACGACCATTTGCAACGGTCGGTCCGCAATACCCAGGCCCAATGTCTACGGACCAAGCCAAAGGCAACTGCCCATCAGGCAGGTCGTCGCGAATTCCTTGTTCATTCCAACGACCATCGCGCTCCGACCCACGCCACTGTGGCCAATCATCGGCGTTAGAACGAACGCACGTCAACGCCGACGCCAACAGTACTGCCGTCAAGCCCCAGAAGCATCGAATCAACATCAAGAAAGCCCAGTCAAATGTAAATTGAAATAAACGCGAACCATTTCGGTCACCCGAAGGCGAGTTCGAACGATCCTTAACATCCGCTACAGTGTCCGCAACCAAGTCACATAGTCAAGCGATTTTGGTTTTTTGCCTGCGGTGCGTATCATGTTGGTTACTTGAGCCCGATGTAGTGTACCATGCACGGCCAATTGAATCACCGACTCCGACAATCGGAATTCCAACGGACCACTTCCGAAATCGACTCGAACGATATCGCCAAGCTTCGATTGTCCAGCTTGCTCAAGCCAAACACTTTTTGAACTCGTCATGGAACTCCATAGGCTGGCGAGTTCGTTGATGGATGTCGTTTTGGGAGTCGATGGAAAGGGAGACCCAGGGATCTTCCAATTGGCTTGCCAGAAACACTCCGCATCAAGCAAATGGATGAGTGTTTTTCGAATCGACCCTACGCCCATCCCATGTTCTGTATCTAATTGTTCATCGCTTAAGTCAGCCACCTGATCGAACACGCTTTGCATTGCCCAGTCGCCGTACTCGCCGTACCGAATCAACGAATGCAAGTCGGGCGAAGAATACGGCTTCGCAACTTCGCCAACCTCTAGGCCCCAGTGGCGACAACCTGCCGCAGCGGGCGATTTCAATAATACTGTCGGTTCGGCGATGCGATAGAAGATGTAATCTAGCCCACCCGGGAGGGTTACTCCCTGTTTTTTCAAGAAAGTCAAGGCTTGAGCGCGGTGGTGGATCGCATGGTTGAGCACATGAATTGCAAGACAACCCAAATTGTTTTCATGCGACTTGCCATCCAAACTTTTGTATTTGACGCTCGCACGGAACACTTGCGAGTCCCCTTCGAATAGCGATTTTCGATCCCTGGCGAGCAGCGCAAAGTTCGACTCCAATTCCAATAATGCAGTCGGCATCATGGGCAAGCCTGTGGTCGACTTACCTACCCACCTATCCAACCAAATTTGTTCGGCAGCAGCGATGTGCTGGAGAGTCGCTCGCAATGTCCCCATCCCGAGCGGCAAGCTCGCATCAAGCGCATCGTCCGTCAAGGGACGACACAACCCAAATAACTTGCCCATCGCCCATGCATGGTAGGACTCAAGGTCATGATACAAAGCTAGGTCCATTTTGTTTCCAACTAAAAGAGGATGGGCCCGCTTGAAGGGGAACTAAATCATGCGGCCCCGCCGAACAGTCGCAATCTAGGCAAATCCGCAAGCACAGCGGCTTGGAATGGCTCGCTTGGAATTGTAGCCAAAATCGAAGCGGCACACTCCATATCCGTTCGAACCTTTTTTGTTTGGCAATTCGTCCATCGATTGGCCCCCCAACCCGCTAGAAGCAATTGATCTCCTAAGCGTGAACTGCGAATAGCCAGCTCGATTGCCGCTTCTCGATTTGGCACTATCTGAATCGAGGATGGATCGTCACACCCGTCAAGCAGTTGCCAAACCGACTTTTGACCTAATTGTGTTGAAAGGCGACTTTGCGTCAATATAACCCGCGAAGCGGACCTTTCGAGTACGCGACCGTATGCAGCAAGTTGTTCGGCTGTGGCAGCTTCGGGAACCTCTGCAACGCAGGTAACTGGATTGCCGCTCTTGGCCAGTGTATGCAAGGCAACCGCCAATCGATCGGCCTGATCTGCGGTGTCGATGTGTACCTCGCAACGAGCGGTGCTTGGTACACGTTGCATCCGGCCCGGGATTTTTTGGAGACGTTCAATTCCCTGTACGATTTCAAACAACTCCAATCCAAATGCATAACCAACGGCAACGGCTCCGAGCATATGGCGAGCGTTATGATCGCCGAGAATGAGGCTGGTCAGCGGCATCACGCAAGAACCAGCCGAAATCATCATCGTTTGTTCACCTGGCAGACTACCAATTCGCTTACCGCGCACATCTGCAAAGGCATCCAGCCCATAACTGATCGCGTGGGGCTGATGTCGTTCGATCCAGCGATTTAGCCTTGCATCGTCTGCGTTGTACACAACGAGACCATGTTGTTTGATTTGGCCGATGATTCGGTGCATCGCATTTTCAATACCTCGAGCTTGCAAGGAATCAATGCGTTGCGATTTTCTGAGGCCTGTGAACAACACGACATCAAATTCAATGCCGCTTGCCGAATGCGATCGAAGCATGTCATCGGTCAATTCGATGATGGCAACCGGCGATTCGTTTTGCTCGCTCGCAGCCAGCCATTGTGCAAGTTGATGCGCATCCGCGTCAGGATGAGCGCTCAGGCCTGTGTCTTTGCTATCGCTTGCACCTAGTGTGGTGTAATAGGCAACACGATCGCCGACTCGCTTGAGCATCGAAGCAACCATGAGCGAAGCGGTCGTTTTGCCGTGTGTGCCAACGACAGCAATCGTAAGCATCTTTTCACTTGGATTGCCCGCAATCGCTTGGCAGATTTGTGCGTACGCTTCACGCACATCGGGAACAATGCACTGCGGTACACTCGACGGCAGAAATTGCTCGGTGAGAATCCCCTTGGCTCCCAAGTTGATCGCATCAATCGTGTCCCGGGCAGAATCGGATTCGGTATCCAAGCCTGCGGCAAAAACCCAATCACATGACGCTTGGTCCGCATTCGCCAAACAGAGTTCGCAGCAGATATCGTCTGCCCCGACGATTTGTGCGGAAGGAAAAACTTGGCGAAGCGATACCGTTTGTAAACGAGAGTTGAAAGACATGCTCATGGCCTCCTTGCCATCCTGACGGTGTGTCTGCTCGATCTTGCGAGCGTTCCAATGGTAAACCGGATTCGAATCATCCTGATTCGAAACTCGACTGGCACATGCTTCACTGGGGAAAGAACGCAACCAGTCGAACTATCTAACAACGTGTCCCAAACCAGGGGGTCCCGTCAAGTCGAAAAAGCAAGAAAATCGCTGGCGAAAGCTAGCGAACCCGCTTCGTTGTGCGACGCTCCGCGTCGCACGAATCACGACGGCGGAGTTTGGATCACTAAGGCGTCGCACGAATCACGACGCGGAGCGTCGTGCGACTTAGTTCACTATTCCAATCGACCCTTGCGATTACTTTGGCTCGGCGTCCTTCAGTTCACCGCAATCGCTAATGACAATCTTGGCGCGAGTCTTTCCGGAAGGGGAACTTCCGTAGCTCTCGATTTTCTTGACCAGATCCATGCCTTCGAGAACGCGACCGAAAACGACGTGCTTGCCATCGAGCCAATCGGTCTTCACGGTGGTGATAAAGAACTGAGAACCGTTCGTGTTGGGGCCAGCGTTCGCCATACTCATCAGGCCCGGCGTATCGTGACGGAACTTAAACGACTCGTCCGGAAATTTTTCGCCATAGATGCTTTCGCCGCCGGTTCCATTGCCATCGGTAAAATCTCCCCCTTGGAGCATGAAGCTAGGAATGACCCGATGGAAGATACTTCCTTTGAAATGCAGGGGCTTTCCTTTTTTTCCGGTTCCTTTTTCACCTGTGCATAGGGCACGGAAATTCTCGGCCGTCTTAGGTACGTCCGCTCCAAAGAGCCCGATGACAATTCGACCGGCATCTTTGCCGTCGATGGTGATATTGAAATAAACCTTGTTCGTGACCTTGGCATCGCTTGAGGAATCCGCTCCAAATGCAGCCGAAACCATAGCCAGAAAACAAGGCAAGAAAAATAGACGCATCATTCTTCGATTCCATGACGGAGGGGAGAAAACTATTTGCAGCACACGCATTCATTCCGTCGGATGAAAATTGCGGACATGCGGGACACATTACAAATAAAAATTACCAAAGAAGCGACAAACTGACAACCGCTAGGGTGACTAAGGACTTTTCTTCAGCGATTCAAAGAATGCGTCAGGTTTATCCCACTCCTTGGCTCGTTCGGCAGTCATTCGAGGTTTGGTTCCCTGTCGCTCCTGTAAATCCGTCCCGTTTGCATACATTACCAAGAGAATCGTATTCCCCAGCTCAAACACCTCCGCAGTATGGGGTGCTTCCGTTCCCAGCACTTGATATCGCAGCCCATTTAGGCCAGCTCTCGAAACGGGCGAAACCGATTGAGCCCGGACTTGTCCGCTGGTGTTTAGCGCTTGAATATACGACTCAGGAGTGATCGTCCTATTTCCATCCACAACTCCCGTAGCAATGATGAACTCGGATCTTGTCATGGGATTGACAATCAACTGGCCACTCAAATTGGCATGAAGGCTGTTCTTTTTCGCGACAATCCCAATCGCATCGGCAGAATAACCGCTCGACAAAATCGTCTGCTTCTGAGTGAGCATCCAAAACAAGACACCAACCCCGCCGCAACATAGCAACAGCACCAGACCTCCAATGCCACCTACAATTCCCAGAATGAGTCCCAGGCGGGAGCCTTGATTCGAGTTCGTAGTATGCTTCTTTCGGCGAATGGTTGGCGTTTGTGAGACCGATGGAGGCATGTAGGAGGGAGCGGAAATGCTCGACGCTGGCGGTGGCAACATGGACGTTAAGTCCATGATCGAACCGGAGGATGCAACGGGCTGCGAGGGAGCGGCAGGCGTTTTTGGAACAGGAGGTCCGACGGCAGGACCTGTGCGGTTCGTTTTCGTATCCACTGAGTTCTTTTTCGTTCCGATAGCCGACGGAACTTTTTGAGATACGTCCCGTTTTGGTACTTCGGCAGGCTTAGGAGACTTAGGAGGAGTGGGAGACTTAGGAGGAGTGGGAGATTTAGGAGGAGTAGGAGGAGTAAATCGTTCGATGACAAAGACTTCGCTGCAGTCCGTGCACTTGGCCTTCTTCCCCTCCTTGTCTGGCGTCCCTTCGAACAACTTCTTGCACTTGGGACAAGCAAACGGAAACGACTCTAGGGCGTTATCCGTTGCCGAAAGATCATGATTCATCGAAATCGTAAAGACGTGCGCGCAGCTTGGGCAGCAACCGCGGGTTCCATCTAGGTTCGCGTCGCACTGAAGAACATTCTTACACTTTGGGCAAGGGACATCGATGCGACGGCCAACGGGATTCGGCACCAGGACTCGTTCCTTGCAACCTGGACAATTGCAGTGTTTTCCTTGGCTGCCATCCGGTACTCTCAACAATCGTGAGCACCGATCGCAATGAAATTCAATAGGCATAATGATCGTCGACGCGTGGGCCAGAAAGCGTTTAGCATAAATGCCGCGGCGACGGATTGCTAGTACTTCAGCAAACTCTCGATGCGATAGGGCGCCAAACGCAAACGACCGTTCAGCCCTACTAATTCAATGCAAAACAAACAGCCAGCGATCTCGACATCAATGTTCGAAAGCAATTTGCAGCAGGCTTCGACAGTCCCGCCCGTTGCGAGCAAATCGTCGACGACCAACACTCGCTGCCCCGCTAAAACCGCATCCTTGTGCATTTCTAACGTGTCGCTGCCATACTCCAAATCGTAACTGAACGAGTGTTTTTCGTGAGGCAATTTTCCAGGTTTTCGAACCGGTACAAAGGCGGCTCCAAGTTCCAGTGCTAACGGTGCGGCGAAGATAAAACCTCTCGCTTCCGCCGCGACGAGGCAATCTATTTTTTGGCCCCTAAAAGGATCCGCCATCCGTGCGATCGTTTCCCGAAAAGCCTCTACATTTCCAAGAAGTGGCGTAATGTCCTTGAACAAAATACCAGGTTTGGGGAAGTCAGGAATGTCGCGAATGAATTGCGTTAAGTCCAGCGAAGAATTGCGTTGCATCGAGGTTGTTTAACTCAGATATCAGATATCAGTTAACGGAAAGAATTTTCTACTAGAACGATTTGCGGGATTGTAACACCAATCATGCCGCAGTTCTAGGAAGTGACCTTTCTGGAACGATCTCGGACCCCAAATCGCCAACCGCAAGTTGCATTTGCTCTAAAACCGCCCCCACCACCTGCGGATAGGTAATTCCATGCATGCAATTGTTGTGCATAAGCGGGCATTTGTACTTGCCACATGGGCTGCAAGACATCGATTTGCTAAGGACTTTTTCTGGGAGATTGTAGGTTTGATAAAGCCCAGGTGAGGTGGGACCAAAAAGACTGACGACCCTCTTGCCCAATGCAGAGGCCATATGGCGAGGTCCGCTATCCGTTGAGACGACCACACTGGCTTGCTCCAAGACCGCTTTGCTGAGCCCCATCGGCAAGTGCTCGATTTGCCCCATGCTTTTGACCAAAGGGTGTGCAGCTCCGAATTCGACGGCGTTCGCTTTCTGCCGATCCGAGGGGCCCGAATGGACTACCACCTGCAGCCCATGCTGTATCGCCAGCTGGCGAGCCGCTCGACTGGCATTTCCCGTCGGCCATAACTTAGATTCTGCGGTTGCCGAAGCCGTATTGAGGACAATCGTTGGCTGATCCCAAGCAAAGTCAAAGCGGTCGAACATGTTCTTGGCGAGGATTCGGTCGGACTCCGTAACGGCAATCTGCATCGCTAAGTTGTCGGATGCACAACCAAGATGCTTTGCAATGTTCATGTAGTAGTCGATGGTTGGCAACGTCCGATTGTCGACGCTCCCCTCAATCAATGGGATTCGATCGGTTAATAGCCAAGAGCGTCCATCTTTTGCGTAACCGACTCGACGTGTTGCTCCGCTCATAAAACCGATGATTCCAGCGGACAGCGAATTTGGCAGCAAAATGATCAAGTCGAATTTACGACGCTTTAACTCCGCGATCATTGCTCGCCGAGAAAGGGTTTTGCCATCCTTGGACTTCGGCTTGTAGGTGATCGTCGAGTCAACCGATGGCAGGCCTTCCAACACGGCAATGGGCGCATAGCGGCCCACGAGGCATAGCTCGCTGATATCGGGCATCCCATTCCGAATGGCCCGAATCGTGGGCGTCGCCATACAGGCGTCGCCAACCCAAGTTGGAAGCAAAATTGCAGTTTTCATGATTTGGGCAAGAGATAGAAGATCGGTAACCTCCAAGTCAAGATGGAAAAGGTTACGATTTGGGGGTCTGGGTTCCCGGGTTCGGGGTGCATTTTGGTCGATAGGAACTCGCCGAAAGTCCCAACGGGACGGCATGTTGTAGCCATGGGCGTGAGCCCATGGTTGGGCGAGGCAACCGCCCGGTTCGTAGCCCCAACGGGGCGGAATGATACGACGCTCCTGTCGTCCCTTCGGGACTGAATGCCATTAGTGGGCTCGCGGTCCATGGGCTCACGCCCATGGCTACATCCTGTCGCCGCGTTGCGGCTGGGAGCAATGATGGTAATTCGCCGAAAGTCCCAACGGGACGGCATATTGTAGCCATGGGCGTGAGTCAATTACGGGCGCTTTAGCCGCAAACGCAAAGGATTGTTCGCGCCGATTCCCATCGTGCCGGGAAACGAAAAAACCCTGGTTTTCACAAGGAAAACCAGGGTTTTTGATAGGGGTGGAAGACGGGACTCGAACCCGCGACATTCGGAACCACAATCCGACGCTCTAACCAACTGAGCTACAACCACCATATTCGAACATGAGTTTACTGGCTTGCCATCGGTCCGTCAACATACCATTCCAACGACGCAAACCGCAAAAAAACGGCATCGTGGTTAATTCCCTGACCTTTGGCAAGATAGGCTATTTCCCGGACGCTTTCCTCCGTTGGCATTGCGGACAGAAAAAGGTACTTCGCTGAGCTTGGACAATCCGCTCAATGACTCCTGCACCGCAAGTTCGGCAGGGTTCGTCCAAGCGATCGTAGACCTTATGTTGATTCTGATAGCTTCCCTCTCCATTGATGGCGTTGCGATACGTACCGTCGCTCAACGTGGAGCCCTCCTTTTCGATCGCCTCTTTTAAGATGCGAAGCGTTTCACTGTGGATGCGTTTCCAAACCGATTTGCTTATCGAACGACATCGCGAAGTGGGATGGACTTTTGCCGCATGCAGTATCTCCGCCGCATACAAGTTGCCGATTCCGCAAATACGCTTTTGGTCAAGCAATGCAACTTTGACTTCGCGATCCACGTCGCGAAACCTTTCAACAAAAGTTTCGAAGTCAACGATCGACGCGTCCGGTCCTAGTTGGCTTGGGCCGAGATGCAACTCGACTTCTTCCGGATTCCAAAGGCAAACCGTTCCAAGCCCGCGACGGTCCCAATAGAGAAACCGGTCTACCTTGGCCCCGCTGAGTTCAAAGATGACACGCGTATGTTGCTCGCTGGGCGGATCCGAAAGCATGGCGATACCAGCCATCTTGGGTTGCATCACGATGGAATCTTGGGTGCTCAATCGTACCAACACTCGTTTTGCAATTCGGTCGACCGCTTCTACCTGCGCGCCGATCGCTCGTTCGCGAAATTGTTGGATGCTCGGTTCTATTTTTATCGGCCGATATGGAATGATCGGTTCGAGAATCGCCGTGATGGTCCCCCCAATAGTCGGCAGAAGACCACGTCGCATGGTTTCAACTTCCGGCAGCTCAGGCATGGCTTATGGTTGTCGCGATTTGTAAACGGACGCCGGCTCGACCATTCGCTGCTGATCGATCGTGAACTCGCCGTCTGCGAATTTCCGAAAGAAACAACTTGCGTATCCCTCGTGGCACGCGGCCCCCAATTGATTCACTCGCAACAAAATGCAATCCGCATCGCAATCGATTCGCAGCTCGACCATTTCTTGGCGATGTCCGCTCTCCTCCCCTTTTCGCCACAATCGATTTCGCGAGCGGCTGAAATAGGTAGCAAAACCGGTTGCGATGGTTTCCGAATAAGCCTCTTGGCTCATCCATGCAAACATCAGCACCTGATTCGTCGATGCGTCTTGAGCAATCACAGGCAATAGCCCGTTGATTCCTTTTGAAAAATCGGGGCCGGTCATTGCCAAGGTCGCTTCATGATCTCGTGAGCGATGATGGCCATCCGCAGTGTTTGTGGATCGCGAAGCTGCTTAATCATTGAAACCGAGGAAACCTTGGCGGACTGTTGAGGTTCGGCAGCCGCAGCCGGTGTTTCCGAAAGGCTCGATGATTGGTCCCGCTTTTTGCCAGCGGCTGTGACTGAGTTCGTAGTTCGAATTTGGCTCAGCTCGTCCGTTTGACGAATACCTCGGCTCAGGTTTCCCGAAGGAAGGTTGGTAGACAAATTCCCAACCGTCGGCTGGTAAGGTGTGGAATAATCAACCACTTGAGCGGTTGGCAACTCCGGTTGAAGACGGGGTACTTCGGGGCGAAGGCGCGGCGGTTCTTTTATTGGTGGCGGCGCAGGTGTCGCAACGGGCCTCTTCTGCTGTTGTCGTTGCTGTCTGCGCAGGGCAGCTTGCTTCAGAAAGTCATCTAGGTCATCAGCCATCGTTGAAAGTTCCTTGTTGGATCAATTGGATTTGGATCACTTGGACTTGGATCACTTGGACTTAGATCAATTGGAACGGGTTGGATTGGACGGTCCGGTGGTGCTCGTACCAGCGATGCTTTGTCGCATTTCGGTGTCGGCCGTGATGTTGCGAAGTTTATAGTAGTCCATGATGCTTAGG
>Ga0194059_1001134_pt1 | contig 11550 bp, 10 predicted proteins | sample SepL6211m_MetaG_FD_163426 | JGI IMG/M metagenome (GOLD analysis project Ga0194059, IMG submission 163426) | Anoxic zone freshwater microbial communities from boreal shield lake in IISD Experimental Lakes Area, Ontario, Canada - Sep2016-L626-11m | ecosystem: Environmental > Aquatic > Freshwater >... | reverse complement strand
GGCTGTGCCCGTAAGGAAGCGGGAAATGCCTGCCGCTGGGCGAAATCCGAGTTCAAAGTCAAAAGGGGCGGCATGGGCCCACCAGCCCTGAAGTGATTGGCCGGATTCGGCAAGAAGCCGGGGTACCACATATATAAAGGCAGGGGCGCCTGGTCCGCCGTTCAGATATTTGTACCCACAACCGACCGCGAAATCAATATCCAGCGCGGTCGCGTCAAACGGTACTGCTCCGGCAGTGTGTGCAAGATCCCACACCATCAAGGCACCGTGTTGATGAGCTGCAGTCGTTATGGCTGGAGCATCCAGAATCTGAGCGCTTCGATAATCGACATGGGTGGCGGTGACAACAGCGGTGCGTTCTGAGATTGCGCCGATGATTTCGTCAGCGGGCACTGCAACCAATGTCATGCCATGTTGATCAGCGACACTTTGAGCGATGTAGATATCAGTCGGGAAGTTATTTATGTCAATCACAATTTCTGAGCGACCCGGACGAAGATCAACTGCTGCCATCAATGCCTTATGCAAATTAATTGATGTGTTGTCGCAACTAATCACCGTGTCTGGCGCTGCGCCAATCAACGGCGCAATCATGTTGCCAACACGGGTGGGCATTGCTAGCCAGTCTTCATTCCATGAACGAATGAGACGTTCACGCCATTCGAATTCAATTGTGTGGTGCAGCACTTCCCGAGAACGCAGAGTCAATGGGCCTAAGGAATTGCCGTCGAAATATATGACATCCGCGGGGATATCAAACTTCTGTCGCATTGGCGCCAATACATCTCGCGCATCACGAGTGCGTGCAAGTTCTTCTGCATCAATGAGATTCACGATTGCTCTTTCAGTAACTGTGCGAGCGTCCAGTCTCCCACCATTGTGCCGCAGCGCAACAAATCATACGGAAGATTGAAATGGTCACGCGCAGGAACAACCATGGTTTCTGTTGCCGTTCCACTTTCTTGCAGGTGTTCGGCATAGTCGGCATTTTGGCGAATGAACTCAGCAGATTCAGATTCGCCAACAGCACACAGTGCTCGCGAAAGTCCGTGTGTGGGGGCAAGCAGCTGCGGGCTGATGGTCGCGGCTGATTCAGGTGTGAGATGAAGTGGATCATTGGTGTCCGTCACGACTAACGGCCGAAGATCATAAATACCGCTAAGCAATACAACCCCGGAAAGCCGAGACGCAATGGCGTATTCGCGTGCACACATTGCTGCAAGATGCGCACCAGCACTGCAGCCCGCAAGCACTACATGTGTTGGTTGCAGTTCTGCAATGGTTTTTTCAACATCAATAATGCATTCTTCGATGATGTCAGGAATTGTGGCAAACGGAGCCAACGTATATTCCACTGCATGTAGAGAAATACCCTCTGCAATTGCATCATGTGCGTTGAATAACGAATCAGCTGCAGATAAGCGTTGCCAATATCCACCATGTATGTAAATCAGTAGTGGGCGGTGAGGTTGACGCAATGCCACAGGATCATGCGGTGCACTGAGTTCGTGATACTCGGTGAGGTATTCATCGAGCGGGCGAAGCGCATGACGCGACGGTGAATACTGATGATCAACATCGGCATCTGTGGCCGATTGCCAGTGAAACGGAGTGCTCACTGCAGAGGACGTGTGCCCGCGATGGTGGTGCGATGCAATTCCCGGCGAAACCCTGCGTAATCGTTGAGTGCATAATGCTGTGTTGAACGATTATCCCAAATAGCCAAATCTCCGTTGCTCCACTTATGGCGCACGGTGAACTTTGCATCGGTTGTATGTAGATGCAACCAATCCATCAGACGCAGTTTTTCAATCTCATCTGCGATTCCCATGAAATCACGCACATACGCGCGGTTGTAGAACAGCACTAGTTTTTCTGTTTCAGGATGAGTGGTAATTAATGGGTGAATTTCTGTGTCGTTTGCGGACTCGTCACACACAATGTTCATACTGGAAAGTCCGGAGTGTATTGCTTGCATCTTTGGTGAATATGCATCACGAGCAGTGTGAATAGCTGAGACGTGAGACAACTGTTCTTTGTAAGCATCTGACAGCGCGTTGTACGCAGCAGTCATTGATGACCACAATGTGTCACCGCCATACGGCGGAACATCAAGCGCGTGCAAGACGGTAAACGAAGGTGGTGCAGGTTGAAAACTAAAATCGCTGTGCCATGCCCCGCCAAAGTTGAAAGCATTTCCATCTTTGGCTTCTTTGAGAACTTTGATGACTTCCGGATGATCTGGGCTTGCTTCGATAAACGGTGATTCTGCAGCTGGTCCGAGACGATGTGAAAAATCGACTTGTTCTAACGGCGTCAGAGACTGATTCGGGATGATGATGACTTCGTGTTCGCACGCCACTTCACGCAGGGATGTAAATTCTGAATCTGTCAGAACTTTCACGTCGTCCACATAGACCGTGGCACCCAAAACTCCTGTTAAACGCTCAACCCGCATAGCTCTACCGTAGAGCACGAGAGACCAATAGAGAATCAGCATGGTGATTTGTGGCAACATCAATACGTGGCGTTTCGAGATGGTGATGGATGGGTGCTGTGCACCAAGTGTCAATCCCGCCATTGGGGACTCCACGGTGCGGCCGGATTATTGCTTGTGCGCACCGACCTTGAGATTCCCTGCGTACTGCTCCAACTACGAGCCGCTTGGACCCATGGCGGAGGCACCTGGGCATTGCCAGGCGGCGCGCTTGATTCCCATGAAGACTCAGTCACGGCAGCTGCTCGCGAGGCACACGAAGAAGCGGGCATAGAGCCACAACATCTTGAATTCAAAGCAGTCTTTTCTGACGACCACGGCAACTGGCGATATGACACTGTCATCGCACATACCAGTACCGATGCCGGCGCTTACGAAGCAAACGCAGAATCTGATGATTTGCGGTGGGTGCCTGTTGACGAAGTGGGCCTTTTTGATCTGCACCCTGGCTTACGTAATACATGGCCCGTGCTGATTGATCATGTAAAAACTTCTCTTCAGAATTAGTTCGCCGTGCGCAAAAGAACTCTGTACCTACTTCAAGCAACGACTGCCCTCGGTGGCATGGGATACGGCGTTATGTTTACCGTTCTCGATGACTTCCGCGACAAATATGGAATTGCGGAATCAAAGCTTGGCCTCATTGTCAGCATCGGGTTCATTACGGGCTTTATCTCGCAGATTTTGTTTGCTCCGCAAGCCGACAAGGGGCATGCAAAGAAACTTGTAATGACCGGCATCATGATTGAAATAGTCGGAACGTTATTCTTGGCATTTGGTCATGCATTTCTCCCACTGATGCTTGGACGATTGTTGACAGGGTTTGGTGTTGGTATTTCAGAACCAGCATTGAGGCGCATTCTTATTTTGTCTGACCCTGAACGCATGGGACAGAACCTTGGACTCATTGTCAGCGCGAGCGTTGCTGGCTTTACCGCCGGCCCCATTGTGTCTGCGCTTACTGCAGACACGTTAGGAATTGCTGCACCATTCTTAATTGTCGCAGCACTTCTCATTCCGGTTGCATACGGATTGTTTCACCTGCAATTTCAAGAAGCTGACATTGAAAATGCGCCAACACAACGATTGGCGTTTGACATGTTACGTATTCGTCCACTCGCCGGCGCAATCGTGATCGGTCTTGCACTCTTTGCAATGATCGGCACATTCGACTCGGTGTGGTCAGTGATGATGGCAGACATGAAAGCACCCACCTGGGTGGCAAATGTTGGTATCAGTTTGTTTGCATTCCCCATGATTTTCTTGGCTCCCCGAGGCGGACGATTGACGCAAAAATTTGGACCATTTCGGGCAAGCATTATTGGGTTATCCATCGGAGCTGTGTGTCTCTCGTTATACGGAACATTGTGGTCTCCCTACCCCATGCTGGCCGTTGGTATTGCCCACGGCATTGTGGACGGACTGACGGTTACTGGTGGTTCAGCTGCCATTGCATTAGTTGCGCCGCGCGAGCGTCTGGCATCGGCACAAGGTTTATATGGCGGACTACAAACTCTGACAGGCGGAATCGCAGCTGCCATTGCGGGTACTGCATACGGCCTCGTCGGGCGCGCAACATTCTTATGGTGTGCTGGCGCAATGTTGACATTCATTGCAATTGGTGCATGGCTAGCAAAAGACAGCTTGCATATCACCGGTACTGATGTACCAGCGGATGCCTAATTAACGCGCTGCTTGAATTGCTGTCCACACGTTGAACGATGTGCACGGCATATCAATATGCGTAACACCCAAGTGGCTCACTGCGTTCACTACTGCGTTATGAACTGCTGGTGTTGAACCGATAGTTCCGGCTTCACCAATTCCCTTTGCGCCCAATGGGTTACGAGGTGTTGGTGTTTCCATGGGAACACGTTCAAAGCTTGGCAATTCAGCCGCCGAGATGAACCCGTAGTCAGCAAGGTTCGATGTGATGGGGTTGCCGTCTGGGTCGTATGCAATGACTTCAAGGAGAGCCTGTGCCACACCTTGAGCGATTCCGCCGTGCACCTGGCCATCAACCAACAGTGGGTTAATGATTGTTCCGGCGTCGTCGCATGCAATATGTCGGGCAACAACCACTGATCCGGTCTCTACATCAACCTCGACAACACACACATGTGTGCCGAATGGGAATGTTGCACCTTCAGGTACGTAATCCACTTCTGCTTCCAATGGAGCATCAATTTCAATCATCAGTTCTGCCCATGTACGCGATGGCGCTGGTGAACCCTTGACATGAAATGCACCACGAACGGTGTCGATAACAACATCTTCTACGGCTGCTTCCAAAAGATCAGCAGCACGCTGCTTTGCTTTTTCGATGACTGACTCAGCGGCCAATTTTGCAGCACTGCCGCCAACTTGCAGCGAACGTGAACCACCGGTGCCGCCACCACGCTCAACATCGTCGGTATCGCCGAAGCGGAATTCAATTTTGTCCATTGGGATACCAGTTGTTTGCGACACGATCATTGCCCATGCCGTGTGATGTCCTTGACCGTGTGAACTAGAACCAGTTCGCACAATTGCACCACCATCAGCTTTGATTTCTACTGAGCCATAATCACCAGAACCCATTGGGTTTGTTGTTTCTACGTATGACGCAATACCAATACCGATTTGCACGGGGTCTTTACTGTCACGACGCTTTTTCTGTTCACCAAGAAGTTGGTCGTATCCAGCAGCTTTCAATGCAAGCTCAAGAGCTGCTGCATATTCGCCTGAGTCGTACTTTGCACCCATAGAAGTAGTGAGCGGAAACGCTGATGGCGCGATGTAGTTGCGACGGCGCACTTCTGCTGGGTCGATACCGCAGACACGAGCGAATTCATCAATGGTGCGTTCAATTGCTGCAGTTGCTTCAGGTCGACCAGCACCGCGATATGCAACCGTTGGAGTTGTGTTTGTAACAACGGAGTTTGACTCGAACTGCACATTGGCAATGTCGTATACGCCGCCAGCCATCATTCGAGTCATATATGGCAACACCGCACCGGCGCGTGCATATGCACCTGCATCTTGCAATAAGTCCAACCGGTACGCAGTGATGCGGCCATCACGTGTGCCACCCATACGGGTACGTTGACGTTGCGCGCGACCATGGCCCATCGCCAACATGTTCTCGGTACGTGATTCGGTCCAGCGAACTGGCACACCAAGTTTGCGTGTTGCCCAACCCACAAGAATTTCTTCTGGGTAGACACCAGACTTGGCACCAAAGCCACCACCGACGTCTGGAGTAATGACACGAACTTGTGATTTTTCAAGACCGAAGATCTCGGCCAAACCATCACGTGCACCGTGTGCGCCTTGGCTACATGCCCACTGCGTGAGACGAGTGCCGTCCCAAGTAGAAACACACGAACGTACTTCCATTGGTGCGGGTGCAACACGCTGGTTTTCAATCACAAGATCAACAACAACGTCGCAATCAGCAAAAATGTCGTCATTGCTGCGCGCAGCAAACGTAAGAACGACGTTGGTCTCAGCATCTGGGTGCAGCAAGACACGGTTTGAGAACGAATCATCCATATCAAGAACTACAGGAAGCGGTTCGTAATCAACAATCACTGTTTCAGCTGCGTCAACTCCAGATGTTTTGTCTTCACTGACAACGATTGCTACGAGGTCACCTACATAACGAACTGTGTCAATTGCTAAATAAGGAAACAACATTGCCTTGTTCATCATGCCGTTAGCTGGGCCAGCAGGCGCGATATCAATATCAGCCGCTGTCCATACGGCGCGGATGCCTGGCATTGAAAGAGCTTCGGATGCATCAATGCCAGTAAGGCGTGCATGCGCCATTGATGAACGAACAAATGTGAGATGCAATGCGCCTGGCATTGGCAAGTTTGCAATATATGTACCTTCGCCCGTTAAGAACCGTGGGTCCTCAATGCGAACAACTCGTGTTCCTAAAATGCTCATGCTGACCAGCCTCCGTCAACGACAAATTCTGATCCGGTTGAATACGCACTTTCATCGCTTCCGAGATACAACGCGAGGCGCGCAACATGAATTGGTTCTGCCTCGTATCCGAGTGGAATACGTGTACGCACTGCTTCGCGTACACCCTCACCTGCTTCATCAAATGTTTGCAACATTGGAGTGTCGATGATTCCGGGGTGAATCGAGTTCACACGAATTCCGAATAGTGCCAATTCTTTTGCAACACCTTTCGTCATTCCGCGCACTGCCCACTTACTTGCACCGTATGCAAGGAATCCGGGTGTGCCGTTGAGACCAGCGACGGATGAGATATTGACAATGCTGCCCTTGCCGCGACTCACCATATGTGCAGCGACCGATTTCATACCGAGGAATACGCCGGTGACGTTGATGTCCATAGTGCGGCTAAATGCAGGAAGCGTTGTATCTAAAACTGAACCACGTTCAAAAATTCCAGCATTGTTGACAAGAATGTCGATCTGACCGAAGGTTTCAAGAACTGATGCGACGACTGCAGTCCAGTCATCTTCGTTCGTCACGTCATGATGAAGAAATACACACTTGGAACCATCTGGCGACAAACGCTTTGCGGTTTCTTGTCCGACAGCGTCAAGCACGTCGCTGATAACAACTCGTGCCCCTTCATCGATAAAGAGTTGCGCTTCAGACGCACCCATGCCACGTGCGCCACCAGTAATTAGTGCGACTTTGCCTTCAAGACGAGATTTTCCCATGAGGGAATTGTACTCGGCGACCTTGCAAAGGCTTTAGTGAAGAACGTTGACGTTCCCCTCCGTGAATTCTTTAGGCGTCTTGATCCTGGAACATCTTCGGAAGGCGGTGGGTGCGGGACATCACGTATTTGTCGACGACTTTATTTAGTTGTGTCGCTATGAGAACGATGAAAGCAATAACCGGGATGAACTGAACTTGTCCAGCCATTTCGGCCACCACAACCATTCCCAAAAGCGGCGATTGAAGCCCAACGGCAACCCCGATACTCATGGCCACCACCATTCCGTCCCAATAGGTGCCCGGAAGAGGAACTCCGAGATTGTGCAAAGCAAGAAATGTCAACAGGGCCCACCCAGCTGAGACTGAGAGAGTAGGTGCAAAAACTCCGCCTGGTGCCCGACTTCCAATGGTGGCAACGATGGCCACCAACTTGGTAAGAGCAAGCGCCAATCCCACCCATACGGTGAACGAGACAGCAGCAGTTCGAATTGCTTCCATGCCATTTCCGGCAGTCAGAGGCGATAACGACACGCACGCTGCGGCCACGACAACCATAAGAATTGTGCTTGCAATTGGATGAAGTCGGTTGAGATGTCGCTGGGCAGCGCGGTCGCGAAGTTCCAATAACAATCGTGAGCCAATAACAGCAGGAACGAGAGCTATAAGACCCAAGATCAACATGTTGCGTGCTGAATGAAGCGGAATCGCAAATATGGGTCTATTTCCAAATTCATGGACCGTAAAGAAATAGCTAATAGTCGCGCCGATGGCTGCATACGTCAGCGACCGCTTGCTTCGCCAACTGCGTGCATGACCGAGCACATAAAGTACGCCGCCAATGGGGGCGTGATACGCACCTGCGAATGCCGCAGCAATACCCGCAGACGCGATTACGGGACCTGCATTCCAGAGTTTTTTCCCTATGGAATGCCCAAGCGCCCCACATGTTTCAAGAATGGCAGCCTCTCGACCAATTGATGATGCCCCAATACTGACTGCGAAAATTCCGAATGACCGCATCAAAGTTCCACTCAGTGAAATTCCGCCTTTCCTTTCTTCCTCTTCTGAAGGAGCATGGGAAATATAAGAAAATCCGAGGCGACCCTTACCGATTTTGTTCGCAGCAACTGCCGAATACCGAGCGACAACGACGGCAACGACTACCACGACAAATACCTTCCACCGATTACTGGTCAACACTGCAATTGTTGATTTCGAATTTCCATAGATGAGTTCAACAGTTCGAATGATGATTTCCCGAAACCAATGAGCGAATTCAGCTGAAATCAGTGAAATAATCAGGACCGCCATCAGGAGTACTACTTCCCTACCCAAAACTGCAGTACGGCCACGCCTTGACATCATTGGTCTCAATTCAAAAGCGGGCATATTTTTCATGATTTTCTCAAAATAGATATTCCCACATCGCAGTTCGTTCCGTAAGTTTCTAGGAATGAGAAAGAGCAGTCCTTTCCTATTGCTAGCCAGTTCGTCACTTGTTCTCGCATCCTGCGTCTCGTTTGGGTCTAAATCTCCGACCAATAGTGACCGTCTTTCTCCGCTTGTGACACAAATTGCATCACATTGCACAGACTTAGATGCGCCAGAACTCGGCGATGGGAAATTATGTATCGATAACGGCTTCAGAATTTCAGCAGATGATTTTTCTTTTTCGAACTGGGGCCGATCAACAGAGGCTGATGCCAATGTCACTATTCAGACATTGATCGATCTTTTTGGTCATAGTGCTGTCTGTGTTGACGGACCATCTACCGAATGTGTCATGCGGCCAATTACTTCGCAAAAACTTGAAGAATGGAACAATGCACTTGCGGGTGGACGGTGTGAGGGGTTAGCAACACTTAGTACACGATTTTTTCTGAAACTTGATGATCCAACTTCGTTCAATCATGACGCGACGCGCGTGGCCGACTTACATCGCGGAAACCAATTACTCGACTCGAACATTGTCTACTGGTGGGCTACTCAATTTCTTACTGAAGTTGCTGACCGAGCAGCAACATAGCGCACGAAATCACCTCTTCAATTGGTTGACGACCTCATTCAGGGCTTAGCCAATGGAGTTGGCTACACCGTTGGTTTGTATTTCGGATCCTCAGGGCACGCCGTGACTCCATTTGCTGTCACTCATCGCAACAAAGACTTCGTAATCCATGTCTACGACAACAACTTCCCTGGTGTGCGTAAAGAAATAGTGGTGAAGGGCAATTCCAACACTTGGAACTATGCAGCCGCACGAGCACAACCAGACGGGAGCAAAATTGATTGGACCGGCACAACAGGAACGTTGGAACTCACGCCAATGTCGTCTCGTAAGGGGCCGTTTGAATGCTCCTTCTGCTCAACCTCGTCTGCCACCAAAAACACAGTGGTCACTATTGCCTCGCGTGATCCGTCCGCAGCCGGCTACCCCTTGATTACAACGCGAGATGGTCAACGAATAGAAGCCACACCAGATTCAGTTGTGAACACAATTACGGGTGCCACGTATGACGTCAGTAAAGGCGCAGGAGGCGGACTCGTCACGATTCACATTCCGAGCACTGTCACAGAATTTGATCTCGAGATGCGACGAGGGTCTTCTGTGATTCCTGCCGCCGATGTAGTGGTGGCTGTACAACGTCCTTCCATGGGAAATATTCAGGTGTCTGGCGACTTAGCCCATGAGGTTGTCGGGTCAACATCGAAGAACTCCACATTGATTGCTGTTCGTTCTGACTCCACTTCCGTGTCCGCACCCATGGAAAATTCGGCCAGGCTTAGCATTGCTTCCGGCGGTCAACTCTCTCGTACTGAATTGCCTCGTGGGCACACACTTTTAATTCACCAGATCGAGAACAGTGAAATTGAGGTTGCAATAAAGGGTGAGAACGGCAATGAAATTGGCTCCACATCGCTCTCAGCATCAGAGAAATCCTCGGTAACTGAAGTCAACCTGGCAATAGACGAATCAGGAAGAATTATTACAACTACAGCAAAGTTAGAGCCAGTACCTGTTCGTGCACCAAGCATGGCAAATTTTGCACCTGGAAAAAAGAAACCGACGTCGTCTACAACAACAACGGATCCGGCAAGTATTGAAATTGCACTGCCTGATTAGGCGGTAACTACTTATTGAAACTGTGAAGCGATATTGGCCCAGATAGAGCCATACGCATCAAGGCGTTGAGCAGCACTGCCGCCCAACGTGAAGTCGGGAACACAGACCTCGTCGAATCCCTGATCAACGTATTGCCCAATTGCATCAACGATCTGGGACGTAGTGCCGACAATGGAACGTTCCATCGGCACTTTTGTTTTCAAGTTTTCTGCAGACGCTTCATCAGGTGTAACGAAAAAGAGTGCTTGCACTGACTTGCGCATCGTGTTGATGTCGCGACCTTCTTTATCGCAGGCTTCACGCAATTTCTGCATGACTTGTCCGGCGCCTTCAGGTGGTCCCCATGTATTCCACTCTTGAGCAAAACGCGCGGTCAGACGCAACATGCGCGGCCCACCTGTTCCGACAAGAATTGGCAATGGTGATTGCACCGGCTTTGGTTCACATGGCGTGTTGATGATTGTGAAGTGTTTGCCGGCAAAAGACACACGATCTTCAGACAACATGCGCGACGTGATTTCAATTGCTTCAGCAAATCTGTCAACGCGGTCTTTGTTTCCAAAAAGCTCAATGCCAAACGCTATGTGTTCGTTGATTTGCCAACCGGCACCCATACCCAAGACAAACCGACCATTACTGATGCGGTCAATCGTTGCAGCACGATTTGCAATCAACGCCGGATGATTCATTGTGGTGGGAGTAACAAGAGATCCGAGACGGATACGCGATGTAGTTGCAGCCAAGGCTGACAAGATGCTGAAGCACTCATGCATGTCACCACCAATGGGTTCACCATCGGGAGTGTTGGGCATGTAATGGTCTGCGTACCACAGGCCGTCCCAGCCCATGTTTTCGATTTCCGTTGCTAGATCGCGAACTTCTGTCCACGGACGTTCGCTATTGGGCCAAATTGAAAATTTCATTGATAATCAGCGAATCAGGATGGGCCGCTGAACATACCGCGGTATGTCTCTGGCTTTGCTGGAGATGCTTCACCTTCATAGCGGTTGATCTCTGCGCGAGCAACAACGCTCCAGTGAACTTCGTCTGGACCATCAGCCAAACGCAATGTGCGCTGGCTTGCATACATACGAGACAGTGGAGACCATTGTGAAACTCCGGTTGCACCGTGCATCTGAATTGCTTCGTCGATGATTGCACACACGCGAATCGGCACCATTGCCTTAATGGCGCTTACCCAAATACGAGCTTCGGCGTTACCCATTGTGTCCATTGCCTTTGC
>Ga0194059_1001132_pt1 | contig 11560 bp, 10 predicted proteins | sample SepL6211m_MetaG_FD_163426 | JGI IMG/M metagenome (GOLD analysis project Ga0194059, IMG submission 163426) | Anoxic zone freshwater microbial communities from boreal shield lake in IISD Experimental Lakes Area, Ontario, Canada - Sep2016-L626-11m | ecosystem: Environmental > Aquatic > Freshwater >... | reverse complement strand
GCGTGAAGCAAAAGATATGATCGACGCCTTTTTTGATCGTATTGGACACTCTCTAGAAGCTGGTGTTGAGGTCAAGATTTCAGGCTTTGGTAATTTTCAGTTGCGTAATAAATCAGCTCGTCCAGGCCGCAATCCAAAAACGGGACAAATGATTCCGATTGCAGCGCGCCGTGTAGTAACTTTTCATGCCAGTCAAAAGCTTAAGGATGTAGTTGAGTCTCATGCTCGAGAAAACAGCATTTGATTCTAGCGCGGCACTGCATAGTTCGCAGTTGCCGCCGATACCCGCCAAGCGTTACTTTACTATTGGTGAGGTTGCGGATTTGTGTGGTGTGCGCTCACACGTTTTGCGCTACTGGGAACAAGAGTTCTCACAGCTAAGCCCTCAAAAACGGCGCGGTAACCGTCGTTACTATCAGCATCACGAGGTCCTACTGATTCGTAAAATTCGGTCTCTTCTCTACGAAGAGGGTTTCACGATAAGTGGTGCCAGAAACCGCTTAGATGAAGCGCGTGGCGAGCTACGCTTGCGTGATGAGTTGCAAGCTGTGCTCCAGATTCTCGCTAAATAGTTACTGATACAATTTTGTTTTCCGTCGGGGCGTAGCGCAGCCTGGTAGCGTACATGCCTGGGGGGCATGTGGTCGCAGGTTCAAATCCTGCCGTCCCGACCATTTAGTTCAAACTTTTACCACACAAGCGATTGATTATCTTGGTCTGAGTTCGCGATGGAAGTTCAGCTCACAGTTGTATCGACCCTCAGGGTGATAACTCACTGTGATTTCAAAAGCATTCTTTTGGGCATCAAAGTATCGTCTAATAATGCGCAGTGCAGGGGAGTTAGCTTCAACTTCTAGGGCTTTAGCCATACCCTTTTCTAATCTCGTTAGAGAAATACTCACCGTGGCACTATCTACTCGTTGTCCATAGCCAATTTCGATCTGCTCATGTACCGGTGTATTGAAGTGCCCCTTCAGTTTTACTACCTCCGAGTAACGGGGTAATAGATAAAAATCTGTCCAGCACAAGGCATGAGAATTTCGATCTAACCTTCTAAGCGCCCCAATCCGAAACCAGGGTGTGCCGATTGGGCAATCCAACACCTCAGAGAGGGAGGCATCGCAGGCTACATGCCCCTCAATAACATTTTCACGAATAGTATTTTGGGGATAGCTAAATAAGTGACGAAGATCTCCTGCAACGTGCGCAAAAACAGTCGGCTCACTTACTGCAATGACCTTGGTACCAGCACCTGCGCGTCTGGTAATTAGACCCTTTTCGACTAGTAACTTCAGTGCATCGCGAACAGAATGGTGACTTGCCCCGAATTCTTCGCATAAGACGGCTTCTGTTGGCAGGTAGGCTCCTAGCGGGTAAACACCGCTGAAGATACGCTCTGACAATATGGCACTAATTTTTTGATAAAGCGTTTGCTTCAAAATAATTTATTCCAGTTGAATATTACTTTCTTTAATGACTTTTGCCCACTTACTCGATTCTTGATTTAAGAAGGTAGCAAATTGCGTCGGTGAGCTCGCGACAATTTCGTTGCCTTGCTCTGCCATGCGTGCCTGTATATTTGGATTTTTTAAAGCCTGAGCAAATGCACTATTAATCTTGTCAACGATGCTTGGTGGCGTGCCTGCAGGCACTAGAACACCAACCCAAGAACTCACATCAAAATTGCTTAGACCTTGCTCACTTGCAGTGAGGGTCTGAGGCAATGCAGGCGTCCGTTTCTTGCCCAATACCGCTAAGGCTTTGAGGTTTCCACCTTTAATTTGGGGCACGGTGATGACCGCTCCCAAAATGGTGATGTCGGTTTCACCACCAATGGTGGCCGTTAATGCTGGACCGCCTCCCTTATAAGGGATGTGCGTCATTTCAATACCGAGACTATTTTTGAGTAGCTCAGCTGCTAAATGCCCGGAGCTTCCAGCGCCACCACTAGAAAAGGTGATGCCATTGGGTTTGCTTTTAGAAAGTTCGGCAAGCTCTTTGAGATTAGTCGCTGGCAATTTATTTCCAGCAACCACCACTAGAGGGATCTTGACGATCTCAGTGACTGGTATGAGGTCTTTAAAAGAATCAAATGGTAAGTTTTTGTAGACATGTGGATTCACTGCGTAGGTGTCGTACACCATCAGGATGGTGTAGCCATCTGGGGCAGACTTAGCAACAAAGTTACTACCAATGGTGCCGCCTGCGCCGGGCTTGCTTTCGATAATGATGGGTTGACCCAGTATCTCTTGTAGAGAGGGGGCCAGCATTCTTGCCATGGTATCTACGGCCCCACCAGTTGCTAGTGGGTTGATGATCCGAATCGGCCTATTGGGGTATGTGTTTTGATCTTTGTTCTGCGCTATGCTTAACCCAATAGATTGGCTCAAAAACAGCGCTGCAAACAACGCTTTAACGATATTGATTTGCATATTAGTCTGCCTTAATGTTGCCATCTTTAACGATCTTACTTAAACGCTGCATTTCTTTTTGAAAGTAAGCCTGACTTTCTGCTGGAGTGGTGATGTTCATTACTTCACCGCCATCACTCGCAACTTTTTCTCTGAAGGCGCTAGAGGCAATGACTTGCTCAAGTGACTTGCTAATTTTGTTCAAAATAGGGGCTGGTACACCTGCTGGCGCCCACACCGCATATACGATGGACATTTCATAGCCCTTGAGATTGCCGGCTTCTTCGATTGTTGGTACGTCTGGTAATAACTTGGCTCGATTAGGGCCGGTTGTGCCTAAAGCAATCAACTTGCCTGCGCGGACATGCGGGAGAGCAACCCCAAACGCAGAAAAGCTTAAGGGAACCTGCCCACCAATGGTGTCCGTAATTGCTGGTGCTCCACCTTTATAGGGAATATGTGTCATTTTAATGCCGGCTTGATTGGTAAACAGGGCGCCTGCTAGATGGCTTGCGCTGCCGTTACCAAAACTGGCATAGGAGATAGCATCTGGCTCCTTTTTTGCTAAGGCAATTACCTCACTAATATTCTTTGGTGGAAAGCTCAGGTTTGCTACCAACAACATGGGTACCGAAGCCACTACAGCGAGCGGAATGATATCTTTTTCAGTCGAATAGGGCGTCTTGCCATACATAGTGGGGTTGATTGCATGCGAGGTGACAGATTGGAACATGAGGGTATAGCCATCTGGCGCGGCTTTAGCAACTGCGTCTGCTCCAATCATCCCATTAGCACCACCGCGATTCTCGACAACCACCTGTTGCCCCAAGCTAGTCGTTAATTGATTGGCAACGGTTCGACCTAAAGTGTCTGCAAAACCGCCGACTGGCCATGTGATGATGAGCTTGATCGGTCTATTGGGATAAGCATCACCCTGTGACCATCCAATCGAGCTGAAGCAAGTCACTAGCGTTAAACCAATGGCAATATTTTTTATTTTTATTGATACGAGGCGTTTCATTTTGTCTCCTCCGGTATTTTTTAAGCGATTACTTTTTTGTTTTTTAAATCATCCAAGTCACTACTGCTTAAGTCAAGGTATTCATGCAATATCTGGTCCGTGTGCTCACCAAGCAATGGTGGGGCGCGTCTGATTGAGCTAGGTGTGCCATGCATCGTGAGCGGCGTACCAAGGGTTTTGAATATTCCTATCTTGCCGTGCTCAATCTCAAGCACCATCTCTTTAGCCTTAGTTTGCTCCAAGGCTAGGGCCTGTTTAACAGTATTCACTTGTCCAATCGGAATGCCATGCTGCCTGAGTAGGGCAATCAGTCCATGACTTGAAAAATGAATCAATTCAGCGCTCACAAGCGCATCAATATCTGCGCGATGATTTACGCGAGCCGTATTGGTTTTAAATCTTTCATCACTTGCCCACTCGGGGTGCTTTAAGAGTTCAGCAAGTTTTGCAAATTGCCCATCGTTACCAACGGCTAGAGCAACTAAAGCATCAGAGCAGTGATAAGTCGTATAAGGAACAATCGTAGGGTGACCATTGCCATAGCGACCAGAATCTTTATTGGTGGCAAGGTGACTATTTCCGACATTGGCTAGCAGTGCAGTTGCTGTATCAAATAAAGAAACCTCAACAGCTTGACCTTTGCCGGTGCGATAGCGCGCTAAGAGTGCAGCTTGAATAGCGTTAGCGGCCATCATCCCTGTCGCTAAATCCACAATGGCTACACCGTATTTTGTAGGGTCACCATCAGTAGGTCCAGCAATGCTCATCAGCCCAGATTCTGCTTGCAGAATAAAGTCGTAACCTGGCAGTCCCGCTTGCGGTCCAGCGCTTCCGTATCCAGTAATGGAGCAGCGGATTACAGTGGGTGCGTTCGCTTCAAACCAAGCTGAATCAAATCCCCATTTCTCTAAGGTCCCATTCTTAAAATTCTCGAGTAGTACGTCAAACTTTGGGATCAGCTTTGTTAATAAAGTCTTTCCTTCTGGCTTAGAAAAATCGATGGTGATGCCACGCTTGTTTCGATTGCAACCTAAGAAATACGCTGACTCACCTTCTAAGAATGGAGGTCCCCATCCGCGGGTGTCATCCCCAGTCACTAGTGACTCAACCTTAACCACTTCAGCGCCAAGGTCACCTAAAAGCTGGCCACACCACGGACCAGCCAATACGCGACTTAAGTCTAATATCTTGAAGCCTGCCAAGGCGCCCTGGTTGTTGGGCGTATTGGCAGTTTGCTGTTGATCTGCGCTCATGGAGTTAGATCAGTCCCGCATATCGGGGGGTGCGTTGAGATTCTTTCTAAAGCCATCCATGTAATCATCGAGAGCGGCTTTATTTTTCAAGCGGAATTGTTGGAAGTCGGGCTTGCGTCCTTCTAAGAAGGCGTTCATACCCTCGAGACTTTCTTCCGAGCCCCAGACATAAGCTAGTAACTCCATGCCGTGCTGCCATGATGCGTACAGTTGATCGGACTCAAAGTTCAAACTCTTCTTCGTCATCCGTATGGTTTGTGAACTGTTGTTCTTAATGGTTTCGCACCAAGCCAAAGTCTCTGAAAGTAGATCTTCTTCTTTAACGCACTTATTAATCAGTCCAATTCTTTCGGCTTCTTTTGCTTCGAAACGTTTGGCTAAGAAAATCATCTCACGTGCAATGCGCTCGCCCACGATGCGTGGGAGGTATTGGGTTGCGCCAACCGTAGGACAGGCGCCAACCTTTGCACCGGTTTGCCCAAAAACAGATTTCTCTGAGCCAATCACGAGGTCGCACCACAAAGCCAGCTCATGACCGCCACCAACGCACCAACCATTCACCATTGCGATGACCGGAATAGGGATGCCGCGGATAGCCATAGCTAAGCCCAACATACGATCGTTCCACATGGAGCCATTAGTAAAGGTAAGGCGTTTCATGGCATAGAAATCGCCACCAGCTGAGAAGGCTTTATCGCCAGAACCAGTAAATACTATGCAAACAATAGATGGGTCTTCGCGCGTGAGCTTTACCGCATCAATCATTTCATCCAATGTTTGCTCGCGAAAGGCATTGAGCACCCGTGGGCGATTGATAGTGATCCAAGCTACTTGGTCCTTCACTTCAAAAAGTATGTCTTTATATGGCTTTTCTGGCTTAATACTCATCATGTCTCCGTTAGGTTTGTTATTCCATTTATCCGAATAAAGTTTTGTAAACTCTGTTCATATGGAATATCATACACTCAGCATATAGGTTTTAAGAAAAACGATTTTTTAAATATTCGGATAAATAGAAAGAACGCTGATGAAAGCAAACGAATTGGAGCGCTCAAAGCAGGGGCCAATAGATTACTTTGGCCTCAATATTCCATTTCTCGATCACTTGGGTGTAGTGCCTGAGTTCGCCGAGGGTGGCAAGTCTCGCATTAGCGTTCAGTTAAAGCCTGAGTACGAGAATAGCTTTCAGGTTGCTCATGGGGGTCTGATCATGACTTTGCTAGATTTTGCAATGGCAGCAGCAGCACGTAGCAGCATGGATCATGCCTCGGGTGCAATTACTGTTGATATGACGATTAGTTTTTTACGCCCAAGCACCGGTAAGATTGTTGTGGAGGGCACAACTCTAAAGTCTGGCAAGACCATTAATTATTGTGAGGCCGTAGTTTTAAATGAGGCAGGCGAGGTAACCGCTAAGTCTAGTGGCACATTTATTCTAAGAAGATAACATATATTAGTATTAATATATTTATAGTATTTATATATATAATCAATTATTAATGCTATTAGACCTTGATTAGTAGGGGTTATTTTCTGATAAAATGAAAATATTGTGACTTGTTTAGAAATGTATATAATCACTCCATCATTAACGGATTATCTGATTAATTGATATAAATTACATTTAATTATTTGGGAGTGTATATATGTCTTCATATAAAGAGCTATTAGCGCAACGTGAGTTGCTAGATAAACAGATTAAAGAAGCAGTTCAGCGTGAAAAGTCCGATGGTATTGCAAAGGCAAAGGCGATTATTGAGCAATATGACTTAAGTGCCTCTGACCTATTTAGCCGTAAAGCTGGATCTAAGGGCGGAAGTGGCAAGGTAGCGCCAAAATATCGCAATCCATCAACAGGTGAGACTTGGACTGGTCGAGGTAAGGCCCCTAAATGGATAGATGGTAGAGATCGTAGCAACTATTTGATCTAATATATTGATTAAATTCAGTTTTATAAAAAGCCGCCCCAAAACTGGTGCGGCTTTTTCTATTTCACAAGTCTTCCCTCAGCGCTAGGCACACTTTCTACTCAACGCCTCTATAAAGATGGGCTCGAGTAGTTCATGGCGGTTTTTACTGCTTACCGACGGATCTTGCTCTGGATCGGTTGCTGGATAACCAATAATGAGGGGATTTAACTCAATCAGGCCATTGTCCAATTCCTCCTGAAGGCTTTCTGTCGATGGCGGCCTAACACTCCCAGAATTTTCATCTGCGAGCACTATTACGCCAGGATGAAGCTTAATAAATCCTTCATCTACCAATATAGGAATATGCTGTGTATCCTTGTTTTTACTCAAATAATGAATTAAATGGACCTGTTCAACGGGCGGAATCAATGCATCTAGGAAGATCAGATCTGGGGCAATCGAAACCGCCTTCATCAACCCCTCTAGGCTATCAATCGCAATATCCATATCCACCTTTAATTGCCAATCTTGGATGGATTCTATTAGCTCTTCACCATTCTCGATTCTTCTAAAAATTCCCATGGCAATGCAGTTTTGAGTCGATTTTTGTCGCATTGCTCGTTTGCGCCTCTGTAACTGTTGATTTAAGGAGCTAGCGAGTATCCGCCGGTGCCCGCCACGGGTCTTCCAAGCGATTAATTCGCCTAATTCCACCATTTTCTGGACTGTACCAAGGGAGACTTGCAGGACTTTGGCACTTTGCCGTGTGCTCAGATATTCCATTTCAGGGGTAATTGCTTTCATATTTCCTTAATGTCATTAATTCACTTGAAGATTTAGAGGATAAAAATCAATTTGATTTCAATCTGTCGGGAATGTCTGAAAGCTCAGTAGGAAAGTTCTTATTCATTGCGCTCCCATCGGTAAATACCCGTGTGAACCTGAAAATCAGGGAAAGCCCTTTATGAATCAATGGTTAATCGTGTTAAATTAGTGGGGTAGTAAACAGTATTTGCACAGATCAATTCGCAAGACGGTGAAGCCTGATTGCGAGTGGTTTTAACCACAGTTTTGATTCGGGAAACCCGATGAAAGGTGAGTATCATGATGCAGGACCAAAGAGATAATTCGTATCTCTTCGGCGGAAACGCCCCATACGTAGAAGAACTCTACGAATCCTACTTGCACGATCCAGCATCCGTTGCTGATCATTGGCGAGATTATTTTGATAACGTGAAACAGGTTCCAGCAGTGGACGGCTCATCTCGAGTTGATATTGCCCATGGACCAATTGTTGCTTCATTTGCTGAGCGCGCTAAGCAAGGCCCCATCAGAACGGTTTCTGATTCGGCTGACTCAGAGATGGGGCGCAAGCGCGTTGCTGTTCAGCAGTTGATTGCAGCGTATCGCAACGTTGGTAATCGCTGGGCAGATATTGATCCGTTGAAACGCACCGAGCGTCCGGACATCCCTGAATTAAATCCAACCTTCTATGGCTTCACTGATGGAGACATGGATATCGTCTTCAACACCAGCAATACATTCTTCGGCAAAACCGAAATGACATTGCGTGATCTATTACAGGCTTTACGTGAAACGTATTGCGGCACGATTGGTGCCGAGTACATGTTCATTGCTGACCAGAAGATAAAAAAATGGTGGCAAGAAAAATTAGAGGCAATTCGCTCAACCCCTAGATTCAACGTGGATGAGAAACGCCAAATCTTAGATCGTATTACTGCTGCTGAAGGATTGGAGCGTTATCTCCAGGCGAAGTATGTTGGTCAAAAGCGCTTCTCGCTCGAAGGTGGTGAAAGCTTCATCGCCTGCATGGATGAGCTGGTGCGTGATGCTGGTGAGAAGGGTGTGCAAGAGATCGTGATTGGCATGGCTCACCGAGGTCGTCTGAACGTACTCGTTAATACCTTGGGCAAGATGCCGACGGATTTGTTTGCAGAGTTTGAGCATAAAGGTCCAGAAACTTTGCCTGCAGGTGACGTTAAATATCACCAAGGTTTCTCAAGCGACATTTCAACTCCGGGTGGACCAGTGCATTTGTCATTGGCTTTTAACCCCTCCCATTTAGAAATCGTTAACCCAGTAGTTGAGGGTTCTGCACGTGCTCGTATGGAGCGTCGCGGAGATTTATTGGGCGAGCAAGTATTGCCAGTATTAGTTCACGGTGATGCGGCGATTGCAGGTCAGGGTGTTATGCAGGAGACTTTGGCTATGGCTGAAGTTCGCGGGTATTCCACTGGCGGCACGATCCATATCGTCATTAATAATCAAATTGGTTTCACAACATCCGATCCACGCGACTTACGTTCTAGCTTGTATTGCACCGACATCATGAAGATCATTGATGCTCCTGTATTGCACGTGAACGGTGACGATCCTGAAGCCGTGGTGCTGGCTACCAAATTGGCAGTTGAGTTCCGCACTCAGTTCCACAAAGATGTGGCCATTGATATTGTTTGTTTCCGGAAGTTAGGACACAACGAGCAAGACACTCCAGCCATGACTCAGCCTTTGATGTACAAGATCATTGCTGCGCACCCTGGAACACGCAAGGTATACGCCGATAAGCTAGAAACCCAAGGCGCACTGCCTGCCGGTACTGGTGACTTAATGGTCAAGGAGTATCGCGCTGCCATGGATCAAGGTAAACAAACCTCTGATCCAGTTTTGAGCAATTTCAAAGGCAAGTTTGCAGTCGATTGGGCGCCATTTTTAAATAAGAAATGGACCGACGAAGCAGATACCGCCATTCCACTCACCGAGTGGAAGCGTTTGGCAGAGAAAATCTCTACCATTCCAGCAGACTTTAAGGCGCATCCACTAGTGGAGAAGGTTTATCGCGACCGCGCTGCAATGGGTCGTGGTGAAGTTAATGTCGATTGGGGTATGGGCGAGCATATGGCTTTCGCATCTCTGGTGGCAAGTGGCTATCCAGTCCGCTTATCCGGTGAGGATAGCGGCCGCGGCACATTTACCCATCGCCACTCTGTATTGCACAACCAAAATCGTGAGAAGTGGGATACCGGCACCTATATCGCTCTTCAGCACGTCACTAAAGATCAAGCGCCATTTCTCGTGATCGATTCAATCCTGTCGGAAGAGGCTGTGCTCGGTTTTGAGTACGGCTATGCTGCTGCCGAGCCAAACACTTTAACCATTTGGGAAGCACAGTTTGGCGACTTCGCTAACGGCGCGCAAGTGGTAATTGACCAGTTCATTGCATCCGGTGAGGTCAAGTGGGGCCGTGCTAACGGTCTCGTGATGATGCTACCGCATGGTTACGAAGGCCAAGGCCCTGAGCATTCATCTGCACGTCTAGAGCGCTTTATGCAGTTATGTGCTGATACCAATATGCAAGTGGTTCAACCGACTACCGCATCGCAGATCTTCCACGTATTGCGTCGCCAGATGATTCGTCAGTTCCGCAAGCCCTTGATCTTGATGACACCAAAATCACTATTGCGTAATAAAGAAGCCGCATCTCCATTAAGCGAGTTCACTAAAGGGGGCTTCCAAACGGTGATCTCTGAGCGCGATGATGCTATCGATGCGAAGCAGGTGACTCGTTTAGTGGTTTGCTCTGGCAAGGTCTATTTTGACTTAGCTAAGGCTCGCATAGAGAAGAAGTTGAGCGATGTTGCGATTATTCGTTTGGAGCAGTTATATCCGTTCCCGCATAAAGCTATTGCCGCAGAGTTGAAGAAGTATCCAAAGCTTGAAGAGGTAGTGTGGTGTCAAGATGAACCACAAAACCAAGGCGCTTGGTTCTTTATTCAGCATAACTTGTTGGAGAACATGTCTGATGGCATGAGGTTGGCCTATTCAGGCCGCCCCGCATCAGCATCGCCAGCTTGTGGTTACGCTCATCTGCACCAAGAACAACAGAAGTCTCTGCTTAACGCTGCTTTTGCCAAACTAAAGGGTTATGTAGTCACGAAATAATCGTTGACATAACTCACACCAAATACATTAGATAGGATTAATCATGGCTATATTTGAAGTTAAAGTTCCCCAGCTCTCCGAGTCAGTAGCAGAGGCAACTTTGTTGCAATGGAAAAAGAAAGTTGGCGATGCCGTCGGTCAAGATGAGATCTTGATTGAAATCGAAACTGACAAAGTTGTGCTGGAAGTGCCTGCGCCTTCCGCTGGTGTGTTGACGGAGATCGTGGTTGCCGATGGTGGCACTGTGCTTGCTGAGCAATTAATTGCGAAGATCGATAGCACTGCTGTTGCAACTGCTAAACCAGCCGCTGCAGCCGCTCCTACTGCAGCCCCAGCCCAAGCTCCTGCGGCAGCACCTGCTAAATCTGCTGGTGCTGCCGCAGCGCCTTCTGCCGCTAAATTGATGGCAGAAAATAACCTGAGCGCTGGTCAAGTTGCCGGCTCTGGTCGCGATGCTCGTATCACGAAAGGTGATGTGCTTAGCGCAGTTGCTGGCGGTGCAAAATCCGCTGCATTGCCAAGCGCGCCTACGCCCACTGGTAACCGTCCAGAAGAGCGCGTGCCAATGAGCCGTTTACGTGCTCGTATTGCTGAGCGCTTGCTTGAGTCACAAGCTAACAATGCGATCTTGACAACCTTCAATGAAGTCAATATGGCTCCAGTAATTGCAATGCGCAATAAGTACAAAGATCAGTTTGAAAAAGTCCATGGCGTTAAGCTGGGCTTCATGTCTTTCTTTGTAAAGGCAGCGACGCATGCTTTGAAGAAATTCCCATTATTAAACGCCTCCGTTGATGGTAATGACATCGTTTATCACGGTTACTTTGATATTGGTATTGCAGTAAGTTCACCACGTGGCTTGGTTGTTCCAATCTTGCGTGACGTTGATCAAATGAACTTGGCTGATATCGAGAAGAAGATTGCAGAATTTGGTTCTAAAGCTCGCGATGGCAAGTTGTCGCTTGAAGATTTAACCGGTGGCACATTCTCCATCTCTAATGGTGG
>Ga0194059_1001131_pt1 | contig 11565 bp, 12 predicted proteins | sample SepL6211m_MetaG_FD_163426 | JGI IMG/M metagenome (GOLD analysis project Ga0194059, IMG submission 163426) | Anoxic zone freshwater microbial communities from boreal shield lake in IISD Experimental Lakes Area, Ontario, Canada - Sep2016-L626-11m | ecosystem: Environmental > Aquatic > Freshwater >... | reverse complement strand
GAGCGCCAGCTGGCGGCCGGGGATCGGTTGCGGATCGAAACCCCGGGGGGCGGGGGGTACGGGGCCCCATCCGGCCACCCGCTGTCGGATGCTGGCTGAAGCAGGCTCCCTTGGATGCTCTACCCCTTGATGCGCCCCCCTTCCCGTCTCGTTATTCCCTGGCCCCTGGTGGGATTATTAGCATTAGGGGCTGGGCTGGCTACTTATCTGGGCCCGCCGACTGCCTGGGCCGAGCTGCCGCCAGCGGTCTACGCCGAACGCCAGGGCCGGGCAGCTGTCGTGGTGGACCTGGAGGTGCAACGCATCAGCCTGATCGGCACGGAGGTGCACATCCGGGCCAAGGTGCTGGCGGTACAACGCCGTCCAAGGGGGTCGTCCCTGGAGGCCGGCCAACGGATCGACCTTTTTTACAGCCATCCAGAACAGCACCCAGCCGGCTGGGTCGGACCAGGACCCATTCCGATGCTGGAACGGGGACAACAAAAACGGGCCTGGCTCAATCCCCTTCCGGATCAACCCGGGGGGTTTGCCCCGGCGGCTGGCAGCCAGTCGTTTGGGCTGTTGGGGTCTCCTTGAGCTGGAAAGCAAACTCCGCTTTAGTCAGCCGTAGTGGGACATCTATCTCATCAAGGTTAAACTTACCAGCTAGCGATATTGAGGCAACTTGAGGGCATCAAAACTCCTCCGGAGTGCATCGCCGATAGTCAAGTCCACAGGTATTTCACCGGCAAATGAGCTTCCGGTGACTCGCTTGTAGAGTTTTGATTCCACAAGATGATAGGTGCTATCAGGTAGGGGAACAACTCCTGCCTTGCTGGCTAGTTGCAAGCCATTGCCAACGGTAAAAGTAGAGAAGAATAGGAGTTGAGGCAGACTGAGAGAAGCCATAAATTTGCGGGCAAAAAAGAGGTTAAATAGCACCAAATCAAGGTTAACGACGGGTTAAGGACTGAATATTGCCGTAGTCGTAAGTCTTTATCCACGCGGTAGCATAGGGGAAAAAGTTGGGCAATAAAGCTGTCACTTTAAATACCAAAACACCCAGGCAACAACCGCCCCGTTTGGGGGGATAATCCCAATGGAGGTATTTACGATGAGCAATCTTACTTACACTGGTGTTGGTAAGTAAGATATCGCTGAGGAAGATGGCGAGCTGATCTCAGGTCCTGCCCTTCAGCATCGTTTCGAGAACCGCGATCATGCGATTCTCCAGCTGGTCGATACGCTGGAGTAGCCGTGCCTCCAACTGGGCCAAGGCCTCCGCGCTGGCACCGTTAGGTCCCGCTGCCGATCGCGCCAGTGCCCGGGGCGGGGCGGGCCAGGCTCCGCTCTCAAACACGCAGCACAGATACTCCCAGGTTTTCTTCTTGGTGGGAGCAGGCCCCAGGATTGTTTCCAGATGGGCGTGGGCGGCTGCGGCCGAACCGAAGCGGGACTTGAGGGCCTTGGGATGGCACTGCTGCTGGGGTAACAGGGGTTGGGATGCAGGATTCAGGGCCGCTGCCTCCCTGCCTCCGGAAGGTTCCGGAGGAGTAACTTGGTCCACCAGTTCTCGGATCGCAGCGTTCTGTTCGCCCACGGTGCGGAATAGCTCCGCATCACCCTTGGCCATGCGGGCCATCAGTTCGCCGAAGCGTTCGCTCAGCTCCCCCATCAGCCTTTGGTACTCCCGCGCAGCAGGAGCCGCATGCGCTCAATCAGCCGGGTGATGTTGAAGATGCTCCAGTAGCCCGCTTCCTCCTTGGCGGCATCGAGTTCCTTGAGCACACCATCAAGGGCCTGCTGTTTGTCCTCGAAGGCCTCCAGCTCCCGGTGCATGTCCTGGGCGATGCGCAGGGCCTCCGCCCTTTCCTGACCAAGCTTCATCAAGCGGCCCTCGTAGCCGCGAAGGGTTTCCAAAAATTGTTCTCGCGCTGCCGTGAGCTCCCGGGAACGGCGCTGCAGCTGGCCACGGGAGCGGGTCAGCGAGGCGTGGCTGTTGCGCATCGCCTGGTAGTGGTGCTCGATCTGCTCCCGGCTCAGGGCGCCCAGATCGGCGGGAAAATCCTTGGTGGAGCGGATGCCTTTGCACTCCAATGGGGCCTGGGCGGGGGCGGGAGCCACAATTAACGATTCAGTGCCTGGCACCAGCAGGCTCAACTCCCCTTGCTCGCTGTGGGCCATCGGATCAAAGACGTGATCACTTACTGACAATAGTAGGAGGCGCGTGGGTGGGTAGAGCCAGCAATTATGCCAACAATATTAACCAACCCTATCAATCCAAAGTTAGGATTGAACGACCGATTCGCCCCAGGCCATCAGCTGTAGCTTCCCTGGCTCAGCCCATCATCAATCGCTTTGCCCAGCGCTGGTATCCGCTGGGTGTAGGCGATGCCACCCACGGAATCGTAAAGGGGGTAATTCTTGCGATCGGCAAAGACCGCATCGGTATAGCGATAACCGAGGTTTGAAAGATAGGCAATAATGTAGTGGCGGTAGGGCTTGTCCGGTAGCGATTGCACAATGCCTGCATCGGAGCCGTAGTTGTAGGTGAGGCCGGTTTTATGGGCAAAATTGACCTCGGCCACCCTATCATTGTAATAGCGCACATCCTGGCCATAGGACACCCCATCGACCGTTACGGTTCCATCGGCAGAGTCGATCCAGCGCTTGGGAACGCGAGAAGGTATCCCCGGGCGGGTGTTGGCAGCACCGAACACTTTGTCGCCGCGCTGATAGGTGGCAAAATTGGCTACCGATAGGGCTTCGTTGTATCCCTGCTGGGCCAGTAGGTCCTTGAGGTAGCCACGGGAGGAGTCGGATAGCTCGGCTGCGGTGACAGGATCCCTATCGGGTCGTTTCCACAGCACGTAGTCGCGCGGTGCTCCATCGATCAACCAAAACAGGCGGGCGGTATCGAGGGCCGTCATATGGATCATGCCGGGTTGCCAGTTGCCGCCAGTGGCGGGATCGGTACCGTTGATCTGCAGGGTTCCAAGCCCAAGGTCACGGAATTCGGCGTTCATGGCATCGACCTGGTTCCGCTGGTGCATCATTTGCAGCAGGGCTTGGGCGGAGAGGTTATCCGAATAGGTCATCATCGGCTCCATCCAGTCGCGGATGGATCTGGTTTCCATAGTGGCACCAGAGGAATAGGTATAGGGATCATTCAGTGAGAGCTGATGATCATCCACCATCTTCATGACATGGTAGGCAACTAAAACCTTGAACAGCGAAGCGGGGTAAGGAGACATAAAGGTATGCATCGCATTGCTGGAAGGCGTCACGATGTCATCCATGGGGGTGAGCTTCGGGTTCGTTATCCAGCCTTTGGTGGAGAATTGCTTGAGAGCTCCCTGCTTGACAACGTAACTGCCCCCATTCCAGCGATCGATATCCCACTTTTGCCAACGCACTGCATCGGTGCCATAGTTGCGGTTGAGGGGTACCTGCAGTCCGTTGGGATAATCACGGGAAAGCAGCACATCAGATGCCGCCTTCATTTCACCGTCGCGAGTGAGCTCGAACACGGCCACATCCACATTAGGTGTGTAGGTAATTCTGGGGGCACGGCCGGGGGAGAAGAAGTCCTCCACCGGACCGAAATCATTCACCTGATTGAAGCCGGCACCTCGAACGGAATGGAGGACCAGATCTCCGAGCGGAGTCGCTCGCTCGGGGGCTCCCAGCAGGTGGTCGTAGTGGCTGAGTGCGTTGGGGTCGAGGTTGTTGGCCGTCTCGATCGTTCCGGTCTGGACCTCCAGATCCCAGTCGCCATGGCGAGTGGCAATGCCGGTCAGATCATCCGAGCCGGCCACATCGGCTCCGGTGAGAGTATGGAGTTCCTGCAGAAATGCCCGTCCCACCCCACCGGCCGCCCCATTGCAGCCATAGAGGAGAAGGTCCGCCGTCCCAGGCGCGAGGGCCGTCGACCAACCGCGGATCTCAGCGGCGTTAGCAACGAGAGCCTGGGAATCGAGGCGAAAGTCTCCCAACTGCAGGCTGCCCGCACGGCCATGGCTGAAGATCGCCACACTGTCCAGACCCTGCTGATGGGCCAGCACCTGGCTGATCTGGTGGAGTGCCCCCATGGAGGAATCCAGGTAATGAATCTGGGTTCCAGGGCCCAAGACTGCGGCCAGAGATTGGGGATCGGCGAGGCCCGGGTCGATGAAGGCAAGACAGGAGCTAGAGCCAGGCGTGGGTAGGTTCATGAAATGATGCGCCGAAGATAATTGGGGACGTGACTAGGACACCAGCAGGCCCAGCTCTAATGCTGTTCGCACCAACATCGTTCGATTAGGAACGTTGAACTTTTTCAATAAAGAACGCGTATATTCCTGCGCAGTGCTTTCGGCGATGCCCAGTCGATGGGCCAGTTGTCGGTTCGTCAGACCATTGGCCACTTCCAAAAGGGTTTCGTGCTCGCGAGGAGTGATCTTGGGGTGATTCCTGTGGTTCTGGGCTTTGATGCTGTTGAGCACGGCCGGATCCACATAGCGTTGTCCCTGGGACACCGTGGCCAGTCCATCGAGCAGGGCACCGCTGCCGAAACTGTGGGTGTACATCAAGGCATCAACCTGATCGAATGGATAGGTGTTCGGCCCCAGCCAATTCATGGTCTCCACCATCAGGATGATCACAGGCGGACGGGGCAGCTTCCGCAGCTGAGCCACCACAGCCTCACCGTGGTCGGCGGCGATCGAATCCACCATCACCAACAGGCAGCGCTCCTTGTGACTGCGAATCAGATCCAGGACCTCCGTCGGCGTGACACAGGTGCCCACCACCCGATCTCCCCCTGAGACAAGAGCGGCGCGGGCCATGAGGTGCGCCTCAAGCCAGGAACCGGAAGCTCCCACAAGGTTCCATTGCCGCAGTTGGGCATTGACAGCCGCAGTACGGGCGCGGAACCCTTCATCCTTGGGGTCGAAACGGGCCAAGCAGACTGAAAGGAATAATCAAGATTAGGCCCTATTAAGCGGAAAAAGGCCTTAATTGCCTGCAGGTGCTATTCCTGCTGCATGGTTTGGGGAATGGCCGGCAGGGCTGGACGTGATCGGGTGGGCATCGTGCATCACTCAAGCCCAGGCGAAACGCTTCTGTACCCTTACGCCTTATCCGATCATGGTGACTGCACGAATCTCCAACAACCGCAACCCAAGAATCCATGCCACGGTTCAACAGGCCCCCACGGCCCCGGCGCCGAGGAGCGCTTTTTTACCCCGGTAGGCCCACCACACCAGCCAGGCCTACGTTCTCTTGGTGGGTTGTGGCCGCCATTAGCCTGGTGCTGGTCGCTGGACCGATCCTGCTTTTGAACCAGCAGCATTCCGGCGATCGCCTCAAGATCAGGCGGGAATTACGCAAGTTTTGAACCAATTCCAGGTTGATTTAACGGATATCTCAGTCCATGACATCCATTCGTTTGCTGGATTAGGGCTCGCTATCTTCGTTAACACGCTATCAACGAGACCCCATGCCCTCCGGCGCCACGTTCAACACCCCCGACGATGAGCTGGCTAGCGGTCCCCTCCAGCGCCGTGCGGTGGAAGCGGGACAGCTGCGGGGCCTCGCCCAGGCGGAAGGCATCATCATGATCGTGCTTGGGATTCTGGCCCTGAGCTTCCCCGTGGTGGCCTCCGCCTCGGTCACCATGATGGTGGCCATTGCCTTTTTGGTGGCCGGCATCGTGGGCTGGATCGACAACCTGATGCGATCCAAACGCCTTGGCAACTGGTACTGCTTCTGGCGTCTTGTCGTTTCCACCCTGTTGCTGGTCACCGGCCTCTGGATGGTGCTCCAGTTCAAATCGGGCATCGTCCCCGCGGCGATACAGATCAAGGCCCTGGCTTCGGCGATTGGCTTCGTGTTTCTGGCCGAAGGGCTCGTGGCGGCCTGCGTCTCCCTCAGCCATCGCACCACACGGGGCTGGGGCTGGGGACTGGTCAATGGCCTCGTCACCCTGCTGCTTGGTGTGCTGATCCTCACGATGGGCCCGGCCGGCATGCTTTCCGTGATCGGACTCCTGGTTGGGATCAGTTTCATTTTCAGTGGCTTTGACCTGCTGGGCTTCAGCAGCCGCTTCCATTCGCGACTCAATTGAAAGCTCAGGCCACCTCAACGCCCAGGCAGCTGGGACGACTACAGGTTTCTGGCAATAGTTCCACCAGACTCCACCAACCTCCATCAATAGAATATTGCCATAAATTGCAAAGGGATCGACAATCCACTTGTCCAACTACTCCCATGGGACATGTCACCAAAACAAACACTGATGCAGATCCATGCCAATAAACTTATCCACAAGACCATGCCAGCCCTGGGGGCTTCAGCCTTGGTGTTGCTGCAATATCCATGCCAAGCTGGTGAATACCAGGCCCTGTGTGATGGGATAAAATGTACGATTGTAATTACCCCTGATCTGATTAAATCACCTTCTGCTGAGATAACGACATCAAGGGTGAGTTTCTGGGGTCGGACTGGTCAAAGCAAATCGTCCATTGGCACAGGCGTGACGACAACGGTTCTTTTTGGCGGGATTGGATTACTTGGATTTCTCGCCAAGGATCATCACTATGATTTCACCATCAATGGTTTTGATGCCTCCGGTCAAAAAGCATCCATCCATTTTGAATTCAGGAATGATGTCCCTGTCAAACAACTCTCCAGCGAACTTGAATCGATAACGGGCCTGGCGATGGGTCAAACCCGTACCATCCAGGAGATCCTTGCCAAGGAGCAAGGCCAGGAGCAAAGACTGCCCTCCCTTGTCAATAAGGATTCGGCTCCTGTGCTTGGAAAGGTTCAACAGCCGACGGCATCAACATCTCAACCACCCAAAAACTGTTGGTCCACCTATCTGACAACCCATCCTGCCATGCAAGTCTGGGCCGAGGCCAACCCAACGCAAGCAAAACAAAATAAAAAGAAGTTCGATGACTGTTAACCCAACTTGCCCTATTGCCAAGCGCTAGTTGCCTGCTGCCGGCAGACCGTCCGCCTCTATTGGTCCGGACTTGAACCACAGCCGTTGGTGGAAAGGATCCACCACCAGGGTGCCGTCATTGACGAAGCTGGCGCCCAATTGGGCGGCCGGACGGTCCCAGGTGCCGATCCCACCGCAGCGGCGGGCGGGAGCGGGGCTGTCCTTGAGAAACAGGGTCACACCATGGAGGCGACGCACCGCTGCGCCGTCACTGCCGACCAGCTCCACGGCCTGGCTGGCCGGCAATCGGTAGGCCAGCACCTTCTCACTCACCCCGGCGCAGGTACTCAGGGTCAAATTCGCCTCGGGATGGGCTTCGAGCCGCACTTTCCGGGCCAGCTGGTTGAACCAGGCGCGGTTGATGTTCAGCGACGGCGAATGGAGACCGTCGTCGTAGCCGGTGTCGACCTGGGCCACCGCCACGCTGGGGCCGATGCGAACTGGGATGGAAGGGATGTTGGGGCAAGGGCCGCTCCTGGGGGCCGCGGGGCAACGGAGGGAGTCCGCATTAGTACCGAAGTAGTCAGTGCTGGAAATAGGCTGAAAGCCGGCTTGGCGCAGGGCCCCATCGGTGCAGAAGCTGGCCTGGTCGGCACGGCGAAGCAGACCGTTGGCGTAATCCAGCGTCCAGACATGGTTCCGTAACAGGTCGGTGCCGATCAGACCCGCCTGGGGCAGGGGGCCCCGGATGCCGCTGTGGTCTTGGACGTTGAGGCTCAGCGGCGCCAAAGGTCCGAAGAAATCGACGCCGGCAAACGTGTTGCTGTTGGCCTGTAGCGGTACCGGACCTTGCCCGCCCAGGAAGGTGCCAGGCGATATGGCGCTGCCATCAGCCCCCAGATCCACCACGAAAAAACCGGTGCGTCCCTGCACCCTCAGGGGCGTGTAGGGCATGCCGCTGGAGATAACCAGCGAGCGGGTTTCTCCGAGACAGCCTGGTAGGGGGGAGGAGAGGTCTGGCAGAGGTGCAGATGGGCCAGGCAGCGCCGTGAGCAGCGCCAGAAACAGCAGGAGCAGGGCGAACAGGGATTGACGGCGTCCGGCCAAAAAATACATAGAGTCCGTAACGCCAGGGCGACCAGATTAAGGTGATTTTAGCTCAAGATCCCAGCCCCCTATGGCGCTTGCCGCCTGGGTGAAGCCAACCTCATACACCTCATTACACCTTCCTACCTGTCGCTAATATTGACTGGATTGGAGTCAGCCTAGATTATGGATTCAACCGGCTCATTCCACTTGTACTAATCGCCCCGATTGATGCCCTACCCCAGTTCTCCCCGTCGTCGAGACAGCACTATGCGGCCGCAGTCCCGGCAAACCAGCGAAGCCCTGGTCCTGGGCCTGGGCTTCGCCCTGGGCTCGGCCCTTTTTGTGGCATGGCTCGGCCTGCGTTGGCCCGTCATGGGGAGTGCCGTGGTACCACCCCTGGCGGCGGCGGGCATCTGGCAGCGGCGCCGGTCACGGGCCAACAGCCTGATCCTTGCCCAAAGCGCCCTGGAGGCCAACAACCTTCTGGAGGCCAGGGGCCTGCAAAACCGCCTGACTCAATTATGCGAACCCGGAGCCGTGGACCCCATCTTGCGCTGGCGCTGGGAGGGACTGGTTAGGCAGATGCAATCGATTCGTTCTCTCGCCGCTCGCTGTGTTGCCCTAGAACCGCAATCAGCGGTGCCTCTGTTGGTGTACATGGAGGGATTAATGGATCAGATCGAACCGGCGAGTCGGATCATGAAACAGATTGATTTGCATGCCTCTTCTCCCATCCCCGACAGCTATGGAATGGTCAGGGGGCGCCTAGATGAGCTCCACAACCATCTGAGCAGTTGCATCAGAAGGTTGCAGGAAATTCACGACAGCGCCCTTCAACAATCCATGGGCTATCCCGGCGAACCCATCGACTTTCAGGACCTGCTCGCCAAACCATGATGAACACCTTCATCAAGACTATTTTGATCCTGGTTGGATCGATTTTTACTTTCCGGATGCTTCAACCGGTCTTCCGTTCACCCATCACCTCCCCTGAGGCCGCCCTGCAGCGGATTGAAAGGGATATGTTGCCTTCCATTGAGGTGAAAATCCCCAGTGGAATCACGATGGTTCCCGCCGTTAAGACTCCAGCGGAAGTCACGGTGGCCGATCGCCTACCAGCGGTTGAGGCGTTTCCGCTCTACGGCGCCGATGGGCTGCCCCAAAACCCGGACCCAGGTGTGCTGCGGATCGAAATCGTAAGTTCGGTGGAGAAGGCCGACGGCCAGCATCCTGAAAATCGTTGGCTTGTGGATGTGGCCGAGCGCTTCAACCAACGCCGCGAGAGGATCGGCGGCGGCCAGCCGATCGAGGTGGTGGTGCGTGCCATTCCGTCGGGACTTGGCGCCCAGATGCTGGCCGCTGGCAAGATGCGGCCTGCCGGCTATTCCCCTGCTGGTCAGTCCTGGTTGGAATTGCTACGCCACGGGGGCGTCAGCACCACCTTGATCACCGACAAGCTGGTGGCCAACACTTCGGTAATCGCCGTGCGTCCATCCGCCTGGCGCCAGTTAAATCAAGGCCAACCAGATACCATCCGATTCGGCCAGGTGGTCGACCAGACCCTCGCCGGAAACCTAAAGCTGGGCTATTCCAATCCCTACATCAGCTCGGCTGGGCTGGATTTTCTACAGACCCTGCTTTGGGTGAGTGCCGGCCACGGCCAGGACCACAAACCCCTTACCGCCACTGAACTGAGCCGTCCCCAGATCACCAAGGGGTTTGATCTGCTGCAACAACGGGTCGTCGGCACCGCGCCGACCTACACCCAGTCGGTCCAGATCTGGAAAGGCCAGCCCAGTCGATTCGATGCGGTGGTGATGGCTCACCAGAGCTTTAGCCAACTGAAGAAGGAGCCGGGCTTCGCGGATCTGGTGGAGGTGCCCTTTGGCACTCCCCAGAACTCACCGCTGGCGGCCTTTCCCTGGACCACAGCCCAACAGCGGCAGGCCCTGGAACGGTTCGCCCAATTCGCTACCTCCGAGCCAATGCAAGCCCTGGCCCGCCAGCGGGGCTACGGCGAACCGGAAGGCATCACTCCTGACGCCAAACCGCCCCAGGCCGATGGTGCCCTGCTCAGTCAGGCCCAGGCCCTATGGAAACAACGCAAGGATGGCGGCCGCACGGTATATCTGGAGCTGGTGATCGACACCAGCGGCTCAATGAACGAGCAACAGCGCCTCAACCAGCTCAAAAAGGCGATCACCCTGGCCACCACGGCGATCAACGACGGCAACCAGGTTGGCTTGATCAGCTTCAGCGACCATCCCGTACGCCAGATGCCGCTGCAGCCCATCAATGCCCAGGGACGCCGTCAACTCGTGGCCAGTATCAACAGTTTGCAGGCGGACGGTCCCACGGCCCTCTACGACGGTTTGGCCGTGGGCATGGCAGATTTACTGCGAGCGCGTCAGAAGGATCCCAACGGTCGCTTCCACCTGCTTCTCCTGACCGATGGCCAACGTACGGAGGGTTTGCAACTCAATGATATGCGAAAAGTGATTGAAAAAAGCGGCATTGTGATTACGCCGATTGCCTATGGTGAGGTCAATGAAGGTGAGCTCAAGACCATTGCCGACTTGCGCGAAAGCGTTGTTTATCAAGGCACACCAGCTTTGATTCTTCCCCTGATGAATGATCTTTTCCAAACCAATCTATAAACCAAATTGATCTCTCTTTACGATGCGACATTCCGTTCTCCGCCTATCTACCGCTGCCTTGAGTCCCTTCCCCTTGACTTTGCTTGGGGCCTGTTGGATCGGTCAACTGGCCCTCGCCACACTGCTCAGCCAACTGGCACCAATCCCCGTGCGGCCCTTGCTGGTGGATCGAAGTTTCTGCAATGAAGAGCAGCGGAACCATCTGGTCGATCGCTATCACGAATTGTTGATCAAGGATCAGCTTGGTCAGCAGCGCCTCTCTCCCGTCATTGAAGTCAACGTCTTTGGCGTTCGGGAGCACGCCCGTGCGCCATCGCTTGAGCAATTCTCCAGTCTCGCCACCGTTGGCGAGGGGGATGGGCAACGGATGGCCTCCCTGCGGCGTCAGTATCCCAAGGCGCTGGTGCTGAGTTGTGACAAGCCCTGAAACGCCCAGACACGTGTTGCTCACCGGTGGCAGCTCTGGCATCGGCTTGCAGGCCGCCCAGCAGCTGTTGGAGGCCGGCCATCACCTCACCGTGCTCTGCCGCGATGCCGCCAGCGCCGATCGCCTCGGCCAGACGCTGGCTCCAGTGGCGGAGCAAACCCTGGCGGGCCAACTGGCAACACCGATCGCCGATCTGGCTGATCTCGCCAGCCTCGAGCGCTGCGCCGACGCTCTCCATACGGCTGCAGAGCCGATCGACAGCCTGGTGCTGAACGCCGGCCTGCAGTACAGCGGCGCCAGCGCACCGCGCTGGTCAGCCCAGGGTTTTGAGCTCACGGTCGCCGTGAACCACCTGGCCCATCAGGTTCTGTTGCAGCGCCTATTGCCCCTGTTGTTGCAGGGCAAGACGCCGCGGTTGGTGGTCACGAGCTCGGAGGTGCATGACCCCAGTAGCGCCGGCGGCAAGGTGGGGCAACCCGCTGGCC
>Ga0194059_1001129_pt1 | contig 11586 bp, 9 predicted proteins | sample SepL6211m_MetaG_FD_163426 | JGI IMG/M metagenome (GOLD analysis project Ga0194059, IMG submission 163426) | Anoxic zone freshwater microbial communities from boreal shield lake in IISD Experimental Lakes Area, Ontario, Canada - Sep2016-L626-11m | ecosystem: Environmental > Aquatic > Freshwater >... | reverse complement strand
AGGCTTGCTTGATTTAGGATTATCAGGGGGGCAAAAGACGGCAACCACTTCATCTCCGCGATCCAAAAAAGCCTCTAAAGCGGCTTTACCAAAATCTGCACTTCCAATCAAGGCAACCCGCATCTTAGATCACCTTATCGTGACGTAATGAAATTAACTCATCAGTAGTAAAACCAAGCTCACTAAGGATTTCATCGGTATGTTCACCAAGCAATGGTGAACGCGTTACAACTGTTTCACTATCAGACATCTTGATTGGGTTGCCTACAGTCAAATACTTACCGCGAATCGGATGATCCACTTCAACCACAGTTCCAGTATCGCGCAATGATTGCTCTTCAGAAATTTCTTTCATCGACAAAATTGGGCCACACGGAACGTCGTATTTATTCAAAACATCCATCACTTCAAACTTGGTTAATGTCATGGTCCACTTCTCAATCTCAGCAAAGATTTCCATCAAGCGCGGCAGGCGCGCCATGGCTGATGAGAAGTTGTGATCAGTGATCCAGTCTTCTCGACCAATGACCTTACAAATTGCTTCCCATACTGGAGCCTGAACAACGACATAAATATAAGAATTTGGATCGGTTTCCCAACCTTTACACTTCAAAATCCAACCAGGCTGGCCACCGCCAGAGGCATTACCAGCACGGGGTACAGCGTCTCCGAAGGTCCCATTAGGATACTGCGGATACTCCTGCATGGTGCCGTTACGCTCTAAACGCTGTTGATCGCGCAACTTCACGCGGCACAAATTCAAGACGGAATCTTGCATTGCGGCTAACACTTTTTGGCCGCGGCCTGAATGCGTGCGTTGATACAGCGCAGTCACGATCCCCAAAGCTAAATGCAAGCCGGTACCGCTATCGCCAATTTGAGCACCCGTCACCATCGGAGGGCCATCATCAAAGCCAGTGGTTGATGCTGAGCCACCAGCACACTGAGCGACGTTCTCATAGACCTTACAGTCTTCATAAGGACCAGGACCAAAACCTTTAACAGATGCCAGAATCATCATCGGGTTTAACTCTTGAATCCGCTCCCAAGTAAAGCCCATGCGATCCAATGCACCAGGAGCAAAGTTTTCTACCAAAACGTCGCACTCTTTAATGAGGCGCTCTAGAATTTCTTTACCTTTTTGAGTTTTGGTATTGACGGTGATGGAGCGCTTGTTGTGGTTCAGCATCGTGAAATACAAACTATCAGCATCAGGAATGTCGCGCAACTGACCACGAGTAGCATCACCCTCACCCGATTTTTCTACTTTAATAACGTCAGCGCCAAACCAAGCCAACAACTGAGTGCAAGTCGGCCCTGATTGAACATGCGTAAAGTCGAGGATTTTCACCCCTTCTAGTGCTTTTGCCATGGTTTAAGTCCTAATAAGATTGAAATTTTGAATTAAGCCAATTTTACCAGTGAGAAATTGGTGCAAATCCAGGATGCCCAGATTTTGGGCATGATCGCTGCTAAGGCATTGTATTTACAGCCTTGTATTCAGCATATTGGGCTAAGACTGAGGGTTTTCAAGATCAGACAGCCGCTTCTTCAAGGCTCGCTCTTCAGCAAATCGCTCGGTTTCATCACGAATAACGGCAGCCACCCCTGTGGCCTTGTGATTTTCATCAAAAAGCATTCCTACAGTAAATGCAATCGATAAAGCACGTCCATCCTTGTGCTTTGCGGGAACTTTCAATAAAGAAGTGCCATAGCGAGTTGTACCAGTAGCCATTGATTTACTGTAGCCCTCGTTATGCCTCTGACGCTGACGTTCGGGAACGATCAGGTCAAGCGTGTTTCCTAGCGCCTCTGCTTCGGAGTAACCAAAAATGCGCGTAGCGGCAGCATTCCAAAGGACAATTTTTTCATTGGTATCAGCCACAATGACTGCATCGCCAATGCAATCGAGTAGTTGATGAAGATCGATCGATGTTTTCATATTCTCAGTCTAAAGACTTTTGAAGATGGATAGGAAATAAATAATTGGGAAATAAAAAAGGCGCCCACTAGGAGCGCCTTAAAGTTTGTACAAATGAACGCTTTGTAGTTATTAAATTGCCTTAGCTATGTGTAGCTTCGCGATGTCATCAGCGCTATAACCGAGGTCAGCCAACACTTCATCAGTGTGCTCACCCAAAACTGGTGATGGCGTTACTTCAACCTCTAAGTCTGAGAACTTGATTGGGCTACCGATAGTCAAATACTTACCACGTACTTTGTGATCAACTTCAACAATCGAACCACTCTTACGCAAGTCTGGTGAGTTTGCCAATTCTTTCATTGACAATACAGGCGCGCAAGGAATATCGAACTTGCGGAGAATATCCACAGCTTCAAATTTAGTTTTATCTTTAAGCCACTCTTCGATTGTTGCGAAGACGTCAAAAATCTTGTCTTGACGAGCCTCTGCAGTCATGTAAGCCGGATCAGTTGCCCACTCTGGCTTGCCAATTGCCTTGGTAATTGGCTCCCAAGCATGACCTTGAATCGTGAAGTAGATGTATGCATTTGGATCTGTTTCCCATCCTTTGCACTTCAAAACCCAGCCTGGCTGACCGCCACCACCAGCGTTACCGCCACGTGGCACGACATCAGTGAATGTACCGTGTGGGTACTGTGGATACTCTTCGAGGTAACCAATTTTGTCCAAACGTTGTTGATCGCGCAATTTTACGCGGCAGAGGTTCAATACAGCATCTTGCATTGAGCAAGAAACTTTTTGACCCTTGCCGGTTTTTTGACGTTGCATTAATGCAGTCAAAATACCAATCGCCAAGTGCATGCCTGTATTGCTATCGCCTAAAGCGGCGGAAGAAACAGTAGGAGGACCATCCCAGAAACCTGTTGTTGAAGCAGCGCCACCAGCACACTGCGCAACGTTTTCGTACACTTTTAAGTCTTCGTATGAGTGGCCATCGCTAAAGCCTTTTACAGAAGCCAAAATCATTTTTGGGTTTAATTCTTGAATACGCGCCCAAGAAAAGCCCATACGATCCAATGCGCCTGGACCAAAGTTCTCAACCATCACGTCAGAAACTTTAATCATCTTCTCCAAGACTTCTTTGCCTTCTTGGGTCTTAGTGTCCAGCGTCAAAGAACGCTTATTGCCGTTGAGCATAGTGAAATACAACGCATCAGCACCTGGAATATCGCGTAATTGGCTACGAGTTACGTCGCCAGAACCTGGACGCTCTACTTTGATGACGTCTGCGCCATAAAAACCCAACAACTGAGTACAGGCAGGACCAGCTTGCACGTGTGTGAAATCGATGATGCGGATACCGTCTAATGGTTTAGTCATGTTTGTTTCTCCTTAAATGATTACTTATCTATTGCCGTATTAATTACTGAATCTATGCTTTTTTGCTAGCGCCAGCAGATGGGTTCAAATTCGTCAAACGCCCACTCTCTGTACCCGCCGTCTCATCAATCACAGCGTTAATCAGAGCTGGTTTGCCAGCTGCAATTGCCTCTGTTAATGCCGCTTCTAATTCTGCTGGGGTGGTGACGTAGTAACCAACGCCACCAAACGCTTCAATCATCTTGTCGTAACGGGCATTTTTAACGAATACCGTTGGGGCAACATCCGCACCGCCTGTTGGGTTGACGTCAGTGCCGCGATATACGCCGTTGTTGTTAAAGACAACCGTTGTGATCGGCAGTTTGTAGCGGCAAACCGTTTCCAATTCCATGCCACTAAAGCCAAATGCGCTATCGCCCTCAACTGCAATGGTTGGCAGGCCGCTAGTGACTGCAGCACCGATGGCGTAACCCATACCAATACCCATAATTCCCCAAGTACCGGAGTCGAAACGTTTGCGTGGCTTGTACATATCTACGATCGCACGGCAATAGTCGAGGGTATTTGCGCCTTCGTTTACCAAGTTCACGTCTGGGTTCTTTTTGATCACATCACGAATCACACGTAAGGCACCATGGAAGTTCATTGGTGTAGTTTCTTTGGCAAGTGTTTCTGCCATCTTCGCAGTGTTCTTATCTTTCTTCTCAGCAATCGCGGCAATCCATTCCGCACTTGGCTTAGGAACGGCAGCGATACCCTTCAGGAGCTCACCAACACATGAGCCAATATCACCAATCAAAGGTGCATCGATTTGCACATTGCTATCTATTTCGTTTGCCTGAATATCAATTTGGATAAATTTCTTAGGATCTTTACCCCAGGTCTTGCCTTTACCGTGTGCTAGCAACCAATTCAGACGGGCACCAACCAACATCACTGCATCAGCCTCAGCCAATACAAATGAGCGTGCTGCAGAAGCAGATTGTGGATGGTTATCAGGCAATAAGCCTTTAGCCATCGACATTGGCAAATAAGGGATGCCAGATTTTTCAATCAATGCACGAATATCCGCATCTGCTTGAGCATAGGCAGCGCCTTTACCCAAGAGGATCAGTGGACGCTTAGCCCCTTTCAAGACATTCAAAGCACGCTCAACAGCATCAGCCGCTGGAATTTGACGTGGCACCGGATCAATTACTTTGAAGATGGATTTCTTAGCTTCTTCAACGGGCATTGTTTGGCTAAGCAATTGCGCTGGCAAGTCTAAATACACGCCGCCTGGACGACCGGAAACCGCTGCACGAATCGCACGAGCAAAACCGATGCCGATATCTTCAATGTGGTTGATGCGGTACGCAGCTTTGCAATATGGCTTAGCTGCATTGAGCTGATCCATCTCTTCGTAATCACCTTGTTGCAAGTCAACGATTTCACGCTCGCTTGAGCCGCTAATCAAAATCATTGGGAAGCAGTTCACAGTGGCATTAGCAAGTGCTGTTAAACCGTTTAAGAAACCCGGTGCAGAAACTGTCATACAAATACCAGGCTTCTGTGTCATATATCCAGCAATCGCAGCAGCGTTACCAGCGTGTTGTTCGTGACGAAATCCAATAAAGCGGATGCCTTCGGCCTGAGCCAAACGGCATAAGTCAGTAATGGGAATACCAACGAGTCCGAAAATCGTATGAAGATCATTTGCCTTGAGGGCATCAATAACAAGATGGAAGCCGTCAGTTAATTGTGTATTTTGGTTATCTGTTGTCATATAAGTTGTTGTTTTCAGTTGTCGATTGCATCACGAGGCTACAAGCGCCTCACTTGGGCAGAGGTGAATCTTAGGCTCGGGGGTGTCGTTCATCATTGACTTCGGTCAACTTCCCCTGAAATCCAGTAAATCCAAGGGTTTGCGCTTAGATAAAGAGCTCTTTATGCTTAGTTTTAAGGCGACTTAAAGTCTCTGGGGAGAGATTTAAATAGGCTGCTAACTCTTTTTTGGGGAGGAGCTCAAATAAGTCCTCATATTTACGTAGAAAACGCTCAACTCGGCCTGGGGCATCGAGCATGTGCAAGGTAATGGTGTGAGCCATAATTTCGCTCATCAGGCGCATCACCTCAAACTCAAAACTCTCCTTGAGGGGGATATGTTGATCTAGAAACTCGGCCCACTTCTTGAGTGGCATGCGCGCCACGCGCGCCTTGGTAACTGAAGCGATGCTATACGGGGCGGCTGTCTTTAAACGCCAAGCGGCATAACTCGTTTCAATATCTTTTTCGATGGCAAATCGCAAAATCATCTCTTTGGCATCCGCACTGGATACGATCCGCTTCAGGATGCCGTCCAAAACAAAATACTGCTCCATTTGGTGATCACCTTGATGAAGCAAAATATCGCCTTTTTTGAGATCTGAGATCTCTAAATACCGCTCTAATTCAGCCATACTTTCCTGATCTAGGCTTTTTAGCACTGAGTTTTGGCTCAGCTGTAAGCGAATCAGGTTTTTTTCGAGGTGCCTGTCTAATGCTGTCATGAATCCTTCGTCCTAGACCTTATATTGTAGGCTTTTTATGATCTAAATCACGTTTTAACTACCCCCATAGACTAGAATGCAAGGGTCGTGGTGCTTTATTGCAGTGCAATAAAGTTAAACGGGAAACACTAAACGTGTGCTGCCCCCGCAACGGTAGGTAAATACATCCCCAATTGAAAAATCAAGGATGTCAGGAATCTGAAAAAGCCACTGTGCATGTCAATTGCATGGGAAGGCCAGATTCTGAGATTTACTAGCCCGGATACCGGCCAAGACAGGTGGAATTTTGCGGACGGGGATCTTCGCGCGCCGATGAAGCATCCCAAGCCAGCAGGCCAAGATGTCCAATTGACGCTCGAACTCTCAAAAAGTGAAATTCTGTTCGACCCAGCTTACGGGGAAGTTAGCTAGGTGATTCGAAGGCAGAAGGTTCATCATGCAACAGCAGTTCAGCAACAAAGCGTTAAGCGCTCTATTTTGTGGCGCAGTCATTTTTGGATCTATTTCAACCGCATTAGCCCAAAGCTCACAATCAACAGTAATCGTTTCAGGCTCACGTTTTGAAGAAAACCTGAACGAAGTTCCTGCAAACGTACAAGTCATCACCCGCGATGAAATTGCCGAGTCAAGCTCTACAAATATTCCCGATATTTTGTCCCAAATAGGCGGCTTAAATGTCAGAAACACCACCGGCGGCCAACTAAATCTTGGGGCCACCATTGATATGGGTGGCTACGGTCCAACAGCTAACAGCACAACGCTGATTCTGGTAGATGGGCAAAGACTCAATCCCATTGATTCGTCGTCAGTTTCATGGGAATCTATTCCACTTGACTCAATTAATCGCATTGAGATCCTTCATGGCGGTGCCAGCGTTCAATACGGTAACGGGGCTATAGGTGGTGTGATCAATATCATCACCAATGGTGGTAAAAAAAATCTCAATCAAGCATCTACAAGCTACGGCAGTTTTAATACCTTAGTCAATAATGCAATCTTTAGAAATACCATTGACCAAACCACGGTTCAACTCAGCGCCAACACTTCAAATACGAATGGTTGGAGGCAAAACTCCGCCGCCAATGCGTATGCATTTGATGCAAAAGTGACCCAAGCATTGGGTGGAAAGGATAATGTTTATGCTGACGTTTTTTATAGCTATTCAAACCAACAAAACCCAGGTGGAACAGTAGGTCAGGTTGGACAAGGAAATCCTCAGTCTGCAAAATTCAACAACATTGGATCTGGCACAGGCGTCTACAACACGGGTGTTCGTGCGGGAGTCGCAAAAGAATTAAGCAGCAGGATTAATTTAGAGATAGACGGTTTTTATAGCAACAAAAATACCTTCTTTAATCAACCTTATTACTCCACTGATGCATCGGGAGTGGGTTTATACCCCGCGATTAGCCCATCGTTTACAAAGTACCAAGGATGGCAAGCCAACTTTAGTCCACGCATTAAGGGAGATTTTGACTCATTCGGTACCAGCATATTGGGCTATGAATTTAATAAGGCGAGTCAGTCGTCAAATAGCACTTATAGCTCTGTAATGAATCAAGCGGGGCTAGATCAGGGTGCGGCTGTTAACCCACTTCAAAGCGAAACAAATGCCAACCTCTATAACCAATCTATTTATTTCATAGAAAGAGTTCCAGTTACCAAAGGTATCGAGATCAATGGCGGTTATAGGTATCAAACGCAAAGCGCAACTACCAATGGCGTTAGCATTTGGAGCGGCGCAAGTAATGACAGCAAAACTTATTCTGCAAATGCTGGGGATGTGGCAATTAATTTCAAATACCTTGACGGGCAACGTGTCTACATCAAATGGAATCAATCCTATCGCTTTCCCAATGTTGATGAATTTTGGGGGTGGTCAACTAACGGCGGTCAAGCCTTTGGTGGAATTCTGAGACCTCAAACCGCTCAAACCTATGAGATTGGTGGGAATTGGCAAGTTCTTAAAAGCAACTTAACAGCATCTGTGTTTACTTCGGTTTCCCAAAATGAGATTCTGTATAACCCTACAACTTTTATTAACTCTAACTCTCCATATGACATTAATAGAAATGGAGCAATCTTTAATGTGCTTTCAGCGATTACTTCACAGCTGTCTGCTGGAGTTGGCGGGACTGTGCAGCATGCGTTTTACGCTAGTGGACCATATCAAAATCAATCAATAGCTCAAGTGCCAAATCTATTACTGAATGCTAGAGCGACTTATGCGCTTACAAGCAATATGTCATTCGGCGGCGTAATTAATTATGTAGGGAGTCAACATTATGATGCCTCCCCGACTTACTACAATTCTCTGGCAGTTATGCCCTCTTATGCTGTTGGGGATATTTACGCCAATTACAAATTGGGCAATTGGGAAACTCGCTTGACCGTTAAAAACGTTGGAAATTCTCAATATTCAACATATGGAGGCTATGGTTATGTGACAGGGCCCAATGGCAACAACGCAAACAATTACTATTACTACCCCAACGACCCTAGATCAATTTATATTAGCGCTAAATACAACTTCAACTAGCAATACCTCATTACCCTTGTTTGGAATCCAAAAAAGAGGGGTAATGAGACTGGTTTTCCTTCAAAAATCAGTCTCTTATTCATCAGGACTACATCTTGGTTTTCCTAAGGCTACAATGCCAGTATGAGCGAGCAAACCCCCTCTTCCTCCAGCGATATATCGGTTGACGATCTGTCGGCAATAATTCAGCGCGTGGCTGATAAGTTGCATCTGATTGCTGAGGAAGTTAAAAACCTCAATCAGAATCGCACACAACTTGAGGGCAAGATCGAGGATGCACAAAAACGTATCCAACATATTTTGAGTAGGCTGCCAGAACAGAGTGATGGACGCCAATTAAATTTACTTGGCGAGGCAGCTCCCCCAACAAACCTAGAGGACGACAATGAGCCAACTACGCATTGAGGTAACTCTTGCCGGACAAAAAATTGCGCTCGCAACCAGCGCCGAACATGAGCCTTTACTTCGTGAGGCCTGCACATTGGTTGATGAACAAATTCAGTTGGCGATTAATGGTGGTAATCGCAGTATTGAGCGTGCGAGCATGATGGCTGCCCTCAAAATTGCTGGCGACTTAATCACATTAAAAAATGCTGCACCAGACACCAGTACACAAAGCGATTCTTCAGGAACAAGCTCCGAAGAAATGATTCGACTTCAAAGTGAAATTCGATCTTTAGAAGATCAAGTGGATGCTTTGATGCAAACCCTTTCCCTGCCTGGTACGCCAAGGCCAATAGTTCCTTGAACCGATGCGCAAGCATCCGGAACGATCTTTACATTGTGGGCGTGAGCGTTTCGAAACTTCACAGTGGCAGCTTCGAGCTGTTCACTCCCTGAACTTCTTAATGCACCCAAAGCAAAGTAGCCGTTCCACCTTGAACCTTAGGGTTCAGGATGACGGCCTAGCGGCCAAGGCGGGGAATTCATGTTACTAAGCGACATCGCCCTATTGATGTTGTGTGGGAGCATCTCTGGTTTTCTAGCGGGACTCCTTGGTATTGGCGGCGGCATGATTTTGGTGCCCTTCATGATTTTGGTTTTCAATCATCTGGGGTTTAACCAAGAGATCATTGTTCACATGGCAATCGCTACAGGTATGGCCACCATTCTATTTACAACATCATCTGCTATCTGGGCTCATCACAAACACAGCTCCATTGATTGGAAACTAGTGGCTGCCCTGAGTCCAGGCATGGTGGTCGGTGGACTCATAGGGGGTAGTGAACTGTTTGAGGCCCTCAAGACATCCTGGCTCTCGCTTTGCTTTGCAGTCTTTATTGTGTACACCTCGATTCAGATGCTGATTAATAAGAAACCCGCCCCTGGTAGAGATTTGCCAGGTCCAGTTGGTCTATTTTCATTTGGTGCATTTGCCGGAGTCCTAGCCAGCCTTGTTGGCGCTGGCGGCGCCTTCATCACCGTACCATTCATGCTTTGGTGTAATGTAAAACCCCATGCTGCCATGGCGAGCTCTTCTGGCTTGGGCTTTCCGATTGCCGCAGCAGCAACAGTTGGATATATGTATGGCAGTTGGGGGAACCCGAACTTACCCGCAGGTTCTATGGGCTTTGTTTATCTACCAGCCCTGGCTTGTATTGTGGTGGTGAGTATTTTTACTGCACCCTTTGGCGCTAGATTGGCCAGAAAACTCGATGTTGCCCAACTCAAAAGAGTCTTCGGCATACTGTTATTTTTCCTTGCAGCCTTCATGTTTAATGAAAGCCGCAAGGCGTTTGGTTTTTAAGTGCTGTATTGCTGACGCAAAATATTCTTTTGCACTTTACCCATCGCATTACGAGGTAAGTCAGTAACAATTTCTAAGCGCTTCGGTATTTTGAAATTCGCAATTTGCGTTTTCAAGGTAGCAATCATCGCCTGAGAGTCTAATTTAGCGCCAGCTTTAGGCACTACTACCGCCATGACTGCCTCACCAAAATCAGGGTGCGGAATGCCGATCACTGCACTCTCATCCACGCCATCCATATCATCTATAAAGCTCTCGATTTCTTTTGGATAAACGTTGTAGCCCCCAGAAATAATGAGATCCTTACTACGGCCTACGATACAGAGATATTCTTTTGGCGCTTTGCCACCGTTGGCATCGCCACCCCAACGACCAACATCGCCCGTTTTGAACCAGCCATCTTTGGTAAATTCTTCAGCGGTCTTCTCCGGCATACGCCAGTAGCCCGGAAATACATTCGGGCCCTTCACTTGAATATTGCCAATCTCATTGACACCACAAAGCTTATTGTCATCGCCAATAACGCGCACTTTCACACCAGGCAATGGCAGGCCAACTGATCCGCCCACGCGACTACCTTTATAGGGGTTAGAGACCAGCATGACCGTCTCGCTCATGCCATAGCGCTCCAGAATTGGCTGACCAATCACTTCCTTAAAGGTATTAAATGTTTCAGTTAGTAATGGCGCCGAGCCTGAGACAAACAAACGCATATTACGCGCTACTGTTTTGGTAAAGCCTTTATCAGCCAGCAGGCGGACATAGAAAGTAGGCACACCCATCATCACGGTCGAGCTCGGCATGTGGTGAATGAGTTGCGCAGTATCTAAACGTGGTAGCCAAATCATTTTGCTGCCATTGATTAAGGCACCGTGTGCTGCAACAAATAAACCATGTACATGGAAAATAGGTAATGCATGCAACAAGACATCGCCTTTTTTCCAGCCCCAGAATTTTTGTAAGACTTGCGCATTGCTACCCAAGTTCCGATGAGTCAACATCGCACCCTTGCTACGGCCGGTGGTGCCAGAGGTGTAGAGAATCGCAGCGAGATCATCATCTTTTGTCGCAACAGTTTTGAACTGATCACTTTGCACTGAAGAGCGATCCAACAAACTACCGGTACGATCTTCATCTAGAGTGAGCACATGTTGAGTGCCAGCCTTAAAGGCCACCTTCGATACCCACGAGAAATTCTTGCTACTACAAACCACCAAGGCAGGCTCAGCATTCTCAATGAAATACTGCATCTCTGCAGCCTGATAAGCTGTATTCAGGGGAAGATACACATAGCCTGCGCGGATGGTTGCGAGATATAAAAATAAGGCCTCAGGGGATTTCTCTACCTGAACTGCAATGCGCGAACCTTTTGGAAGTTTTAAATTTTTCAAAAGATTGGCCATCATTGCGGTGGCATGCTCAAGATCGCCCCAAGAGTAATACAAGCCATCATGCGTTTCAATCGCAC
>Ga0194059_1001128_pt1 | contig 11600 bp, 9 predicted proteins | sample SepL6211m_MetaG_FD_163426 | JGI IMG/M metagenome (GOLD analysis project Ga0194059, IMG submission 163426) | Anoxic zone freshwater microbial communities from boreal shield lake in IISD Experimental Lakes Area, Ontario, Canada - Sep2016-L626-11m | ecosystem: Environmental > Aquatic > Freshwater >... | reverse complement strand
TGGCGTGGGTTCCGCAACGACCTCACCTCACGACCGGAACAATCGCCGAGGCAATTGCACTCGGTCGCCCAGAGGCAACGAGAGGCGAGGTTGCCGACGCCGCTCGGGCCGCCGGCGCCGAAACCTTTATCGTGGCACTGCCCGAGGGCTTTGAGACGCCTGTAGGCGATGGTGGTATGGAACTCTCGGCGGGCCAGGTCCGCCGAATCGCGCTCGCCCGTGCGTTTCTTCGCAACGCCCCACTCCTCGTCCTCGACGAACCAACCACGAGCCTCGATCACGAGAGCGCACAGTTGATCGAAACGGCAATCGAGGCACTTCCAGCGACCTCAACGATGCTGGTGATCACGCACGATCCAGACTTCGCCGCTCGGGTGGCCACGCGCGTGTTGCACGTGACGGCTGGCAGCATTAGCGACCGTCCTGAAGCACTCGCATGAGCACGCGCGACCTAACCCGCGTTGTCGCGCTCGGTAACCCGCCTCGGCGCTGGATTGCTGCATCGATCACCCTCGGGATCCTCGCTGTCGCGGCAGGCATCGGGCTGATGGCAACCTCGGGGTACCTCATCTCGAGCGCCGCGCTGCAGCCGCCCATCCTATCCCTCAGCGTCGCCATCGTCGGTGTGCGCTTCTTCGGTGTGTCACGCGGCGTGCTGCGCTACCTCGAGCGACTGATTTCCCACGATGCAGCCCTACGGGCGCTCGTTCGACTACGGGTTGCCGTCTACCGCCGTCTCGAACCACTCGTACCGGGCGAGCTCGGCACAGTGCGGACCGGCGATCTGCTCCAGCGTTTCGTGGCGGACGTGGACTCTCTTCAGAATGTGATCCTCCGGATCCTCAATCCGGTCGCCGTGGCGCTTGGCGCAGGCGCGCTGGCAGTTCTGGTCGCGGTGCTGACGCTACCTCTGGCCGGTCTTGCGCTGTTTGCCGGCTTGGTCTTCTCTGGCGTTGTACTACCGCTGACGACTGGGCGCCTTGGACGCTTTGCCGCAACGCGCGAGGCACCTGCTCAGGCGATCGTCGCGGCAGACCTCGTTGAGGCCCTGCGCTGCGCGCCCGAGCTGGTCGCCTATGGACATGGGGAACAGACGGCACAGGCGCTCGACGCGGGCAGCAGCAAGCTCGCAGCGATTCGGCGTCGCACAGCGCTCGTCGCCGCGATTGGCGAGGGCTCCATGACGACGGTGACGGTCCTGACGACCATTGCAGTGATCGCGGTCGCCATTCCCGCTGTCAGTGACGGCCGCCTGCCAGGTGTGTATCTCGCGATGCTGGCGCTCCTCACACTGGCATCGTTCGAGGCCGTGCGCCCACTGCCGGCCGCTGTCGAGCAGCTGGGACACTGCCGAACCGCCGCAACGCGCATTGCCGAGATTACCGATCGCGAGCCGAACATTGTGGACCCCGCCAGTCCGGTCGAGCTTGGACCCCTGGAGCAGATCATGTTGTCGGGCGTTCACTTTCGCTATCGACCAACCGATCCATGGGTGTTGACGGACACAGACCTAGAGCTCTATCCCGGCCGCACTACCGCGCTCGTCGGCCCGAGCGGTTCGGGCAAGTCGACGATCGCCCAGCTGCTGCTTCGCTTTCGAGATCCAACCGGTGGGACGATCGCGGTCAATGGCATCGATCTACGACTCCTCCGACAACATGATCTCCGCGCGGCGATCGGCCTTGCCGGTCAGGATGCCCACCTGTTTCCGACCAGCATTCGCGAGAATCTCTTGATTGGTCGCCCAGCTGCCACCGACACCGACCTACTCAAGGCGCTCGCTCGTGTGCGCGCGCTCGCGTGGGTGACCTCCCTGCCAGCGGGGCTCGATACCACAATCACAGAGGACGGCGGCAACATCTCTGGTGGACAGCGTCAGCGCCTCGCGCTCGCACGCGTGCTCCTGACAGAGGCACAATTTTTGATCCTTGACGAACCTACCGCCCATCTCGATCGCGAGACCGCACGCCCACTCCTCGAGGACCTTCTATCAGCAGCCCGCGAGAGTAACTTGGGTGTGCTGCTGATTTCCCACGATACGATCGATCCCGCGCTGGTCGACGAGTTGGTCTCATTGGAGGCCGGGCGCATCGTCCCTTGACGCTGCGTGCGTCGCTGCCCGTTTGCACATCCCCCTCCCTTTTAGGGAGGGGGATCGTATAGCCCTAGAGTGGAGGCGCCGGGAATCGAACCCGGGTCCGCGACCGCTCGGAAAAGGCGTCTACGAGCGTAGCCCGCTGATCAATCTCACTCGAAAGCGGCTCTGCGGGCCGGCGTTTTTCGAGCCAGGTGCATAAGGTCTCCCCCGTCGGCGCACCACTCCGCCGGGGAACAAGCCCGTTGTTTTACGCCGTTTGCACCCCACGGGCCCAGGGTTCAAAGACGTTCGTCACGTGATCCTAGGATCAGGCGGCGAAAGCGATGTCAGTATCAGACTTCGCAGTTCATACTGCCGGATTTTTTTACGAGGCCAACCGACATCCTCGGCTCGCAACCAGTCCCTGTAGACGACCACGTCGAAACCATGACGCCCCCTGTGGACCCGACCAATGATACAGAACGGGGCCAAACCGTGCCGCCTCGTCGACGCGAGCTAGCCGGCGAAGTTCTTGAGCAGGTCGAGAATGCCAACCTGCGAAAGTACGGCACGCAAAAGCAGCGCCTCGATACCTGACATTGCGCCGGCGTCCTGCGCTTCGGTGAGTCCCTTCTCGAGCCCGGTACGGAGTGCATCTTCGATCTCCGTCTGCGACTTGCCAGAGCTGGCGATCAACTGATCAAGCTCGGCCTGGCTGGTGAGGGCCGCGAACATGTCGAATGTCGCCACGTGGAGTTGACAGGCTGCGTCAACGACACCCACCAGGGCAATACCAGCCAACGTCTCACTCTGACTGGTCGAACCAGGCCACGGGAATGCGGCGCAGGGGTCGTCATCTCCACGCACGATGGCCAGGATTCGATCGACAGGGGCGACGCGTGCCGCAGCGGCGAGCACCGTGCCCTCGGTGCCTGAGAGCGCGCCAGCGGCCGCAGCGTCATTGATCGCCTGCTCCATTGCGGTGCGCACAGCCTTTTCGACCACGGCCTGTGAGGCGCCGGACCGCGTCGCTAAACCCGATAGTCCCTGAGGATCCGCCAGTGCCGCAACGGCCTCGAGTGGCGAAACGTGGAGCGCGCAGGCGGCGCCAAGCCCTGTTTTGACACCGATCTCGGCCGCAATCTGCTTGAGGTCGCCGACCGACTTCCACGGCAGCTTCTTGCATGCACCTTGATCGCCGCGTACTGCCGCGAGCAACTGGTCTGGTGGCACAACATCGATCAGGGTGCGCACCGCAAGTGCAGTTGTTGGCGTGAGCTTTCCCGCAGCCTCCTCCGCGTCCACGGCCTTCGTGATCGAACCGAGAACGGCCTGCTGGAGAGCTGCCGGAGCGACACCGAGCGTCTGAGCCGCATCGGCAATGCCGGTACCACGCCCCAACGCACGTACGAGGTCTTCGCGCGAAACCTTCAGTGTGCAGGCGGCGGCTTGCAGTGAGGTGAGCAGAATCTGCGAGGCCTCAGCCTCGGCCACCGTTCCCTGCGAGCTCGCGGGTGCCGGCTGGTGACACGTTGCAGCATTGGCGGTCTCAGTCGTTCGCAACCGGTCGGCACCACCAAGCGCGACAAAGCCAGCGACGAGAGCGATCGCCACGACGACTGCCCCACCAACCATGCCAGCGCTCGCACGTCGCACGACTAGCCTCGTTCCTTGACGGCACGATCCATGTCGCGCTTGGCCTCGCGCGCCTTGACCGTTTCGCGCTTGTCGATGGTGTCTTTGCCACGACCGAGCGCAATCTCGACCTTGGCACGACCATTCTTTAGATAGATCCGCAAGGGCACAAGCGTGAAGCCCTTCTGCTCAACACGCTGTCGAAACTTCTCGATCTCGCGTTTGTGGAGCAGCAACTTGCGGTCCCGCAAACGATCATGGTTCCGCATACCTGACTGCGAATACGGCTCGATCGTCGCTCCGACCAGCCAGACCTCGCTCCCACGAATCATCGCGTAGGCCTCGTTGACGCTGGCGGATCCGGCCCGCAGCGACTTGATCTCACTGCCGGTCAGCACGATACCGACCTCGAGGTTGTCCTCGAGGTGATACTCATGGCGCGCCTTTCTGTTCTGCGCAATCGTTCGTTCGCCCTCGCCGCTCATACGTACATCGTACGCGTCGCTGACGTCCTACCCGGTGACAGTGACCTGCTGGTGCGCTGACGCCGCTGGATCACCGTTCGTGCCCGGGGCGATTACCACCACATCGACGCTGCCAACTAATGTGCGCGGAAGGGGAATCGTCGCCGAAAAACTGCCACGACACTTCTCGTCAATGATGCGGTTCGCGACCTCTAATTCGTCCTGCAAGAGGCGAATGACGATCGGTCCACCGTTGCTCTGCAGCGTACCTCGGATCTGCAGGGTCGCCCCGACCGATTCTCCACTTTGTGGGCGCAACAATGTCACTACCGCTGATTCGCGATACGGCGGCGCGCCTTTTTTGGCGACTGCACAACCCGTGCTGCCCGGCAACGTTTCCGCAGCCACAATAAAACTGAGATCCGCACGGGTTAGCGGTGGCTCCAACGCACTCGAGCCGCCGGTCACCGAGTTGAGACCGTACGGGCGTCCATTGAGTCGTACCTGCACCGCATCGATGCCACCCGAGGCCGTCACGGTATAGACAATCTGATAAAGCGCCAACAGGGCCTCGGAGTCATTGTCCCCCTGCACTTTCGGTAGCGCAGAGATATCGATGATCGCCACTCGGTCGGCGACCGAATAGGCGAGCAGGCGTGCGCCCTTTGGAATCGCCGAGGAGTAATGCAGGGTTGCTTCGGCGAGCGTTGGACCGGAGAGCAACTCGCGGACGCTCGACTCGGAAACTGACATATCGCCCGGCACACTGCGTCTCGTTGGTTCGGGCTGGTTGTACCGCAGCAGATAGACAAAGGCCACGCCAGGTGCCGGCGCAACTGGCTGGGCGGGCGTCGTCGTTGCGTCGGTTGCGGTCGCAGGCGACACCACGGCCTGATCCCCGGCAGCCGCAACACCCTCATCGCGAATCGCGCTGTTGGCTCCGCCACACCCCGCCAGCACCGATGCGACCACGAGAAGTGCGACGAGGCGTGTCATACGGCTCCACCTGTGACTACCGCTGCACCAATCGCCACGCGAGACTCGGGCGGCAGGCGAAGCGTCGCCACCGCGCCGTTGTCGTCGTGGAGCTCCAGTGTGCCTCCGAGCACGCGCGCCTGTCCCTCTGCGATCGCGAGCCCGAGACCGGAGCCGCCACCGCGTGCGACAGCCGCCATCGCAAAGCGGTCGGCAGCCCGATCGAGAAACACACCGAAGCCGCGGCCGCTGTCTCGCACGGTCAGACTCATGGTGTCCGGGTCGAGAACGACCGCATACGGCGCGTCCCCGTAGCGGCGAGCATTCTCGAGCAGATTGACGAGGATGCGCTCGAGTCTTCGTGGGTCTGATTGCACACGGAGTGTGATCGGGAGCGTGACCTCGGCCTCGGGCAAACGATCGCGTGTGACGTCGCTGACCAGTCGCACAAGATCAAACTGATCCGTCATGGCCGTCTCTGCGCCCGCGTCAAGGCGCATTACCTCAAGCAGGTCCTCGACGAGGTGGGCGAGCGCGCGAGCACGCTCCTTGACCATCACAGCCTCGGGCGTGTCGTCGAGCAGCGAGGAGGCCGCTACGAGACCGGTAATTGGTGTCCTCAACTCGTGTGCGACGTCAGCCGAAAAGCTCCGCTCTCGCTCAGCCGCTTCGTCAAGTTCACGAATGGTGGCCCCCAATGCCTCCGCCATGTCGTCCAGCGCGCGACCAAGTTGGGCGATTTCGTCTCGCCCACGCGGATGGAGCCGAGCGTCGAGATCGCCGGCCGCCAAGCGACGCGCGAGTGTCGCTGAGCGACGTAGCCGTCGGGACAGCGCCGAGGCAACCAGTACGCCCAAGATTGCGCCAATCACCGAGGCGGCGGCGGTTAGGCGAATCAGTGCGTCCTGCAACGCACTGAGCTCTTGCTGATCGCCGATAAACGACTGTCGAACGTAGACAGCGCCGACACCCGCAATCTGCGTCCCTCCGTAAACGGCAGGGTCGTTTCCCGTCAAGACTGGTTCCGTATACACACGCCCAGGCGAACTCTCGACCCGCGACTGTAAGAGCGCAGGGAGTCCGGTACCAATGGCCGCATCGCCCACCCCGCCGGTGGCTGTCACCACGTACGAACCCGAGGGTGTCACTGTCGCACCACCCGGCAATCGCAGGCGCACGATCGAGGCGGCCGTTCGCACCTGTCGCGCCGCCGTCTCACGCGCACGATCCACACGATCGGTCGTGCTGCGCTGGTACACGGCGAGACTCACTCCCCCGGCAACCAGCGCACTGATGATCGCAATTGCGAGAGCGAGCCGGACTCGCAGGCTCACGTAGCCTCGCTCGGCTGCACCAACTTATAGCCAACGCCACGTACCGTCTGGACGAGTTCGGGAGCGGCGGGATCGACCTCGATCTTGGCGCGGAGACGCTGAACGTGCACGTCGACGAGTCGCGTGTCTCCTGCCCAGCCATAGCCCCAGACGCGCTCGAGCAGGGCTGCTCGATCAAGCGCCATACCGACGTTGTCAATGAACTCCACCAGCAAGCGATACTCTGTCGGTGTCAACGCTAGGGGCTCACCATCGCGCGTCACGGCGTAGCCCTCACGATCCAGCAGCAATGACCCAATTTGCTCAAACGGTGCGCGCTCGATATCGGTTGGCGTAACCCGCCGCAAGGCCGCGCGAAGACGTGCCGCCAAAACCGCTGGCTCGAACGGCTTCGTGACGTAATCGTCGGCGCCTGCCTCGAGCCCCATCACGACGTCGATCGGGTCGGAGCGCGCCGACATCAGGATCACCGGGATCTGTGACTCGGCACGAATCGCTCGGCAGAGCGCCACACCATCCATGCCTGGCAGCATCACGTCGAGCAACGCCAGCACCGGATCCGACTCGCGCCAGGCAACAAGACCTGCATCGCCGTCTTCGGCAGCAATCACCTCAAAACCGTTGCGCGCCAGGTAGTCGCTCGTGGCTTGACGGATGACGGGGTCATCCTCAACGAACAACATGCGCGGCAGCTGCGATTCCGTCATACGTAAAGGGTAGAGCGCCGACAGGCAGATTGCCGAATCGGGATGCCTTTAGACCTGCAGGAAGCGGCGCATTGTGAGGCCCGACCCAATCGCGCCAATCGCCAAACCAGCCAGAATCAACAGTACGACCAGTAGCGGAAAGGCAATCGATTCGGGGGAACCACTGCCACTCATTGAGGACTGCACGCGATCAGCCAGGAGGGTCTGATAACTAATCGCCAGCAGGATGGAGGCGAGAATCGCACCCGCCACACCACAGACCATCCCTTCGATCATGAAGGGAAGACGCACGAACCAGTTTGTGGCACCCACGAGCTTCATCACCTCGACCTCTCGGCGACGCGCGAAGATCGAGAGCCGGATCGTGTTGCCAATCAAGAGGATTGCGGCGATCGCGAGCACAACGCCCATGCCGAGGAGCACAATCGTGATTGTGCCAGCCGTCTTGAGGACGCGATCTGCCTTGCCTGCGCCGTAGTCGGGGTTCGGCAATCCGGCCTGCGGTGGGTCGAGCCCCGGCAGGCCAGCCACGGCCGCGGCAACGCGTGCCGTCTGATCCGGGTCGACCGCCTTGAACTCAAAGGAGGCCGGCAGCGGATTGCCAAGGGTCAACTTGAGTAGCTCGGAATCCTTGCCCAGTTGCTTTTGCAGGCGAAGGATTGCGTCGTCCTTCGAGACAAACTGCAGCGAGCCATCCTGGACACCAGGTGTCACGGTGATCGTGTGCTGAATATCAGCAATCTGCTTGGGCGTCGCCGTATCCTTCAGATAGGCACGAATCGTGACGTCGTCGCGGACCTTATTCGAGTAGTTGTAGACGTACGAGCCCAACGCAATGCCGATGCCAGCGATAAACATCACGACCAGCACTGTCACAACAGCGGCAATCGTGGTGGCGAAGTTGCCCTTTAGCGACTTCAACGCCTCGAGCACAAAGAATTTCCACCGGGTCTCCACTAGACCTGCTCCTCGTCTTCGACGTAGCCGCCACGACGATCATCGCGGGCGACACGGCCGTCTTCGAGAGCGATCACGCGACGGCGCATCTTGTCGACCATCTCACGGTCATGAGTCGCCATCAAAATCGTGGTGCCCGCACGGTTGATGCGGTAGAGCAATTGCATGATGCCGATCGACGTCTCGGGGTCGAGGTTGCCAGTTGGCTCGTCACAGATCAAGAGCGGCGGGTGATTGACGAAGGCGCGCGCGATCGAGACGCGCTGCTGCTGGCCACCCGAAAGCTCGTGTGGCAACTTATCGATCTTGTCGGAGAGGCCAACAAGCCCAATGATCTCGGGCACCTTGCGCTCAATTACCTCGAGCCGCTGCCCCTGAACCTCGAGTGCGTAGGCGACGTTCTCGTAGACGGTACGCGTTGGCAGGAGTTTGAAGTCTTGAAAGACGCAGCCAATGTTTCGGCGCAACTTCGGTACCTGTGAGCCCTTGAGCGTGCGCAGCGACTTGCCACCAACCTGCACATTGCCACTGGTTGCGTCGATCTCCTTGAGCAGTAACTTGATAAACGTGGACTTGCCTGAACCAGACGGTCCAACGAGGAAGACCCACTCGCCTTTATCGATCTGCAGCGTGACGTCATCCAGCCCGACAACATCGCCCGGGTAGATCATCGTTGTGTTCTCCAGCAGGATCATCGCCTCGTTTCGCGGGGCGAACGGGCGTCGGAACTCGCTGGTCTCGCCCGCCAGCTCGGAGAGCGCCTCGGCGCGACGGCGGCGGCGCTCGTCTGCCTCGCGCTCGAGCTCGTGCTCACTGCGCAATTCGGTATCAGCGATGCTCACATAGCCAGAATCGGCGACGTCAAACGGCGTCGTCAGAGCATCGGATGGGGAATCGCGCTTCAGCATGTCAACGACCCCAATCTATCAGCCGATTGTCGGTTCGGCAGATTACGATTCCGCAACAGCATCGCCGTCAGCGGCGGTGCGGCGGAGTAGAAAATCGCGAATGAACGGATCAAGATCGCCATCCAAAACCCCTTGAATATTGCCGTCTTTGCGGTTTGTGCGATGGTCGTTGACCATCGTGTAAGGGTGAAGGACATAGCTGCGAATCTGGCTTCCGAACGAGTTGTCCTGACTCATTCCCCGCTCCTTGGCGAGTTCCTCTGCTCGATTCTTGAGTTCGAGCTCGATCAGGCGACTCTTGAGAACCCGCATGGCCGTCTGCTTGTTCGATGTCTGGGAGCGTTCGTTCTGACACTGCACGACGATGCCGGTCGGCAGATGCGTGATGCGCACGGCCGAGTCGGTCTTATTGACGTGCTGTCCCCCAGCGCCTGAGGCGCGATACGTGTCGATACGGAGGTCGCCGTCGTCAATCTCGACGTCAACGTCCTCATCGACCCACGGAGTCACGTCAACACGCGCAAACGCCGTGTGACGGCGGTGTGCCGAATCGAAGGGCGACAGGCGCACGAGGCGATGGACACCCTTCTCTGCGCCGAGGATGCCATAGGCGTTCTCGCCCTCAACGAGCAGCGCAACCGACTTGATCCCCGCCTCTTCTCCCGGTGAGGCCTCGAGGAGCCGTGTCGAGAAACCACGACGCTCAGCCCAGCGAAGGTACATGCGCAGAATCATTTCGGTCCAGTCCATGGCGTCGGTGCCGCCCGCACCCGCGCTTACGGTCACGACGGCAGGTCCCGCGTCATACTCGCCCGAGAAGAGCGCACCCTCCTCCAGCTCGTCGATCCGCGAACGTAAGCCCGTCACGGTCGTGGTGACCTCGTCGAGGAGCTCTGGAGCATCCGCGAGCATCACCACGAGATCGCTCGCGTCTGCGACGTCAGCCGACAGGCTTTCGTAGAGCTCAACCTTGCGCGCGTTGCGCGACCGTTCGGCCGAAACCTTGACGGCACGCTCCTGGTCATCCCAGAAGCCAGGCTCGCCGATTAGTGCGTCGAGCTCATCGATCCGCTCCTGAAGGCGAGCCGGGTCAAAGGTAATCACGAACCCACACAAGGCGGGCTCTGAGCTCCTCAACTGCGGCCGCGAGGTCGTCGACAGACAACACCTCCGGCGCGTCAGCCACGACGTTTCTTCTTCGTTGGCTTCTTGCGTCGTCCCGCCGCCCCTGGCGCTTGGCCACGGAGGGTATGGGACGAACGATCCTCGATCTCCTCAACCGCACCGACACCCGTTGCCGTACCCGCCCAATCGGACGAACGCGACCAAGCCGAATCCGGGTCGGGGGTGGTTGGGCTCTGCTGCTGGGCTGCGGGCGGTGGCGTGCCAGGCGCTTCGAAAGCACTGACATCCTCGTGCTGCGTGATCAACCCGTCCATGTGCTCTTCGATCGTGAAGGGGTCGATGACCGCACGCCCGTCAGGGCCATCAACTTCGATCACGAACTGGAAGAGGCCCGCAACGACCTCTTGCTGCACCTCCGCCATCATCTCGCCAAACATTTGATGCCCCTCGGTGCGGTATTCCACAACGGGGTCCTTCTGAGCGAGGCCACGCAGGTGAATACCGTCGCGCAGGTAGTCCATGTTGTCGAGATGCTCCCGCCAACGCGTGTCGATCGTCTGCAAGAGGTAAAAGCGTTCGGCGCGGCGCATCAACTCGGGATCGATCTGTGCGATCACGCGCTCCTTGTGCTCGTACGCCGTGGCCGCATCGGCGACGGCCCGATCGATCAGATCGTCGGGATTGATCTGCTCTACCGGATCGAGGTCTGTCGCCGTAAACGAGACGGGATAGATCGAGCGCAGGCCCACAATTAGGGCGTTGAGGTCGACCGGTTCGTCTCCGTCTCCCTGCAGGTGCGTCTCGACCGTGTCCTCAACGGTCTCGTCAATCCATTCGCGGACGAGGTCGGAGATGTCAGCACCCTCGAGCACCTCGCGGCGCTGGTCGTAGACGACCTCGCGCTGCTTGTTGAGCACATCGTCGTACTTGAGGACATTTTTGCGGATCTCGAAATTGTGCTCCTCGACGCGCTTCTGGGCACCTTCGATCTGTCGCGAGAGCAACTTGTGCTCGATCGGCTCGCCCTCAGGAGGGCCAAGACGGTCGAGAATCTTGTAGATCCGGTCGCCGGCGAAGAGTCGCACGACCTCGTCTTCGGCTGAGAGATAAAAGCGTGTTTCGCCCGGGTCGCCCTGGCGGCCAGAGCGGCCGCGGAGCTGATTGTCGATGCGGCGTGACTCGTGACGTTCGGTGCCGAGCACGTAAAGGCCGCCCAAATCGGCAACGCCCTCACCCAGCTTGATGTCGACACCACGACCAGCCATGTTGGTGGCGATCACGACGGCACCCTGCTGTCCCGCGTTGACGATGATCTCGGCCTCGCGCTCGTGCTGCTTCGCGTTGAGCACCTCGTGCTTGATGCCCCGGCGCGTCAAGAGTGCGCTGAGCCGCTCGGAGGTCTCGATATCGATCGTGCC
>Ga0194059_1001127_pt1 | contig 11612 bp, 8 predicted proteins | sample SepL6211m_MetaG_FD_163426 | JGI IMG/M metagenome (GOLD analysis project Ga0194059, IMG submission 163426) | Anoxic zone freshwater microbial communities from boreal shield lake in IISD Experimental Lakes Area, Ontario, Canada - Sep2016-L626-11m | ecosystem: Environmental > Aquatic > Freshwater >... | reverse complement strand
GGGGATCCCGTGCAAATATTTTGTAAAGAGACGGATATTATTTCTGTGACGTCCATTTCGGTTCTCCAAAAGAAGGAATTGAGATAATCCGCAAGGTTTTCAAAACGAACATGGGCTGGCTCTGAACTTTCCCGGAGAGTGTCGTCTCCTTCTAAGCGCGTGTACACGACGGTTACTTCTGAACACGTGACACCATGGAGTGCCATTCGTGCAATCTTTGTAGCATGAAACAAAACAAAACATGATCATTGTACGCCCTAATGATTCTGTCACGTACTAAAAATATTAGTCCACAATCATTAAGTCAGTCATCATGATCATCTTCAAAAGTGCATTTTGTGCAACAATGTCGATTGCAAATTCAAAATTGAGACAGAATCTGAATCCCAGTCTTTGTGCGGGTGCAAATCGAAACGTCTTTTTGCACGGAAGTTCCAATTTTGTAATTGGGAGCTGGAAGCTGGAGAGTACGACAGACGAAGTCATCGGAGACTCATCAACCGGTATACTGCGCGTCGCGCCCAATTTCAAGCGGTCCACGCGCTGCAACGTCCACTTCACCCGGATCTCTCACCTGGGCCCTCTGAAACTGCTGAAACGCATGGACGGAGTCGTCGTCCGCATGCAGGATCGAGATTTCCTGAGGTGGACGTCCAAGTGGCTTGTCAAGGCAAGCCTGTTTGGCATCGGTCTGGACGTGCCCGTGAAAAGCACCCCGCCAACCACGGGGCATGCGTCACGGGCGTCTCGCGTCGAGTTCAGTCTCGTCAATCGCGACACCATGCTCGCAGTCGTCAGCGACACGCGATATCTGTTCACGCGGTGCGTGGTGCCAGAGGATGATCTGGTGGCGCTCCCGCTGTACACATTTTTGCTTAGCACAATTTTGGGGCATACCTACAACGGGTTACAGCGGTTCTTGGAGACGGTGGTCATGAAACATCATTAAGGGGGCGGCGGGGGTGGCGGGTTAAATCAAATTTCATTCACAATTGCAGGGGTTCATAGGTCCATAGGTTGATACACATGTTCCAAGCGGAACAATTTTGATTAATATAATTTTTGAAACCACTTGTTTTGTTTTTTATTGGGAAAAAATATTGATGTACAATGAACAAACAAAGTGTCACATGTCGGGGTTTGATGACGCAAATAAAAGACTCCGGTTGACATTAGAAGCTAGCGATGCGGAGAGAGCCGAGCGGCAGATGATTGAGCGCGAGTCAGAAGCACGCATGGCAGAAGAGAGGCGGCGGGAAAACGAACGCCAAGAAGAGCTTGCGCGGCAGTCAATAGCACGCCGAGCACAAGCTGCAGAGCGAGAGGCACAGGCGGCCCAAGAAGCTGCAAATCGAGCGGCCCATCAAGAGGCACGACGTGCGGCACAACAGGCGGCACAACAGGCTGCAGACGCTCGTAGGTACGCAGACGTAAACGTTCCATTCTTACTCCCCCTGACAAACTATCCCTTGTTGACTTTTGGGAGGTTAGAGAATGGGGGGTTGCGCATCACAGGGGTCAGCCCAGCAGACCATCCAATGCTCAGCGTTGGGATGCACTTGATTAATATTGAGGGTACAAATGTGGCATATGCCTCCATAGAAGACATCATTGATCCCATTTTAGGCAAGCTTACTAGAGACCGCGCCGGTACAAGAGAGCCAGTAATATTGACTTTTGCACAAGCAAGGCGTGAAGTCGAAGTCAATGCTGCTGATTTAGAAATTGACTTGGATTTCACAATTACCAACACTCTTGCCGCCAATCAGACCATGGCGCAGGCAGCTGGTGTGTTTGATCAGCTTCAAGCTACGGGAAACGTGTTTGATATGGAAGATGCACGAGATCTCCTCTCTGCGTTTCTAAATGAATCTCTGGTGAGTGTGCTTCTTCAATCAAACAATTTACCTAAGACCGTGTACCGCGCCTTAGTGGAAGACGGTATCATGAACAGCAATTACATCATTTCAAATTACAATCGCACAACCAAAAACATTGTCCTTGTACATCGGGCAGCGCCTCATGCAGTGAGACTTGGATATCTTGTAGTGCCAGATAGAGAGGTTGAATACAATCGCGAACTGGCTAGAATCCAACAAGCCCCACCTGGAGTCAATGATCCGTCAATTGGCATGCTCCATGCCATTGATGGTTTTGATCCTGATGATTTTCTTGCTGTCGGGAGCGGACATGTCCTCCGCTCTACAAATATCATTTCATGGGAAGCAATCCCGTGGAACAATGAGATTCCTTACGAAGAAGGCCATGATATGTCGTATACCACTCCTGGAATGGCTCATGTGGACGATAGGTACAGGCGGCTCATTGATGCCTACAACTTACGAAGACAATTGAAACAATTTCAAGCTCTTGGACTCGGACAATCAACACTGTCCCAGAGAATCAATGTTATGCGAGCAATCACAAATGCATTCGACAGGATGACTGATCCAGATAGATTTGTGTGTCTGGGATGGACACAATTCTATACGCAAGCCCCGTTGATGACCATGACCACAGCTCAAGAACCTGTTTTGTTTGGATCTGATAAATGTGCAATCACGACGTCTCGTGCCAACATGGAATATTTCCAGACGTTCAGCACTTGTACGTTTTTGAATGAGTTTAAACAACTGGCAGAATCTATTTCTGTGGAAGGTCGACATCCAGGAAATGAGGGTTATTTAGAGCCACACGAAAACAACGCAATTACCAATCTGCAAGCTAGGTTAGGGCAATTTGGCTATGTCCCAGCAGCTGCACATGCCATTGCCATCTCTTTGGTAAATTTGAATGCAAATGCTCTTCCAAAAGTCATGACACGTGACGATGCAAGGATGTTACTGCTGGTGATTGGGATTCAACATCCAGAACAACTATTGCCGCAGGAAGATGACACAAATGACTACTGGAAAGACGTATCAGCAATTCTCACAAACAATGGTGTTTGTTTTAGGGATTGGGCATCCGATGCATTTGTTGCAGTCGGTGGCCTGGTAGATCATGTTTTCCACGTTCTACGTGCTGGGAATGATCGTCATTCCATATTATCCCATGTCATGCCACTGAGGGTACCGCATCAGCACGCACAACTTACAGTACAAGAAATTCAGACCATGTCTCAGGCAGTTGGAAGCACCGTCTTGAATCACATTCTGTTCTACAATGCACTGGGCCAGACGCAATATCCTGAGTTTGCGCGTACACTGGCTACAGGATCGACACGAGATCTCCTTAAACGTACAGCATCACTCGGTCACCCACGAGACATGAACGCAATATATGCATCCCACGCGGGCACCAATCATCCCCTGGCATCGTTGGTAAACGTCCTGAGTTCTATCAATCCAAAGCCAAGAGGTTACCCTTTCTATCTCATTGGTCACGAAGCCATCCTGTGTAAAGGTGGGATGGTTCCGCCCGGCTACATCAAACTTTCAGAGTATGAGGCACTGCACGCAGCTCGGGTTGACGTTCTTCGGAAATTCTTTGCAGAGGCGCATAGATATTTTACATTGTACACGGCAAAAGGCTCCAAATATACAAGGGCACCCCGTAACACATTTGACAGCAGCAGCACGTATGATACAGCGCAGATGCCCATTGCATGGAAGGTCAATGATCACATGAACACATTATCTGGAAATAACATCATCAACAACTTTGTGACGTATGCACGGACGAAAGGAGTTGTTGTTGTGTCCAAAGATATGGAGCAGTTTTACGTGCGCTGCACTTTCGATAATGCTTTTGACGATGCAATCAGACAAAAAACGGCAGAATATGCGACAAAGACTGCAGTGGAAAAAGCGCTGTTTACAAGTGGCAATGTAAACATTTCAAGCAGTATGCAGGCAATCGACAGTGTATTCTTTGAGATTGCAACGGCGTGTGAAGATTTGAATATTGTCAAACTAATGTTTGATATGAAGATCCCTGGCGGACAGTGCCACAAGATAGGGTTGCAATATTTCACGAAAAATCGGGCCAACTACGCAACAAGGATGTCCAGATATTCATCAACTGGAGTATTTTGGAACGCAACCTTCAATTCCTTTGAGATATTCCCATCTGCTTCTCTGCTGCCAGATATTGGTATCTTGGATACCTACATGTGCCATACGAATTCGTACATCACCACGGTCAACCATGGATTGTTGGCAAATGTTGTGCAAGATACGGCATATGAAATCAGATCAATTCCAGACCCAAGTGACGTTACCACAACTGATCCACCTAAACAAACTCTCACAGAACTCGGATTGGCATATCCAACATTCATGACTAAAATCCGCGAGACATGGATGCGCCGTCAGCGATGGCACATCCCCAACCAACTCATTCCCGCTGAACCGCAGGGCCCTGCACATACAATGATATCTCAATACATCGATGGATTTATCTGGGTTGCGTCACGCATGGGGGATCCGAACGTGCAGAACAATGTGCTTCATTTCTTCATGACAAGATACATGGAACTTCCCTAATGTGATACATTTTGAATAAAAAATAATTGTTTGTTATAAAATGAGTGTCGATGCAAAAAGGGTATCACGTCTTGGTATCCTTGGGACCCGCCTCTTGCAAGTTGAGACTCTTGAACAGGTGGTGACACGAGGATCCTCCAATTCACCAGCCGTTCCAGGCTCTGTGGAACTCATTCACTCCTTTGGCACAGCAGATTCATTTGGATTGAATTATGCAGAGCTTGCACGAGTGTCGGTCCAAGAGTCCGGTGGAAGCGCATCTTATTCCGTCTCGTGTGCTGCAACCGCATTGAGATCAGTCAGAACGCTCACCCTTGATCCAATGGGGTCTATACTGAACACTTCCTTGCATATGGAAGGAAATGACGTGACGGGCGTTGGAGACATTCAAGCAAATTCCATCAGTTCAGAGCACTTGAAACTCGAGACACCCCTCGTGTCCGTCTCCAACGCATTGGAAGCGGCTTCATTAAAGGTTCATGGAGAAAGTGTCTTTGATTCCCATGATTCGGCCACGTGGAATGGAACCCCAGAAGCTCTCGTGCATGCGTCTGCCTTCCGAGTCCAATGTCCTTCCGCATCACTATCGTTTGATCACGACGGCCTTGTACTATCTGGAAATGGATGTTTGTCGTCACTCGAACTCGTAGCTCCAAAGAATATAAAACTGAGTGCAGAATCGGGTGCCCTTGAAGCCACGTGCCTGGGAAAACGTCTCTTTAGTATCGATGAAGACGTGGCGTTCATTGACGCGCGAGTTGTCCCCAAGTCTCTGGTTCTCCCACTGTATCGACCAGATTCCAGCTGCCTTTTGGGTGAGATCTGCCTTGATAAAGACTCACTTCGTGTTTCTGACGGAACAAGAGACTTGAAATTCACGGAATCTTGCTGGAACCTTGTCAATGGGACCATCACATCTGATGTTAGTGTAAATGCTCCGCACATGTGCACGAAGCATCTTGAAGCGGAAGCTGTTGTATCTGGATCTGTCTCAACGGGGAACGTGTTTGTAAACTCAATTTCTAATTCATCCAATTCTTGTTCGATTGCATTTGGGATTGAGACCAAAGCCGAACTTCAAGTACGTTTGAACGAGGTGTCCGCCATGCGCATCAATGACCAAGGAATCTTCACGGAAGTTCCGTTGCGGCCTGAGGTACTCGTCTGTCCAATGCGAATGCCCGTGCAAACGTGTCATGGCGCCACCTTCTTTGATCCCGTTGCCAAGAAATTAAGTTTGCGCGGAAACGACGAATGGGTAGACTTGGCGCCGTGCGCGTGGTCCCAAGGAGCCAGCGACTCTCTCAACTTTCCAGGAACAGTCTCCGCCACCAATTTGTCTTGTGCCCAGATCAGTGCGCAGACCCTCGTGGCGGAATCTGTCTCCGGGAAACAAATTCATGGCCTCGAAAACATTGGAGACTGGATGAGCATTGGGACTTCCGTGACTGTCAACCGGCCCCTCCAAGTGGACTCACTGAGTTTGACTTCCACCATGGACATGCGTGGGAATCGGATCATTGGTGCATCAAGTTTCAGCAATGGGGAATCAGAGCTGTCATTGGGCGCAGATGAGATTGACATTGTGATTGATGGCTTGTCTGTCATGACGTTTTCCAAAAATACCGTTGGATGTTCCGCAGTATTTCACCCGGAATCTCTAAGAATCCCAATTCGCGCTCCGACTGGAGACAATGATGGAACCATGTACTTTGAACGCAGTTCACAGTCTCTTTGCATCAACAATGGATCTACGTGGACCAGATTAGATTCGTCGTGGCAGGGTAATGAGTCTGGGTCCGAGTCTGGATCCGTTTCAAATTCGATTCGCACTCACAAATGTGTATCAATTGGTGGAGCCTTCGACGAGAGTCACGCGCTGGCAGTTAGTGGAGCAACTAAGATCCAAGGAACATTGGAAGTGTCTGAAACTGTATCAGCGTCAAGCCTTTCGGCACCAGAGTCCGTGAGAGTCCTCGTGGGCACGCAAGAAACAATGGAGATTACACCCGGATACGTTGACATCAAAGGAACACTGGAGGTGCAAGAGATTCTTCTTCCAACGAGCGCAACAGATGGTGTTCCGTCAACGTGCAATGAGACAGAGGGGTCAATGTACTTTGGAGGCAATTCGAAGCGGTTATATACATTCTACGATGGCGCATGGACGTTGTCGCCAGCACGGGTGCCTTTTGAGTACCCCAAAACTGCAATGAGGGGAGATCTTGTGTTTGACGAGAAAGAAAATGGATTGCGTATTTTTGATGGATTGCAATGGAAAGATATAAAATCGTGAAAAGAGTTTCAAATAAAATATGTTTGTATTGATAACAATGTCTAACGCTGCAATGTCTAGCGCTGCCCCTTATCCTTTTTTCCCAGTTACTGGCCCAAACATGCCAAGCACTGTCCCCAGTATGGCAAAAACATCAAGTATGTCATCATGGTCAGTGGGATGGAAGACATTGCTCATTGTTATGTTGATCTCTAGCTCCCTGTCAGTTGCAATCACAATTCAGGTCATTCGTAAGATGAAATCACGGTCTTCCAAAAGCACAAGTAGCGGAACCGTCGACAAGAATTTGATTGAAGCTCTGGTCCAGCAGGCCGTGCAAAGGTCTCAACAGGGACCTCAAGCACAGGCTCAAGCACAGGGTCAGTACCACCAGCCTCAGGCTCCTCCCCCGCAGAGTCAGGCTCCCCCAGGCGCGGGTGAGAGGTGGACGCCATTGTGATCAGGTCGTGTGTTAAAATATGAGATAAAAGGAGAAGCCTAATGAGATTGGCATTGATATGGATTCTCATTACAACGTTTGCACATGGGTTTCTAAAACCTCAGTTGTTCTCCAATAATGTCATGAACGACCTTCGGCGCATTCATTTTGTTGATTTCTACGAGAGAAGGCAAATCAGATCTCAACCATTAGTCATTGACTCAATTATCCCCAAATCATTACTTCCCAGTGATTTTTTTGACGACTATGTATCATGTGATTTGCATCTGGTACGGTTGACGCATCCCTTTATGGCATTTCATCGATCCGAGTGCGTCTACAACGATTACTATGATAAATATCTTGAGGTGGATGACGTCCTTGAAATTGATTCCAGCATGGAAAGGCTCCGTACATTCCACGCATGGAAAATGAGGAGCACTTGTGCCAAGAGCCCAAGGACTTCCTTATTTTTTCCTGGTGCAAATGAGTCGCGTGGAGAAATTGCTCGTGCGTGCGCTTATTTCTTCTCGCTGTATCCGGAACACCGAGCGCTCATGCCAAAGATCCTGGACCTTCGTCTCATGCACATGTGGCACATGCAGTTTCCACCAACCCAAATAGAAATCAAGAGAAACAAGGCGGTGGAGAAAATTCAGTATAATTTTAATGCGTTTGTGGATCAACCTCATTTGGTCCTTGAAACGTTCAAGCCGTAATAAACCATGATGTGTCTATATTGTTCTCCGTAACGGGGCAAGCCAGAGCAATTGAAAAAGTTGCAAAACAACCTTGCGTAATTGTGTTTTGGCTATGACTTCTTGGGGGGGGGGTATTTTGAATGGCCACGTATAGAAAGCTACAATCAACGCATTTGCAGTACTTAAGGGATACCGCGATCGGGGTGGAAGAGACTGGTCTACAGCAAGTCACACGGTTGGGCACTTAAGCCACCCCGGGTCCCCGAAAGGACAAGACTTCAACCCGCCAGTTCACTCCGGTTCACCATGGACGGTAATCAGAAGCATACGAGAATGATAATTAATTTTTGCCTTCAGCCGGATTTGAATCGGCGACGCAACGAATGGCAATCATGCACGTTTTGTGCTGGGGTACGCCAACGTTGGAAACAGTCAAAAGAAACGGTACACTATATAAATATGTCTTTTATTTTAACGCGGTAAAACCTAAAGATACTCATAACGGTCGGCGGTGGAATATTTTATACCGCAAAGGATCACTCCGGCGGTACGTGCGCTTGATCTTGTCCATGATTTTGCAGCACTTTTATAGAGGACGCTGGAAGAAGTGTGAATGGTTTTACGATAAGCCTCAAATTGATGCAAGAATGTAAAAAATTCAGATATTGAAATTAATCAGTGGTGCGTACAGTTCCGGGTCCATGTAGACCGTCTCGCCTCCCGCGCGAGGCAGGGCCGCCTTTGCAATCATGTCTGCAACGAGGCGGTCCATCTCCCCGTGCTGCCGATACGAGAAGCGGAAGAGCAGCTTCCCCGCCTCACGCAGCGTGCGTTCCTTCAGGCGGTCGCGGTCTAACTGGTCCGCAAATGCCGCCTTGACGGCCGCGAGCTTATCAGGGTCAGTCGTTCCTTTCTTCTTTTGCACTAAAAGCATACCCTCATTGCTGAAGTGTTGAGGACCGTCGCTCTCGACGTAGAACTCGCGTGCGTTGTGCGTTACACGTGTGTCTATTCGCAATCGACGTCCCTCGCACTCGATGCGGTCCTCCGTAATGACAACCGCGGAAGGTGCCAGCACACGGAGGGCCGCAAGCAGTGCCTCCATACCCTTATTTCGCAAAGCGGCACAATGCGGGCACCAGCATCGCTGCTTTCCCGTAACGTTGTGCAAACGGGCTTCAAATTCTTTCCCGCACAAGCAGTTGAACCAAAATCTTTCGTTCGAACACATTGAAATTTCATGTGGGTGTTTGTCATTGCGCGCAGACCACGCTGCAATTTTGATGGGGTCGTCAAAGGCCGCAAAGCTGCGCGCAATACATGATTCACAGTGCGCATTGCCGCAGTTGCGCTGGTTTGCGCAATATGGACACCACATTCGCCGCTTTCCCGTAACGCTGAACATACGAATGTCAAAATCATGTCCACATGAGCAGTCAAATGAAACCTTTTCGTTCGATGATATTGCAACCTCGTGCGGGCGCCTGTCATTGCGCGCAGACCACGCTGCAATTTTGATGGGGTCGTCGAAGGCCGCGAAGCTTCGGGCAACACATGACTCACAATCCTCATTGCCACAAATTTCATTTCCCGAGCAAAACGGGCACCAGCATCGTTGCCTGCTTGTCACGTTGCCCAAACAGGCTGCGAATGCGTGCCCGCATGAGCAGTTGAACCAGAACTTCTTGACAGACGATATCGCCACCTCGTGGGGGCGCTTGTCATTGCGCGTAGACCACGCTGCAATTTTGATGGGGTCGTCAAAGGCCGCAAAGCTGCGCGCAACACATGACTCACAGTCCGCATTGCCGCAGTTTCGCTGATTTACGCAATATGGGCACCAGGAACGCCGCCTACTTGTCGCGTTATGCAAAACGATGTCAAATTCGTGCCCACACGCTCCACAGTCAAACCAACATTTATCGTGCGACGATATTGCCACCTCGTGCGGTTGCTTGTCGTTGCGCAAAGACCACGCCGCCACTTTTCTCACGTCGTCAAAGCCAGCAAAGCTACGTGCAATACACGGCTCACAATCCTCATTGCCGCAAATTCTACCGCGGCCCTTACGTTTGCACGGTTTGATGTTGACTGCTACCACAGCATGCCTCTTCCGTGAGGACATTGGATTTGATGTCTGACTCAAAATGGCTAAATATTTAGTTGTGATTCATTTGAACAAAGAATGTGATGAACTGTACAAAACACTTATAGTTCTTTATATTTTGAACACTTTATATTATGTTAACACAGTTCATTTTTTTTACAGGTAAGGATTAAATCGGAGAGTTGTGAACCTGCTGACAAATCCGCAGAAGTCCGGAAAGCGACCTCTGTCAAGCATATAAAGCCCTTCGTTGCGGATATAATTCTGCATCATTTCATAGAGCGTGTGAAGGTGTGACATGTTGTCCAACTCCCAATTCTCGTGAGAATACACAATATTGCAACCTGCGGACGGATCATAACAAAGTGCTCCTTCGTCACGGTGAGTAGCGCCCGGCGCAATTCGAAACTCCTGAATAAATTTGGCCTTGCGGTCCGCTCTCTCCTTTTTGCGCGCAATGAACTCTGAAAACCATTCCTGGTTCTCGTCCGTCTCCCCGACGTCCTCATCTTCATGAGAGTCGTAGTCGTCGTCGAAATCCATAATACAGATTGTTTTTCTTTATCAATGATTCATATTATTTTCATCAAGCGTTCAACACAGAGCCTCAAAGCATTAACCTCTCACATCTGTTGCGCAAGGAAAGAACTGATGCGGGCACTGGCGCGGGCAGCAAGTGCGGAGGCAGACTCAGCGTCGTGACCGCCTCCGTTCATGGCACACGAAGAGCCTCCCACGGACGCAGAGGAGTCGCGTGCCAGTTCGATGGAGGATCGGAGGTTGGCCGCTGCGGCCGCCACACGCTTCTGGAATTCATCTCTGGACGTGCCAGGAATGTGGTGACCCATAAGACTTGCGGAGCTCTTCTTGCCCATGAGCTTGTGGACGAGCGCGGTAACCTTGTCGTGATGCCAGATGCCAAGCGCACCAGCGCCACAGAACGCGCCAGCCGTGATCATGAGGCGCGGTCCGCTCTCGTCGCTCTTCTTTGTCTCCTTTGCCTCGTTGAGCTTCACGGCCCCCACGATAATGAGAATGACTGCCACAAGACCGACAAGTCCAGCCCCCATTTGTACGTGAGACAGTTTGGGCATATGCAACATGTTTTAATACAAGTCAATAAAAAAAAGTTATCAAAAGCCTGTTTGTGTAACATCTGAGATATATGTGCAAAATTATTTGAGGATAAAAATTCAAAATTGAGAAGACGCGTATGACACAAGACTTTAATTATAATGGCTTTGTATTATGAGATCATGGACCAATTTCATGAGGACGTGAAAGCTTATGTGGCCCTGGACGACAACCTTGCCACCACCCTGAAATCCACAAAGAGTCTCCGCGCGGAGCGCAAGACCCTGGAAGAACGCATCGCCGGCTTCATGACCGAACAGAACCTCGAAGTCGTGCCCGCCGGTCCCGCCGAATCCAACGGACGCATCCGCGTCACCAAATCCAAGTCCACCTCCGCCATCACACTCGGCCTCGTCGAAGCCGCCGCCACAGAATTCTTTGACGAGGCCACGGCCGAAAAGTTTGTCGAATTCCTCGACGGGTTCCGCGACGTCTCGGAAAAGACCAGCGTCAAGCGCGTCAAGGCCGG
>Ga0194059_1001125_pt1 | contig 11618 bp, 7 predicted proteins | sample SepL6211m_MetaG_FD_163426 | JGI IMG/M metagenome (GOLD analysis project Ga0194059, IMG submission 163426) | Anoxic zone freshwater microbial communities from boreal shield lake in IISD Experimental Lakes Area, Ontario, Canada - Sep2016-L626-11m | ecosystem: Environmental > Aquatic > Freshwater >... | reverse complement strand
CCATGGAAAAGATCCTGCAGACTGAAGATGCGGATAATGCCTTTGCCGAACTCGCCAACCAGGCCTTGACTGCGGGACGGGACGGCAGCCGTCACGGCGTCCAGAAACTGGCTTCGGCCGGCGGGCTTTCCGAGTTTGTCACCCGTGCACTACGCAACAGCCTGGAACAGGAGGCCGCCCGCAGTGAAACCGGCTTGACCGTGCTGGCGACTGCCGGGTCGGCTGCTCCCTATATCGGATTATTCGGTACCGTATGGGGTATCTACCATGCTTTGGTCTTTATCGGGTTGAGCGGTCAGGGAACGCTGGACAAGGTGGCCGGTCCGGTCGGAGAAGCTCTGATCATGACCGCTGTCGGACTGGCTGTCGCCATCCCGGCTGTCTTGGCCTACAATTCATTCAACCGTCGCAACCGGATCTGGCTTGCCCGCCTGGACGGTTTTGCCCATGACCTGTACATGCTGGTCACCGTTGGCGAAAAGACAACGATGGAAACACCGTCAGACGTGCGGCAGAATTATGCCGTGCAGACTGGCTGAAAAGGAGGCGGATATGGCAATCGGAAGTTTTAATCAACGCCGCCAGCAGGGCCCGATGTCTGACATGAACATGGTGCCGATGGTGGATGTCATGCTGGTACTGCTGGTCATATTCATCATCACGGCACCGCTCTTGACCCATGCGGTCAAGGTTGATCTACCCAAGGCATCCAGTTCTGCCAATATTACCAAGCCGGATCACATTCAGTTCGGTATCCGCAAAGACGGTTCGCTGTACTGGAACGGAGAGGTTGTTCCGCTTGCTTCGCTGTCAACACGTTTTGCCGCTGAAGCAAAAAAAGAGCCGCAGCCGGAGCTGCACATTCGTGCCGACCGGCAGGCATATTACGAGCTGGTGGCCCAAGTTATGTCCAGTGCTACCAAGGCGGGCATCACGCGAATCGGTTTCGTAACCGATCCGACCAACGTTCAATAAAGGAAGAACCTCATGAAGAAGCTGCACACTATAATGCCGGTTGCCGTACTGCTTGTTCAGCTGTGCTCAACAGCATATGCGGAAAAAGTTGAGGAGTTATCGGAAATCACGATCTCAGGAACACAGGAAGAGTCTGCCGCCAGCTCTGCAGGAACATCCCGTCTGAGCGAAGCGGGTCTGGCCTCACAGAAGGCTGCAACCAGCGATAGTGCGCGGCTTCTGCAGGATGTTCCGGGGGTGAGTCTTTACGGAGCTGGAGGCATTTCAAGTCTCCCGGCCATTCACGGTCTGGCAGATGACCGCATACGTGTTCAGGTGGATGGCATGGATCTCATGTCATCCTGCCCCAACCATATGAATTCAGTACTTTCCTACATTGACCCGACCAAGGTAGCCAAAGTTACGGTTTTTGCCGGTATAACACCGGTCAGCGTCGGGGGTGACAGTATCGGGGGGTCGATACAGGTGGAGTCAGCAGCGCCCGAATTTGCCGACGCCGGTGAGAATGTGCGTGTCAAGGGGAAGGCCGGTTCGTTCTTCCGCAGCAACGGCACCGCCTTTGGCTACAATTTCGGGGCCACTCTGGCCGGACGATGGGTAAATGTAACGTATAGCGAGTCAAGCTCTCAATCGGATAATTATAAGGCCGGGAAGGGCTTTAAACCGGTTACCCAGGGGCAGGAGGGCGGTCCGCTGATCCCCGGAAATGTTGTCGGATCGTCGTCATACAACGGGGCGACAAACAGGGATATCGGCCTGGCGCTGCGTTACGAAGGGCACCTGCTGGAGTTGAACATGAGCCGACAGGAGGTTGATTTCGAGGGCTTTCCAAACCAGCGCATGGACATGACCGCTAACAGAAACAGTCAGATCAACCTGCGCTATACGGGTCAGTATCAGTGGGGTGAACTGAAAGTACGCATCTACGGTCAGGACACCGCACACAAGATGGATATGGGTTCTGACAGGTTTTTTTACGGTACCGGCATGCCGATGGAAACCAAAGCGGAGACCAGAGGGGCGCTGCTTCAGGGGAACATCATGCTCTCTGAAAAGGATACCCTGCGGGTAGGCGCCGAATATCAGAGTTATACCATGAACGACTGGTGGCCGGCGGTCGGTGGCTCAATGGGGCCAAACGCGTTCTGGAATGTTGACTACGGTCAACGGGAGAAATTTGATGCTTTTGTGGAGTGGGAAGCAGAGTGGAATCCGGAGTGGCTCAGCCAGCTGGGTGTTCGTAGCGACACCGTTGTGACCAACGCGGGCCCTGTGCAGGGATACGATAATGGTCTGGCAGGACTCTGGGGGAACGATACGGCTGCCTTCAACGCGCAGGGGCACGAACGAACCGACCATAACTGGGATCTGACGGCTTTGGCGCGCTATACACCGGATGCGGCGCAGACCTATGAAGTCGGCTATGCACGCAAATCCCGCTCGCCGAATCTCTACCAGCGTTATCCCTGGGCTACCAATGCCATGGCGGCCTTGATGAATAACATGGCCGGAGATGGCAACGGCTACGTCGGTTACAATGACCTGAAACCTGAAGTGGCCAATACGGTCAGTGTTACCGGTCACTGGCATGCCGCCGACAAAGATCAGTGGGGGGTAAAGGCGACCGGCTACTATACGTACGTGCAGGATTACATTGATGCGCAGCGCTGCGACTTCGGACAGTGCAGCCCCGCGAATGTGGCTGCCACGACCGGCTTTGTGCTGCTTCAGTACGTAAATCAGTCTGCCCAGCTCTATGGTCTGGATCTGTCCGGCCATGTACTGCTTGGAAAATCCGTTGATTTCGGAAGTTTTACCGCTACCGGATTGCTGAATTATGTCCGGGGCGAAAACGAGACCACAGGCGATAATCTCTACAACATCATGCCGCTGAATGCGAAGCTGGCTGTTATTCAACGCTTGGGAGGTTGGTCAAATACCGTAGAATTTCAGGTTGTTGCCGACAAAGAACAGGTGTCGCAGGTTCGCAATGAGATGAAGACCGGCGGCTACAGCCTCTTCAATCTGCGCAGCAGCTACGAGTGGAAGTATGCCCGGCTCGATGTCGGTATAGAAAACCTCTTCGACCGGTTTTATTCGACTCCGCTGGGGGGCGCATACGTTGGTCAGGGCGCGTCGATGACAACAAACGGAATTCCGTGGGGAGTTCCCGTCCCCGGCATGGGCCGTTCGTTCAATGTCGCGCTGAACATGCACTTTTGAAACATCACAGGGTAAAAGGGAATATTCATGAACATCAGCGAGAGTATAATAATTAGCAGGGCGTCAAGATTCGTTTTTCGTAGGGGCGGCGTCCCAGACCCGCCCTTGATGCAATTGTCTACAATGATGCCTGTTGCAACAAGGGCGGGTCACGGACCGCGCCCCTACAAAACCTCAATTTTATACCGTTTGCAGTATATCTTTAAAAAAGAACGGGTTGTCTTAAACATTTCCGCTTTGATTCTGATGTTTTTGGGTGGTTGCGGCATCACAGGACCTTCGATCGAAGCGCGCCAGCAGACCATCAGTTTCAGTACTGCTCCGCAACTGGCCCTGGGAGGCAGCGCAACGGTCACGGCCACAGCCAGTTCCGGCCTGGCGATCAGCTACAGCAGTACGACGCCAAACGTCTGCCGTGTAGATGCTGGCACGGGAATCGTTACTGACCTGATCGGCGGTACTTGCACCATTGCCGCCAATCAGTCTGGTAATTCAACATTTGCTCCGGCAGCGCAGGTGACGCAAAGTATTACGGTCAACTTCAATCCCAACCAGACTATCAGCTTTGGTGCAGTCCCCACACTGAGTTTTGGCGGTACTGCACGCGTAGCAGCCTCTGCCAGTTCCGGTCTGGCGGTACGCTACAGCAGCATTACTCCAACCGTCTGCACGGTCGATAGTACCAGCGGTCTGGTAACCGATCTTACGGTCGGGACGTGCAGCATTACTGCCGATCAGGCAGGCGATGCCAACATCAAGCCTGCGCCGCAGATGACGCAGAACATCACGGTTTCTGCACCGGCAGGAATTACTGTCCCCGCTGCACCAGCCGCAGTTAAAGTTACTGCGGGCAGCGCTCCGAATACCGTCAGCATCACGGTCGGTGCGACCAACAGTGGCGGCACTCCTATCACCGGCTATACCGTGACTTCCAACCCCGCTGGAATCACTGCGACCGGAACCACATTTCCCCTTACGGTATCCTGTCCGTCAACATGTTCGGGCTACGCTTTTTCGGTTACTGCCGCCAACGTGCTTGGTAGTGGTGTACCTTCTGAGTATGCCGATGTTATAACTGCCTATAACGTTGTTGAAACATTTTATGAGCCTGACACTCAGCCTAACGATTCGATATTTATCGGATCATTTACGTTCAACGCTACTACCGGCACAGTGACGAATCTTCGCGGCACTCTGAGTGAATCGATGACAGGTGGTTCGGTTGGTTATCCGAACGATACCATGACCTGGTTGACACTCAATAATCAGCTTTCGTCAGTATATGAGCCGACGCTGGGAGGACTGCTGGTAACCACGTTCCTGCTGCCGACCACAAACACTCTTTCGACTGCCTGGGGCGGGAACGGATGGGAGCCGGGCACGGGAAACAGTCAGTATTACGGTTTCCCGGGTGCCCTCAACCCCAAAGCCGGGGGGGTAGGGAATGCCTACGCCAGGATTTTTGTTAACACTACGAATCCGACGGCGGCGTTGACACAGGCTCAAATCGACAAATTGGCGTATGCAGACTGTGCCGCAGGCGGCATGATGAGCTCAGTCTGTATGACCGGGACGACGATTGCGGGGTATGGATCGATCGGCTCAATGAGTGGCTACCCCAAATCTCAGATAATTACGAAAGGATCAGTCGAATAGGTTCATGCTCAGACTACCCCGCTTCATACCGGCACTCGTGCTTGTCATATTGTATGCGTCAATGGTCGTAAGCCCGCTTGCGCCGCTTGTCATGCGTTCTGATATGGTCGCCCATTTATTTAACGGTGAATGTGCCGGAGAATGCTCGCTGTGCGGCTGTTCTACGGAACGGAGTGCCAATCGTACCTGCTGTTGCTGGCAGAAAAAGTTACTGGCAGGACATGACGACGATCATGGCAACGATCAGGATCAACCTGATTGCTGCAAGAAAAACCAGACCGGCAAAAAAAATGTACTAACGACCATCAGTTCACGACCCTGCAGTAGTGGAAAAACCGCTGCATTGCTGGGTGTGGACCACGGGGATGTCTTCCCGTACTGTCTCAGCACGACGGATCCTGTTGTTTCGGAAGCGACCTTGACGGTACGCAATCCTGATTGCACCATCGATTGGCTTGGAGAACCTCCGGACCATCCCCCCAAAATCTCTTTCCTTGCAACCTGAATTTTTTTGTGAACCACCTAATTCAGAAAAAGGAGAGACGTATGAACATACGATCACTATTATTTATAGTTGTTTTATTCATGTTTAGTCTTGGATTCGGAGGAAAGGCGCAGGCAGCAATGGCTTATTCTTCACCTCCGGACTGGATGCCCATGACCATGCTGAGCATCACTTTCAATCCTACTACTAACAAACTGGACATAACTTCACCAACAATTGTTGCTCCATTGGCAACAAACACAAATATGATGGGTATGCCTGCAGCAGGTATCGCAAGTTTTGACCCGGCACAACCCTACGCGGTCCTCAACGGCACGGCTTTCAGTCGTCGCTTCGGTTGGTGGGATCCAAATGAGATGACCGCTACAGAAATACTCCCATCGGTTCAGGCTTTTTACGGGCCGACCGCAAAAATCTGGATTCAAAGTCTTGTTCAATCACCCGGGTTTAGTACCTATCAGGCTATAGGTGCGAATGGTCTGGATATGGGCAATACCTATCCCGGCATATTCGGCACTGCCGGCAGTTCCTCAAAGTGGTTGTGGGATGGCATGATGGATCATAACGCCAATGCCGTACCGTTTGGTTCTCTCAGCAAACCCAACCAGTTTTTTTCAGCCTACTATAAGATTTATATAGGTGACGCTTCTGGGAATGAACTTCTGGTTGATAAAAATGGAGCTCCTGTTGCCTCAGCGGCTACAACAACTACGTGGGGTTGGCAGGGACCTCCGTTTGTCTTTACCAGCCAGACAGGTGTAGCGACAAGCACATCGTTTGAGTCCGATGTGTACACCCACACGGACGCTTCTGCCTCGATCACAATTACCGGCGGAGAATACAATATCTCCACCGATGGCGGCAGTACCTGGCTTGGCTGGACAACCGCAGCCGGAACAATCAACACCAATGACAAGGTCAAGGTGCGTCAGACTTCATCAGCTACCGCCGGCACTACAACGACAACGGTCTTGAGTATCCCCACGGCAAACGGTTCAGGAAGATTCAGCGTCACAACGTTAGGATCGATAACCGCACCCACTGCGTTCAGTTTCACCAGTCAGACTGCTGTTGCCATGAGCTCACTTATTGAATCCAGCACTATTACGGTTTCCGGCATCAACGCTCCGGCGGCCATCTCCATCAGCGCCGGTGGTGAATATTCTGTTTCTACAGATAGCGGCGCCACCTGGGGCAACTGGGCTACCACGGCAGGCACAGTTGCAAACAACAACAAGGTTAAAGTACGCCAAACTTCATCGCCTAACCCGGGTGTTACGACGACTGTTACCCTGACAATCGGTGGCGTTTCCGGTGCGTTCGTCGTGACAACCGGCAATCCTGTTACACCTTCACTTTCCTTTACTCCGGTGACCAATGCCCCGGCCAACACCAACATGTCCGGCATGCCGTTCTATGTTACTTCCAACGAAATCACGGTTACTGCAGACTCTACTATCAGCGTAGTCGGCGGAATCACCCCGCAGTATCAGGTTTCAACTGATAACGGTGTCAGCTGGAGCGCTTGGTCAACCACAACACCCGCTACGGTTGTGACCGGCAACCAGGTCAAAGTCCGCGTAGTTCCTGCCAATACGCCCTTTACCACTTCCACCACCAACCTTAATCTTGGCAGCACAGTTGCCAGCTTCAGCGTTACCACCGGTTTCATGAATCCGCCATCCTGGATGCCGATGGCCATGCTGAATGTGGCCTTCAATACCGGTACCAATTCCTTGTCGGTGCAGGCGGAAAACACTCATCCCTCTTTTTCCGGCGGAACATTGCCTGCCTTGACCTATATCCCGGCCGGTTCATATGATCCGACCAACCCCTGGAGTGTCGTGAATGGTGGCGTGGCCATCAGCCGCCAACTTGGCTGGGATGACAACACCGCCCTGCACGGATCCGGGATAACAGTACCCGGAAGTCTTCCTTATCAGATTCAGGCCGCTTATCCGGGCGGCAGCATCTGGATCGAGCGTGTTTCACAGTCGCCCGGCCTTGATACCTACTTTGCCGATGGAATGTTCGGTGTCGGCGGTACAAGCAGCAGCGCACTGGCAGGAACGCCCCAGCCTTATTCAAATATGATGACGGGTCTGCCGATCGTTTACGCCAACAACTATAACGGTATCTTCGGTACAGGTGGTAGTTCCACCAAATGGCTGTGGAACGGTACCATGATCCACAACGTCTATGCAGTACCGGCTGCGTACATCACAACACCGAACCAGGTATTCACTGCGACCTACAAGATTTACGTAGGGGATGCAAACGGGCTTGAAGTTCCTGCTGCAGCTTCAGCCAGCACTACGACGACCTGGAGTTGGAAGGGTCCGTCAGCAGTGCCTGATGCGGTTCCGGATGCTTTCAGTTTTACCAGTCAAACCGGTGTGGCAATCAGCACTGTAACTGAATCAGCTTCCTTCATCACCGTAGCAGGCATGAATGTTCCTGCCCCGATCTCCATTACCGGTGGGGAGTACTCTGTTTCAACCGACGGCACCACATGGAGCTCTTACTCAACAACAACTCCAATAACTGTAGTAAACGGAAACCAGGTCAAAGTACGCACAACCTCATCTGCAACTCCGGGTGGGACAGTGACTGCTACGTTGACGATAGGCGGGGTTGCGGGATCTTTCAGCGTAACCACTGCAGATGGAGTGCCGGATGTATTCAGCTTTACTAGTCTGGCAGCAGTTGATCCTGCCACCATGTACGAATCCAACAGCATTACGGTCGCTGGTGTCGACACACCGACTGCAATTTCCATCAGTACCGGCGGAACTTATTCCGTGTCTACAGATGGCGGCAGCACCTGGAGCTCATACTCTGCCACTATTCCTGCGACAGTATCAAACGGCAATCGGGTTAAAGTTCGTCGTACATCAGCGGCAACGGCAACCACTCAGACGGTCACAGCGCTGACAATTGGTGGTGTGACGGGTAATTTCAGCATTACTACTAATGCCTATACTGCTCCCCCAACCTGGATGCCTATGACCATGCTGGATATCAGCTTGACCAGCGGTCAACTCGCGATTGTTGAATTAGCTAACAAATCGCCTTTCAATACCACACCACCCACCTACCCGGTATTGTCGGCTATAGCTTCGTTTGAAACGTTCGATCCGACCAAGCCATGGTCAGTACTCAATGGTTCAGCCTACAGTAGACGTATTGGCTGGAACCCGGCTTCTGGTTTCAATGCTGCAGCAGTTCAAGCGGCATTCGGTCCAACCGCAAGTATCTGGATAGAGCTGATTTCAGCTTCAGCCGGACTTGAAACATATCAGGCCGTCGGTTCATACGGTGTCAATGCCAACAACACTACGACTGTTGATGTCGCCGCCAATGGTTTCGCTCCAATCTTCGGCACCTCCAGCAGTTCCACCAAGTGGAAATGGGACTACATGATGGACCATAACACCTATGCCGTTCCTGTCGCGTATATCACCACGCCTAACCAACTATTTACTGCCACCTACAGGATTTACGTTGGGGACAGTACCGGAACCGATATTGCACCGTCAGCCGCCTATACAACAACCTGGAACTGGCAGGGACCAGCAACTGTGTCTGACACGACACCAACCACCTTTACGTTCAGCGCAAAAGTCGGAGCAACCGGAAGTGTACTCGAATCTGATCCGATTACCGTTGCCGGAATCGATTCCTCAGCTCTGATCTCCATAACCGGCGGTGAATACTCAGTATCCACTAACGGCGGCAGCAGTTGGAGTGCATATTCGTCTGCCATCCCGGCAACTGTTGCAACCGGTAACCAGGTCAAGGTTCGTCAGACCGTTTCAGCAACATCCGGAGCTGAAACAACCGCAACGCTGACCATCGGAGGGGTTACCGGCTCATTCAGCGTCACAGTAGTCAAGCGGAATGGTACCAGTAGTACAGGTGCGGATCCTACCATCGCTGATGCACTTAAAGCCCTGCATGGTTGTTTAGATCCGGCAACACTGACTTTGGCGGAGAAGATACGCTATGATGTTGCTCCGCTTGCTGTTTCCGGTGGTGTTACTGCTCCGCTGGGTGATGGCAAAGTTGATATAGCGGATGTTATTTTGATCCTGAGAAGAAGTATCGGAATAGGCAGTTGGTAACAAGAGGCACATTCACCCTGCCTGCTCTCTGAGCAGGCGGATCTTAATAGTAAGGGGATTCACTATGATAATAAAAAATATTTTACGAATTAGTGTATTTATATTATTTTTATTAATGCTTTCGGCGTGCGGGGACAGTACAAGTACCCATACAAATACAACAGCTACACTCAAGATCAATCTGAGTGGTATCCCTGCCGGTAAAGCAGTTACCGGCACCAGTTTTACTCTGACACTGCCGAATAATGTGACGCCGTCCATGGTAGGTAATGCCGTTGCAACTACGGTTGTCACGCCGTCCGGTACATTTACCGGTAATACAATATCACCGATTGTTACCTATACCGCTGCTGCCGGTGCTACCAAAGGAACAATCCAGATAGTGATGGCTAGTTCACAGGTTGCTGGTGTGAGTACAGATGGAGAAGTGGCAACAGTAACGCTGCAGCTGGCTAATGGAGCGGCTCCCGTGGTTGCAGATTTTAATCCCTTGACCGCTGTCAGCGCTACCGACATTCTCCTGGCTCCCATTGCTATTTCGGCAACGGTTGCTGGAGTAACGTTGCAGTAACTGTTCGTCAATTCACCGGAGGTGCGCTGAGATTGCGCACCTCCGGTGGGTTATCATTAATTTCTACCTGACAATCTTTCTGGAAATTTTCACTGCAGCCTGCTACTATCCCGATCACATTTTTCACCTATCACATTTGAGGAGTATCACTATGAAAAAACAAATTATCGCATTATTCGCCGCTGCAGTGCTCACTCTGAGCGGTGGCTCAGCACTGGCCGGCCAGATGGAAGGGCATGAAGGCCACAAACATGGAGCCGCAGCTGAAGCAACCCACGCAGATGTCAAAAAGCATCAGTCCTGCGCACACTGCGGTATGGACCGGGAAAAGTTTTCCCACTCCCGTATGCTGATTACCTATGCTGACAAAACTGTCGTCGGGGTTTGCAGTATCAGTTGCACCGCCACTGAATTGAAGGCCAGCAAGGGTAAGGCACTTAAATCGGTTGAAGTCGGTGACTACAATACCAAAAAACTGATCGATGCCGAAAAAGCAACCTGGGTGATCGGCGGCAGCAAGAAAGGCGTTATGACGCGCAATGCAAAATGGGCCTTTGCAGCAAAAGCGGACGCCGAAGCATTCATAAAGAAAAACGGCGGTACGTTGGGGACATATAAGGAAGCGCTGGCTCTGGCTGAGAAGGAATAAACCGCAGATTCCCCATAGGTATGAACTTTAACAGATTGCCCTGAAGGGGCGAACCCGGTGGTTCGCCCCTTCGTTATTTTCAAGACCGGAACATGTATCTGAATAATAAGCCAAAAACAGTAGTTTACGAACCACAGCGCAACCGAGCAACAGAGAAATAAAACAGTTACACCAATAACAGGCATATCCAAAATGGTGACTATTTTTTCTGATTTTAACCTGAATTCTTCATTGTTTTTGCTCAGTTGCTTTGTGTTTAAAATGCTTTTTTTGATGATTGTGCCGTCTGGCGACGTTGCAGGAGCATACCCAGCGCCCCGACAACAGCCAGCACTCCCCACGGTCCGAGGGCCGGTACCGCTGAGCTGACGACCACTGGAACCGTGGCAGGACCCTGCCACTGCCAGGTCGTGGTGGTGGCTGCTGCTGGTGCCAGGTCATTCCCGTTGGCGTCACCGATATAGATCCGGTAGGTTGCAGAGAACAACTGGTTTGCTGACGTGATATCGGACAGGGCTACGGCGTAAGCGTTATGATCCATCATGCCATCCCATTTCCAGCGTGTTAAACTGCCGCTGGTGCCGAAAATGGGGGTATAGCCATGCACGGCCGGATCAACGTTTTGACTGTCGTCGGCATTAACTCCGTATTGTCCGACAGCCTGATAGCTTTTTAGTTGTGCTGACTGGCTGGTAACCTGGATCCAGATGTTCGCTCCCGACCCATAAATGCTCCGGATGTTTGTATAGATATCAGGAAGCGTTGTCCCCAGGTTGGGGTCGTTCCAGCCAAAGCGGCGGCTGAAATATGTCACGTTGAGCACGCTCCAGGGCTTGGTTGGATCAAAGCTTGCCGTGCCGGTGTAACTCAGATTTCCGTTGGCCAGGGTGTTGGGCGCCTGCAGGGCTGGCGGGC
>Ga0194059_1001124_pt1 | contig 11619 bp, 10 predicted proteins | sample SepL6211m_MetaG_FD_163426 | JGI IMG/M metagenome (GOLD analysis project Ga0194059, IMG submission 163426) | Anoxic zone freshwater microbial communities from boreal shield lake in IISD Experimental Lakes Area, Ontario, Canada - Sep2016-L626-11m | ecosystem: Environmental > Aquatic > Freshwater >... | reverse complement strand
TTTCTGAGAAGGGTTTGCGGATCACCATGAACGCTCTGTGGTGGCCACAAGCCAAGTCAAACTTGTCTCTTTGGCGCCTGTGTCGCATGAATCTGACTGCCGGTGGCCTGGGACCCCTCACAGGCTGGCGCGTTCAGGTCATCCTGGTAGGTGACGGCTGTGCCGGTTCGGCTGTCCGTCACGCCCATGAAATGGATGGCGTTGCCTGTTCGACTGCAAACGATATCGGTGTCATTGGCCGTGATAGGCATGATCCAGCCTTTGATTCCCTCGGGCAAGGTCATCAAGCGATCGATGCAGCTGACCATCCAACCGAATCCGCCTTCCGTACGTGCGGTGTCCAACATTTCTGGCGTGGCGGTGGGGAAATTGTCTAGACTGAAGATGGGTCGCCAGATCAGCGGCAAGCCGGCATCGATCCAAGTCTGGAAGCGCGACAACATGTCGTCATTCGTAGCTCCGGTCTTGATCCATTGGAAGTCTGGGTTTTGTGATGTCTTCATTCTTTCATTCCCCATGTTGGTTGAGGCGGCATTGCGGCGCTGGGTGGATTTGGACGGTTTACTCAAGGTGTTCTCCATATCAATTGCCGCCCACTTTGGAAGTAGTGAGACACCGGGCGGCGTCGTGTCATCAATTGGTTTTTCGGATCCGGACTCCTGGTGGGCGCGCAAATTTGCGCATGCTGTCAAGGCAGCCATAACCAGCCCTCATGGAACAACAACACCTGGTTGGCGACCATCGCCTTCACGGCCTCCCGCACTCGTTCGGGAACGCGCCGTGCATCAATGGGTAAACTCGAATGGCAGGCTTCAATCAGGTCATCAAGCTTGATGCAGCGCTCCATGGCCGATGCAAGACCTTGACCCAGATGGGGCGAGCTCTGCAGTAATTCTTTGGAAATCTTGAGGACCAACTTTTGATTCGAGCCCTTGGGCAATGGCACCTGGCGTGCTCGGTGACTGAGCGGGTGCGGATCAATCACACAGCTGGTAATCGGGTCACCGTCCTCGTCAACACCGAGCACAACGCTCTTGAGGTCAAAGGCAAACTCTTCGCCGTCTGCCGATTCCCGGGCTTTGGCTGCCGTCCAGGATCGGTGTTGCGACTCGCGCGTCACGCTGATGCAGGAGTCCAGCGCCGCATAGAAGCTTGAGTGGCCTCGGGCACCCTTGTTGACGTCCTTGCCCAGGTGATGCACGACCAGCACCAGGCCGTCAATCGCGCGACGCATCTTGTCCAGGTTGCTGATAAAGCGCGTCATGTCAGCAGCGCTGTTTTCATCACCACCGGCCATGCAGCGTGACAGCGTGTCCACCATCAGCACACCGGCAGAGCCCATCCGGGTTTTTGCTTCTTGCCAGGCACCGAGCACGGCTTGCACATCGCTCTCACTGTCGAGCAGGTTGACCGCAAACGGAATCACTTCCAGCGGCATCTCGGCACTGCCGGCGGTTTCCTTCACATAAGCCAGCACGCGCTGCGCAATGCCGAACTCTCCCTCAGCGGCCAGATAGACCACGCCGCAGGGCTTGACCCGGTAGCCAAACCAAGGCAGACCGCGGGCAATCGCCATCGCCAGATCAAGACAGAGAAAGGTCTTTCCCGCGCCGCTCTGTCCTATCACTGCGGCGAGTCCGCGCACCGGCAGAACCGGTTTGACCCGGTAGCGATAGCCTGGTAGCGCGAGCAACTCAGCAATGGGCATGGAGCGCAGTCGCTGCTCGCTCTGGCCCTGGGGTAGCAACTGCTGTCGAACTGCTTCGATGCCGTCGAGACGGTGCAGGTCGTTGAAATCGGTACGGGACCTGGGGTCGCTGAAACTTGGCAACACTACTTCAGCGCCGATGACTTTGGCAGCCTCAAGCGCCTTGGCTTTACCGACATTGAATTCATTCTCGTGGTCATCGTCCCCGGCCACGACAATGCGTGCCTTGGGATAGGCGTGGCGCACATGCTGGCAGACAGGAAGCAGATTGCCAGCATTGAAACTCACGCACACGGGCAGACCGGTTGCTTCGTGAAGCGAGGCTGCAGTGCTGTAGCCCTCGGCGACCAGCAGGGTTGGTGTACAGGCGCCAGACTCCATGTCACCAGAATGGTCGGGCTGCCCCAGCCAGAAGTGACCCTGCTTGACTCTGCCATCGGGCATGAAGCGCTTTTGACCATCAGGGCCGATGAACTGCAGACTGCAGAGTTCACCGCTGGGCTGGTAGATGGGAACGATCAGCGATGCATCGACAATGTCAAAGCGCAGCCCGTAAGACTTAATGAACTTGGCCTGCAGATACGGGTGTTGGTCATCGGCGGCAGGTGAGCTGTCCCAGATCTGTTGGGCGCGTTCGGCGCTGCGACCTTGGGATTGCGCATGGAGCTTTCTGGCATTTTCCAGCTCAGTTCGGATCTGCGCTTGAAGGGCGCTGCGCTCGGACATGGACATGTTGGAGAGCGCCTTGCGATCAAACCATTTTTCGCAAAGACCTTGGCGCCAATCACCATAGACGCCGGATCGGCCTTGGGCAAAGAGCTTGCACCAACCGGCTGTATCGGCACGCTTGTGTTCGTGCCCGATGCCTGGAAAGCGCGTCCACTCGTCGATCAGAATGTCTGGTGGTGGTGTAAGTCCGGCTTGCCTCATGGCCGCGGCAAAGTCTTGTTGGTGTGGCATCACTGCGGCGCCCCCAATGGCGCGGCCATTGACCTGCTTCTCTGACTGATCCAGCCATTGATTTCGTGCTCGAACCAGCCCACCGACTGAGCGCTTAGTCGCACTGGTACGGGAAACTGTTCCTTGCCAATCAAGGCGTAGATTGAACTGCGCGAGAGCCCGGTGCGTTGCTGCACTTGGCGGCATCGCAGGATGCAGTAGATCGGCGCTTCTTCAGTCTGGACGGTTTTGGATCGGCTCATTTTGGCGAGGCCCGGCTTGGGCTGCTGTGGAAATGAGAGAAGTGTCCAGACCGTAAGCCCGCCGCAGCAAAGGCCTCCGTAGGGCCGCCAGTGAAAATAATCCCTACTACGGTAGGGACCAATCACCAAAGATCTGAATTTACGGTGATGCGGTGGGCAAAATCCCAGCCGCTGGCGCTGATTGCGCAGTACTAAATAGAGTCAATCAGGCTGTCGTGAGCCGGGAAATGCCGTTCGATCACGGCGATGACGCGCTCACGGGACATGTGGTTCTTATTGATGAGCCACTTTGCAATAGTCGCCAGGTGCCAAGTCGAGGCGACGCGCGTACCACCCCGGTTGGGCTGCCCCTTGCTGGCGCGGGCTTCCACAAGACCGTCATAGCGCCCAGGATTGCCCAGACGCTCCTGCCACCACTGACGATTCTCGTAAGAGTCGATGCGCTTACGAAACGCCTCGGTCAATGCTTGCGAGCTAACGGAAGGCAACACGTTATCGTCGCGGGGCGCAACCTTTGCTGTGGCTGTGGCCTGATCATCCTTGCCAGCGTCTGTTGCTGTTTCGATCGCTGGTTGGGGCACTGGTTGGGAAACTGGTTGGACCACCGCCACGCTGTCGCTGCGATCAAGCCATGCGGGGCGCGCAGTGAGCTTGGATACAGCTGGCGGTCGGGTTGGAGAGTTCAATGGATTGCTGCCTTCGATCTTTATCACCCAAGCCTCAAAGCTGGCGCGCTCGATCAATAGCAGTTGCCGACGAAACAACTCCAGCACGGGATCTTCGAACGTCTTGCCATCGGAGCGCTCGTAATTAATCTCGCCTCGCTCGCAGGCCGAAACCAGTGCCAGTGACTTTGCCTTCCAGCAATCCCGGTCACCCTGGCACCATTGCTCCAGAATCGCCACCGGGCTCAGCCAATCGGATGCGTCCCAGTATTTTTGGCAATCGGTCTCAGTTGGCATTTTGCTAGGGCTTGGGTCGGGGAAAGGGACACAGCCATGGTTTGGTTGCGCCTGATGAAATCAATTCTAGACTTTCCCGAAAATCCCGAAACGTCCCGAATCCGGGCAATCCGGGTCCCGAAAGTCCCGGTCACCCTATAAGGGGGACCGGATCCGGGATGAAAACGGGATCGGGCAGGATGGAATTGATCCAAGCGGGCTGCAAGGTCAAGATTGGGAACGCCAACCAATGTCAACCAATCTTGCCAAATTTTGCCAAGATGTCTAAACTTGGGGCATGACCACAATGAACATCTCTTTACCCAGCACGCTGAAGTCCTTCGTCGATGAACAGGTCAACCAGGGCGCGTATGGCACCAGCAGTGAATATCTGCGTGAACTGATTCGCAAAGACAAAGATCGGCTGCACTTGCGCGGTCTGCTGGTTGCCGGTGCAACGTCTGCGCCAGCAGCGCTGGCCGATGCAGCTTACTTCGAGGGCCTGCGCAAACGTGTTCGCCAGACGACTACGGTGGCCAAAGTGGGCAAGCGCGGTTGAAGGTGAAGCCCATCGTTCCACGTGAACTGGCCAATCACGATGTCAACGAGATCATTGCGTACTACCTGGGCGAGTCGGCCGAGCAGGCAGCATATGGGTTCATCAATGCGCTGGAAGAGGCCTACGCCCACATCGGTCGCCATCCGGCTACAGGCTCACCGCGCTATGCGCATGAGCTGAACCTGCCGGGTCTGCGCTTTTGGCCGTTGAGTCGCTATCCGCATCTTGTCTTCTATGTTGAACGCCCAGACCACATTGATGTCTGGCGAGTGCTCCACGATAAGCAGGATATACCGCAGTGGATGGTTCAGATCGATGACATTTGACCGCCGCCAAAATTCAATGGGTCCTTCCTGGCGATGAGTCTATGCGGGGGACGCAAGCGCAAGACTCCTTTAGCGACAGAGTGCAAACCTGGGTTTGCAGGGTGGGCGGTTTGCAACGCGACGCAGGCGCCAGGTGGCGAATCGGCTGGAGGCAATGCTGCATGAGAAATGAGGGTTCTTCCCTATGAAAACAGTGTCCGGACGCAGCCTTCAAACCACGTTGATCTGATGACATTCCGGGCGGTGTTGGTGCAACCCTAGGGTGCAAACCCAGCAGGGTTGCACTGCGAACCTTTGGGCGTAGATGGTGTCACAAGAGGTCGGGGTGGCCGGTTGTGTGAATACCGCGCGTTGTCCGGCAGGACAACGGTATTCACCCCCAAATTCTCGCGCGACTGAAACCCTTAGGCCGTCCTTGCCCAAAGACCTGTTGGGGGTTTGCTATCCCTATTTCGACAACAGGCACAGTACCAGTACATGGCAAAAAGTACTTGCAGATCCAGATTTAGTCATCGATTGAACGCCGCCAAGGCGTAGAACGATCAAAGTTGCGGCATTATTTTCCATCTTTACGAGTACCACGGTTTAGAAATCCGTATTGCGTCCGAATCACATTCCATGGGAATGAAACCTTCGCCGAAATAGAACGGATAGTTCATGCCTACACCACGCCGCATTTTGGAGGTGCCTGATGCAGGATGAAAGTCTTCAACCGGAGCAACTCAGCAGGTCGCTGCTGAGTTCGAGGTTGTTCAAGAATGTGAATTTCGCCATCCTTGATGCGGAGTTGCGCAAGAGCCGTACTGTAACCATTGACATCGGAGAAGTCTTGCTCGATCCGAAGCAGTTCAATACCGATATTTTTGTGGTTCTCAGTGGTGAGGTGCTGATCTGTCTGGAGCCTCGCGTGATCTATCCACTTGCCCGGTTCGGCGTGGGGGACTGTGTCGGCGAGTTATCCGCCATCGATGCAAATCCGCCATCAGCCTATGTTGTCGCTGCAATGGCAACCAAACTGCTGGTCATTCCAAAGTTGGCTTTATGGAGGATGCTGGAACTGGCACCGGTCATGGCGCTGAACCTGCTTCACGTCATGTCAACGCGAATTCGCGAAAACAATGTGGTTCTGCTGGGCAGTCTGGCACGCCAGCGCGAGTACCGTAACAAGGCCGAGGTTGATGCATTGACTGGCCTTTACAACCGCGCCTGGTTTGGAGAAGTCTTCCCGCAGCAACTGGAATTGTGCGAGCGCACTGGTCAGCATGCTTCCTTGTTGCTCCTGGATATTGACCATTTCAAGAAGGTCAATGACCACTATGGCCATCAAGGCGGCGATGAAGCCCTGCGCCATATAGGCTTGTTGCTGAGGAACAATTTGCGCTCCACCGATCTTTGTGCACGCTATGGGGGTGAGGAGATGGTTGTTCTCATGCCGGGCACTGAAATGGCCGAGGCCAGGCTTGCCGCTGATCGCTTGCGTGAAAGCATAGCCGATGCGCCATGTGTACTGCCAGATGGACGATCGATCCGTCTCCACATCTCGGGTGGGCTGGCCCAATGGGAGCCCGGAACCCGGCTGGACAATTTGATTTCTGCAGCAGATCTGGCTCTGTATCGCGCCAAGGACGGCGGGCGCAACCAAATCTGCACCAGCACACTGGTACTTGGTCGGGTTCTATAACACGGGGAGGTCAGAAGTTGGTTGTAACGTCCCAGTCCAGGGGTGGCGGATCAATCTGAAACTCCTCAATCCGCTTCACGTAAAGCGCATAGAGTCCTGATGCCGGATGTGCATCACGCAGTTCACTTAGCCAGGCTTGCGCTTGCACCCATCGCTGAGACCGGTAAGCTGCCAGCGCTTGATCCCATTGCCACAGTTCCTGCTTCAGTGCGTCAGAAACGTCATGTGTTCGTCCGATCGGCTCGTAGATGGCAATATTCTGATCTTTGCCTTTGACACGTACTTCGTCGACTTCCCGACAAGTCCAATCATGCAACTGCTTGCGGGTGTTTTCGCCGATAAGAATATCGACGCCGTAGATTTTGGTCAGCCCCTCCAGCCTTGAGCCCAGGTTAACGGCGTCCCCCATGACGGTGTAGGCCCGACGAATCTTGGAGCCCATATCGCCCACCCGCATCAGTCCAGTGTTCAGACCGATGCCGATTTTCAGCTCAGGCCAGCCCTTGGCCAAAAATTGCGGGTTCAGGATTTTGATCTCGTGCTGCATGCGCAGCGCTGCCAGCACAGCGTCTTGTGCGTGCTCCGCATCGGGCAGCGGCGCGCCCCAAAAGGCCATCACCGCATCCCCTATGTATTTATCCAGCGTGCCATGGTGGCAATCGCGAATGACTTCACTCATGGCCGTCAAATAGGCATTGATCAGTTCCGCCAGAACGGGGGGGCTGAGTCGTTCAGAAATTGATGTGAAATCCCGAACATCAGCAAACAACACCGTCAAATCACGTTCAACCGGCGCCATGTTGAAGGCACCCGGATTCTCTGCCATTTTCTCGACCAGTTCAGGCGGCACATAGTTGGCAAACAGCTTTGATATTTGCCGCTTGCCACGCGCCTCGATGAAGAATGCATAGCTCATCTGGTAAGTGAAAATGCTGGTCAGGCATGCGATCAAAGTAGCCACCGGCAGCATCAATTGCTCGGTTTGCAGCATGAACCTGTTAAGCCCAAACAATGCCGCCAATAACAGCAGCCAGGCGACCACGGTGTAAGCCGGTTTGAGCCAGACTCCGCCAACGACCATCAACAAGCCGAGCACGATGACGCTCACCATTTCCACATAGTCTGGCGGCTGAACAATGCAGCCGTCAAGCATGCAGGTAATCAGACTGGCGTGAACCTCCACACCCGGAACGCTGACGTCCATCGGGGTCGTAACCACATCTCCCAAGCCAGCCGCCGAGGTGCCAATCAGGACGATGCGATCTTTCAATTGCTCGACGGGAACCTGGCCGTTCAGTACATCGACGGCAGAAACATAGGTAAAACTTTTCGCCTTTCCCCTGAAGGGCACCCATGCTGCGAGCTCTCGATCGACCGGCACGTCGATCGGTCCAACCACTACTTTTGCCACCCGCAGCGCACCGTCACCATAGGCCGACTTGTGCACCTCCAGACGTGGTGACTTGGTCAGCGCTTGCACTACCGTCAGCGCCAAAGAAGGGTAATAGCGCCCGTCGTGTTCAATCAACAGGGGCACCCGTCGCGTGACACCATCGTGGTCTGGCAAGTGATTCAAGTGCCCTGCCCCGGCGGCCTTTGCCTGCAGTTCCGGCAATAGCCCGGTGTGCGCAGGGTAAGAATGGGCCGGCTGACGTGTCAACCCCCAAGCGCTCAGGTCCAAGCCCTCGGGCAGGCGGGTGCCGCTCGCAGGCGCGTCGTTGTGAAAGGCATAACCCAGCACCACCGGACCGCCCTGCATGGCCTGCCCCAGCAATTGATCAAACAACAACTTCGGACGCAACTGTTCCATGGCTGCGGCAAACTCGGGAACCGCCTTTAGATCGTGTTCCTTCAAATACTCCAGCGTATCGAGTTCGGAGGATGCACTTTTTTCAGAAAGGAGGATGTCCATCGCCACCAAAGACACGCCGTACTTCTGAAATAAATTTGTCACCAGCAGCGCCATCCGATCACGCCGCCAGGGCCAGTGCCCCTCACCTCCCTGCTCTTTCTCGCGCAGGCTCTTGTCGTCAATATCAACCACCACGATCCGCTTGTCTGGCGTGCCAGGCGGCAGAGCCCGAACCCGCATGTCGTACAGAATCGATTCGAGTCCAGGCAGCAGGGGCAGCGTGAACCACTCAGCAGCGTGACAGGCAAACAAGGCCACCAGCAAAAAACCAGCAGAAATCCGCCACCCGTTCTTGCGCATATTGTTTGCCCTAGCGTTCGATCTCGACGACCTTCAAATAGACCTTGCTGGAGTTGGCCCGCGCGTCGCCAGATGAAATCGTGCTACTGCTCGAGCCGCTCCAGGGGCCGCGACCACTGACTTCAACCCAGACTCCCAGGGGCACGCTCAGGCTGGTGGCAACACGGCTGGTCTGACTCCCTGCCGCACTACTGCTTTGATTCTCAGAGAAGAACTGCACCATGGCACCGTTGCCGCTGAGTTTCACCATCAGCTCCAGCATCGTCCGCGTGGCGGGTCGCCCTCCGGTCAGCCCCGGCTTGCGTGCGGGGGTGCCCTGGATCAGGCTCAACGATGCTCGCTCGCCTTCCATGACTTGCAAACTCTGTTCGCTGTCATTGTCCCGACTGCTGACGCTGCTCACGGTATCGGAGCCTGCCTCGCCATAGCGGACGGAAACCTGGACCGACCGAATTTTTGCAACACTGACCTCGGCTCGCTCGGGTGCCGCGCTGGGGTTGCTGTTCAGAAAGGCCGGAATGCCAGGCAGAACTTTGGGCTTGTCAGCGTTATCGAGCCCCATAAAACCGGCCTGATCCTTTTTCAAAGTAATCGATCCTCCAGTGGCACCCTCCAGAACAGTCGAGCCTTCATAAACACGGTTGTAGGTTCCTGCGGGCGTGTTGAGCTGCGCAGCAATTTGGGGTGTCGCGTACATCGCGTCAAATTCAGTGCCACGGATTCCGATAACCGCATTGGGCGTCTTGAGCTTGTAGTCTGACGGAGCAGACTTGCCAATCATGCCGGTAAGTTGGCGCAGCGTGCCGCCCAACAGACGAAGCGAGGCTTCGTTCGTGACAGCGCCATGCTGGTTTGACCGGTATTTGTCGATCTTGAACTGTGAATCAGGGCGCAGCCAGATAATGGCTTCATCAATCATTCGAATCTGAACATTGGAGTTGCTGTCAGTTGCAACAGTGTCACCCTCGTAAAGATTGTCGCCACGCGCAGCCGAGCGCTCCTGACCCGTGTGCTGTGAAATGCGGGCACTTCCAATCACCATCTGAATCGTGCCGGCTGCGGCCCAGCACAATTCGCCAGTCATGAGCAGCCAACTGGCGATCAAGCCGCACACGATGCTTTGCAAATTGGTGCAAAGCCGTGACCTGAGATTCATCATATGGTTGCCTCCTTCGCTAAACCCATCTGTTCAAGCCAGCCGACCATTCGATCCGCCACCAAATGCCACCGGGGCTCGAGCATCATGTCGTGGCCCATTCCCTTGAAAATCTCGGCTTTCGTGTTGTAAGCACGGGCCGTAGCCTCGACCTCCTCAACACTGAACATCGCATCCTTTTCAGCACCCAGGACAAGCATATTGGTCCTGACCATATGGGGCCGGGGCAAGTTGATTGCCAACATGTCCAGAAAGCTGCGAAACGACTCATCCTGCAACTGCTTCCAATAAGCATCCACTACGTCATCTGACAGCGCGTCGGAAAACAAATACTCCCGTGCGAGAGCAGCAGAGCCTAAAAGGGGATACAAGCTCAAGGTCAGATTCATCTTCCCGAAGAGAAAGGGGTGGTTCCGGGCAATTCGCAAGGTTGTGGACATGGCCCCGGCGGGCGGCAAAGACGCGAGCAAAACAGCCGCAGGAGCAACCCGACGCTCCAGATATTTCTGCACCACATGGCCTCCCATGGAGTGACCTATAACGACCGGCGGGCTATCCATTCTTTCGGCCACCGTTACCAAGTCGTCAACGTAATCTGCAATGCGCGTCCATCGTAACTTTTCGCGTCCTTCGCTGTTCCCATGACCACGCAAACTAAGGGCGTGCACATGGAAACCTTGCTGCACGAAATAGTCCAGAAAATGGACATCCCAACACCACGCGCCGTGCCAGGCACCGTGCACAAACAGCAGCGGCGGGCCAGTGCGCGCCCGCCGAGGAACTTTCGTAATGATTTCCAATTCCATAAGGCGATGTTTCAGCAGTTGGCAGGCGAAGTCGCACAGGTTGCTGAAGACAATTCGATCCTGATTTGAGCCGCTCCGGCCACAGGCACGGCAAGCCTGCTGCCCTGGAAGAAGATCTTGACGCCAGACCAGTTGGAGCTTCGTACACGCCAGGGCGCAGTGCCGTCTCTAACGCTCCTGGCTTCGCCAGCGCCCAAGGTCAGAGACGTCGCTTGATTGCGACCGCTCATGACGCACACGCTCGAATCAACCATTGCAACAAAATGGACGTAATCGCTGGCTTTGCCTGAAGCAGGCGCTTTGATCACAATTTCTTGCTCCTGCCAGGCGCAGTCGCCAGTCGGTACATGAACAGCCGGTGCAAGGACGGCTGGTGCCTCCTGAACCCCTCCTTTCCGGGCAAGAACTGGAGCAATCTCTTTTGGCAACAGAGGTGCCGTCACCGGTGGCACATACACCAACTCGGCTTGCTTGGGTTGCTCCAGAATACGGTCGGCCATTTGATGCAGCACGGCCCTAAAAAACAGAGTGGCCAGCACAAAGACAAGCAAAAAGAACATGAGTTTGGCCACAGGATGATGCGTCAGCCGAAGCTCGCCTAGCGTGCATGCAATCCGCTGCAAAGGCGAATCGCCCAGACTTCTGTGCGACATGGCTGCCACTCGCGCCAGTTCCCGCGCCGGGTCTGCTCGCTGCGCTGCGCTCGTCGCGTGAATGTTATTGCTGGTCATGGTGGCTGTGTGCTACCCGGCTGGAATCGACTTTCAAGCGAAAAACTTGAATCCCGTTGCCGAATAAAGATCTCACGTCGCGGACTTCAGAATCACAGACATCTGCCGATTCGCAAGTGTGAGCAGTTCTTCTTAACCCCATGTCCTCTCCAAATCACCATAGCCATTCACCGGCCAAATTGAGCGCGCTCATGCTGGGCGCCATTGGCGTTGTTTTTGGCGACATCGGAACCTCACCCCTGTACGCATTGAAAGTTTCAATTGAGGCGACCGGGGCCAAACAGGGCAACGAGATCG
>Ga0194059_1001123_pt1 | contig 11626 bp, 8 predicted proteins | sample SepL6211m_MetaG_FD_163426 | JGI IMG/M metagenome (GOLD analysis project Ga0194059, IMG submission 163426) | Anoxic zone freshwater microbial communities from boreal shield lake in IISD Experimental Lakes Area, Ontario, Canada - Sep2016-L626-11m | ecosystem: Environmental > Aquatic > Freshwater >... | reverse complement strand
GTTTTGAGCGATGCGAAATAGCCTTGGTCTATCAGTGTTGTAGAAGACATCAGAGCAACTGAGAAAAATGCGTGAATGCTCATCGCCGCAAATACGATAACAATTCGGACTAAATGAGGGACACGACGTGGATTTGGATCGATACCGATTATGACATGGAAGAAGAGAAGGCCAGAGAGAATGAAGTGAACATTCATAAAGAAATGGCCGGCATGACTTTGCATCATTGATCCAAAGAGACCCGTGAAATAAAGTGCGAACAAGGAGCCGTCAAATAAAGCTAAAGCAACCAATGGATAGGTATAAAAAACTGCCACCTTTGAGTGCAAGGCGGTAAGTAGAGTGCCCCGCACGCCGCGCTCACTTTTATTGCGCCCTTGTGGCAAAGTGCGAAGTGCAAGAGTAATTGGTGCGCCTAAAATAATTCCAATGGGTGCGATCATTCCTAAAACCATATGCGCAACCATGTGATATGAAAAAGCAAAGTGGGCATATAAACCCAACCCACCACTTGTAGCGAAATCTATTCCAGCGATTCCAAGGCCGAAAGCTACGCTACGACCAACGGGCCATTTGTCCCCGCGGCGCGTTAAGACCAGTACTCCCTTTACATATAGAGCAACTGCGGTAATTAAGATTCCGATCATCAACGCATCTGGTTCATAACTAAAAAGGACTCGACCCCACGTAGGTTTAGCCGGCGTTGAGATTCCGGCCACGGCTATTGCCGGATCAAATTTCGCCTGCGTTGGCCGCCTTGGTGCTTGATTAGATGAAAGCCATGCTCCCATGGCAACGGTAGAAATCATTATGAGAGCTTCAGCAAATATTAATCGACCAAAACCTAGCCAATCGATACTTTCTCGATTAGCCAAATTCTTACGATGCATATATCCGATTGCGATTAAAACTATTGTCAATACAATTTTTGCAATGACAACATATGCATACGCGGTATTCCATGCATCTTTAAAATCTAAGCGGGCCCAGGCATTTATGGTTCCACTTGCAACGACGGCAATTACCGACCACAGAGCTAATTCGCTAAATCGAGGTACTGCAATCGACCGATCTTCAGGGTCCAACAGGGCTAAAGCTATTACTCCACCTACCCAAATCGAAAGGGCGACGACGTGGATAACCAGTGAACCTATCGCTAGTGCATGCGAACCACTGGATGCCGAGTGACTCTGAAAAATCGGTGCAACTAAACCCAATAATGAAAGAACAAGTAAAAATACTGATGTAAGAATCCGACGAACACGAAAAGCTAGCGTTGCAACAACTAGTGCAACTACTGCCTCAAAAGCTAAATACTGCCCCAAAGTGACTTGGGTTATGAATGAGCGAAGAACGATTGGATCAAGGGCGGTGGATACTGATGCACCTAAAATTGACGCAAGAGTGAAAACGATTGTGCCCAAACTTCCCAATGACCATACAAGTGCGCTACCCCATAGAAGGCGGCGCAGTTTTTCCGATGATGTTGAAAATTTTCCTTCTACATCTAAAAGTAGAAAGGAGATTGCTAGGAGCGTTCCAATTGCGGTGAAACTGCCAATGAGCGAGAGGTATTTAAAAAGAGTTGTTAAGGCAATCATCTCGCCCTAAAGAGTTTTCTTGCATAAAGAATTAATCCTATGAAAACAAAAAATGCAACAACTAACATTCCAATGACAAAAACGCTTGTTCCCCAACTACTGCTTGCTGGAGTTTGCGATTGCGTTGGGGTTGGCGTCGGAGTGCTTGGCGTAATTTCGGTTGGTGCTGAAAAATTAAATGTGTACGTTCCCTGTAACGGAACTTCACCTTCGGCATAGAGAACGTAAGCCACTTGATAAATGCCAGATACCGTCAAAGGTTTCAAACCCACAGTTGCGGTGACGCCATCGACGGTAATAGTTCCATCGTCAACGCGTATTCCAGAAGGATCTGTGACTGTTAACTCGTTTGCATCAGCTATCAACGCAATTTGAGATGTGAGAGTTACCGAACTAGGTGGGGTAGTAAGTGTCGACCCACTCGTAGGTGATGTCGTAATCAATGAGTTAGCCGATGCACTTGTCATACCAAGACAAGCAAAGGTGATCAACAGCGCAGCTAAGCCCTTGATTTTCACGTAAATCCCGCTTCCGTTGGTCCCGATTCGACCCTATCGTGCCACTTCTTTAGACTTGGTATCTACCCCAATCGAGGGGTTATTGCCTTTGATTGGAGCGGACATGCCTACCTACCAATATGCCTGTAATGCCTGCTCTCACGCCTTTGAGGTAGTCCAATCTTTTTCTGATGATTCGCTGACTAAGTGCCCTGAATGCAAGGGTGAGATTCGAAAGATTTACTCTGCTGTCGGAGTAGTTTTTAAAGGTTCCGGGTTTTATAAAACTGATTCTGTAAAAAAGAAAACCTCGAGTGAGAGCACACCTGCTGCACCAGTCGCGCCCGCGCCTAAGAGCGATTAATCTTCGTGGTGTGGGGGTTTATCTGACTTAATCTCTTCGTCGCGTTTTGCCGCTTCGGCGGCGGCATCAGGATCAATTTCATCCGATGTAACCGTAGGGAAAAGTTCGCTCATGGGTTTTATTCTAGTCGTAGAAGGGCTGGGTTGAAAGTGTTCGAGAAGCTAGGCCGGTTTATAGTTCACCGTAAAAAGGGCGTTCTCGTTCTCTTCTTGTTGGCAACGCTAGTCGCCGGAGGCATTGGCTCATTAGCATTTGGCAAGCTGGACAGTGGTGGTTACTCAGACAAAAACAGTGAATCGTCAAAAGCGACCCAATACATTATTAAGAAGTTTAAAGTCCAGGAGCCGGTCGTAACTTTAGTAGTTGATTCAAAGGCCGGCATCGATGATCCTCAAGTTGCGCAAAAAGCACGTTCATTAGAAAAAGAGATTTTGAGCGTTGCAGGGATTTCTAAAACTTACTCGTACTGGTCAACTGGCGGCGCTCCAACTATGCGATCTACGGATGGCAAAGCCGGTTTCATTCTTGTCTATGCCAACTTAAAAGCTAATGACTTCAAAGGTTACAGCGCACTTGGTGCCGCGATTCAAAAACGTTTTGATGGGAGTTACCAAGGTCTTTCAGTTTATGCCGGTGGTGGTGCTGTAATTACGCATGCAATTAATCACAAAATTGAAAAAGATTTATTTGTCGCCGAATCAATTGCAATTCCACTAACATTTTTACTACTGATTTTTGTCTTTGGCGCGATGGTTGCATCAGCAATGCCACTTTTCGTTGGCGTGACTGCGATTTTGGGCTCGTTTTTCCTTATCTACCTCTTAACGAATTTCACCAACGTGAGCGTATTTGCCCTCAATCTCATCACTGGATTGGGCCTTGGCTTGGGTATCGATTACGCATTGCTTATGGTCAATCGATTCCGTGAAGAGCTCCACCATGGAAAGAGTGTGGACGAGTCGGTGATTGCAACCGTTGCTACGGCTGGCAAAACCGTTTTCTATTCTGGCTTAACCGTACTTGTTACCATGGCATCGCTTCTCTTCTTTCCACTTAACTTTCTTAAATCCTTTGGATACGCGGGCATTGCAGTAATTTCACTTGCAATCGTTGGAGCGGTCATTGCTCTTCCCGCCCTGCTAGCAATTCTTGGCGAGAAGGTTGATAAAGGTGTAGTCCGTAAAAGTGCAATTACTCCAAAGGAAGATGGACGTTGGGCACATACTGCTCGAACTGTAATGCGCCGTCCAATTCCAGTTGTAGTCGCAGTCATCGCAGTCTTGGCAATTATGGCTTTGCCAATTAGCAACATTGGTTTTGCCCAGATTGACTCACGCGTCTTGCCTGCTACCGATCGCGCAGCAATCTCTTCTCAAATCATTGAAAACCGCTTCGACGGTTTAACTGGTAGTCCTATCGAAGTTGTAGTACCGAATGGTGTGGGTCAAGAAGAGCAGATTTCAAAGTTTCTAGACAAAGTCAAGGTCATCAATGGCATCGTTCGGATCGGAACTCTAGAAACGTATGGCCAAGATATTCGAGTTCAAGTTATTTCATCAGTTGCATCTCGAACTACCGGATCAGAGACAGTAATCCACGCAATTCGCGCATTAGATAAACCGTCAGGGACTCTCATTGGTGGCGCGGCCGCTGACTTTACTGACTCTCAAGACGGTATTGCACATAAACTTCCATTCGCACTTGGTTGGATTGCATTAACCGTTTTGATTTTAATCTTTGTCTTTACTGGCTCAATAATTTTGCCTCTTAAAGCCGTGATTCTTAACGCTCTTTCCCTCTGTGCCACATTGGGCGCGATCTCTTGGATTTTCATCGACGGGCACCTTAAGTGGTTAGTCGGAGACTTCACTGTGACTGGAACCCTTGATACGGGATCAGTAATTTTGGTAGCCGTCGTAGTTTTTGGTCTATCTATGGACTACGAACTCTTCCTGCTCTCACGCATCCGCGAAGAACATTTATCGGGGAAATCAAATATTGAATCGGTCGCCGTTGGCCTCCAGCGTTCGGCTCGCATCATTACTGCCGCCGCACTCCTTTTAGCCGTTGTTTTTGCAACTTTTGTCACCAGTGGAGTCACTTCAATCAAGATGCTGGGCTTTGGTGTAGCACTTGCCGTCTTGCTTGACGCAACTTTGGTCCGCGCACTTCTTGTACCAGCGTTAATGCGATTATTTGGCGAACGTAACTGGTGGGCTCCGAAATGGTTGCAACGTTTTACTCTAAAACATTGAACCTCTACATAAATTACAAAGCGAACTGAATAATCAATGTTTCTTCTAAATAGCTTAAGTACCGAGATAATATTTTGGTCAATTACTGTTGTCTTGATTGCGTTGACAGTGATTTTCTGGAATCGACTTTCAGCCAAAAAGTGGCATCACGTCACGGCGCGCATACTAGTTCTAGTATTAATTCAAGTTCTTGCCCTGACCTCAACTGGTATCACAATTAACCGTGCAGGTGAATTTTACGCTAGTTGGGGAGATATTTTTGGGAGCAAGAATCAACTAGCGAAAATCGCCATTGAGCCAAGTTTATTGGCCCAGATTTCGGCTAAAGATATTCGTTCTGCCAAGAAAACAGCAGGGGGAAGTTTAATCTTTCGCGAAGTGATTAAGGGTTCTAGGTCGGGAATTTCAGATGTTGTCTATGTTGTACTGCCGCCCAAGATTGCAGCACAAATGGAGGCAAACCCGTCGACGCCGTCAGTCGGAAGTGATTATCAGGTTGTTGAATTATTCTCAGGATATCCCGGAGTTCCGCAAACATGGATCGGAAGTATGGCTGGAATTTCTGCACTTGAAAAACTTGAGAGCTCCGGTTTAGTCCAAAACACAATTGCAATCATCCCTTCAATTAATGTTGCACCAGGTTTAGATACCGAGTGCCTTAATTTTGTTGGTGCACCCCAAGTTCAAACGTGGATTACTAGTGACATGCGAGATTTTGCTTCGAAATTCATCGGCGTTGATGGTCGACCTTGGAGTACTTTCGGTTATTCAACTGGAGGTTGGTGCGCCGCTGTGGCTGCAATTTTCCATCCGGAGATGTATTCGAACGCCGTCGTTTTAGCGGGATATTTCAAGCCGCTATTCAACTCGGGTGTGAGTAAGCGAGAAAAGATTTTCCTGACCAGCAAGTATTCTCTCATTAGAGAATTGAGGAAGAATCCAATGAAAGTACATCTGATGATAATTGCGAGCCAAAAGGATTCCTTCACAAATCGAGCAGCGCAAGAATTCATGAAGTCTGCCGCACCATTTATTTCGATCCGGTATGTCCCTATTCCTATCGGTGGGCACAATACGACTGTCTGGAAACCATTTATTCCGACTGCATTTAAGTGGATCAACGCGCAAAACGTTCTTGTCGTATCTCCCCCGCCGCATTAATAGTGTTTTTGCACTTGAGTGTCCTCGGCCGGAGTCGGACCGGCGACCTACCGCTTAGGAGGCGGCTGGTGACAGGCTACTTCCAGGAATTTAATCTGCGCAAAAGCGATTGTTTCTTGTTTTGATGAGCACTCATGTCTTGGAGAACACTGTCTAGAAACTCAATTGACTTCGCGATGTAGTCACCTTTATTGAGCATCACGCACTCAGCGCGCGAAGACATCGCTGCATCTGTAACTTCGGCTCGAGATGGGTGGCCGCTCTTTGAAAGCTGGTCGAGCACCTCAGTTGCCCAGATAACTGGAATATGAGCCGATTCGCAGAGCCAGAGAATCTCCTCCTGAATTTCTGCCAGTCGCAGATATCCGGCCTCAATAGCTAAATCACCACGGGCAATCATTACGCCCCCGCGCTCCCATTCCAAAAGAGCTAGCAATAACTGAGGAAGATTCTTAAATGCCTCAACCAACTCAATTTTGATTACGATTCCCACATCTAGTCTGGAGCGCTCCCGCAGTAGAGCGAGAAGTTTTTTAACGTCATGCTTTGTTCTCACAAACGAGAGTTCAATAATATCGGCGTATTCAAGAATGCAATCTAGATTTTTAATATCATCGTCCGAAAGTGCTCCCAGAGCCAAAATGGTATCGGGTAGGTTCACACCTTTCTCTAAAGCAATCTTGCTTCCTTCAGGGCTTGCATGCGTTATCTCGATCTCCATCGAATCAGCTTCCTTATGTGTGACAACGCTGGCAATAGCCCCATCATCAATAAAGACCCGAGCCCCCACAGACACCGCTAGAAATACTGCCCGGTCTGCAAGGAGTACCTCCCCAGCTAAAGACTCTTTGGCAAATTGTTCGGTGCGGTTTACAACGCGCAACCGATCACCAATCTTGACTTTTATTTTAGATTTACTTTTGCCGCTACAATTTCGAATTTCCTCGATCCGCAACTTAGGTCCGGCCAAATCAAAAGCGAGCATTACTTTCCGACGGATCTTTTTTTCATGCGCCCGAGCTATAATGGCCATGTTTTGCCAGGTTTCTCTATCATCATGGGCAGTATTAATTCGAATTATTTCAGCCCCAGCATCAAGAATTTCGGCAATTATTTGCGGGTCACTTCCTGCCTCTGAAGGGAGCGTGACCATAATTCTCGTTGCTCGCTTCGAATTGGATGACGCACCAAGCAAGCGCATTGCATTTTTCTCAGTAATCTTTCGGCTGTCTTCTGTCTCGGGACTCTGGTTTAATTCTTCAACTTCTTTGCGGTCTGTCATCTTTAAAAGTGCAAAGTGGACGGCATCCAGAGTCTCTAAGACATGAGCCTCTAACCTGCCGAGTGAAGAGAGTCCTAACTGACTCAGAATTACTTGAAGTTCCCTCAAATCCTTATGACGCAATTCGACATAATTTCGTAAGTTCACGGCGCTACTTCGGTGCGTGGGATAAACATTGGTAGAATCTGGGATTGGAGGCAAATCACGTAGAGTCTGACGAATTTGTTCGACCTGGTGAAGAGCCTCTTCCATCTTGTACTTATAATCTTTCATGTTGCCAGAATAGTGCTGCTTGCAATTGCGGAATATAAGTGAGATTAAAATGAGTGGTGTCCTCGGCCGGAGTCGGACCGGCGACCTACCGCTTAGGAGGCGATTGCTCTATCCACTGAGCTACGAGGACCTTCGTATAACAGGGGCAATCTTGTCATGAATTATGGAGAGGGCTAGACTCAATAATCTAATGTAAAGGATGTTTTTCCTCATGAGGGGCCAACAATGAATGCGCTAGTTATAGGCGCGGGCGGAGTTGGCAGCGCTATTGTCAATATCGCATCGCGCAAGAGTTTTATCACTTCCATGGTGGTTGCCGATCGCGAACTATCTCGCGCGGAAACTGCTGTCATCCGGGTCAAAGATGCCAGGTTTTCGGCCGCTGAAGTAAATGCCGCCGAGCTTGAAGATATTAGGGCACTAATCCGCAAAGTAAAGCCTGATGTGGTCATAAATGCTGTGGATCCACGTTTTGTTATGCCGATATTTTTGGCCTGCGAGATTGAGAATACGAACTACATAGATATGGCGATGTCTCTTTCGCGCCCGCATCCGCACTATCCAAATACAGAAACAGGCGTGAAGCTTGGTGACGAGCAGTTTGCTCGCGACTGGAACTGGAAAGAACGAGATATCTACGCATTAGTTGGCATGGGTATCGAACCTGGAATGAGTGATGTCTTTGCGCGATATGCATCAGATCATCTATTTAGCCGCCTTGATTCGGTGACGATTTTTGATGGCTCTAATTTAGTTGTAGAGGGCTATGACTTTGCTCCATCGTTTTCAATCTGGACAACTATTGAAGAGTGTCTAAATCCCCCATTGGTTTGGGAGGATGGCCGTGGTTGGTTTACAACCGAGCCCTTTAGTGAGCTAGAGATCTTTGACTTTCCAGAAGGCATTGGACCAGTTGAGTGCGTCAATGTTGAGCACGAAGAGGTTGTACTGATCCCACAGAAAGTAGATGCTAAGAAAGTTAATTTCAAATATGGTCTTGGAGCACAGTTCATCACAACTCTAAAGACAATACATATGTTAGGAATGGATCGCAAAGAGCACGTTGATGTTCAAGGGATTTCAGTTTCTCCACGAGATTTACTTGCAGCCTCCTTGCCGGATCCAGCAACGCTTGGATCTCGTATGAAGGGTAAGACGTGCGCAGGTGCACTTGTTAAGGGGTTGGACAAAGAGGGTAAGGCCTATGCCTGCTATCTCTATAACGTCGTCGATAATGAGTGGTCCATGGCCGAATATGGAGATCAAGCAGTTGTGTGGCAGACAGCTGTAAATCCAGTCATCGCAATGGAGCTTATTCATAAAGGTATCTGGAAGCCCGAAGGTGTTGCAGGTCCAGAGTGGTTTGATGCAAAGCCATTCTTGGATTCATTAGAATCATATGGAACGCAGTGGAAGATTCGCGATGAAAGTACCGAGGGAATCGTAATTTAGATGAAGAAGAGTTTCGATGTTGTAATAATCGGATCTGGCTTTGGTGGATCGGTCTCTGCGCTTCGCTTGCGCGAAAAGGGCTATAGCGTCGCTGTTTTAGAGGCTGGGCGCCGCTTTGAAGATAAGGATTTTCCAAAGACATCCTGGCGACTCCGAAAATTTCTCTTCGCCCCGGCCCTTGGTTGCTATGGAATTCAGCGCATTCATGTGCTTCCCGATGTCTTAATTCTGGCTGGTGCCGGCGTTGGAGGTGGATCACTCGTCTATGCAAATACTTTGTATCAGCCAGGGGATGAGTATTTCAACGATCCACAGTGGTCTTCGATTACCGATTGGAAATCAGAGCTCGAACCATGGTTTGACCAGGCCCGACGAATGTTAGGCGTTGTAGAGAACCCATATTTTTCACCCAGTGATCAAGCGATGAAGGATGTCGCCGACGAAATGGGTGTTGGGCATACTTTCAAAATGGCTCCGGTTGGAATCTACTTCGGTGAAGGTAAAGGCGTTGGCGCTAAGGATCCTTTCTTCGGTGGAGTTGGACCCGACCGAAGTGGTTGCCAACAGTGTGGCGCCTGCATGACGGGCTGTAAATTCAATGCAAAAAATACTCTACCGAAGAACTACTTGGGCTTGGCAGAATCTGCAGGCGCAACTGTTTTCCCAATGACTACGGTTAAATCTTTTTCACAGAGTCCGAATGGAACTTGGACAATTCGTGCGATTAAGACCGATGATCCATTTGAAACGATAATAAAATTTGAAGCAAACCAACTCATTATTGCCGCGGGTACTTTCAATACACAAAAGCTTCTCCATAAGATGAAGTTGAAAACTCTTCCTAAATTATCTAATCGATTAGGACAACTCTCTCGCACAAATAGCGAGGCTCTAACAGGTGCGATGATGCCAAATACTGATATTGATTTCAGCGCAGGGAGCGCGATTACATCCTCGTTTTTCCCCGACGAGCATACGCATATCGAACCCGTTAGATACGGCAAAGGCAGTAACTTCATGGGCTTAATGCAGACCATCATGACCGATGGATATAACAGTAAAGGGCGAAGAAAACACTGGCTCACACAGTTCGTAGCTAACCCATCCCTGCTTGGAAAAATTTTAAATGTTCGGCGATGGAGTCAGCGAACAGTCATTGCATTGACGATGCAAAACGTAGATTCATCCGTAACGGTTAGCGGAAAGCGCGGCTTATTTGGTTGGCGTTTAACATCAACAAATGATCCCTTGAAACCAAATGCCACATATATTCCAGCGGCCAACGAGGTTGTACGGCGCATAGCCGATAAACATGGCGGGATCGCTGGAGGACATATAGGCGATCTCATCGACGCGCCATTTACGGCCCACTTTGTGGGTGGATGTGTAATCGGGGCTAGCGTCGAACATGGCGTAATCGATGCTTACCATCGCGTCTTTAACTATCCGAGCCTTCACATAGTCGATGGTTCAACTATTACAGCCAATCTTGGCGTTAATCCATCACTTACAATTACCGCACAGGCCGAGCGCGCTTTATCAATGTGGCCAAATAAAGGCGATGCAGATCTGCGTCCAGATCAGAACTCTACGTATCAACGTATTCCTGCAATTGCCCCCAAAAAACCATACGTACCAAATGGCGCAATCGGAGCGCTAAAGGTAACTTAGAAGAATGACACGATCCTGGGCACTAGTAACTGGAGCAACTTCGGGAATTGGTGAGAGTTTTACACGACTGCTTGCAGCCAATAACTACAACATAGTTCTAGTCGCGCGCGACTTGACGCGACTTCAAGGGCGGGCCGCAGAGCTAGCTTCGAAATACGGTGTTGAAACTTCTATTATTCAAGCCGATCTCTGCGGTGATGTCGGATGTGCGCTAGTCGAGAAATATATTTCTGAGAATGAAATCGATGTACTCATTAACAATGCGGGATTTGGAATCAATAAAGCCTTCACGGTCAGTGCACTGCAGGCAGAACAGGACTTACTCGATGTTTTAGTGCGCACTCCCATGCGCCTCATGCACACCGCCCTTCCTGGAATGAAAGCCCGTGACAGAGGCATCATCATTAACATCTCATCAGTTGCGGGATTTATCGCTGGCGGTACTTACAGCGCGTCTAAGTCTTATTTAACGGTGCTCTCTGAATCTTTACATACTGAACTGGCTGGAACTAGAGTCTTGGTCAGTGCACTATGTCCAGGGTTTACCCGCACTGAATTTCATCAAAGGGGCAGGATGTCGATGAAGGGCCTACCTGCCTTTATGTGGCTTAACGCCGACAAACTTGTAGCTAAAGCGTGGAGTGATTGCCTTAAAGGTAAGGCGATATCGGTTCCAGGTTGGCAGTACCAACTATTAACTTTTCTCATGCGCTTTGCTCCAAGGCCATTGGTGCGAAAAATTGGCATGAATGTGCGAGTAAAACAGCGTCGATAATGGTTAACGTCTAACTCACAGTGAATTCATTGAATTGTGAGCGTTATATAAAGGCTTTCTATTCTGGCATTGGCTAAGATTGCACCACATCCTATGGAGGTACTGCACATGCGTAAATTCGCTTCAGTAAGCGTCGCTCTCATCCTTGCCGCTGGCTTTTTCACGGCTGCCCCTGCTTCGGCAGCGGCTATTTCAAATGGAGTGTCGTGCACGAAGTTAAACCAGGCAACAACGGTGAGCGGGCGAAAATACAAGTGTGCTAAAAATCCTCTGTCAACGAGCGCAAAATTAACGT
>Ga0194059_1001120_pt1 | contig 11644 bp, 8 predicted proteins | sample SepL6211m_MetaG_FD_163426 | JGI IMG/M metagenome (GOLD analysis project Ga0194059, IMG submission 163426) | Anoxic zone freshwater microbial communities from boreal shield lake in IISD Experimental Lakes Area, Ontario, Canada - Sep2016-L626-11m | ecosystem: Environmental > Aquatic > Freshwater >... | reverse complement strand
GGTCTTTAAGACACTTGGCGTCGTAGAACAGGACAGTCTTTCCCACGGTGCAGACCAATACGTCTCGTCCGTCGCGAATTTCACGGTGCATGGCCAATTCAGACGTCAGGGGCGGAGTTTGAAGTCGCCAGGGATCACTTTCCGTTCCGGACCCGAGCGAGTCTATCATTTTCAAATCTCCGAAAGTGATCCCGTTTTTACCCCAGGATCGATACTGAAAATGTCGCACGGAAACGGAATGTACACAAACAGTCCAGCCCCTTCAGGTGCGTGGGCCACCCACACGGAACCCTCTCTTTCTGAACCGCAGCTGGCTCTTGACCATGTTTCCGCTGACGACCCGTGTCGTAATGATGTCATCACAAGCTGGCACTTCGCTTTCAGCCATGGGAGATCAATCATGCTGAAGGGTAAAGCCGCCGTCGTTACCGGATCCACCTCGGGGATCGGTCTCGCCATCGCCCGCGGGCTGGGCGCCGCTGGCGCCGATGTAATGATCAACGGCTTTGGCGAGGTGGAGGCGATCGAGGCCGAACGCGCCAGCATAGAGAGTGATTATGGGGTCCGCGCCGTTTACAGCGGAGCCGACATGTCGAAAGGCGATGAAATCGCCGGGATGATCGCCGCTGCCGAAGCCGAATTCGGCAAGGTCGATATCCTCATCAACAACGCCGGGATCCAGTTCGTCTCGCCGATCGAAGAATTTCCATTGGCAAAATGGGACGCGATCATCGCGATCAACCTCAGTGCCGCATTCCACGCCACCCGTGCCGTCGTGCCGGGGATGAAGGCGCGCAAGTGGGGCCGGATCATCAGCACGGCGAGCGCCCATTCGATCATCGCCTCGCCGTATAAATCGGCCTATGTCGCCGCCAAACACGGCGTCAACGGCCTGATGAAGACGGTCGCCCTTGAGCTTGCCACACATGGCGTCACCGCCAACTGCATTTCACCGGGCTATGTCTGGACGCCGCTGGTTGAAAAGCAGATCCCCGAGACGATGAAGGCTCGCGGGATGACCAAGGAACAGGTCATTCACGACGTGCTGCTCGAGGCCCAGCCCACCAAGCAGTTCGTTACTAGCGAACAGATGGCAGCCCTTGCGGTGTTCCTCTGCTCGGATGCTGCAGCGCAGTTGACCGGTGCCAACATACCTGTCGACGGTGGCTGGACGGCCCATTAAATCCGCTGGCGCACTGAGCAAGGAAGCAGAGATGGCGACCAAGAAGAAACGGCAGATAAACCTGGCATTGCAGGGCGGCGGTAGCCACGGCGCCTTCACCTGGGGTGTTCTCGACCGGCTGCTCGAGGAAGACGATATCGAAATCGCTGCCATCAGCGGCACCAGCGCCGGCGCGATGAATGCCGTGGTCTGCGGCGAAGGCCTGATGGAGGGCGATGCCGCGCATGCCCGGGCCCAGCTCGATCATTTCTGGCTCGGCATTGGCGATGCAGCTGCGCAGATGTCTCCATTCCGGCGCACCCAATGGCAGCAGCAGACCGACGATTATTCGCTCACTTACTCGCCAATGTACCAAATGAGCCTGGCGATCTCGCGGATGATTTCGCCCTATGTCGCCAATCCGTTCGACATCAACCCGCTGCGCGATGCGTTGAACGCGCTGATCGATTTCGAACGCGTCCGCAAGAGCCGCAAGGTCAAGCTGTTCATCAACACCACCCATGTCGCCACCGGCGGGCTTCGGTGCTTTCGCGAGCACGAACTGACCGTCGACATGGTGCTGGCATCAGGGTGCCTGCCGTATCTGTTCCAAACGCCGATCATCGACGGCGAAGGCTATTGGGACGGCGGCTATATCGCCAACCCGGCTTTGGAGCCGATGAGCCGGGCCACCGGGTGCAGTGATGCCCTGATCGTCCAGTTGAACCCCATTGTGCGCAACGAGATGCCGCGGACGGCGCACGAGATCGCGGACCGGTTGAACGAAATCACCTTCAACGCCAGCCTGGTCAGCGAATTGCGCTTCATCGGCGAACGCAACCGGCTGATCGACAAGGGTGAACTTTCCCGCGACCGCCATCCGCGCCTCAACCTCCACATGATACATGGTGATGAGGAGCTTGGTCGCTTTCCGCCCTCCTCGAAGCTGCTCGCCGAAAAGGCGTTCCTGATCAAGTTGAAGGCGCTCGGGCGTGCGGCGGCCGACGAATGGCTCGGTAAGCACGGTGACAACATCGGCAGTCGATCGACATTCAACTATGCCCGGCTTGTCGCGGCGATGACCCAGGACAGCGATGATCCGCCGACGGCGGCCGGGGTCGGCGAGCGCGATTAGCGCGGGTTGCGTCGGGTTAGATTCGGAGATCTGCGCAGGCTGAGCTTGGCGAAGCCGGGCAAGGCCCCGCCCCGCCCCAGGCCTCCCCAGCAACAGAACACCGCGCCAGGACAGTTATCAAGGAACGACAACGGGCTGTCATAAACGGGCTGTAACACAACCAAATAATTTTCGCAGTCTGGAGATCAAGTCATGTCAACTGCAGATATAAACCTTAAGAATCCCGACCCCGGAATGGCTGAGGGTCGGCCCGATCTCGATCAGGGGATGGGCCGAGTCGGTACGTTTGCCTTCCTAGGGCTTCTGCTAGCCGGGCTTGGTTTCGTCGCCTGGAGTGTCTCGCAAGACCTCGCTGGCGCTGGCGTCAGCGGGCTTGCATCGGGCGCGGTACTGCTCCTGGGCGTCGCCCTGCTGGTCGCGCTCGGCTTTGAATTCGTCAATGGCTTTCACGATACCGCCAACGCTGTTGCGACGGTGATTTATACCCATGCCCTGCCACCGACGGTTGCCGTGGTCTACGCGGGGGTCTGGAATTTTCTTGGGGTGTTGTTTGCATCGGGCGCGGTCGCGTTCGGCATCATTTCGCTATTGCCGGTCGAACTCATCCTTCAGGCCGACTCGGGTGCGGGTTTTGCCATGGTCTTTGCCCTCCTGATTGCCGCGGTGATCTGGAATGTCGGCACCTGGTGGCTCGGCCTGCCCGCCTCGTCGTCCCATACCCTGATCGGCTCGATCATCGGGGTGGGCGTCGCCAACCAGCTGATGAACTATGGACAGGGTACGTCGGGCGTCGATTGGGGAAAGGCTAAGGAAATCGGCATGTCCCTGCTCATTTCGCCCATCATGGGGTTCGTTCTCGCCGCTGTCTTGCTGCTGATCTTGAAGGCGGTCGTCAAAGCGCCGTCCCTATACCAGGCCCCGGTTGGTAAGGCGCCGCCGCCGCTGTGGATCCGCGCCCTGCTGATCGTCACCTGCACGCTGGTGTCCTTCTTTCACGGCTCCAACGATGGCCAGAAGGGTATGGGGCTGATTATGCTGATCCTGATCGGTGTGGCCCCCGCGGCCTATGCCATCAACCGGAATATCACACCCGCGGCGATGGCCAGTTTCGAAGCGACTGCGACCAAGGCATCGACGGCAGTCCGAGCCCAGGGCAAGGGCGTTGTCCTGGTGGACCCGGCGCTGGAAACCGTGAAAACATACTTGCAAACCCGCAAGCTCACCCCGCAAACCCTCCCTGCGTTGGCGACGCTTATGGATACGATCGGACAAGAAGCGTCCCACTTCGGCACCGTTGAAGCCATTCCGGACGATAAGATCAAAGACCTGCGTGGCACGATGTACCTCACCTCTGAGGCGCTGCGAGTGCTGAAGAAATCTGGCAACCTCAAACTCGACGCCGATGGCGAAACGGCTGTGAAGACTTTCAAATCCGGTATCGATGGAGCAACCCGCTTCATCCCCACCTGGGTGAAAATTGCCATCGCCATCGCGCTTGGGCTTGGCACGATGGTCGGCTGGAAGCGGATCGTTGTCACCGTCGGCGAGAAGATCGGTAAGACCCACCTGACATATGCGCAGGGTGCCTCGGCGGAAATTGTCGCTGCCGGCATGATTGGCGTCGCCGATGGCTTGGGGCTGCCAGTTTCGACCACCCACGTCCTCTCATCAGGTATCGCCGGTACCATGGCGGCCAACGGGTCGGGGCTACAAATGGCAACACTTCGCAACCTGGCTTTGGCGTGGGTCCTGACGCTGCCGGCGGCGATGCTGCTGTCAGGAACGCTCTACTGGCTGTTCTCGCTCATCTCTTGAGGCAAAACGTCGTGTCCCGGAGGCCACTCGGTGTGCAGGATCTAACCCGGGCCCAAGGCCCGGACGATCGCGCCACTACAAGGCAAGACAGTGAAATGCTCGGTGCCGACACAACGGTAATCGATCGTGGCTCTCCGGGACCAATGACGGGAATGGTCTGGGCATTTGATTTCTGTGATGGGAAGTCCGCTCCGGTAACCCTCGCCGACCTTGATTGCCCAGCCGAACCCGGCGCTTTCCGCTGGGTTCATCTGGACCTTTTGGATCCATCAGCGCGGCGTTGGATCGACGACCTGCCGGCCGTCGACGGCGAGATAGCCGACATGCTCCTTGATGGCGACGGACATCAACATGTGCGGCGGGTCGGCGAGACCCTGGCATTCGCCGTTCATGATTTCGAGCGCGAGATCGGTGAAGGTCGGACGACGCGAACGGGCATTTTGATTTTTCTCCTCGCCCCTCAGTTGATGGTCACCGCGGGGCGAAATTCGCTTCTTTGCCCCGACGTGATCCTGCGCCGCATCCAGGCTGGCGCCGTGCCTGCTGGCGCGCCTGCGGCTCTGGACCTCATGTTCAGCGCGCTAATCGAGGTTTCAAAAACCGTTGCGCGTGATCTGGCGACTATTGTCCGGGTGGCCGAAGACGCCTTGATCGATTTTGGAACCATGCCCGACCCCCGCGTCGTTGCAGACGATCGGCGACGCGCGGCCACGCTGCACCGCCAACTCCTTGGCCTGCGATCCATCTTGCTCAGGCTCGAGCTTGATGACCACTTGCCCGAAGCCATTCGGCCAGTCGTGAATAAAACAGCTCAAAAAATTGCCGCTCTTGATGGCGACGCAGCAGAAGTTCACCAAAATCTACAGCAGGTACGCGAAGAAATCGATATGCAGACCGCACGCCGTACTGACCAGAACTTGTACGTTCTGTCGATCATGAATGTCGTATTGCTGCCACCTACGCTGGTTACGAGCTTTTTCGGAATGAATACAGGTGGATTGGCATGGGTTGACGACAACGTTGGTACCATTTGGGTCACTGGCGTGATGATCCTGGCGACCGTTGCCGCCGTCGCTTGGCTTTTTCGACGCGGCTATTTTCGCAATGGACGTTGAGCGCCAATCTTGCCCGAATTTCTCAAACTTGTGGGGATGCGATGACCGAGGATGATGCCGAACACGCTGCGATGCTGGCACGCGTAAAAGCCGAGGTTGCCGACAGTTTCGACGAGGAACTTGAGCTTGAGTTCGACGACGAACGCATGTCGGGGTTGCTTGATGACATGGCAGCCGACCCCGAGGCCCAGGCGAAGGCTCGGCAGGGCTATTTCAAGGAACTGTTTCGGCTACAACACGAACTGGTCCGCTTGCAGAGCTGGGTACAGTCCAAAGGACTGAAGGTCCTGGTCCTGTTCGAAGGTCGGGATTCGGCAGGTAAGGGTGGGTCGATCAAGCGTATCACCCAACGCCTCAACCCGCGCGTGGCGCGGGTCGTCGCCCTCCCGGCACCCAGTGAACGCGAGCGAACCCAATGGTACTTCCAGCGCTACGTCGCGCACCTGCCTTCAGCGGGTGAAATCGTGCTGTTCGACCGCAGTTGGTACAACCGTGCCGGTGTGGAGCGGGTCATGGGCTTTGCATCGCCGGCCCAGGTTGAAGACTTTTTCAACGATGTGACTGAATTCGAAAGGATGCTGGTCCGATCGGGGATTGTGCTGATCAAGTACTGGTTTTCCATCAGTGACGAAGAGCAGGAATTCCGATTCAACATGCGCATCCACGATCCGCTCAAGCAGTGGAAGCTGTCGCCGATGGATCTGGAGTCCCGCCGCCGCTGGGAAGACTATACCGCCGCCAAGGAGGAGATGTTCCAGCGCACACACATCCCCGAAGCCCGCTGGTGGGTGGTGGATGGTGATGACAAGAAGCGCGCGCGGTTGAACTGCATCTCGCATCTGCTTGAACAGATCCCCTACGAGGATATCGAACAGCCCGAGATTATCTTGCCGGAGCGCGAACGCCACGAAGGCTATGTCCGCCATCCTGTGCCTGCCGCTCTGTATGTTCCGCAACGCTACTGAGAACCTGGAGTACGGTTTCATGACTCATCGTCCCATCACGACTCGGGTGCTTGGTGCTGGCCGCAACGCCTCGGTGCGGCATGGCCCGGTGGCCCGAAGCCGGACAGCAGGCTCCAGCATGAGGCTCGAGACTTGGCTGTTGGCCAGCGCAGCCCTCACACTGGGCCTGGCTATGGTGCCTGCCTCGGCCACCGCGGCTCCGAAAGACGCCGCCGCTCAGCAGGCCGAAGAAATTCGGCTGCTCAAGGAACAGGTCAAGGCCCTTACGGCGCGTCTCGACTCCCAGGAAGCGGCTTCGCGTGCTGCGACCGCGCCCGACGCTGCAACGGCAAAGGCGCCGGCTGTCCTCGCGGTGGCCCCAGCTGCGGTCGTTGCGCCGGGCGTCCCATCGCCAGAAAAGATCGAAGTCGCTGCAGCGAATGCGCCGAAAGCCCCCGCCAAATGGTATGATGAAACGAAAGTAACTGGCCGAATTTACTATAATATGAGCGAAATTAGGCGCGAGGTTAATGGCTTAAGAACCGAAGAAGGCACTGGTTTTGCTATAAAACGCGTCTACATCGGCATCGACCATAAATTCAACGATGTATACTCGGCGAATATTACAACGGACGTGGCGCCTGTAATCGGACCAAACGACGGCAATATCGTTGGTAATGGCCTCTACATCAAAAAGGCTTATCTCGAAGCCAAGCTCGATCCTGCCTTTATCGTCCGCCTTGGCGCGGCCGATACGCCCTGGGTGCCCTTCGTCGAAAACATCTACGGCTATCGGCATATCGAAAACACGATCGCCGATCGCACCTCCTTCGCGACATCGTCTGACTGGGGCCTGCATATGTTGGGTACCCTTGCTGGCGGCATCGTCAGTTATCAGGCATCGGTCATCAACGGCGGTGGCTACCGCCAACCCAAGTTCTCTCAATCTGTCGATTACGAGGGGCGGGTCTCAGCCCAGTACAAGGGTTTCACCCTAGGGTTGGGCGGCTATTCAGGAAATCTCGCCAAGGACACGTATGGGAGCGAGACCTATCACACCGCCAACCGGGTATCGGCTCTCGCTGCCTATCAAAACCCCATGTTTACGGTCGGCGGCGAATATTTTCAGGCCAGGAACTTTAAGCAAGTCACTGTCCCCAGCCCCGACAAGGCCAGCGGCTATTCGCTCTTCGGTTCGGTTCGCCCGGCACCGAAGTGGAGCGTTTTTGCGCGGTATGATCATATGAGGCCGAGCCGGGAAGGCCTGCCATCCCAGACGGGTGATTACGGTAATTTTGGCGTGCAATTCAGCCCGACACAGATTGTCGATCTCGCCCTGGTCTACAAACATGAAAAGGTTGACGGCGGCACGCTCTCGACCAGCAATGGCACTATCGGTGGATCGATTGACGGCACATACGACGAAGTGGGCCTGTTTGGACAAGTCCGCTGGTAGGACTCCGATGGTTGACAGTGGCGTTGCTCAGAGTGCGGCCACGTATCAATAACTGGCAACTTCCCGTGTCATGTAGCTGTGAACGCCTCAGTGGACTGGGTAGGCTAGGGGTCCGAGTCCCCTAGGCGGCACCGACCCTCCCGGTTACCGGCGGAAGTGGAGAGGCGGAGTGGTTCGGGCTGGGCCACATCTCGGTGGAGCCGGCGCTGCGGCGACAGGGTGCCTGTGGCGCCTTCATCGCCGACGCCAAGCAGTGGCTGTCGGACCAGGACGCGCGAGGCCCATTCCCTGGAGGCGATCCCCTATTGGAACCGGTAGCCGACTGACACTCCGTAGCTCGCCGGGCGGCCGGTGAACCGCACAGTGGTATCGAGGTTGCGGTTGGCGGCGGTCCAATAATACGCATCCCCGACATTGCGGCCCCAGGCCCACAGGCGCCAGTTACCGGTCTGGCTTTCGACGCCGGCACGTAGATCAATAAGTGTATAGGCCTTCACGTTGAGTGATGGCAGTTCGCCCAACTGGCTATTGGTCTCGCCCTGGTAGTTCACTCCGCCCCCGACAAAGCCATTGAGGCCTTCTCCGACCGGCCAGACATAGTTGGCATCGGCAACCATGTGCCATTTTGGCGTGTTAGGAAACGCTTCCCCCCCCAGATTGGTCAGGACCCCATTCGGATTGTAGTTCACGAAGTCATCCAGCACCTCGGAGTCCACATAGGATAGGCCCGTAGTGAGGCTCAGTCCGTCGAGGGGCAACCAGCTGGCCTGGAGCTCAGCGCCGGTGACCCGGGACTTCGGCACATTGATCATCTGCAAGAGGGGACCAAACAGGGGGTCCAGCACGCGCCCCAGGATCTGCTTGTCCTGATAGTCATAATAGAAAAGGGCACCGTCGACGTGCAGCCTGCGGTTGGTGGTGGTGGTCTTGAAGCCCGCCTCATAGGCCAGCACGGACTCCTGGGTTGCCGGCAGATACTGGCTTGCCGACGTCCCCCCCAGCGACGGGAAGCCACCGGCCTTATAGCCCTTGCTGACATTGGCATAGAGCAGGGTCCGCTCGCGCGGCGTCCATTCCGTACCGACCCGCCAGGCGACATTGGTCTCATTCAGACTGTCCACCACCAGTCCGGGGACGATCTCAGCATTGGCCGTTATGCACCCTCCCTTCGCGATCGGCGGGTTTGGGGGCTTTCCCATCTGGGCCCGGAACGAGTTCCAGAAGGGACCGAAGACCGCCGAACTGCTGCCATCTCCCGGATCCGACGTGCACCCCTCAAAATCATTGTTCGACCGTGTGTAGCGCAGTCCGCCGGTTAGCTTGACGTCTTCGTTTACCGCGTAATCGACGCTGGCGAATATCGCCTGGGTCTCCGTCTTCTGACTATTGGAATCCCCAAATCCCTTCAGGGCGGGGAACCCAAAACCCGTAAACAGAAGCGCCTGGCTGCTTTGAGAAAAATCATTCAGACTGAATTCCTTGACGTCATCAGTCGAGTAATTTGCTCCCAGCGTGTATTTCAAATTCCCGTTCAGATCCCCGGCGATCCGCAGTTCTTCAGAGAAGGACTCAATTTTACCTTTTGTGTCCCGACTGAAGTTGGACAGCGTCGTCCCGTCGATATCCAACAACTGGTCCTGATCAAAGCGACTACCGCTGGTGATCGAGGTCAGGACAATTCCGTTTGCGAACTGATAATCCGCACGCGCCGATATCTGACGAAAGCGGTTGTTTTTGCCGTAGTCCAAGCCGGGATTGAAATCTGCCGCCCGGGCTGTGGCCGGAGCCAGTGGATAGGTCAGGAGCCCCGGAACAAAGGGCGCCGCGCCCGGCAGGGCTGGGCTTATGCCGATCAGTTGGCCGGCTTGACCCTCGGACTTGTCGATTGCACCGTTGAGGCTCACCTGAACCTTCAACTGGGCCGTGGGCTCCCAGGCCACCGTCAGGCGGGCGCTTTGAACATCGTCGGCCCCGTTTTCCGCGGTCTTGGTGTAGCTCCTCTGCCAAGGATCCGACCGGATGGCCTGGACGGCCAGGCGCACGCCTACCGTCTCGGATAGCGGGCCGCTGATGAAACCTGTCAGGTCCAACGCATTGAAGGTGCCGTAGCTGGCATCAATGCCGGCCGCGAAGCCCGGGGTTGGCTTTGCCGCAATGAAGTTGATCGCGCCGCCCGTGGCGTTCTGACCGAAGAGTGTGCCTTGGGGCCCCTTCAGGACTTCGACGCGCTCGAGGTCGAGGATGACCCCACGGCCCTCAATCGCGAAAGGGATGGGGGCCTGATCGAGATAGAGGCTGACGGTGGATCGGCCGCCAAGGCTGATGTCGCTGAAGCCGATGCCGCGAAGGGTATAGATCGGCGAGCCCACATAGGAGTCGGTATAGCTGAAGCCCGGCGCGATCTTGGTCAGGTCGCGAACCTCTTTGACTCCGCTGCGCACAAGCTGTTCGCCGGTCACCGCCGTGATCGACATGGGCACGGTGTTGGCGTTTTCTTCCCGCTTTTGGGCGGTGACAATGATCTCGGGGACCAGAAAAGCCGTATCTGGTGCGCGCTCCTGGGCCTGGGCTGCTGCGCCCATCAAAGTCACGACGGAAACACTGGCCATGACCACCGCCTTCAGGGCGATGGGGCTGGATTTCCGGTTTGCACGAACGGGCTGAAGCAACATGGGTAGTCCTCATTCAAGAGACGGGTCCGCACGGTCCCGGGAGTCCTGCAGTTCGGGAGCTGCCCAGGCGGCGAGTGGGTGTGTTGCGCCGGGGGTAGCGGAGTGTTTTGTCGGGACTGGTCAGGGGCCTTGGACGGCCATCCTTAAGCTCTCACGCCGCTCGATTTCGGGCCAGTGACCCAACCGGGGGCTGGCAAGAAGGCTGGCGTGGAATTCTTTTGCCGACAAGCGTCCTGCGACGCCCAACCTTAAGTCAATATCTGGGTCCCGCCACGAAGGCGGGACCCAAACTTTTGATCGGGCGGGTTTTGAGGGACGGCGCTTTCGAACCGCGCCTTCAAACGCCTTGCCCGAGGAGACCTACTTCGCAGAAGCGCGGTCTGTTTCGGAGGTCGCAACCGTCCAGATGATCAGACCGAAGGCGATCTTGTTCACGACGTCAGCGAGGTTGTAGATCAGGTTGAGCGCTGCGGAGCTGTTGGACGGGTCTTGACCCATCAGATAGCCCACAAAGTAGCCGATCGGATAGATCGCCCACCCGAAAGTCACGATCAGTCGCATCAGCTTGAAGGCGGATTGAACCGACTCCGGCGCTTCATTTGCACTGATCTTACTGGCCTGCCCCATGAACACTTCATAGAGGATGTAGGCCCATCCGAGCATGCCCACGATAAAGGCGGGCCACACGTGGGCATAACCAGCTTCACCGACGTAGCCGCCAACGAGCATGACAAAGGTACCGACCAGCAGGCGCCAGAAAACGCCACCGGGGACCTTCGTGATCGCGGCCAGGATCAGGTAGAACTCGATCATGAGCAGCGGAACGGTGATCAACCAGTCGATATAGCGATAGACGGTTGGCGTCGAGCCGGTCGAAACCCAGATGTCCCGCATGTAGAAGTAGTGAACCGCAGCCACCAGGGTCACGAGACCCGACACGGTAAGCGAGGTTCTCCACTTCCTGGAAACCCCCTGGCTCTCCAGGAAGAAGAATGCGGTGGACGCGACAAGCGCCATAGAGATCAGCCAGAATGATATGCCGACATAGTCATTTGGCTGCAGGTTTTGCGTGGATGCATGCGCAAGCGCAGGCAGGAAAGCGACGCTTACCCCCAGAGATAGCCACTTCAGGCGAAACTTAGACACTTCAGCCTCCCAGTTTTTCAGAATTATAGTTAAAGCCCTCAAAACGGTAATTAGAAATCCTTTCGCTGTCTAGGCTTGGCGCTGGGCAGGCCCTCAGCGCCCCCGGTTCACATCCGCCCCGCAAGGGGCTAAGGCCTTTTCGCCGCCCCCGCCGGGCGGTGTCTGTCGCGGGAGGGTGCCATGAGCCACCGGGTCCATG
>Ga0194059_1001119_pt1 | contig 11646 bp, 11 predicted proteins | sample SepL6211m_MetaG_FD_163426 | JGI IMG/M metagenome (GOLD analysis project Ga0194059, IMG submission 163426) | Anoxic zone freshwater microbial communities from boreal shield lake in IISD Experimental Lakes Area, Ontario, Canada - Sep2016-L626-11m | ecosystem: Environmental > Aquatic > Freshwater >... | reverse complement strand
CTGCAATTGCGTGAATGAGTTGATCTGGGGTGGCGTCGACTTCCTGTGCCACAGCTAAAGCCGCCGGAACAATCGATGCTGAAGGATGAAGTACCGAGGGGAGGTGCGTATCGTCAAAATCGAGAACATGTGCCAGCGTGCCGTTGATGAGAGCGGCGCTCGCCGCCGGCAGGTGGTCACTTTCTCCACCGATAACTATCGATTTCCCGATGCCGCCCCAACTACGCACTGCCCGTTCCACCGCTAGGTCTGGTTCGTGAGCACCGCTCTTGAGTGATTCTGCTCGGCCCGCGAGTGAGTTACCGATGGTGTCCAGGATGCGTTCGGTGACATCTTTGCGGATGACATCGGTGATCTGTGCGCTCAGCGCAAACCTCGCAAGCTGCTTGACGTATTCGGTCACGGAAGAATCGCTAACGGTCGCACCGGAGCTCCTGTTGCGCCGACCACGCGCAATGGTGAAACCACGAAGAGAAATTCAGAAACTTTGGCATCGAGTAATTCGTCGAGCTTCAAGGTTTCCATAATGTGGATTCCGTGTTCGACCAAGAGAATGCGATGTACGGGAAGCAAACTATGGCCGGCACCTGCGGTGATTTGCTCGAAGGCGATGGTTTCGCCCGCGGCAATCTTTACTTTGCGGGAGGCGATCCATTCCGCCCCACTTGTGTCGACTCCTGGAACGCCATCGGTAAGACCGATAAATGCATCCCGTTCGCTCCACCGTCTTGACCAACCCGAACCAATGAGTACTGAGTCGCCAGCTTGCACCGAAATACCTTGAGCTTTCTCGGCACGTGTTAAATCGTCAGCAGTAATGCCATAACCAGCAGGAAGCGTGGGGACGCCGTGCAAACGCGCGATATCGAGAAGCACGCCTCGTCCAACAAACGGTGTCATCGTGTCGATGCCATGAACTTTGAAGCCATCAGCGCCCTGGGCTTCGTAGGCATCTACACCGCCGTAGAGTTTTCCTTCGTGAGAAACATGCGACAGGCCATCTATGTGAGTTCCTACGTGGCCACCAGTGACGATGATTTCATTCGATGCCGAACCACCGTCGGCGCGCACCATGTCTCCATGGCGACGCTCAAGAATCATGCGAAATGGTGGATGGTTTGGTGATTGTGGCATCCCGCGCTTCATGGGTTGTGCGAGGTCGATGATGCGAGCGCCCGAAAGGCCAGCGAGAATCGTGTTCAGGTTGCTCATTATTTCTCCGCCTCTGCGATGACTTCATCAAGGATGAGTTGCGCCCACTGCTCGTGTGAAATTGCATTGCACTCTTCTAATACGGCTCGAGTATCGGCTCCACGCTTGCGGCCCGTCCAGCGGATGCGACCGGGGTTTCCGCTGAGTCGATATAAGACGTTCTGCATGCGAAGAGGTCCCAGATCCGGATCTTCGACAGTAGTAATAGTATCGAGCGCTTGGAACTGCGCATCAGCAAAAATATCGCGGATGTCATAAATCGGTGCTACCGCAGCCTGGGCTTCCTCGAAAGATTTAATCACGGTGGGTAGGTCGCGTTCAGCAATCCAATCTCCGACATATTTGTCGAGTAATTCGGCATGCTCAGCGCGGGAGGATCCTTTGGCAAACCAAGGTTCTTCAATGACTTCTGGGTGTCCGACGAGGCGCATAACACGTTCGGCAATGGATTGGGCTGACGTTGAAATTGCCACCCACTTACCTTCGCTCGTGATGTAAGTGTTGCGCGGTGCATTATTCACGGAGCGGTTACCGGTGCGTTTTTGTACCGTGCCGAGTTGATCGAAGATGATGGGTTGTGGGCCAAGGATGGAAAGAATGGGCTCAATGATGGCGAGATCTACTACCTGGCCTTTGCCGCCGTTCTTTTCGCGCGCATACAGAGCGGTCATGATCGCTTGCGACGTTGCCAACGCGGCGATGCCATCTGCTAATCCAAAAGGCGGCAACGTAGGTGGGCCACTCGGTTCGCCTGTCATCGCCGCAAAGCCGCTCATCGATTCCGCAAGCGTGCCAAAACCAGGTCGAGAAGAGTACGGCCCAAATTGACCGAAGCCAGTTACTCGAGCAATGACGAGTCCGGGGTTGATGCGATGTAGCTCTTCGGGGGAGAGGCCCCACCCTTCCAAGGTGCCGGGTCTAAAGTTTTCGATCAACACATCACAGGTGGCGATGATCTTCTTGGCTATCTCAGCGCCTCTCGGGTCACCCAGATAGAGCGCGATCGTGCGCTTATTACGGGAGAGCATCGCCCACCAGAGGGGAATGCCACTCTTGCTCGGCCCGTGGTTGCGTACCGGATCTCCCTTGGTGGGGTGTTCCACCTTGATCACGTCAGCGCCGAAATCCCCCAAGATAGTGGCGGCCATGGGGCCGGCAAAGAGAGTCGCCAAATCGAGAACTCGCACGCCGTCTAACGCCCCGGGGGGTGAACTGAGAGGGGTCTCGACGCTCACCAGGGCGTTCCACTCTGTGAAACCACGTTCCGCACGGTACCGGGAGTGGGGGTGGCGAGACAAGGTCTGAGCGGAGATATTTACCACCAGGCGGAATCGGGTTACGCTCTGCGGAACAGGCTCTCCGCCATCAGTGGACCGAGCTACCTTTAAATGAGGAGATTTCAGTGATCTATCTCGTCTACAAGATGAAGCTCAGCTCCCACTCTAGGCGCAATATGAAGGATTTCTGGCATTGGCTCGAAGATCGCGAGAGTTGGTTCTATAAAGATCTGCCGATGGTCAAGTCTGTCCGCTGGTATTACAGCCTCGTGGGGGATGTCTACACAATCGAAAATTGGGCCTCTTTTGACGATGAAGCTGGCTTCGGTGAGTATCGCAAGACCTTAGCAACGCTTAAGGGCGACGCGAACTGGGAGAACTTGCGCGTCACTCAAGATGATTGGTGGGAATTTTTGGAGACTCGTTTAGTCGTCGACCCCCCGATAAAAATTGGCTTTGGTAGTTAATGGTTGAGTCCACCAGTCAAACAATTGCGACGGTTGAAAGAGCCGCTGATGTACTTCTGCTCTTTGCGCGACCAAATCATCCGCATTTAGGTGTTACTGACATAGCCGAAGAGCTCTCGCTCTCGAAAGCTGCCGTCCACCGCATTCTGGCATCGTTGCGCTCGCGAGGATTTATTGAGCTGATTGAAGAGAGTCGCCGCTATCAATTGGGGCCAGCATCGCTTTCGCTAGGAGTTGCTTACCTTGCGCGTATTGATGTGCGCCAGCTTGCGGCTACGGAACTACAACAACTTTCCCTTGCGAGTAGAGAGACCGCCACACTTTCAATACGTACCGGCGACGAGCGTATCTATGTGGATCAGATTCGTCCTGAACGTGAGATTGTGATGAGCGTGCTCATTGGTATGCCTTACCCACTCCATGCCGGCGGTTCATCGAAAGCATTTCTCGCATTTCTTACCGCTGATGATCAGACTCGTTATCTTGCTACCAGCATGGGGCAGGTTACTGAAAAGACGATTACCAATAGTGATCAACTTCGTAGCGAGCTAGCAGAGATTAGACAACGCGGATTTGCAAGTTCATTCGGTGAACGTCAGGCCGGAGCTGCCTCTATTGCGGCGCCCGTCTTTGATCACACTGGTGCGCCGGCAGCTGTCATTAGCCTCTGTGGTCCCGCTGATCGATTTAAGAATGAAATCGATGATTGCGTTCCGTTGCTTTTGGCGGCGACTGCGCGAGTTTCTCGTCGTCTAGGTTTTAATCCCGTTTCGTAAAACAACAATAAGCAAGGAGAAAGTCATGTCGTTTGATCTTGTCATCAAGGGCGGAACTCTAGTCATTCCTTTTACGGGTGAAGTAAAAGCAGACATCGGAGTTATCGACGGAAAGATCGCGGCTATTGGTGCCGACCTTCAAGGTGGCAAGAAGGTGGTTGATGCCACTGGCAAGTATGTTGCTCCTGGCGCAGTCGATGCGCACTTTCATATCGGTATTTACCGCCCGATTGCACAAGATGCATTTGAAGAGACCCGCTCCTCGCTCGTAGGTGGAGCCACCACTGTTATTTCTTACTTCCGTACCGGCCAGCATTATTTGAATAAGACTGGCACTTACGCAGATATCTTCCCTGAGGTTCTAGATGCAGTGAAGGGTCAGGTCCATACCGATGTCGGTTTCCACCTGGCTCCGATGACGGCTGGGCAAGTAGATGAGGTCGGCTCCCTCGTTAAGAATCACGGTATTCCCTCGTACAAGTACTACATGTTTTACAAGGGCTTTAACCTCGCGGCCAACAGCCGCGATTCGAAGGCCTTCACGATGAGTGAGGAGTACGACCTCGGTCATCTCTTCTCCATCATGGAATCCGTTTCGGCAGCGCAGAAGGCGAATCCACAGACTCGTGTCTCGCTCAGTTTGCATTGCGAACAATCAGAGCTCATGCGCCTCTTCATCGATCGCGTGCAAACCAACGGAAATGCGCAAACTCTTAAGGCATATTCAGATGGCCGTCCACCGCTCACCGAGGAAGTTGCTATTGGTGAAGCAACCACACTTGCAGCGGCTGCAGGTACAAATATCAACTTGCTCCACGTATCAAGTGGGCCAGCATTGAATGCAGCGCGTCGTGCGCGCGCTACCTATCCAGAGACGGATATGCGCATTGAAGTAACACTCCATCATCTCTGCCTTGATTACGAAACTCTCGATAAGAAGGGTGGACTTGGCGGAAAAGTAAATCCGCCGATCCGCACCAAGGGGGATAACGAAGAATTGTGGAATGGCGTGCTCGACGGCACTGTTTCTTGGGTTGCTTCAGATCACGCCTGTTGCATGGAAGAAGAGAAGGGCGACCAGCTCTGGCCCGCACTTCCCGGCTTTGGGGGAACCGCACTTCTCTATCCAGTGCTGCTCTCAGAGGGCCACCACAAGCGCGGTCTCTCACTCTCACGCGTCGTTGAGTTGGCAAGTAGTAATCCGGCCAAGGCATATGGACTCTGGCCACAGAAGGGCAGCATGAACATTGGCGCCGATGCTGACTTAGTCGTTCTTGATCTCGACAAGAAGGCCACCGTCACGACGGACATGCTCCTCTCGGCGCAAGACCACTGCCCCTTTGAAGGTGTGGAAGTCCAAGGCTGGCCTGAGACTACGGTGCTCCGCGGAAATGTGGTTTACACCAATGGTGAAGTACAAGGTGCGCCCACCGGTCAATACGTTCGTCGCGCGTAGTCGGGGGAGAGTGTCGAGATGAAAGCCGCTGTTGCCATTGGTTTGGCTGGAATTCCGCTCTCTCAGTACGGCCCCATCATTGCCGCGGCAGAAGAAGCCGGTGCTTACGCGCTCTGTGTAGGGGAGGCGGCACATGAAACTTTCGCCGCCGCCGCATTTGTTTCAGCGCTCACTACGAAACCGCGAATCATCTCCGGAATCGCAACGTGGGCGCGGCCGCCGGTCACGACTGCGCTCGCGGCGAGCACCGTTGATGAGATCTCTGGCGGAAGGTATGAACTTGGCCTGGGAACGATGCCCGAGCATTGGAATCGTGATCATTACGGCATCGACCCTGCCCGGCCGCTCGCACGCATGCGTGAATATGTCGAGGTGATTCGCTTAGCGTGGAAGGCGTACGGGGGCAGTACTGCTGATTTCACAGGTGAGTTCTACACCGTGAAGGGTTATCAGCGGTTGATCCCGCCACTGCGTGAGGAGATGCCGATCCACTTGGCAGCAACTCGGCCAGGGATGGCAAGACTTGCGGGGGAGATCTCCGATGGTGTCTTGGTCAATTGGCTTCATACCCAAGAATGGCTCCACGAGGTGCTTGAGCCTGCCTTCGCGGAGGGGATCCAGCGCGGAACTCGCTCACCGGAGCGTGCGGCGATGGTACGAGTTCTCGTTGAGCCCGATCCAGTAAAGGCGCGGGAGATCCTGCGCCCCTCCTTTGCCATGTATCAGCAGGTCCCCTACTTCCATGAAGTTGCCGCCTCTGCTGGCTTTGTCGGCGCTGACTTGGCCGATGGCCTCGTCGATGCGATGACCGTTCATGGAGATCTCGACTCGGTTGTGGGGCAATTACGAGAGCGGTACGGCGCGTGGGCTGATTGGTTGGAGCTCACCCCACCCGGCGCGGTCGGCGGGGAAGCGCTCGCCGCCGCCTATGGCGACCTCTTCAAGGTGGTTGCCACGCTCAACTCGCCTTCCTAAAATCCTTATCAAAATCCACCGAGAAATAACTCCGCGAGCCTCTTGACCTCCGCCTGAGGAGGCGACAAGATTACCGGAACAGCGTTCCGCAAGGTGGAACCGAACGGCTCGCTCCCTACCCTGCTTGGAGGATACGTGCGTAAAACTCGTTTAGCGATTGGTTCGCTCGCAGTAGCGGCCATCGCCTTTTCAATCATTCCGGCGCAAGCTGCAGATAATCCTGGTCTCGTTCCCACCGGTACTTGGAAGGCTGGTGTTTCTACAATCACCATCGGTCTTGAGGCTCCGATGACAGGCGTATTCGCCGTTCTCGGTGTGTCACAGCAGAACTCATTGCAAATTGTGGCCGACCAGATCAACAAGGCCGGTGGTATCGGTGGTGCCCAGATCAAGATCAAAGCATTCGACGATGGTCTTAGCCCAGTGAAGGCAGTTACCAACGCTAAGGAAATCGCCAACGATCCTTCGATTCAATACGCTGTAGGACCGTCGATTACTGCTTATTACGAAGCCGCAGCTCCTTCATACGAAGCTGCCAAGAAGCTCAACTGCCAACCTGCAGTGGCAGCTGGAAACTTCGCTAATTACAAGTACGGCTTCCGCTCGCAGGATTACTACAAGGATTCCATAAACGCTGGATTCGCTGCCCTTCAAGATAAGGGTGTCAAGAGTGTTGGCATGATCTACGAAGCTGGTGCTACTGGTCAGTACTTCAACGATTACATGACTGAAGTTGCCGGCAAGTACGGCATGGTCTACATCGGATGGCAACAAATTTCGACCACTGCAACTTCGCATAATGATCAAGTGCAGAAGTTCATCGATGCTGACGCAATCTGGATCTCCAATAATGCCTATGGCGCTTACACCGCCAAGGCAGCGAAGGCTCTCAACTATAAGGGTCAAATCATTGGTGGATCTGGCTCACAGAATGTGGCCTTCCACGATGCTGGTGGCGTTGACTTCGCAGGCGAATTGATGATGTCGCCTAACTACCAATGGCCAATTCGCGATAAGACGACTTGGGCGCCTGGTTACAAGGCACATATCGACGCCACGCTCGCAGCGTATGGTTTCAACACCGGTGCAATCGCCGGTGCCACCTCACCAAAGAGCACTGCTATTGCAGCAGATTGCCTCTACGCGTACGCCGTTGCCGCCAACAAGGTTCAATCACTTGATAGCGACAAAGTACAAGCTGCCATGAGCACGCTCGATATCCCGGCTAACCAGACTCCATCTGGTAACCACATCATTCCGGGACCAGAGCACAACTTCTACCAACAAGATTCAATCCACGTCTACCAATGGCTCCATGATGCCACTGGCTGGTACACGATTGAAGTGAAGAAGGATATTGCTCAAATCAACAAAGTTGTTGCTGCGGTAGCAGCCAAGGTTGCCAAGGCCGGAGATGCATGCGTCAAGGCTGGCGCCACTGCAAAGGGCGCTGGCGGTAAGACACTCAAATGTACGAAGGTTAAGGGCAAGCTCGTCCTTAAGTAAGTAGGGATCGATGTGAAAGGTGGGCTGAGACTTCAACGAAGTCTCAGCCCACCTCCTTAATGGGGGATTAATGCAAGACCCGCGGCATGGAAAACGGAAAGCACATGAGGTACCTAAGAAATGAATCTTCAGGCGCTCTTTGATGGTCTATTTAGTGGTGCGATCTACGGACTCGTAGCGCTCACGCTGACTATTACCTATCAACCCACGCGAATTATGAACTTCGCGCAAGGCGAAACATTCGTTCTCGGTGCAGCTGTAGGTTTCGAAATAATCGGTGTACGCAAATGGCCATGGCCGGTGGGATTAGCCATCATGCTGGTGATTGCGGTCATCATGGGTTTGATTATGGAGCGTATGGTTATTCTTCCAGTGCAGCTCTCTGGCAGCCGCTTCGCCTGGATCATCGCCACATTGGCAGCAGCATTAATTTTTCAATCCATATTCTCCCTCCGGTACGTAGGAGACACTCTCTCTTTCCCACCGTTCATCGATAAAACGTTTTCGGTGGGATCGGCCAGGATAAGTGCGCAGCAAATTATCGCGATTATCGTTTCGCTTTTGATCATAGCTATTTATGATCAATTTCTTAGGCGCACTATTCATGGTCGCGCCATGCGAGCCACGGCCCATAACCCAGACACTGCCATCATTCTCGGCGTACCAACCAAGCGACTCGTTGTGGGAGCCTTCGTCGGAAGTGCAGTGCTGGGAGCCCTTGCTGGTTTTCTCTGGTGCCCGGAAAACGGAATTAACCCGGCAACTGGTTTGAGTTTTACCATTAGCGGTTTTACGGCCGCAGTGATCGGTGGCGTGGGGAGTCCTCGTGGAGCGCTCTTCGGTGGATTAATCGTTGGTCTACTCAACAGTATCGCGGGCGCAATTTTTGGTGGTATCGCTTCTGGAATCGCTGTCTTCGTGGCGCTTGGTCTGATCTTAGTTTTGAAACCTGCTGGACTATTTGGAAAGCCGATTGAGGGCCACTGATGAAATCAACAAACATCGCACTTCGTGGACTTGGATTTATCGCAATAGCTCTTGTAGTTATCTTTCCATTCTGGGTAACGAGTACTGCAAACCCTGAGTCTTACCTCAATGTGATGATCACCGCTGGTACATCAGCGGTGCTCACCCTCTCGTTGAATATCTGTATGGGTTATGGCGGATTGCTTTCACTAGCTCACACCGGCATGCAGATGATGGGCGGCTATGCCATTGGCTTAGCAATGCTGAATTACGATATCAATCCTTGGATCGGCATCCTCATTGCGGCTGCAGCTAGCACGATATTTTCGATTTTAATGATCACTATTAGTCTGAGAGCCACTTACCTTTACTTTGGCATGATTACGTTGGCTGCCAACCTCATCGCCATGGAGAGTTTCCGGACGGCTCTTGGTAACGATGGCATGATCACCGAAATTTATCGACCAGCCTGGGGAGGTGTGGATCTCAGTACGCGCCAGTTTTACTTTTTGACCATGGGTATTTTGGCTATCGCATACCTTGTCCAGCGCAATACGATTTTAAGTGGATTTGGTCGTGCCACGATGGCGCTTCGTGAATCCACGGATACAGCCAGCGCGTTAGGAGTCTCGCCAAACGTCCAACGTGTCAAAATTTTCGCCATTGCCGGTGGGCTCGCAGGTGTTGCTGGAGCCATCTTGGCGATGCAAGGTTCCTTTATGTCTCCAGAAATTGGTGACATGGGTGGTGGTCTTATTTTCTTCGTCGGTCTCTTCTTGGGTGGAGTGGGCACGCTCGTCGGTCCAGTTGCTGGCGTCGCACTTATTGCAGCAATTGACTTTGAGATTAGGTTCTCCGGTGCCTATCGCACCTTGATTTTGGGAGCCCTGCTACTCCTTTGCATGATGGTCTTGCCTAGGGGAATTGTGGGCACTTTCCGAGCTTCTAGATTGGGATCACCTCACGAGCTGAAGGAGGAGCCAGATACCTCTGGTGAGGAGATCATTACTGTTTCCAGCGGTGTGGCCGGCGAGACCGCAATCGAAGCGATTGATGTTGTCAAGCACTTTGGCGGCATTAAGGCCGTGGATGGCGTTTCTATCTCGATTAGGAGAGGTCGAGTGCACGGCATAATTGGTCCCAACGGTTCGGGTAAGTCAACTCTTGTTTCATGCATTACTCGTTACCACCAACTCACGAGCGGGGAAGTTAAATTCTTTGGTGCGCAGATGCCAAAGACGCCACATAAGGTCGCCCGTGCTGGAGTTACTCGTGTTTTCCAAATCCCGCACCTCTTTGAGCGTGTATCGGTACGCGACAACGTGCTTACTGGCATGTACTTGCAGGAGAAGTACACGTGGATAGAAGCGGTATTGCGCTTACCTCGATACTCCAAGGGCACCCGCGCAGAAGAGAAGCAAGCAGCCGCACTCTTGCACATTGTGGGATTAGGCAAGAAGAGCGAGATTGCAGCCGCAAATCTAAGCCATGGCCAAAAGCGCCTCCTAGAAATTGTTCGAGCAGTCTCCTCGAGGCCAAAAGTGCTGATCCTTGACGAACCGGCAACCGGCCTTACTCAAGGCGAGCTTGAATCGCTTCATAACCTCATTCTCTTTCTGAAGAATGAAGGGCTTGCAGTGGTTCTTATTGAACACAACGTCGACTTCCTAATGGGATTAGCAGATATCGTCACGGTGTTAGAGAGTGGCAAAGTTATCGCAGAAGAGCGTCCCGAAGCCGTGCGCAATGACCCACGAGTCATCGAGGCCTATCTAGGTCGCACGGATATCTCTGAATTGATGGGGGAGTAATGCTTCTCGAGATTAAAGACCTGACGGTCGCATACGGTGGGGCAAAAGCCCTAGATAACCTCCATATTGGAATCGAAGAGGGCGAGTTCGTTGTGCTTCTTGGTGCCAACGGTGCGGGGAAGACAACCACTCTCCGCTCAATCTCGGGCCTGCTCAAGCCAGCTAGTGGTGAGATTATTTTTGAAGGTCGTGACCTGGTTAAGACGCAAAGTTTTCGCCGGTCCGAACTAGGAATTGCTCACGTGCCAGAAGGACGGCAAATTTTTCCCGATCATACTGTGGCGGAGAATCTGCAACTTGGCGGGTTTACCGTCCGTAGAGATGTAGCGAAACTTCATTCCACGATCGATGAAATCTTCCAGCTCTTCCCGCGACTGGCCGAACGCCGCGAGCAGAAGGCAGGAACTCTCAGTGGTGGCGAGGCACAGATGCTCGCGGTCGGTCGCGCTCTGATGGGGCAACCAAGGTTGTTGATGCTCGATGAGCCAAGTTTAGGTCTTGCTCCACGCCTCGTTATTGAAATGTTTGGCTACCTCAAGCGCCTCCACAAAGAGAAGGGCCTCACTATTCTGTTAGTCGAGCAGCAGGCCCGTCTTGCTCTGCAAATCTCGCAACGCGGCTATGTACTCGAACGTGGCGTAGTTGCCATCAGCGGCACTTCCGAGTCGCTCAAGGATGATCCAGCAGTAGTAGCTGCATACCTCGGTCACGCGGGATAAATCATGTCCGCCACCCCGCTTGCTACTGAGCTTGTGACGGCTTTAGAAGCGTTGCTCACTCCGGGCAAGTGGGTGCACTTAGCAACAGTTGCTCCCGATGGTGGGCCGCACGTCACTCCGGTTGTCTTGGGATATGACAGCGATGCTCTCTATTTAAGTGTCACAGGTAAACAAAAAAGTAAGAATATTGAACGCGACCCGCGGGTGTGTATCTCCGTCTCGCGTGAAGGTGACCTCGCGCATCTCACCATTTGGGGCGAGTGTGAACTTGCCATTGATGCAGCAGCACAAGAGAAGTGGGAGTGGCTCATTCGATCCACTCTCGGCGACCAAGCGCTGGCTGGTATGCAGCGAGCGCTCTCCAACGAGGGGACGCAGCTTGGGGTAGTTCATCCAAGTCGCTACCGGATATACGGGTTGAACTCATGACGTTTATTACTGGTGTTACTGGTGCATTTGTGGGTGTGCAAGATTTTGCTCC
>Ga0194059_1001118_pt1 | contig 11646 bp, 6 predicted proteins | sample SepL6211m_MetaG_FD_163426 | JGI IMG/M metagenome (GOLD analysis project Ga0194059, IMG submission 163426) | Anoxic zone freshwater microbial communities from boreal shield lake in IISD Experimental Lakes Area, Ontario, Canada - Sep2016-L626-11m | ecosystem: Environmental > Aquatic > Freshwater >... | reverse complement strand
ACATCTGCCGGGCCGTTGGGATTCTGGTTCTCCGTCGGCAGGCTGGCCAAGACCTCTTTGATGGCATGGACATGGGAAAGGATCCCGTCTGTCCCGGTGTGGTCCTGGCGCACGGGGACCAACGCGGTGAGGAAATAGTGGCCGCCGTCAAAATTAGGCATGGGGGTTTTAAGGATGCGAAGGGGACGCGGCCCGGGTCGCATAGAACTTGGCCGTCAGTTGCCGGCGGTTGGCATCAGCCTTCTGGGTATCCGTACTGGCGATGGGTGCTGGACCCGAGGCGGCAAGGTTGTTCTGGAGCGCCTGGGTCACCCTGGCGTAGAGATCGGCAAAAGCCTTGGCATCCGAGCCGGAAAGTGCCTGGCTCAATACATCAATGCCAGCCCAGATGCGCAGGGCTGATTTGATGTCACGCTGGGCGGAACCCGGAGTGCAATTATAATAATAATCCGTATCGATTTGATTTTGCCTTATATAGTCTTTAAAAGCGGTAATAGGAATCGACCCTGGATAGCCCGTGCTGCTGTACCAAAACAAATCCAGCCCATTGGGAATGCCATCGGAAAAACTATCAATATATTGATCCCAGGTGCCATTGAAATTACTGACAAACATCACCGAATCATTGGCCGGCCCATGCTTCGCATCGAGCTCCGGCCAGCGATCCCGCGGAATAATTACCCAGCGGGCGAAATGGATAATGGAGAGGTTTAATAATCCCCGCAGAAATGCAGGCTCAAGCCTGCCCACGGCAAAAATAAACCGGTTGATCCAAGTTCGCGCCGGCTCCATGGGAGTGATCAGGGTCATCCCGTAGGCCTTACCTGCCACATTGGACATACGGCAATAATTAGCAATTTATTTTCTAACCCTACCCAACGAATCCCAACTCACGATCAATGGACACAAACCGTAATTGCTTATCTTTCAAATTTGCCGATTTCAATTAACCCCTGAGTCAGGTATCAGCATGGCGGAGCAGATACTGACCATTGCCGTTGTACTCACCATCACAGGTGGCAAAGATCGTGCCAAGCAGCAAGAGATAAAACCGCCAGATGCGCCGAAAACGGGCATAGTCCATTCCATAATCAAGGCCCTGGAACTCACTCTGACGGGCATCAAAGCGATGCAGCCATTCCGTAAGGGTTTGGTGGTAGTTCATGCCATTAATATACCAACGCTTCACTGTCTTCAGGTCACGATCATGGTTCGGGATGGCGTCATGGTTCCAATACCTGCCATGGGGGAAGATATATTTATGCGTGAACCCCGAAGACATATTATTCGGGGTTCTCACCGTGATGATATGGATCAAAGCCTGGCCCTTGGGTTTGAGCAGGGAGGCCAACTTCTGCAGGGACTGGGTCAGGTTGCCCACATGGCAAAAAACACCGACGGAGACGATCTTATCGAATTTCTCGGTAAACTCAATGTCATTTAAATCCCCTTCCAGCAGGGTGAATCTTCCCGAGCTGAGCTGGCTGCGGGGATCCTTCATCTTGGCGCGCATATAATTACATTGCTGGTGGCTGAGATTAACGCCAGTGAAGCGAACATTGGCGAACTTGGACATGATGTAGTTGGGCACGCAACCCCAGCCGCAACCGAAGTCAAGAATATGATCGCCATCTTCAATACCAAGCCTCTCAATCACCTGATCAATCATTTGTTTTTGCGACTCCTCCAGATCGGCAGCCCCATTTTCCCAAAGCCCCATACTGTACTTGGGATAAATAGGCTCCCAATCCCCTAGCATCCCATTCAGCATTGTCTGGGGAAGATCATACTGAATCTTCATCAGTTCGCCGGAAGACTCCGCCAAATGATCCGACTCCGTCAAAACCCATTCATAGGGGGCCAGCAGGCCGGGAAAGCTCCGAAACAGGGTGGGCATCGTGCCATGCAGCATGGCCCTATACAGGGAATCAGGGATTTCCACCCCATTGATGTAGGCCTCGGCCAGGGCCATCTGCATCCCATTGACGGCACGGGCCATCAGGCGCGTGCTTTTGTAGGCCAGAGAAGGGGAGGGAAGCCCCGCGTTGGGCAGGGGCCGAAAAGCCTGCAGGTCGCCTGCAGGATCAGAAGGCAGAACGAGGGAATGGCCCATGAATGAAATTAATGCAAAAATGCCAAAAACTTAAATCGGTTCACCCTGCACAGCCATAAATAGATGCGGCCCGCAGGGATCCTTGACGCGATTGGTACCCGGCCAAATTAGCCCATCTCGCCCATTCCCGCACCAATCAGCCACTTCAACATCAATTTTGTTGCCCTCGGGCCTCCCCTCAGCCCTGTAAAAACCAACGCCGCCAGCGCGACCGTTCCCACTTGCCCGCGGCATTGGGGGCCAGTTCGCCGCACAGTCGCCAGCGGCGGGGGCGATCCGCCGGCCGCCAGGTGGCCGTGATCTCCTCCAACGCCCTGATCAGGGCGGCGCCATCGGCCCCCGGCTGGGGGCGCACCAGGGCCAGCAGAGCCAGGTAGAGCTGCTCCTGCACCAAGGCCTCACGGACCTCCAAAGCAGGATCTGCTGCCGGCGACAGAAGGAGGAAGCGAGGAAAGTCAGCAGCAGGACGGCGGAGAACCCCATTTCTGAATCCGATATCGCATCGCCAGACCGTCACCACTGCGCGGGCGGCCAAGCCAGCGAAAACCGATATCTATGCATATACTGCATAAATTCGGCTGCTGACTTATGTCTAGCCGCCACTGAACCCAGTTGTAACAAGGGGGATCAATGGAAATATCGATTCACAACGACTGCCAGTTGCTGGTCAGGCCTACCCTTATGGCACTGCAAATTTGTCGATGACCCTGGTGCTGCCTGGCACCCAAGTGGAAGCTCGGGGCCTGGCCTGGGAGGTTGTCCAGACCGAGCCAGCGGGAGAGCAGCAGCGCTACCGGCTGCGCTGTCTGCAAGGGGATCTTCAGGGGATGGAGGTCGACCTGCTCCATCCCTTCGAGACGATTCGACCGATCACCACTGACTTTGACCCGCGTCGAGCGGGTCGTCTGCGCCAGTGGCAGCTGTTCCATGAGGCCTTCCTGCTGGAGCAATCACTTGGTCCGTCAGCCTTGTTGGCGGTGCAGCCCGGGCGACTCGACATCGCTCCGTACCAGCTGGTGCCGGTCATGCGCGCCCTGCGGATGAGCCGCCCACGGCTGCTGTTGGCCGATGGCGTGGGCCTGGGCAAGACGATTGAAGCGGGTCTGGTGATGGCGGAGCTGATCGCCCGCCGCCGTGCCCACCGGATCCTGATCGTGTCGCCGGCTGGCCCGTTGCTGGAGCAGTGGCAAAGGGAGATGCGGGAACGCTTCGGGCTGCGCTTTGAGACGATCCGCAGCGCGGGGGAGCTCCAGGAGCGCCGCCGAGAGCTGGTGCTGGGAGCCAATCCCTTCGACCACGTTTCCTTCTGCCTCACCTCGGTGGACTTCGCCAAGCAGGAGAAGGTGCTGCAGGAGCTGGAGCGCACCGTGTGGGATCTGGTGATCCTTGATGAGGCGCACCACTGCGTGCGGCTGGGCAGCAGCGGCGACTGGGAGGATTCCAGGCGGAGACGCCTGGCCGAGGTACTGGCCTCGCGCTGCGACGGGTTGCTCCTGCTTACAGCCACCCCGCACGACGGCTTCGATCCCCACTTCGCCTCACTGGTGGAGCTGCTCGACCCGAGCCTGGTGGATGGCCGTGGTGGGCTCAGGGCCGAGCGCTACCGCCAGCATGTGGTGCGGCGACTCAAAAACCACATCAAAGACCCAGAAACGGGCGAACCGCTGTTCCGCACCCGTCAGGTGACACCGCGGGCGGTGGTGTTCAACGCAGGGGAGCAGCCGGAGTTCACCGCCTTCCAACAGGGGCTTTTGGCTGCGGTGGCGCCGCGCCTGCGGCAGGCGGTGAGACAACGGCGCTTCGGGGAAGTGCTGGCCTTCGTGTCGCTGCTCAAGCGCTCGGTATCCACGGTGGCGGCCTGCCGCAACACGCTGGCCGTGATCCGCGATCGATACCGCGAGATTGCCAGCAGCGGGATCAGCGACGCCGAAACCCGAAAACAGCGGCTGCGCAGCCTTCGGGAGTATCAGCAGCGGCTGGAGCGCTATGGATCCCTCTCCTTTGAAGAGGAGCAAGACCGCGCCGCCCTGGAGGCGGAAGATATGGCGGCCGACCTCGCCGAAACCGGCCTGGATGACATCGCCGGCCGGATCGAGGATCTGCTGCGCACCCAGAGGCGCGAACGCGACCGCGGCCGACGCATCGCCAACACCGGAGAGGCACTTGACGGGCTGGTAGAAATGGCCGAAGCAGCTCTGGATGAAGATCCCAAGCTGCGCCTGGCCTTGACGGAACTGCAGGCCATCCGCCAGGCCTCCCCGGGGGCCAATGTCCTCATTTACACGGAATACACCGACAGCCAGGACGCCCTGGTGGCCTTCCTGGAGAACGCAGTGAGCCAGGGCGATCTCGACGGCGCGGTGCTGGCGGTGAGCGGCCGCCCTGAACACGCCCAGGAGCGCAGCACGATCACTGAGCGCTTCAGCCATCAAGACGGTCTGGTCCTGGTGAGCACCGATGCCACCGCGGAAGGTCTGAACCTGCACGAACGCTGCCATCACCTGATCCATCTGGAGCTGCCCTACAACCCCAACCGGCTGGAGCAACGCAACGGCCGGATCGACCGCTACGGCCAGCGCAGCGATCCCGATGTGCGTTACCTCTATTTGGCTGGCACCTTCGAGGAACGGCTGCTGCTACGGCTGGTCGCCAAGTACGAGCGGCAGCGGGCGCGGCTCACCTTTGTGCCCAACACCCTCGGCGGCATCACCACTCAAGACGCCCAGACCGTGCGATTGCTGGAGGGCCTGGGAGAGGAAGAGGAGACGCTCTTCGCGACGCCAGGGCGGGAGATTCTCCAGCTGGATGATGCGGCGGAAGAAGACACCGGCTCCGCCGCCTACCGAGATCTGCTTGCGGAGGTGGAACGGGCCATGGCGGGATATGAGAAGGCGGCCAAGACCAGCAGCTGGCTTGGTGAGGTGGGCCTCAACGCCGAAGCGCGGTTGCTGGCGGAAGCCGAGCAGGCGAGATCGGAAGGCGAGCGGCTGGGGGCGGTAGAGCTGATGGATTTCGTCTGTCAGGCCCTGGAGTCCGACGGCGGCACCATCACGCCTGCGGAAAGAAGCTCCGTATTAGGCACCGACGTGGTGCTGCGGTTACCCACGACCTGGACCCACGGCTTGCGCGACATCCCCGGTTACGACGCTGAGCAGCGCGCGTTGCGGCTCACCAGCGATGCCAAACGCTGCCGCGATGAGGCCGGACGGGATCTGGGCTACCTGGGCCGGGCCCATCCGATCGTCCGCAGGGCCCTCGATCGCGTGCGCAACTTGCGTTTCGGCGAGACGGATACCTGGCTGGATCGGCGCGTCAGCGCCATCGGCCTGGACATCCCTGCTCCTGCGCTCATGTGCACCTTCCTCGGGGTGCTGGAGAGCGACCGGGGCCATGAACTGGAGCGAGTGCTGGCGCTGCGCATCGATGCCACTGGAATGATCGAGGTGCTGGCGGAACCGGAGGCCTGGCTGCAGACTGTGACGGCTGGGGAGCCGATCCGCACCGCTGATCTCTGGGAGCAGCACTTCTCCAGCTGGGGGGAACAGGCGCGAAAGCAAGCCCAGCAGGCAGTGGTCGAGACCTTCGCGGCCATCGCTGAACCGGCCAGCAAAGAGCACGTGCAGCAGCTGCAACGGGAGCAACGGGATCTGGAGGATTGGCTGCGCTCCCGGGCAGACACCATCTGCGGCGCGGTGCAACAGGCCCAAACCGATCTGTTTGGCGGCAGTGGGGGCTTGGCGAGCTGGCAGGTCAGTGATGACCCTGCCGAACGCCTGGCGGGATATGCCACCGACGGCCGCAATCCCCCCGCGCAGCGACGCGAGGCCGATGGGGTGCTTCGGCTCTTGCGCGACCGCCAAAAGGAGTTGGCGCTGCGGGCCCAGCTGCGCACCCTGGAGCCACAACCGCTGGGGCTGCTGATGCTCGTGCCCACAGCACTGACACGAGAAGGGGGAGAGAGCTGATGGCGCTGGAGCTGCGCGATTGCACATTCCACGGTCCGGCGTTGCCGGAACCGTTCGTGAAGTTCCAGCTTGAAGGCAAACTCAAAAACCGCAACCTGCTGGCCAAAACCACCGGCGCTGAGGGGCGTGCCCTGGAGGAACGTTGGGACGTGTTGCGGCGCAAGCTGCGCCAGCTCGGAGAACAGGGCGGTGATCGCCGCGTGGCCAATCACGTGCTGGAGCCCCTGGTGGAGCGCCTCGGTTACAGCGCCCTGGAACGCCAGGCGGAGGTGCTCACCCGCGAGGGTGCGGAAGATGGCGGCTGGTTGTTCACTACCGCAGAAGGCCAGCGCCTGCGCGCCTGGACGGTGAGCCTTGGGACGGACCTGGACGCTCCCAACCGCCGGGGCCGGGCCTATCGCTTCAGCCCCAGCCGTGTGGCGCAACGGGTGCTGCTGGCCAGTGGCGAGCGGATGGGCCTGCTCAGCGATGGGGAAGAACTGCGGATCCTGCTCTGTGATCCCGCCCGACCCGACAGCCACATCAGCATCCGCCTGGATCGTGCCGGCGGCTGGCGGGCAGCCCGGGCACTGCCGGATTCCTATCGCCTGCTCCTGGCCCTGGCCTCCCCCGCCGGTGTGGCGGCGTTGCCGGAGCTCACGGAAGCGGCCCGGCTGGCCCAGAGCAGCGTCACCAAGAAGTTGCGGCTGCAGGCACGCCGCGCGATCGAGGGCTTTCTGCAGGAGGTGTTGGAGCATTCGGCCAATGCCCAGGCGCTGGCGGATCGGAGCGATCGGCAGCAGCTGGCCCAACAGCTGTGGAGCGAAGGCCTGATCACCGTCTACCGCTTGCTGTTCGTGTTCAAGCTGGAGTCTTCAGCGGATCCGGCTCGGGCCTTCAGCTTTGCCGCCACCAGCCTGTGGCGCAACACCTACTCGCCCAACACAGCCCTCGCCCACTGGGTGCGCCGGGTACTGGATGAGGGAAAAGACAGCGGTGGTTTCCTGGAGGCAGGATTGCGCACCCTCTGGCGGTTGTTCGCCGAGGGCATGATCTCCAGCGAACTGGAGATCAAACCCCTGGGCGGGATGCTGTTCGGCCGCGACGCCACACCGCTGCTGGGTCAGCTGCAGTGGGGAGAGCAGGCGGTGGCGCGCTTGCTGGATGCCCTGCTCTGGACGCCAGGCGAAGGCGTGACCATGCGGGAGCGGGTGCATTACGGCGCCCTGGATGTGGAAGACCTGGGCCGGGTCTACGAATCACTGCTGGAACTGGAGCCGGGTATCAGCAGCGAACCGATGTGCCGTCTGCGCCGGGCCAAGCTCGAGGTGGTGGTGCCGATAGCCCAGGGCGACCCTTACCGCAGCAATCCTGTTCAAGCGAGCGATCCGGAAGAGTCAGGAGAGGACGAGGAGGAGGGAGACGAGGACGAATCAGCTCCCACCAGAGGACGCGCTGCTTCAGGTAGCAAGACCAAGGTGGAGTTCATCGAAGAGATCGCCGCCGACCGTTTCTTCCTGCGGGTGGGCCTGGGCCGCAAGGCCAGCGGCAGCTACTACACCCCCCATCCCTTCGTGCGCTTCCTGGTTCAGGAAACCCTGGGTGTGCTGCTGGCGGAATGCAGCCCCAGGGACAACCCGCAGCCGTTGCTGATCCTGAAGCTCAAGGTGCTCGATGCCGCCATGGGCAGCGGCCATTTCCTGGTGGAAGCCTGCCGCTTCCTGGGCGAAGGGCTCTATGAAGCCTGTCGCCTCTGCGATGAGCTGGCCGTGCAGGCGGAGGAGCAAGCAGAGAAAACGGAGGGTGCGGAACGGGAAACGCTGCTCGCCAAGGCGGCTGAACTGAGGAAGCGGGTGGAAGACCTGCCGGATCCGAACGATGAACTGCTGGCCTATCTGCCCAGCCGGGCAGCCGAGGGAGAGGAGAGCGGCCTCTCGCAGAAGAAAGCCGAGGCGATGTGTCGGCGCCTGGTGGCGGTGCATTGCCTCTACGGGGTGGATAAGAATCCTCTAGCTGTGGAGCTCGCCAAGCTGTCACTTTGGCTGGAGAGCTACGCCGAGGGCTTGCCGCTCACCTTCCTGGATCACCGCCTGATCTGCGGTGACTCACTAACAGGTCCTTTCTTCGAGCACTTGCTGACCTATCCGAAGAGTGGTGGTCGTCTTGACGATCTCTTTGCCCAAAACCTGACCGAACGCTTGGAAGACACGCTCGCCGCAGCACTTTTATATGTTCGCGACTTAGAAGCTAGCGTGGGGAAAGATATGGCGGATCTTCAACAGAAGGAAATGGCCAAGGCAAAGCTGGATGAAGCCTTGGCTCCGCTCAAGAATTTGGCGGCTGCATGGAGTGGTGGTGTGATGCTTGGCGATGACTTTGATGATGTTGACTACAAGCAACTAGCCGATGCCGTCTGCTCAGAAAAGTCACCCTACGCGATACATCAAGGAAGCGAAGCCCTGGATAGAGCGATCCAGAAAGGGAGAGGGTCTCTACCATACGAGCTCATTTTTCCTGACATTTTCTTGTCGCCTCAGGGATTGGATCGCGGTTTTCACGCCATCCTCGGCAATCCCCCATGGGAAGGCATTGACACTTCAAACAAGGAATTCTTCGCTGCATACGACATCGACATATTCAGCTGCACGACGGATAAAGAAGAGCTGGAATTAATCAATAGGCTGATGTCCCTGCCTGATGTGGCATCAATGAGAAATGATTACGACAGCGCCATAACCCATTACAAGAACGCCTCCAGAAGACTTTACGGATTTGCAAATCAGGCCTTATCAAGGGCATCTGGCGCGACACCGGATCTCTATCAATATTTTACGGAAAGAGCATATCAGCTTCTCGCGGTCGAAGGCTTTTGTGGTCTTGTCTTGCCATCCGCTTTTCACGCCAACGAAGGCGCCGCTGGTTTGCGCAAGATGATCCTCAACAACATGACGCTGCGATCATGCTACTCGTTTGTTAACAAGAAAAAATATTCGAGATCCACAGTAGCTATAAGTTTGCTGCAATTGTCGCCCGCAAAGAAGTGCGCATCAATATGCCGTTCAATTGCTCGTTTTATCTTGAAGATATGGAATGGCTTTTTGACCATGAAGAGTCGCCAAGCCTTTTGCTGTACTCAACAACATTTATCAAGAATACAACGCCAAAGCACCTCAACTTCTTGGAGATCAGGAAAAGCAGTGATGTGTCCGTAATCGACGCCATGTACTCTTCACGACTCGAATGGTTTGGTGACTACAGGAGAAGAATTGGAGTTCTACCCACGGAAGAGCTCCATAAGTCCAAGAATAAAGTTCGGCTTATGAGAACATTATCTTTACTCGGTGACGGTCCTGGCGACCCAAGAGATCCCGAGACAAAACATGTTCTTCTTCAGCAGGGCTTTGTCCCTTTCTATGAAGGGAAGTCTTTTCACCAGTACACTGACTTCTGGGGTGATGCTCCTGAATTCTGCGTTTCCCTTGAACGCATGGCGGGAAAAGAGCAGAAGCTAATGGCGTCTCGCTTTTACCGAGCTGCACTTAGAACAGTTGCGAGCTCTACAAATGAAAGGTCTTCAATCTTCACAGTGCTTCCTCCAGGAGTCATCGTTTCTCATAGTGCACTACCTGAATCGAATCCTGGCTCAAGATGCACCGTCGATGCGCTATGCCTAATCGCTCTGTGTAATTCATTTTCATTCGACTGGCTACTGCGGCAGCAGGTTGCTGCAAATATAACATTTAATTTCCTTGATTCAGTGCCGGTGCCGGATATTTCCGATTTAGCTGTATTCTTGGCCCATGCTTGCCTGCGCCTTTCATGTAATCACGAAGGCTATGCACCTCTCTGGGACAGAGAAATTGGCGAAGCCTGGAGAGAGGCTTCACCCAGCCATGAGTTTCCTGTTATTCGCAGCGAGCTTGAGCGCCTGTCATTGCTTGCGGCCATTGACGCACTTATCGCGAATGCCTATGGCTTGGACCGAGCAATGTATGACTATATACTCTCCTCTTTTAGTCACCGCAGCCAACCCAAGACTCCTAGATACTGCTTAGAGGCTTTCGATGAGCTGCATAGAATCGGCCTGGATGCCTTCACCCAGAAACATGATCCATACTGGGATGTTTCCCTCAATAAAAGACTGGCACAGCCCTTCATTGATCTTGTGATCCCAGGACGGGGACGTACAACCGAATCCAGCATGGGGCCACTTTTCGATACAGCATCAGCCGAAACCTATATGGAAGCTCAGCTGCCTATCAGGGTTGCCTCATCTACAGAAATTGCCCCCACGCAACCAATAGTGGCGGCGGCTGCTTCCACAGGTACTAACGGTGCCTTCACCACGATCGCGGAGCTGCTCCGCTCCAGAAGTGTGATCACCTCCAGCGATGCCCAGCAGGCCACAGGCCTTGATGCCGCTGGCGTTCGGCCCCATCTGCAGCAGTTGGTGCAGCAGGGCCTGGCGGTTACCGAAGGGCAGAGGCGTGGGATGCGCTACCGGGGGGTGAATGGCTGATCGTCCTGCCGTGATCGACACCGAGGAGGGGCAGCGACTCGATCGCAAGTCCCTTCGTGTCGTGCAGGGTGCATCCACTGATTTCGAGGAACTTGCCAAGGATTGCGTCTGCTTTGCCAATGGCTCAGGCGGCCAGCTACTGATCGGCATCGAAGACGATGCCTCACTGCCACCACCCGGGCAATGCATCGAATCTCGCCTCCTCGACCGCATCCGCAAGCGTATCGGAGAACTCACCGTGAATGTCACGGTGATTCCTGAAATTCAGACGGCAGTGAATGGTGGGCAGCTCATCGTCCTCACCATTCAGCGAGCTATCGGCGTTGCTTCCACCTGCGATGGCCGCTTCTACATGCGCATCGGGGATGACTGCAAACCCATCCTCGGGGACGAGGTGCTGCGCCTGGCCAATGACCGGCCTTCATTTCCTTGGGAGACGCTGACAACGCTGCAGATTCCTCGGACGGCCGTCGATCCCGACAAGCTGGCGGCACTTTGCAGCCAGCTGAGGGCTTCAGATAGGGTCAAAGCCTCGGTGAAGGAGCAGAGCGATCAAGAACTGCTAGATCACTACACCCTCGCCAGCGGCGATCTGCTCACCAATCTGGGTGTGCTTCTGCTTGGCCTGCGCTTCGACCGCGCCAAGCTGGGCACAGCACCCGTAATCCAGGCGATCTGCTACGACGACCAGGGAGTCAAGGTCAACAAGTTCTGTTGGGACGATCACGCCCTCTCTCCTATCGAGCTGCCGGATGCCATCTGGGAAGAGATTCCCGACTTCCGCGAGAGCTACGAATTTCCCGAGGGCATGTTCCGCACCCAGGTGCCGGCCTACGAAGAAGCCGTGGTGCGGGAGCTGTTGGTCAACGCCTTGGTCCACCGCCCCTATACCCAGCGAGGGGACATCTACCTCAACCTTCACCCAGACCGGCTGGAAGTGGTAAATGTGGGTCGGCTGCCGATTGGTGTTACCCCCTCCAACATCCTGCATACCTTCCGGCGCCGTAACGATGGCCTGACCCGCATCTTCCACGACCTCAAGCTGATGGAGCGGGAGGGTACAGGCTTTG
>Ga0194059_1001117_pt1 | contig 11652 bp, 11 predicted proteins | sample SepL6211m_MetaG_FD_163426 | JGI IMG/M metagenome (GOLD analysis project Ga0194059, IMG submission 163426) | Anoxic zone freshwater microbial communities from boreal shield lake in IISD Experimental Lakes Area, Ontario, Canada - Sep2016-L626-11m | ecosystem: Environmental > Aquatic > Freshwater >... | reverse complement strand
CTGAGCAGGTCGGGTTCGTCGCGGAGCGGCAGCACGGGCGCCGGCTCATCGCGCCGATAGCGCGTCAGCGATGGGTTGATCGTGTCAAGAATGCTCATGCCGGCGCTCTGGAGGCCCCCCGGCAAAGTCCGCGATCCAGAGAAACAGCTCCGCTGTCCATCAAGATGGCGACCTTGGCCAAGGGGCGTGGATCGACCCACCACCCTACTCTCCAGCCCCCAAAGGGATTCAGCTTTGTTCCCGACTTTCGCCAAACCCTCCCCCGATGCATGATCCCAAGTGGCGCCAGGTTGCCTGGCTATGGCTCCTGGCCCTGGGATTCAGCGCCCTTCTGGTGGCCGCCGGGAGGCACTGGCCCGAGCCCCTGGTGATCACTCCCCGGTCGGTCTGGCTGCTGGTTTTGGTGCCTCCCGCCGCCATGGCCCTTTGGCTGGCTGGTCGCTGGAACTTGCCCCCAGGCGGCGAGGGGGGAGAATCCCCTGGCGGACCACAATCCATCCATTCACAGCAGGAGCGGCACTGATGGGATTCAGCGGGCAGGCGCAACCGGAGGCAGGTCCAGCCCCCCGGGCCAGGCGCGTGGTGCTGGCCTATTCCGGCGGCGTCGACACAAGTGTTTGCATTCCCTATCTCAAGCGGGAGTGGGGGGTCGAAGAGGTCATCACCTTTGCCGCCGATCTCGGCCAGGGGGATGAACTTGAACCGATCCGTCTCAAGGCCCTGGATGCCGGCGCCAGTGAGTCCCGGGTGGACGACCTGATCGAGCCGTTCATTCGCGAGTTTGCGTTTCCGGCCATTCGGGCCAATGCGCTCTATGAGGGTCGCTATCCCCTGTCCACTGCCCTGGCCCGACCGCTCATCGCCCGGCGCTTGGTGGAGGTGGCCCGGGAAGTGGGCGCCGATGCCGTGGCCCATGGCTGTACCGGCAAGGGCAATGACCAGGTGCGTTTCGATGTGGCGATCGGTGCCCTGGCGCCGGAGCTCAAGGTGCTCGCTCCCGCCCGGGAATGGGGCATGAGTCGCGAAGAGACGATTGCCTACGGCGAACGCTGCGGCATCCCGGCACCGGTGAGCAAGAAGTCCCCCTATTCCATCGACCTCAACCTGCTGGGCCGCAGTATTGAGGCCGGTTCCCTTGAGGATCCCCAGGTGGAGCCGCCTGAGGAGATCTACGCCATGACCGCTTCGGTGGCTGCGGCACCAGAGGCGCCTGAAGATGTGGACATCAGCTTTGAGCAGGGCCTTCCCGTTGCCATCAATGGGGAGCGGTTGGCCCCGGTGGAGATGATCCGACGCGCCAATGCCCTCGCCGGCCGCCATGGCTTCGGCCGCCTCGACATGGTCGAGAATCGGGTGGTGGGCATCAAGAGCCGGGAGATTTACGAAACCCCAGGGCTTTTGTTACTGATTCGTGCCCATCAAGACCTGGAGAGCCTCACCCTGGCCGCCGATGTCCAGCGTTATAAGCGCCAGGTGGAGATGGCCTGGGCCGACCTGGTGTATCAGGGCCTTTGGTTTGGTCCCCTTAAATTGGCCCTCGATGCGTTCATCGACTGCACCCAGGCCACGGTGAATGGCAACGTGCGGGTGCGTCTGCATAAAGGCAACGCAGTAGTCATTGGTCGCTCCAGCACCAGCGACAGCCTGTATGTCGACGCCATGGCCACCTATGGCAGCGACGATCGCTTTGACCATCGGGCCGCCGAAGGGTTCATTTACGTTTGGGGCCTACCAACCCGTCTCTGGTCGGCTCGCCACCGTTAAGGCTGTCGGGGGCCCGCCCCCCAGCGCGGCCCCCCCAAGCCTGCCGTAGGGACTGCATCAGCCCGGTCCGTGCTTGGGGTTTAAGGGGTTCGACCCGCTCGGTTTGGGCGGGTGGCAGCAGCAGGGGAGGCCGGGGCTCGTGGCTGGCTGCCGGACCTAGCTCGAACAGCTTTCTCCTCAGGGAAGTGTTTTCCTCCATCAACAGCCGCTGCTGCCCCAGGGTTTCGCGCAACCTCTGGCGAAATTTGTCCTCGAAGATCTCCGGCAGCTCCAGGGTCATCTCATGAAGGTGCCGAATCTCCTCGCGGGTCACCTCCAGTTCGTGGCGCAAACGCTCCAGGGAGGGTTGTCTGGTCCCATCGGCCCCCCGCGAAGGGAGGGGTGCTCCTTCCCGTGGCGATACCGAAGGCTGGGGGGCGGGCACCACCTTCAGGGGTCGTTCGGAACTGCGCAGGGTTTCGGCCATCGGAGTTGGGGAGGGATCCATTGGTGACCGATCACCCACTCCAAAGGCACGCGCCCCAGGCTCTTTGCCCAGGGGCGGGTCCGGCGGACCGGATCGAGAGCGCTTCAGCGGATCGCGGTCCACTGTTTTGCCACGTAATACCCATCACCCTATGGCAAGAATCGCGATATTTTTCTTAAGGGTGGACGCCTGCTTGCCAGGCGGCCGGCCCAAAAAAAAAGCCCGGCACCTTGTGCTGCCGGGCTTGAGACTGATTTTCGTGTCTTCTTGAAGACGATCAGGCTTCTTCTGTTTCGCCAACGGGTTCGGGGCTGGCAGGGGCGGTTTCCGCCTGGTTGGGCAGCACCCGGGGTGGAGGCATGGGGCCGTCCTGCTTGACAGTGAGGTAACGGATCACGTCTTCGGAGAGGCGCATGGCACGCTCCAAAGTCGCGACTTGCTGGCCATCACCGTTGTGGTTCAGCTGCACATAGATGCCTTCGCGATGCTTGGCAATGGGATAGGCCAGGCGGCGCTTGCCCCGCATCTGGGTATCGAGGACCTCGGCACCGGCTTCGGTCACCAGGTCGCGATACTTGTTGACATGGGTTTCAACCTCTTCTTCCGGAATATCCGGACTGAGGATGTACATGGTCTCGTAGTAGGGCTGCGTCATGGGCGCCTTCAGACAGGTCAGGGGCGGGGGGGACGGACCCCACCGACGGATTAAGCAAGCTACCCCAGCGTGCGACCTCTACCGGTGGACTCAAAGTTGCATGCGAACCGCTTCGGACAGGGTGGGGAGGTCCGCTTCTTTGCCCCGGAGTACCTGAACGACGGTGAACAGCAGCACCAGGAGGGTGCCCAGGAAGAGGGTGTTGGACAGGGTTCGGATCAGCAGGCCGCCCCCCAGCAACGATTGCAGCAACTGAAACACCAGGCCCGACACCACCAGCAGGATGTCCAGCATCAGGGCCTGCAGGGTGTTGAACCGGATGGTGTAGGGCACCTGGGGATTGCGAACCACCGCGGCGAACAGCAGCACGAACAGCAGCAGTCCCCCCAGATTCATGCCCCCCATCGAGCCCAGGTTCTGGAGCAGCAGGGCCGGCATGGCCGGCAGCATCAGGGCGCTGAGGGGGGGGAAGCTGCCGAAGAGATCCCGGCCAAAGGGCAGGGCATCACTCCAGGTGAGGCTGTAGGGCAGCAGCGCTACCAGGCGTTGCCAAAGAGGGGGGTCTTGCATGGCGAAGGTGTTCGGATTCCCAGGCTAGGGATGGGCTGGCGACCGGACGGCCAGCTGGTGCAGGGCCGCCTCCCGCATCACGTCCACGGGGACTTCGGTTTGGCCCGTCCACAGCCGCAGCGAAGCCGCACCCTGTTGCACCAGCATCTCCAGCCCATCAATGGTGCGGCAACCCCGCGCTTTTGCCTGTTGCAGCAAGGCTGTTGGCCGGGGTGTGTAGATGAGGTCGTACACGGTGGCGCCCTCCGGCAGGGCGTCCAGGTCCCTTGGGCCCAGGGGAGTGGCGGTGGGTTCGGGGTCCCCGGAGCTGGCCATGCCCATCGGCGTGGTGTTCACCACCAGGGCGCTGCCGCCCAGGGCTGGTCGCAGATGGCCTTCGCTCCAAGGCACCCCCTCCAGGGTGGGGGCCCAGCCACTACAGGCTTGCAGCAGACGGTCCAGGTTCTCCTGGCGCCTGCCAGCCACCAGGATGGGCGCCAGCCCCAGTTCGGTGAGGGCGGCCACGATCGCCCGGGCGCTGCCGCCGTTGCCCAGTACCAGGGCCTGTTGTCCTTGCCAGGCGACGCCACAGGACCGTAGCGGCGCCAGGAAGCCTTCCCCATCGGTGTTGGTGCCGAACCAACCCCCCTCCGCGCGGGGCACCAGGGTGTTGACGGCCCCCAGGCGGGCGGCTAGGGGGCTGAGGTCTCGGGCCAGCTGGGCGGCTTCGGCTTTGTGGGGCAGGGTGATGTTGAGGCCGCGGCACTCCACCGCCTCAAGCCCTTCCAGCACCGCCGCCAGCCGGCCCGGGGGGGTGCGCAGGGCCATGTAGACCCAGTCAAGCCCCAGCTCCTGCAGCGCGGCGTTATGCATGGCCGGTGACAGGGTGTGCCGCAGCGGATTGCCCAGCACCGCCACCAGGTCACTGGCCCCACTGATGGTGGACCGGCGCCGGCAGCGCTCTGGTGCGACGAAAGGGGTCTGGGACATGGCGTCGCCGCGGGGCTGGGGCGAGAGTAGACCGGCTGCAAACCCTTGCCCGCCAAGGGTTTGGCGTGATTCGACCCACCACTTCGGTTCGGGAACCACCCCTCGCCGGGGCAGGGGTGTCCTGCTGAAGATGCTCTCATCCCTAATTCATTTGACACAGGAGCAGAGAACCCATGGGTAAGGTCGTTGGTATTGACCTCGGCACCACCAACAGTTGCGTCGCGGTGATGGAGGGCGGCAAGCCCACCGTGATCGCCAACGCCGAAGGCTTCCGTACGACCCCCTCGGTGGTGGCCTATACGAAGAACCAGGACAAGTTGGTGGGGCAGATCGCCAAGCGTCAGGCGGTCATGAACACGGACAACACTTTCTATTCTGTGAAACGCTTCATTGGCCGCCGGGTCGATGAAGTCAACGAAGAATCCAAGGAAGTGAGCTACAGCGTTGAGAAAGCCGGCGCCAATGTCAAGGTGAAGTGCCCGGTGCTCAACAAGCAATTCGCCCCCGAGGAAATCTCGGCGGAAGTGCTGCGCAAGTTGGCTGATGATGCTGGCAAGTATCTCGGTGAACCCGTCACCCAGGCGGTGATTACTGTGCCGGCCTATTTCAACGATTCCCAACGTCAGGCCACCAAGGACGCCGGCAAGATCGCTGGCCTTGAGGTTCTGCGCATCATCAACGAGCCCACCGCCGCGGCCTTGGCCTACGGCTTGGACAAGAAGAACAACGAGCGCATTCTCGTCTTTGACCTTGGCGGTGGCACCTTCGATGTCTCCGTGCTCGAAGTCGGCGATGGTGTCTTCGAAGTGCTCTCCACCAGTGGCGATACCCACTTGGGCGGCGATGACTTCGACAAGGTGATCGTGGATTACCTGGCCGATAGCTTCAAGGCCAACGAAGGCATCGATCTGCGCCAGGACAAACAGGCCCTGCAGCGCCTCACCGAGGCGGCCGAAAAGGCCAAGATCGAGCTCTCCAGTGCCACCCAGAGCGAGGTCAATCTCCCCTTCATCACCGCGACACCGGAGGGTCCCAAGCACCTCGACGTCACCCTCACCCGGGCCAAGTTTGAGGAGCTGGCCTCCAAGCTCATTGACCGTTGCCGCGTGCCGGTAGAGCAGGCCCTCAAGGACGCCAAGCTCTCCACCAGCGAACTCGATGAGATCGTCATGGTGGGCGGTTCCACCCGCATTCCGGCGGTGCTGGAACTGGTCAAGCGCGTCACGGGCAAGGAACCGAATCAAACGGTCAACCCCGATGAGGTCGTGGCCGTCGGTGCCGCCATTCAGGGCGGTGTGCTCGCCGGTGAGGTCAAGGACATCCTGCTGCTGGATGTCACGCCCCTCTCCCTCGGCGTCGAAACCCTCGGTGGCGTGATGACCAAGATGATTGGCCGCAACACCACCATCCCCACCAAGAAGGCCGAGGTTTATTCCACCGCCGTGGATGGCCAGACCAATGTGGAGATTCACGTCCTGCAGGGCGAACGGGAGATGGCCAGTGACAACAAGTCCCTGGGAACCTTCCGCCTGGATGGCATCCCGCCGGCCCCCCGTGGCGTGCCCCAGATTGAGGTGACCTTCGATATCGATGCCAACGGCATCCTTAGCGTCACCGCCAAGGACAAGGGCAGCGGCAAGGAGCAGAGCATTTCGATCACCGGGGCTTCCACCCTGAGTGACAACGAAGTCGATCGCATGGTCAAGGATGCCGAGTCCAATGCGGCTGCTGATAAAGAGAAGCGCGAGAAAATTGACCTGAGGAATCAGGCCGAAACCCTGGTTTACCAGTCCGAAAAACAACTCGCCGACCTCGGCGACAAGGTGGGCGCCGAAGACAAGGCCAAGGTGGAGCAATTCAGCACCCAACTCAAGGAAGCCCTGGCCAACGACGACACCGCCACCATCAAGACCGTCCTTGAACAGCTGCAACAGGCCCTCTATACCGCCGGTGCCTCCGTGTACCAGCAGGCCGGGGCCGATGGTGCAGCCAGTGAGGCCACCGGTGGTAATGGCAACGGCGCTTCCGCTGGTGCCAGCTCGGCCGAAGACGTGATCGACGCTGAATTCACTGAAAGCAAGTGATCAATTGGATCCCTTGAGGATTGAACAGCCCCCTTCATGGGGGCTTTTTATTATGTCGAATTAGCATCGATTCAAATGGCCTTTGCCCCCTGTTCATCTCGGTCAGCCAAGGCTGGCTGCCATGGTTCATCGGACTTGTTAGTATATCGCGGCAATAAAATTTGACATTTCCATGCTTACCGTTGTTTGGCCGTTGTTAGCCAGTGCTGTCATACCATTTCTTTTTAGACTTGTTGGCGCTGTTGCCCTCTGGATTGCCGGTAATTGGTTCATCAAGTTAGCCCTGAAATTGCTGAGGCGATCCCTGGTAGGTGGTCGGCTTGACCCGACCCTGATCAGCTATGTCATTAACATTCTGGGTGCGGCGCTGAGGATCGTCCTCGTTGTAACTATCCTAGGATTTTTCGGTGTCCAGACCGCTAGTTTTGCTGCCTTGCTCGCCGGTGCTGGCGTAGCGATAGGTGCAGCATGGAGCGGCATGCTAAGTAATTTTGCCGCTGGCGTTTTTTTGCAGATTTTTCGGCCTTTTGCTGTTGGAGATTATATTACTGCTGGCGGAGTGACTGGAACGGTGGAGGACATTGATATTTTTGTCACTTCCATCAAGTCCCCGGAAAATGTCCGCAATATCGTTCCCAACGCCAAGCTTTTTTCAGACACGATTCAAAATTTCTCGACCCACAATAGCCGGCGCGTTGACCTCTTAGCCCAGCTCGATCACAGTGCTGATGTGGATCAGGCCATGGCGCTGCTGAAGGAGGGCCTCATGTCTGTGCCCAATCAGGAACCTTCTTTCCGGCCAACGGTTGAGGTGCTTGACTTTAATGAAAGGGGCCCAAGGCTTGCGGTTCGGCCCTATGCCCACACTAGTAATTATTCGCAGGTTTACTTTGATACCAACCGCATGATTGCCAACGTTCTTGGCCGCAATGGCTTCCCCACTCCGCGCATCCCCCTGACCATGGTGGCCGGCCCCGGAGCATCGGCAGAAAGGCGCCCCTGGGACGCCGCCAACTGAAGACCTGATCGTTTGAAGGCGCATGGCCAATCCAGCCCATCAGGGTTGGATTTTTGGGGAACGGTTTCTTTTGAATCAGTTCGTGGGGATGGGCGCCTCAATCTGCTGCAGGACCCACTCAGCACTGGCCGGGGCCAGCAGCACCCCATTGCGGTAGTGGCCGCTGGCCAGCAACAGGCCGGGGGCCAGGCGCTCCAGCAGGGGAGCCGGTCGACCGAGGGGGCGGGGCCGCAGGCCCTGCCATTGGCGCACCACCTTTGCCCGCAACAGCCAGTCGGGGGCCGCGCCCCCCAAAGCGCGCAGGTCCTGCAGGGCCTCGGGGTTGGGCTCGCGTCCCGGTTCGAGGCTGGACCCCAGCCAGAGACGGCGGCCGCCAGGAAGGTCTGGCCTGGGCACCAGGCACATGCCTTCCCAGACCACCACCCCAGGCCAACCCGGCGTTGCGTCGCTGTCGTTCCGATCGGGCGGGGGTTGGCCGATCGCCTGGGCGACGCTGGCCTCCACCTCCAACTCAAGGGCTTGGCCCAACACAGGTTCGAGTTTCAGGGGAGGGCCCGTCCTCCCCCCAGTACCCCATTCGCCCTGGCCCTCCAGGCCGGTCAGCAGCGACTGGCCCTCGATGCCGGCGGCTAGCACCAGCCATTCGGCCTCCAGAACTCGCCCGTCCTGGAGTCGAACCTGCCACCCGCCCCCCCGGCGCCGGGGTTCGAGGGTCGAGACCGATTCCGGAAGGCTGGTGAGCCCGGCGGCGGAAGCGTCGCTATGCAGGGCTTCGAGGGCCTGAAGCGGATCGATCTGGCCATCTTCAGGCGAAAACAATCCCCCAAGGGCTTGCGCCGGGAGTGGCGGGGCCATGGCTTGCAGGGATTCCAGGCTCCAGGCGGAGAGCGGTAGTCCCAGCTTCTGGCGCTCAGCCAGCAAGGCCTGCTGGCGCTCCAGATCGGGGCCATCATGGGCCAGGAGCAGCAAGCCGTTCCGATGGGCGATGGGTCGGCCCCGGGAGGCGAGGGAATGGCTCCAGGATTTCCAGAGTTCCAGGCTGCGCTGGCGTAACTGCCAACCCCTGCCATGGCTGCGGCGAAACACATGGCCCATCAGAACCCCCAGGGCCGCCCGACTGGCGCCAAGGGCCTTCTCCTCGTTGGAGTCGGAGCCAAGCGCAGGATCAATCAGTAAGACCCGGTGGCCGCGGCGTTGCAGCAACCAGGCACATGAAAGTCCCACAATTCCTCCCCCCACCACGATGACGCTGCGGGGGGAGGGGGTCTGGCTTGGGTCCGTGCCGCCCGCACTCACACTTGTTTCAGAGCTTGCTGGACGCTTTCGGGGAACATCTGGGAATAGAGACCGAAGCCACTGGCAACCTTGATGTAGGCCTTGCGCAGTAATTCGCCGTCCTGGAGCCGGGCGGCTTCATCTAACTGGGCCAGGGACGTCTTGAGGCTTGTGGCCCGCTTCTCGGCTTCGGGACGGTCGGCCGGAAGCAGCAGTTTGTTGATGTACTGCATCTGGCGACCCACTTCCTGCATGGGGCCGTGGATGAGGTTGCGGGTGAAAATCCAGCTGCGGGTATTCACCAAGCCAGCCAGTTCGGGCAGCCGGTCACGGGATTCCAGGAAGCCCTCGGCCTGGCGGGTGATGCTGTTCAGGCTTTCTTCGCTGAGGGTGGCGGCCGCCCGGGGACTCCCGTCGCAGGCCGCCAGGCCCAGGCTCAGCACTATGGCTAGCACCAGGGCGAAGAGAGGGCGCAGAGCCGCCCGCCAGCCGGCGAGGGGGCGAGGGGGCAGGGACGTCGAGACGGCCATGGAACGGGGCAGGAGGCTCATCGGGACTGTACCGAGCCAATCCACGGAAGGCTCCAGTTGTTGCCGCGTTGCAACAGGGTGCCCCCCAGCCCAGGGGCCCTTGATTGCACTCGCCACCTCTGGCCCCCATCCTGAAGGCATCGGACCCCCTGCTGCATGCGTCCCGCCACCGTCATCCTGCAACTCATCTGCCCCGATCGCCGCGGCCTTGTCAGCGAGCTTTCCGGCTGGGTGGCCGCCAATGGCGGCAACATCCGCCATGCCGACCACCACACCGATGCGGGGACCGGTCTGTTCCTGAGTCGGCTGGAGTGGGATCTGGAGGGTTTCGGTTTGCCCAGGGAGGCCATCGTGCCTGCGGTTTCCGCCCTGGCGGCCCGGCTTGGGGGCCAAGGTCAGGTGCATTTTTCCGATGTCCAGACCCGGGTGGCCCTGTTCGTGAGCCGCCAAGACCATTGTCTGACCGATCTTCTCTGGCGGACCCGCTCTGGGGAGTTGCCGATGGAGGTGCCCCTGGTAGTAGCCAACCATCCCGATCTGCGGGAGACGGCGGAAACCTTGGGCGCCCGGTTCGAGTATCGGCCCATCAGTGCCGCGGATCGGGCTGAGGTGGAGGCCGACCAGCTGGATTTGCTGGCAGAGCATCGTATCGATCTAGTGATCCTGGCGAAGTACATGCAGGTGCTTAGCCCTGCCTTTCTGGACCGTTTCAATGCGGTGATCAACATCCACCATTCCTTTTTGCCGGCCTTTCAGGGGGCCCAGCCCTATCAGCGGGCCTGGCAAAGGGGAGTCAAGTTAATCGGTGCCACGGCCCACTTCGTCACCGAAGAACTCGACGGTGGACCCATCATCCAGCAGGTGATTGTGCCGGTCAGTCACCGCGACGAGGTGGAAGACCTGATTCGCAAGGGCCGCGATTGTGAACGGTTGGCCTTGGCCCGGGCGGTCCGCTTGGTGCTGTGTCACCAGGTGATGGTGTATCGCGGACGGACGGCGGTGTTTGATTGAACGTTGAAAGTACGGAAGCGCCCAAGGTCCGTGCTCGTTTTCGGGGGTTTTGCGTTGATCCGTTTCGTCGACCTGCGCCAGAAGCTTCTCAGTGATCGCCCCGCTGGCGCCTTCCCCCTGGGTTGGGCTTGTTTTCAGTTGGGACTATTGCTCCTGGCCAGTAGTGCCCTGCTGGCGGGGCTGCTGTTGTTGGTGGCCCTGATCTTGGGGAGTCGCCGGCGAGGTCCTTACCTGGCGGACGGGGCGAACCGGCTGCTGCTCGTGGTGGCCGGCCTGATGGTGATCGGGGCCGCGGGGGCGTCCAGTGGTTGGCTGGCCTGGGTTGGGCTGGGCAACTGGCTGCCTTTTTTCTGGGCCTTCTGGGGCTTCCAGCCCTATCTGATCGACCAGGCCTCCCGGCGTCGGGCCGGCCTGATGCTTGTGGCCGGCACCGTACCGGTCCTGGTGACCGGCCTGGGCCAACTGGCCTGGGGTTGGCATGGCCCCTTCCAGGCCCTGGGGGGATTGATCATCTGGCATCTCCATCCCGGCGGCAATCCAGAGGGGCGGCTCGCCGGCCTGTTCGATTACGCCAACATCGCCGGTGCCTGGTTGGCGATGGCCTGGCCCTTCACCCTGGCGGCCCTGCTCCAGCCCTTTTTGGGTTGGCGTCAACGGCTGGGGGTCTTCGTGATTGTGGCGGCCATGGTGGCGGCTGTTTTTCTCACCGATTCGCGCAACGCCTGGGGGGCCCTGATGTTGACCGTGCCCCTGGTGGCGGGGCCCGCCAGCTGGGCCTGGTTGCTGCCCTTGCTGGCCATTGGCCTCGGGCTGGTCGCGGCGGCCACCCTCCCCGGGGTGCCCTCGCTGCTGCAGGGCCCAGCCCAACAGTTGGTGCCCCATGCCGTTTGGGCTCGCCTCAACGATTTCCAGTTCGCCGGTCAGAGGCCCTTGGCGATCACGCGTCTAGCCCAGTGGAAGGTGGCCCTGGGGTTGATCGCCGAGCGTCCCTGGCTGGGTTGGGGCGCGGCCGCCTTCAGCCTCATCTACCCCCGCCGCACGGGCCATTGGCACGGCCATCCCCACAATCTGCCGATTGATCTGGCCCTGAGCCACGGCCTGCCGGCCGCTTTGCTGCTGGTGGGGTTCACCCTCTGGTTGCTGCTGAGGGGAGCGCGGCTGGGCATGGCGACCGGGCCGGTCTTTGAGCGGGCCTGGTGGACGGCGGCGCTGGTGCTGGTGGCCCTCCATGCCACTGACATTCCCCTCTATGACAGCCGGGTCAACATCGCCGGCTGGGTGCTGCTGGCGGGGTTGCGGGGGGTCAGGGC
>Ga0194059_1001116_pt1 | contig 11654 bp, 9 predicted proteins | sample SepL6211m_MetaG_FD_163426 | JGI IMG/M metagenome (GOLD analysis project Ga0194059, IMG submission 163426) | Anoxic zone freshwater microbial communities from boreal shield lake in IISD Experimental Lakes Area, Ontario, Canada - Sep2016-L626-11m | ecosystem: Environmental > Aquatic > Freshwater >... | reverse complement strand
TTCAAGGCCATGGGTCGCGAACCCGGCCAGTGGCCCAGCCGTGCCCGTGGACCAGTGGCCCGCCTGGCAGCGCATGAGGTGCTGCGCCCCGGCCTCATCGCCGCGCATGCCGTGCAGGTGAATGAGATGGACGCCATGACACTGGCTGCGTGCGACGTGCGCGTTGTGCACTGCCCACAGAGCAATGCGCGGCTGCACTGCGGCGACGCACCCATTGCCATGCTCGAAGAGGTTGGCGTGCGGGTGGGCCTCGGCACCGACAGCCCAGCAAGTGCGGGCGCCTATGACCTGCGTGCCGAGGCCCGTGCCGCCGGCGAGGCTGCAGCCCGGCGCGGGGAGCCCCGCTCCGCAGCCGATCTCCTCGCCATGGCAACCATGGGTTCGGCGAGGGTGCTCGGCATCGAGAACGAGGTCGGGGCGATCGCGCCCGGCATGCTGGCCGACCTGGTGGCCATCCGGCCACGCGATACCGAGGCCGCCGGGTACGACACAGCGGCCGCGGCACTCGACCCGGGATCACGGGTGGAGTGGGTGATGGTGAACGGCGAGGTGCTGATTGAGGGCAACCACGCAGCCAAGCTGGACGCCGAAGGCATCATCGCCGATGCCCGGCAGGCGCGACATGAGATCGGTCTGGACTAGGCTGCCGCGATGCTCTTCGACGGGAAAAAGAACAAGGTCCTCACAAAGGCCGTGGCCATCTTGGCCATGGTGGCCTTTCTGGGCTTCGGGCTGGTGGCCGGCGGCCTCGCAGTGAGCGGCGGCTGCGGTGCCAACGACCCCGCGCAGATGGCCATCGACGATGCGCGGTCCGCGGTGTCCAATGCCACCGCGGAGCAGACCGCAGCCCTCAAGGCGCTCAAGGCGTCGCGTGGGAGCGGACAGGCCCGCAAGGACATTGCGGCCGCACGCGCCGACCTCGCATCGGCTCAGGGGCAGCTCGCCAGCGCGCTGGCATCGCTCAATGCCACCGACCCGGCCGCGGTCACCGCTGCCGAGGCCGCCGTGGGCCTCTCGCCCAACGACCTCACAGCCATCCAGTCGCTGGCAACTATCGCCATCGCACAGAACAACGGCGCGGCGGCGCTCAGCGCACTCGCCAAGTACACCCGCCGCCACCCCAAGGATGCGCAGGCGTTTCTCCTGTGGGGCCAGGTTGCCGAGCAGGCTGGCCAGACGACCCAGGCGATTCTCGCCTACCAGCGCTTCGTGCAGCTGGCACCCGACGACTCACTCGCGCCAGATGTACGTACGCACCTGAAGGATATGGCGAAGGCCGCCGCAAAGGCCAGCACCGGCTAGCCAAAACTGTTTTGCCGTTTCACACCGGTTGCACTAACGTGCCCCCGGGCCGTTAGCTCAGCTGGTAGAGCAGGGGACTCTTAATCCCAAGGTCGTAGGTTCGACTCCTACACGGCCCACTTCCGAAAGCCACCCGTCGCGGTGGCTTTCGTCGTTCTGGCCGCGGACCGGCGGAACCTGGGGTTTCGGGCCTATTCATACGACCAACGCTCCCCGCAGCGGGGCCAATCACCGCATGGACACTAAGGTTTCGAGGTGTGAAACCCCGCTCCTTCCCATGGGAATGGGGATCTGCACCGGAGTGCCCGCTCAGAGCGGCAAACGACGCGCGACACACGCCGTTCGCCATTGGCACGACCGCGCCATGACGGTAGGTTCATCGTCCGATACACAGAAGGGTCCGCGTGCGGACGCCGTGCTTCGCAGCACTGCACCTCCCCGCACATCGGTCGCCCCGCCACGGCGGATGTGTGACCAGCAGACCGAAATCGCGACTGGGAGATCCCCTGCCGCAGCGCATCGCCATCGCCGGCCTCACTCTCGCCCTCGGCATCTTCGCCACGGGTGCGTTGGGAGCACCGATGCCGACCAGCGTGCCGGGGACCCACAACACCGCGTCCGCCGCTCCGGATCCCGCGACCGCCGTGCCTGCACCTGCCGCGGCGGCGGCGAGCACCACCGTGGTGCTGTCGCGACCGCTGGCCCCCACGATCGCCACCGGGTACGACGCCTGGGCCGAGGGCAATGCGTGCGCCGGATTCCCGCAAACCAAGAAGACCGATCTCACCGTGGGGTCGGACCTCGTGGGATGCGGCAAGTACATCAAGATCTGCATCAGCGGGCGCTGCGTGGTTGCTCAGAAGCGCGACACCGGCCCGTTCCGTGATGGTCGGCACATCGACATGAACGTGGGCACCATCCTTGCGCTCGGCTTCAGGTCGCTTGACCACTTCGGTGTGCGCAAGGTCACCTGGGCCCCTGTGGTCGGCAATCCATCGCGCACCGTGGCATCCGTGAGGTAGCGGGAACCCATCATCGGCGGGACCCAGGGGGCCACGGGCCCCCTTTTTCATGCCCATTTCCTCAATCCTTGCTTTCCCAGTAGGGATTGTCTAGTTTGCCGATCCCACGCCTGATGAGACCGGCGTGGACCAAGACGGATTCTGACGACGCGAGGAGCGCCGACGTTGAGCACCACCGGCTGGAGAGACCGCCTGGAGGCGCAGATGCCACCCGATCTCGCGGAGGAGATCGACATCTTCGAGACCCAACTCGAGCTCCGGCTGGATGGCCGCGTTGACGAGCGGGTGTTCGCCGAGACGCGCCTGCGTCGCGGCGTGTACGGCCAGCGCTACGACAATGGCCAGCGCCACGACGGCATTGAGCAGCGCACTCTCACATTCCCGGCCGGCGACCTCACCAAGGGGCCCGAGACGCTGTGGGATGCCCCGGGCATGCTTCGCATCAAGGTGCCGTGGGGCGGACTCACTCCCATCCAGCTTGACGTAATGGCCGAGCTGGCCGAGGAGTACTCCGACCACATCCTGCACATCACCACCCGTCAGGATGTGCAGCTGCATTACGTGCACATTGAGGACATGCCCACCGTCATGCGTCGGCTGGCCGCCGTGGGTATGACCACGCGCGAGGCGTGCGGCAACGGCGTGCGCAACCTCACCGCATGCCCGCTGTCGGGCGTGTGCCGTACCGAGGCGTTCGACGTCACCCCGCACTCCGAGGCGCTCTTCCGCTTTCTGCTGGGGCACCCCGACTGCCAGGACTTCGGACGCAAGTTCAAGATCGCGTTCTCGGGCTGCGCCGACGAGGCCTGCGGTCTGGTGATGATGCATGACCTGGGCGCAATCGCCCGCACCGACATGGTGGATGGCGAGCCCGTGCACTCATTCGACGTGTACGTGGGCGGAGGCCTGGGCACCACGCCCCATCAGGCGAAGCTGCTGGCCGATCGCGTACCGCTCGGCGAGCTATTGCCCATCACGCAGGCTGTGGCCCGTGTGTTCGCCCGCCTGGGCGAGAAGCAGAACCGCAACCGGGCGCGCATCAAGTTTCTGGTGGCCGGAACCGGTATCGAGGAGTTCCAGCGTCTGGTGCGCGAGGAGCGCGAGATCCTGCCGTACGACGAGCGCTGGACCGCGCATCTGGAAGATGGCCTCGCCCCCGAGGTTCCCTCACGCTCGCTGGATGGCGTTGGCGAGGAGGACGGCACCGATCCGGCGTTCGTCACATGGCGCGACACCAACGCGTACCTGCAGCGTCAGGATGGCTACGCCGTGGTGACGGTGCCGCTGCCGCTCGGCGACATCTCATCGCACCAGTCGCGCCTTCTGGCCGACATCGCACGCCGCTTCGTGGGCGACACCATCCGCACCACCGTGGAGCAGAACATCGTGTTCCGCTGGGTGCGCCTCGAGGATCTGCGCGACCTGTACGTGGCGCTCGCGGAGATCGGCATGGCCGACGCCGTGGCCGAGACCATCGTTGACGTCACGTCGTGCCCCGGCACCGACACGTGCAAGCTCGGTATCTCCGCCTCGCGCGGCCTCGCCGGCGAACTTCGTGAGCAACTGGGTGCCAAGCAGACCGAACTCGACGAGGCCGTGCGCGGGCTTCGCATCAAGGTGAGCGGATGCTTTAACTCGTGCGGCCAGCATCACGTGGCCGACATCGGGTTCTTCGGCAACAGCCGTAAGTCGGGTGGCCGCGTGGTGCCCCACTTCCAGGTGGTGCTCGGTGGCCAGTGGCAGCACAACGGCGGCTCGTACGGGCTCGCCGTGGGCGCCATTCCCAGCAAGCGCATCCCCGAAGTGGTTGACCGAATCACCGACCGGTTTGTGGCCGAGCGTGAGCCGGGCGAGACGTTCCTCGACTGGACCGGCCGCACCGGCCGCAAGGGTCTTGCAGCCATCATCGCCGACCTGAAGGCGATCCCCTCGTATGAGGAGGAGCCCGGGCTGTTCAGCGACTGGGGTAACCCGCGTGAGTTCACCATCGGCGATATCGGCATTGGCGAGTGCGCGGGAGAGGTCATTTCGTCTGCCGACCTTGAGTTGTCGTTTGCCGAGAGCATTGCCTTCGAGGCGCAGGTCGCCCTGGAGGATGGCGACGTGGCCAAGGCCGACGAGCGGGCGTACCGCGCCATGATCACCGCCGCGCGCGCCATTGTGCGTACCGAACTGCCGGACGTGCCCGAGGATGACGACGTGATCGTGGGTGAGTTCGATACCCGCTTCGTTGAGACCAACCGGTTCCGCGACCGCTTTGCGCACTCGAAGTTCGCGCGCCCGCTGCTTGAGCGCCACGCATCCGGTGAGGCCGCCGCCAACGAGGAGGCCGCCCGGTCGCTCGTGGAAGAGGCCCAACTGTTCATCGATGCGGCCCACGCATTTCAGATCCGCGAGGCCGGCGCAACGTCGGCCACGCAGTAATCCACGGCATCCGGAGGAGAGACGACATGGAGCCACAACGCATCGCCGTGAAGCTGTACCTCGAGGAGCCGGCGGCCCTCAACCCTGAGGAGCTCGTGCCCGTGTTCCACCGGTTTATCCGGGAGGACGTGGTCACCGGTGTGCCCATTGACGTGGCCCGCTACGGCCACGTAAGCGATGGTCCGGGGATCATGATCATCGGGAGCCTGAAGGATCATGCCCTCGATCTGGGCGGCGGCCGTGCCGGGCTGTCGACCACCCTCAAGCGCGGCGCCGAGGGCACGTTGGCGAGCCGTGTGCACGAACTGGTGCAGGACGTCGCACGCCTGTCGGTCGACCTGCAGGCAGATCCCGATCTGGGGTCCCGTGCCCGGGTGGGCACTGGCGAGATCCTCATCACCATCCTGGATCGCTACGAGGCGCCAAACGACGACGCCACCCTGCTGAAGATCGATCCGGACATCCGCGAGGTCATCACCGCGCTCAGCGAAGCCGGTGGTGCGGGTGCCGTCACCGTCGAGCGGGTGGGTGAGTCGCGCGACCCATTCGCCGTGCGCGTGCTGCTCGACCAGCCGCGGCCGCTTATCCAATGGGCCGAGGGCGTGGAAGCCGCCGCGGTCTAGGGGAACCTTCGGGAGCGGCCTTACAGGCTGCTCATACGACGCATACGTCGGGCACCAACGGTGAGCCGATTCTTCACGGAGTCAGGAAGGACCCCCAAGGAGGACTCCCGTGAAGAAGACCCGGCTCGCCGGTGCGGTTCTTGCCGCACTGATCGGTGCAGCGACTATTCCCGCACTTGCCATGGCGCATGGATCGATGTCAGATCCGCCATCGCGTCTGCATGGATGCGCGTTCAGCCACAAGGATGATCCCGCCTGCGTGGCGGCGTTCACCGCGAACCCGCAGGCGGTGTACGACTGGATGGAGCTGAACATCAGCGCCGCCGGTGACCAGCACCAGGCGCTCATCCCCGATGGGCAGCTGTGCAGCGCCGGCCGCGCGAAGTACGCCGCATTCGATGTGGCGCGCGCCTGGCCGGTGACCGACATCGCCCCGGGTGCAGACGGCAAGTACAGCTTCACGTGGACCTCGTCCGCCCCGCACGCCACCAAGTACTACCGCCTCTACCTGGCAAAGGCGTCGTACGACCCATCGCATCCACTCACCTGGGCGGATCTGGAGCAGGTATACGACTCGGGTGCCATTCCGGCCGCTGCCACCAACACGTTCAGAGTGGCCCTCCCGGCCCGCACCGGGCATCAGGTGCTTTACACCGTGTGGCAGCGAAGCGACTCGCTTGAGGCGTTCTACGCCTGCAACGACATCCGTGAGGTCGCAGCGGATGGGACCACGCCCGCCCCGACTCCGGCACCCACGCCTCCTCCCACACCACCACCGACCCCAACCCCGACGCCGACGCCGGACCCGGGTACCAACCTGGTGGTGACCCAGACCGTGGCTTCCGATTGGGGCGAGGGGTACTGCAAGGACGTACGCGTCACCAACAATGGGCCGGCAACCGTCACGTGGACGGTGCCCGTACCCGTGGACGGCATGGTGAGCACGCTGTGGTCTGCAAAGGCCGCGAACGGCGCGACCACCGGCACCCTTCAGGTGAGCGGAGAGTCGTGGAACTCGACGCTGGCGGCAGGGGCGTCAACTACCTTCGGATACTGCGGAATGCGTATGGGCACGCCGGCGCCGCCTCCGCCTCCCGCACCGGCACCGCCGCCGCCGCCCGCACCAACACCGGTTCCAGTTCCGACTCCGGTGGGCAATGCCGCGTTCGCCCTCACCATCACGTCAGACTGGGCCTCTGGGTTCTGCACTGATGTGAAGGTGACCACCACATCGGCCTCGCCCATCACGTGGCAGGGGCAGCTGGCGATCGGTGGAACGACCACAAGCCTGTGGAACGCGGTGGCCAGCGGGACGTCGGGCACCGTGACGGTGAAGGGTGAGGCCTGGAACCCGACGGTATCGGCATCGTCGCCAACCACGTTCGGCTACTGCGCCAACCGTCCGGTGTCATCAGTGGCTGCATCGATGCCGGTGATCACGGCAGCGGCAGGTGCGGTCGCAGCCGTGCCTCCCGCTCCATCTGTGGCGACGACGAAGGCAGCGGCCAAGGTGAAGGTGGTCACCAAGGCAAAGAGCAGGGTGAGGGTGCAGACGCGGCCGACGAGAGTTGCCGCGCACCACCACTAGCGACCTCGCGCAGTCGGCCACCCCGGGACAACCGGGGTGGCCGATCGTTCGTTGGGCACCACCCACGGACTTCGTCCACACTCGGCGCCTATGAACGCTCCCCTCTGGGCATGGGCCGTGTTGGTCGCCGGCACGATCATGATCATTGCCGTCGATCTGCTGGTTGTCTCGAAGGCCGGGAAAGAGATGCGCGTACGGACTGCGCTCATCTGGACGGGCTTCTGGCTGACAGCGGGGATTGGGTTCGGGTTTCTCGTTGGGGGGATCTGGGGATCGCAATACGCAGGGGAGTACTGGTCGGGCTTCTTGCTCGAGTACTCGCTGTCGATGGACAACGTGTTCGTGTTCATTGTGCTCTTCGGGTTCTTTGCCACCCCGCAGGTGGCCCGCCTGCGCGTGCTGACGGTGGGCATTCTTCTGGCCCTCGCCCTGCGTCTGGCCGCGATCGTCGTGGGGGGCGTGCTCATCGCGCGTGCCTCGTGGGTGCTCTATTTCTTTGGTGCGTTCCTGCTGTGGACCGCCTGGCGCCTGATCGCCCACGCCGACGACCCCGCCGACCCCGAGCACTCGAAGGTGCTGCAGTTTCTCAAGCGGCACCTGCCACTGACAGGCACCTACGAGGGCGCCAACTACGTTGTGCGGCGTGGCGGCAAACGCATCGTCACCACGCTGGGGCTGGTGCTCATCATGCTGGCCGGTACCGACCTGGTGTTCGCGCTCGACTCCATCCCCGCCGCCTTCGGGGTGACCAAGGAGCCGTTTCTTGTGTTCGCAGTCAATGCGTTCGCACTCCTCGGGCTCAGATCGCTCTATTTCGTGCTCGAGGGCATGGTCGAGCGGTTCAAGTACCTCTCATATGGGCTGGCCATCGTGCTGGCATTCGTGGGCGTGAAGATGCTGGTGAAGGACCTGTGGCACCCCGCCGCATGGATGTCGCTCGCGTTCATCGTTGTGGTGCTGGCGGGAAGCATCGCCATCAGCTGGTGGTCAACGCGGCCCGGGCGTGAGGTGCGCCCCGGCTGACAGAGGTCCCCGGCGCCGACGGGCCGGGCCGAAGCGGACACCTGCCGGAGATACCATGAGCAGCCGGTGGACCACCTCTCGCTCATCTCATTCCCCATCGCCTTCGCGGCGGGGTTCGTGTCGTTTGCGTCGCCGTGCGTGCTGGCGCTGGTTCCGGGCTACCTGTCATTCATCTCCGGTGTGCCCGCCGATCAGGTGGAGCAGCGCTGGAAGAGCGTCATCCGGCCCACCCTCGCCTTCATCATGGGCTTCGCGATCATGTTCGCCATCTTTGGGGCGAGCGCTGGACTGCTCGGGCGATCACTCGCTCGCGACCGCGACACGCTCAACCTGGTGGCGGGGATCATCCTCATCGTGATGGGTGCAGCCATGCTCGTGCTGCCCCGCCTCGGCTGGATGCAGGGCGACCGGCGCATGAGAATGGCCAAGCGGCCCGAGACCCTGGTGGGCGCCAGCCTCGTGGGCGCCGCCTTCGCTGCCGGATGGACTCCCTGCATCGGTCCGATCCTCGGCAGTATCCTCACCTATGCCGCGCCCACCGGGTCACCCCTGGCCGGTGCGCTGCTCTTGTTCGTGTACTCCCTCGGTCTGGGTATCCCATTTCTACTGGCCGGGATGTTCCTCACCCAGACCCTGTCAGCGTCGCGGTGGGTACGCGATCACTGGAACATGGTCAACGCCATCGGTGCCGGGCTCATGATCGCGCTCGGTGTCCTCATCGCAACAGGCAATCTGGAGCGCATCACGCAACAGCTCTCCGGAATAGGTTTCTCGGGGCTTTAGGAGGCTCATGCGCATCGTCTCGCTGGTCGGAAACCGACCCCAGTTCGTGAAGGCTGCCCCCCTCTGCCAGGCGCTCCGTGCGCAGGGCGAGGAGATACTCGTGCACTCAGGGCAGCACTACGACCCCGATCTGGCCGATCTCTTCTTCGATGAGCTCGGCATCCCGGCTCCCGACCACTCGCTGGCGGTGGGTCCCGGCAGCCCCCTGCATCAGCTCACCATCATGATGGAGCGCCTGGAGCCGGTGCTGGCCGATGCGAAGCCCGACGCCCTGTTGGTGTACGGCGACACCACCACCACGCTGGCCGGTGCCCTGGTGGCGGCCAAGATGGACGTGCCCCTGGCGCATGTGGAGGCCGGGCTGCGCTCGTTCGACAAGCGCATGCCCGAAGAGCAGAACCGGGTGATCACCGACCACTTGAGTGACGTGCTGCTGTGCCCCACAACGCAGGCGGTGGACAACCTGGCGCGCGAGGGCGTGACCACGGGGGTGCATCTGGTGGGCGACGTGATGTACGACGCCTGCCGGGCATTCGCCGCCCTGGCCGCCAAACAGCCCGGCGCAGTGGGGCGTGGCCTTACGCCCGGTGGCTACGTGCTGGTAACGATCCACCGCGCGGCCGCTACCGACACGCCCGAGGCCCTCAGCGCCATGGTGGAGGTGCTCACCTCGCTTGACGCGCCCGCCATCTTCCCCGTGCATCCGCGCACCAAGGCCAAGCTCGAGGCTGCCGGGCGTTGGGATGAGCTGCAGAACGTTCCGGGGCTCGTCATGGCCCGGCCCGCCGGGTACCTCGACTTCACGGCGCTGCTGATGCAGGCGCAGGCCGTAATCACCGACTCCGGTGGCGTGCAGAAGGAGGCCTACTTCCACGGTGTGCCCTGCATCACCCTGCGCGACACCACCGAGTGGGTGGAGACCGTGGACGGCGGGTTCAACCGGCTTACCGGTATGGATGCCGCAAAGGTGGCCGAGGCAATGGCCGACCTGTCCATGCCTGCTGAGCGACCGCAGTACTACGGCGACGGCCATGCGGCCGACGCCATCGTGCGCGCCCTGGTGGCGGAGCTCGGCTAGGGAAGATCGAAGAGCGGCGGTCCGTCGTCGTCCTTCGGGGTGCCAGTGCCCGGCAGTTCGAACACGTCCGTGGCACCAAACCGCACCAGGAGCGCAGTGGGGCGGATCATGAGGAACAGACGCGCCGACCGGGAGCCCTCCGCCTGCGTCCAGCGCCGGGCCTCGGCACGGTCGACGATGCCGATGCCAACCCCCGCACCGGCAAGCAATGCGGCGGTGGCGCCCACCTGGCTGATGAGCGTATCGAGCACCAGCAGGACGACCGCGCCCAGCAGCAGCACTGATGCGGCGCGGGTATGGCGCTCGCGGGCATCCGCCGGGGTCTCGTGCACCATGGCGCGAGGGCTCTTGACGTTGGCCAGCGCGTGGGTCACCCGACGGCGGCTCGTGATGCCTCCGAGCACCAGTGACATGAGCAGTGAGGCCGCAAAGACGATGCCCGCCTCAAGCGGCTGGACGGGGCCGTCAACCAGCCACACGACGGTCCAGTAACACGCCGACGCGAGCCCGAGCGACATCATCGCCTGGCCGCGCCAGCCGATCTCGGCGGCTGCGCGGACGATGCGCGGGAGCCCAGCAAGTGCAGTATCTGCCAAGTCGCTCCTCCAGATGGTTGTGAGCAGGGGGAACGGCGAGGCCGCAGTACCCCCTGGGTGGCTACGATACCGCCGCTGTCCATGCCGAATCACAACTTCCAGAGCGGTCGCCCATGACCGCCCCCGCGCCGCGCATCGGCGTCATCGGCCTCGGCTACGTCGGGCTGCCGCTCGCCGTGGTGTTTGCCGAGGCCGGAGTGCCCGTGCTGGGGCTCGATTCGTCGGTCCCACGCGTGGCCCAGGTGAACGCCGGCGAGTCGTACATCGAGGACGTTCCGTCGTCGCGCCTCGCGCCGCTGGTGGAGGCGGGCCTGATTCAGGCAACCACATCGTGGGATGGCATGGGTGATGTTGAGGCGGTCATCATCTGCCTGCCCACGCCGCTGGATGAACACCGCGAGCCCGACCTGAGTGCCGTGCTCGGCGCCACCGAAACGCTCGCAGGGCACCTGACCAAGGGCCAGCTCGTTGTGCTGGAGAGCACCACCTACCCTGGCACCACGCGTGAGGAGCTCGCACCCCTGCTTGAGGCATCGGGCCTGATCGCCGGCGAGGACTTCCACCTGGCCTTCTCTCCCGAGCGCGTTGACCCGGGTCGCGAGGACTGGACCACCCGCAGCACCCCCAAGGTGGTTGGTGGCCTCACACCCCTGTGCACCGACAAGGTGGTGGCGGTGTACGGGCTGGCATTTGACTCACTGGTGCCGGTCTCGAGCCCCGAAGTAGCCGAGATGACCAAGATCCTCGAGAACGTCTTTCGCAGCGTGAACATCGCGCTGGTCAACGAGACCGCCATGCTGTGTGACCGCATGGGCGTGGACGTGTGGGAGGTCATCGACGCGGCCGCCACCAAGCCATTTGGGTACATGCCATTTCGTCCCGGCCCCGGCCTGGGCGGCCACTGCATCCCGATCGACCCCTTCTACCTCACCTGGAAGGCACGCGAGTTCGACTTCCACACCGAGTTCATCGAGCTCGCCGGCAAGATCAACTCGCAGATGCCGTACTTCTGCGTGGCCAAGCTGGCCCGTGCGCTGAACGAGCGCGAGAAGGCCATCAAGGGATCAACGGTGCTGGTGATCGGCGTCGCCTACAAGGCCGACGTGAACGACATGCGCGAGAGCCCGGCACTCAAGGTCATCTCCCTGCTGCTGGAGCGTGGCGCCAACGTGCGTTACCACGACCCGCATGTGCCGGCACTTGAGCCCGGACACG
>Ga0194059_1001115_pt1 | contig 11668 bp, 9 predicted proteins | sample SepL6211m_MetaG_FD_163426 | JGI IMG/M metagenome (GOLD analysis project Ga0194059, IMG submission 163426) | Anoxic zone freshwater microbial communities from boreal shield lake in IISD Experimental Lakes Area, Ontario, Canada - Sep2016-L626-11m | ecosystem: Environmental > Aquatic > Freshwater >... | reverse complement strand
AAGGTAGACGGGACGCGAACCAGCCCCGGAGAACACTCCGGGGCTGGCCAACTGCGTTTTGTGCGTGTGAGCTTTTACGAGACGCTCTCTGGCTCTTTCTGTGCCTCCGGTGCTTCTGGAGGTGCTCCGGTGATCTTGTGCTTTGGCCACCAGAACGAATTCCCTTGGAGTGACGTGACGGCCGGCAACATCTTTGACGTCAAGACATAGGACGCCAACAGCACGGCAGCGATGACGGCGAGTCCAATCTCTTCGAGGATCTGGATGTTGGTAAACAACAGGGACGCGAACGTCGCTGCCAAAATCAGTCCAGCTGCGGTCACCGACGGGGCTCCCGTCAAAATGGCCTGCTTGGCTGCTTCCTTCGGCGGAAGTCCGGCATTGTGTTCCTCTCGAATTCGAGCCGCCATCAAGATGTTGTAGTCAGAACCCACGGCCATCACGAAGAGATAAGCGATTAACGGCACCGTAAAGTCGACACCGTTATAGCCAAGCCCGGTCACGAAGACCAACATGGTCACCCCGACAACCGAGATGTAAAGAATGATGACCCCAAGCACAATGTAGAGCGGCGCCACAATAGCGAAGAGCAAGAGTGCCAAAATGATGGCCACGATAACGAGTGCCAATGGCAGCACGTGCTTCAAGCTATCCGTCATTGCCGATCGAACGTCGACCAACTGTGATGACGTCCCACCAACAGCAATGAAGTTTCCTGGAATCGCTCCATCGGCTGCGGGTTCGATGCTGTTTTGCACGTTGTCTAACGCTTGGGTTGAGTACGGATTGTCACTCAACACGACGGCAATCTGTGCGGCGGCTGGAGATGTGGTTGGGCTATACGTCGTTCCAAGGACGGATTCAACACCCTTGGTCGTGCTCAACTTGGTGGATAAGTTCGCAACGCTGGTTTCATTAATCGGCGTCGAAGAGGTTCCTTCCACGTAGACATAGGTCGGCCCCAAGAGCCCTGGTGGGTAGTTCGCCGCCAGTGTGTTGTAGGCCACCAATGATGGGGTTGACGTTGGAAGCTCAGAGAGCGTGTTGTAGGTGGTCTTGAACCCGAACAACCCAAGAGCCAGTCCCACGAAGACAACGAGTCCCATGACAATCGTCAAGACCCGTCGCTTCATGACAAAGTGAGCGACTCTCTCGGACTGGCTGACTCGCTTTGGCTTGCGGGGCTGGTACGGGAAGAAGAGGTGCTTGCCCAAGAGTCGGAAGATCGCAGGGACCAAGGTCAAACCTGCGAGCATCATGAAGAACACGCCAACAATCAGCCCAGGTGCCAAGGTCGTCAATGCTTGGAGCGACGCCACAAGAAGGGCGGCGAAGGCGGTGATTACCGTGGCCGCGGCCGACATCACGACCACGCCAATCTTCGAGAGGGCTTTCTCAAGAATCTGTGTATGGCCTTCGTTTGCATTCTCGATGATGTCTTCTCGGTAACGGAACAACAGGAAGATGATGTAGTCAGTTCCCACGCCGAACATCACCACGGTGAGCAAGGGATCAAGACTTGTTCCAACCTGGAACCCAAACCCTTCAGCGAGCCATGCGGTCACACCGGCTGCCATCACGTGGATAATTGTGATCAAGACGACGGGCAAGATAGCGATAATGATGCTCCTGAAGACCAGTGCCAAGAGCAGCACAATGGCCAGAACCGTAAAGATTTCGAGAATCGTCTGTGCTGTGGCGTAGGCATTCGTCGTGTCAACACTGATTGATGCGTTTCCGACTTGGCCGGCAACTAAGCCCGTGCCGCGCAGGTAGTCAGCAGTATCACTGTTGATGGTGTTCGATGCGTTGTTGACGCACGTTGAACCAGCAGCCTCGCTGTAGACAACCGCGACGAGATCGGCCTTCTTGTTCGACGAAACGTACTTCGGTGACGTGGTGACGGACGTGACACATGGAATCTTCTGGGAGGTCAGGCCTGACACCAATCCTTGGATTGACGTGATGTCGGTGTCTTGGAGGGCTGCACCATTGGACGCCGTCACCACAATTGAACCGGAGCCATAGGCGGAAGCCGGGAAGTACTTGGTGGCAATGTTTTGGGCTTGCACGGATTGATAGGAGTTCGACAGTCCCGCCCCAGCGCTACTCGTCGTGTAATTCAACAGATCAGGCGAGAACCCGATGATGCCAATTGCCAAAATGATCCAGACGGAGATGACTCTCCATGGGTGGCCAACAATCGCCTTCGACAGTTTGGAAAACATAGATCAGTAGCCCCTTTTTTGAAGTTCACGTGACGGTATTGATGTCCCCAGACTCTATCTTTTTGATGGCGCCTGCGAGGTGGTCTGAATTATCCCACAGTTTGTAAAATATCTAGCGCAAGCGTCAATTCTGGCCACCGCAGGAAGCCAACCTTGGGGCGGGCGAAGTACGATCGGGTCCTGGCAGGAAATTCATGGACCCTGAGAATGGATCGACAGCGATGACAGAGCAGACGGCGCTAGAGATTGCACGCTCAGCCACTTTGAAGCCAATCACGGACGTCGCAGCACTCATGGGGATCGGACCGGACCTCCTCGAGCCCTACGGTGAATTCGTCACCAAAATCAAACTTGAAGCTATCTCCGCTCTTCAGGAGCGCCCGACCGCCAAGTACATCCTTGTCACCGCCGTGACACCGACCCCCTTTGGGGAAGGCAAGACCACCACCACGATCGGCCTCGCCCAAGGAATGCATCACCTCGGTCGAACAGCAACCGCCGCAATACGTCAGCCTTCCATGGGGCCCACCTTTGGCATCAAAGGAGGTGGAGCGGGTGGAGGGTACTCCCAAGCCGCTCCCTTTGAAGCGATCAATCTCCACCTCACCGGCGACATGCACGCCGTGACCGCCGCCCATAACACCCTGGCGGCCATGGTGGACAATCATCTCTTTCACGGCAACGAATTGGGTATTGACATCGACAGTGTGACGTGGCGACGAGTCCTCGACGTCAACGATCGAGCGCTACGAAACGTTGAGATCGGATTAGGCCCCGCCCAAGACGGCATTGAGCGCAGCAGCGGCTTTGACATCACGGCCGCCTCTGAGGTCATGGCTATCTTGGCATTATCGACGTCGCTCAAGGACATGCGGGCTCGACTTGGCCGCATCATCATTGGCTTCACGTTTGACCAACGCCCCGTCACCGCCGAAGATCTTCGAGCCGCTGGAGCGATGGCCGTCATTATGAAGGACGCCATCAAACCCAATCTGCTCCAGACTCTGGAAAACACGCCAGTCCTCGTCCATGCGGGCCCTTTTGGCAATATTGCCCATGGCAACTCGTCGGTTGTTGCTGACTTGATTGGCATCCATACCGGGGAATTCTTGATCACTGAAGCTGGCTTCGGGGCCGATATGGGAGCCGAACGATTCTTCAATATCAAGTGTCGCGTCTCGGGACTCTCCCCTGACGCTGGTGTTGTCGTCACCACGGTGCGAGCACTCAAGTCACATTCTGGGACCTACAAGATTGCGGCTGGAAAGCCACTCCCCGACGCCATGCTCATTGAGAGTCCCGATGACGTTCGAAGGGGTATCCCAAATCTTCGCAAGCAGGTCGAGAACCTGAAAGTGCACGGCATTACGCCAGTGATCGCTATCAACGCGTTCCCCGATGACTTTGACTCTGAGTATGAGGTGATTCGAGACCTTGCCCGAGAGATGGGCGTGCGCTGTGCGGTGAGCACTCACTTTGCTGAGGGGGGTGCGGGTGCGTCAGCCTTAGCCCAGGCGGTCATCGACGCTGCGAATGATCCGAGTACCTCACGATTTCTCTATGAGCTCGACGCCACTCCCGAAGAAAAGATCGACACGATCGCCCGAGAGATCTACGGTGCCGATGGCATCGATCTCTCTGACGAGGCGGCAGCTTCCCTGAGACGCTACGAACAGTTGGGATTTGGTTCGCTGCCTATCTGCATTGCCAAGACTCACCTATCTCTCTCGTCAGATCCTTCACTGAAGGGAGCCCCTCGAAACTGGAGGCTTCCCGTTCGAGAAGTCAGACTCTCCGCAGGGGCGGGCTTCTTGTACGCCATCTGTGGTGAGATGCGCACCATGCCGGGATTGAGTTCACACCCGGCCGCCGAAGAGATCGATATCGACGAGGACGGCAATGTGGTGGGGCTCTACTAGCCATTCCTTGAGAAAAAAGGCAGTCCGTTCGTTCATCGCGAATTGTGGATAATATTTCTATTGTGCTCTTTAACCCGGTCCTCGTCCGTCTTTCAAAGATCTCGATCGCCCTTGGCGTTCTCCTGAGTTCACTGGCCCTTGGACTCTTCATTACCAAGAGCGACGGCGCCACGACTCCAGGTGGTGCGTATGCAACGTTTTCAGGACCGACAGGCGCGAATCCATCATGGACGAGTTCAGTTGCTATTCCTGGCGCCAACGGCTTCCCCACCGCATCGCTCGCGACAAACTCGTTGACGCCAAGCGTGCCGAGCGGATCGAGCACCTGGCTTTCAGCAAGCACCCCTTTTGGTGGCCAATTCGCCAGCTCGCAAGGCCAGCCCTATTTCGTCTTCAGTCCAACCACTGGACAAGCACCGAGCACAACGACCATCACGTTTGCGACCCCCACGCCCGCTGCCGGGTGGGGGTTTGCTCTTGGTGACGTTGATGCCGAGAAGATCCAAATCTCGGCCACCGACGTCAGCGGTGCTGCCGTAGCGATCTCGGGCCTGGGGTTTCAATCAGTCTTCAACTTCTGTGACATTGCCACCACCAAACCAAGTACCTGTTCTGGGGTCACGGCTCCTTTCGATACGCCTACCTGGGACGCATCCTCGGGGTGGCTTACTGGTGGCGTGAACGACTCGGTGGGGGCGTCTGGTTGGTTTATGCCAAGCGCTCCAATCAAGACATTGACGCTCATTGACACCAACCAAAGCGGCGTTCCTTCTGCGCAACTCTGGATCTCGTCGAATCTCCGAACCGTGGCGGGAAATATCTCAGAGCCTCCCCTCGCCGTGAGTGTGACCACGACGACCCCTGCGACCACGACCACAACAGAGCCACCAACGACCACCTCGACGTCGACGACGACGACGACAACCACTGAGCCCACGACCACGACCGTTCCAATGACCGCTCCTGCGGGGAATGTCCCGGCCGTTGACGTTCCAGTTCAGATCACCGATCTCAGTGGCACCGTGGTCGATACGACAACGACTGACGCGAACGGAAACTTCGCCATGACAACCATCGCTCCTGGCAAGTACCTCCTCAGCGAGGAGCTTCCCGCTGGCTACTCTGCCCCCACGGGGACCTACCCTCTGCCCATCGACGTCACCACTGGTGACGTGACGGGGATTTCATTCACCAATGTTCCAAAACCAACGCTCGCGTTCTCCGGCGCAAACATCGCCGTGCTGGGTGGACTGGGGATGATATTGATCCTTCTCGGAGGACTTGTGCTTCACCTCCAACTGCGCCAGCGTCGCCAGATCTAGGGCTTAGGAGCTCGCACTGAAATTTCGTTCTTCGTGCGAGTTGCTTTCCAGCCCTCCCAAGAAAAGTGATCGACGACGTCGAGGCCATCGACGAGGATCGCTCGGGCCAAGACTCCTTTCACAGCCTTGGCGCCATGACCCGCAGCATTTTTCTTGTCGAAGGTAAGGAACCTGACTGAGATCACGTCGGCTGTCTCGCTGAGTTGTTCGAAATCAATGGAGCGTCGATGTTCGGCCGGCAAGAGATCAACGACTGTCGTCTTCGCACAATGCGCCTCAATCGCATGCGTGAGGTGTTCCTTCCAAAATGAACTTAACGATCCGACTCCGTCAAGGGTGACATTCATGGTCAAGCGATACTCGGCGATCTCGTCGGTTGCAGCGTTGAGCCCATAGAGCCCTGAGGGGATGAGCAAACGTGCTCGATCTCTCGGGCGCAATGACGCAGGGTCGACGTGCGCCCACACCACGCCGCTGTAGCGCTGCCACGCAGGCAGTGTCAACGGCGTGGAACCAAGAGCAGCCTTCGTTGCAGTAAGCGAGGAGTCCAAGAGATCACCTCGAGCTTTCAAGAGTTTGGTGGCACGAGCAGGAGTGATGGTGGCGAGCTCCTTGCGCAATGCGCTTGCGAGCGCCTTTCTCGAGAGACGCAGCTGATCATCGAAGACGCCTTGCTTCGAATCTTTGGTTCCGCCCGGCGTCTTGCCCTCGGAGGGAGGTACCAGGAGAAAGGAATCACGAGTCGCCACGAGGTGACGATATCGCCTTCGATTGGCGTAGTGAACTGTATTTGCCTGCATTTCTCTTGGAGGCTCTGAACATTTGTTTTTCCAGTTCAAGCCCCGAAAACGGCCCTTTTTGCTCAAAAAATCGCCCGAGGAGGCCTTGCTCGCTGTCCCCATCGTGACCAGGGGTGCGTAAGCGACTACGGTTTGAAGGGTAAACCCATGCGCTGAGTAAACAAACAAGTAAGCAAAGCGCCTTTTCAAGATCGGTCACTCGACCACGAAACTCAACTTCGCACGCAACTCCCTCGATCGTTTGGTCTGAGCGACGCGCGCACAAAACCCGCACGAAGCGGAAATGAAAGAAATAGAAAGAAGGAATACAGCAATGGCAACCGGAACAGTGAAATTTTTCAATAGTGAAAAGGGCTTCGGCTTTATCTCACGAACTGATGGAGAAGACGTCTTTGTGCACTACTCCAACATCGAAGGTGACGGCTACCGTTCACTCGAAGAAGGCCAGCAGGTCGAATTCGAGGTCGGTCAAGGCCGCAAAGGCGACGAGGCAAAAGCCGTCCGAGCCATCTAATTTCAGTCCCTTCCAGCCCCACGGAGCTAGTTTGCGCTTCGTGGGGCTGCGAGGACACTGACCGATTCTTCCCTGCCGATGGCAGGGTTTTTTTTCTGCCCCTCCCCTGAACCTCTCTGTGTCCTAGGTGCGGGTAAAGTACAGACACGTTGATTGACGACCAGGGGGACCAACCGATGATGCTTCGCTCACAAGTACTGCGATCTTCGACACTGCGTGCGCTGATTGCGGGCCTCGTCATCATTGCTGCGGTTGCTGTGACCATTTCTCTCTCACCTCGTGAAGCGTCCGCACGAGCAGCGGCAAAGGTCCAGACCATCACCGTCAAGACGCCTGCGAATTACGTACCGAAACCTCCTGATGGCGCAAAGGACCTCTATCACTGTTCAGTCGTCAACCCACACTTAAAACAAGACATGGTGGTCACCACCACGGCCTTTCATCCTGGGACCAAAGAGGTTCACCACGCCATCGTCTATCGCGTCGACCCCGAGCACGCTGCTGCTGCTCAAGAGTTGAATAACAATGGCAAAGGCTGGACCTGTTTCGGCGAGCCGAGTCTGAGTAACGATGCGCTCGGTGAGTTTTCTGGCATGCCATGGCTCTGCGGCTGGTCACCTGGCCACGGTGCCGACGTAATGCCAACGGGGCTTGGGGCACCGCTCCAAAAAGGCTCAGTGCTTATCGTGCAGATTCACTACAACACGCTGATCGGCGCCAAGCCCGACAGCTCCTACGTAACAATGAAAGCTGTTCCTGCTGCGGGATCAAATATTCAAACCGTCTCCATTCAGCAACTTCCCGCTGCACTTGATATCCCCTGCCCCGAGGGGGTGACTGGTCCATTGTGTGATCGGGCAGCCTCAATCGCTGATCTGTCGAAGCGATTTGGTTCTGCGGCAGCCATCACGGTCTACGGACTTGAGCGGTTCTGTGGTCGAGACCCAATGAATCCTCCCGTTGGAAATTCCACCTCGTGCACGTGGCCCGTTCGAGGGAACGAAGTAATCCAGAGGATCACCCCGCACATGCATCTCTTAGGCCAATCCATGACGGTGACGGTGAATCCAGGTACACCGCAAGCCCAGGTGATTTTGAATGTTCCGAACTATAACTTTGACAACCAAGTCGCCCACAACATCACTCCCACGGTTCACGTCGGCCCAGGAGACAAGATCGAAGTTTCCTGTACATGGAATCCATCACTTCGAGCACTCAATCCTCAGACCAAGAAGCTTCCGCCTCGGTTTATTACCTGGGGCGATGGGTCCTCGGATGAGATGTGTCTTGCCGTGATGACCACCACACCCGCCTAGCGTCTTAGCTTTGCGCTACAAGAGTACAGACGGCGTCGAGAATCTCTCTCGTTGAGTTCTCATCTGGGCCAACGAGTGTGGTGACTGCATTGACCTCGAGAACAATCGGTCCGTGTTCAGAGATGACAACGTCGACTCCCGCGATCCGAAGACCAAGCGACGCACACGCAAGGCGCACTAGATCTCGGGCCTGACTCGAAGGTGGTGGTGCGTGGACCATGGTGGCGCCTTGGGCCAAGTTTGTTCGAAAGTCCCCCGCCTTGGCGGTTCGCAGAGCCCAACCAAGATCGCGTCCGTCGACCACAGTGACTCGAAAATCTTGCACGGCCTCGACGAAAGCTTGCATCATCTCCCCCTCCTTCACCTCGAGAGCGTTCGCGTGACCTCTACGAACACCGATACCCGATCGTCCACTGCGAGGTTTCACTACGACCTCGCTTGGGCCATCCCATTGAGTGAGGAATGGATCGATGCTTTGCGGATGTGCAACGCCATGAGTGAAGAACGCGTGTGCTTGGAAGAGTTTGTCTTGGCTCGCTCGATGCATCTCAGGTTCGTTCACAACCGTGAGTCCCTTTGCAGCAAACTCGTCCGCTCTTTCTAAGAGTGGGTGAATCGAAGAGCGCACGAGAACAACGTCGGGATCACAAGGGAGGAGGGGTCCCTCTGGATGGTCCCACCACATAGCGACTCGATGACCGACATCAAGGAGCCGCTCGGCGAGAATATTGCCTCGACCTCGCTCGTAGAACGCAGACGGTGGCCCGCTGCGTGGAGGGTGTTTCGGTGAGGTCAAGAGAACGACCGTTTTTCCTTCGGGCATTGCTCTATCCTTCCTGACCTTGAGGACCTCGCTTTGCAGTGGCCCTCATCGCCCCCAGGATTATTGTTCCCTCGTCATTCCCGGAACCTCCACTCACGAGACTGAGTCGCTCTGAACTTGGTTGTTCGTTTCTCGTCTCGGCATCTTTCCAGTAGTGGGCCTAGTCTGAGAGCCATGAGCACAAACCCCAACAACCATGTCCTGTCCGATTTTCAAGAAGAGACATTCACCGCCCTTGGATCGAGTAAATCTCTCTATCGAATGGGATCGGGCCCTGCGGTCATCATCATTCATGAGATCCCGGGGCTCACTCCCCTCGTGGCAGCCTTCGGCCGAAAAGTCGCTGAGCGTGGCATGACCGCCGTCCTGCCTGATCTCTTTGGAACGCCGGGCCGCGCTCCGTCGCCGGGCTATCTCGCTTCTTCGCTCGCAAAGGCATGCGTGAGTCGGGAGTTCGCAATCTTGGCCACCAACAAAACCAGCCCGGCAACCCGCTGGCTTCGAGAATTGGCTGCGGTCGAAGGTGCTCGCTGCGGGGGCAATGGCGTGGGCGCGGTCGGCATGTGTCTGACCGGGGGGTTTGCTCTCGCGATGATGGTCGACCCTGTAGTTGTCGCTCCTGCCTTAAGTCAACCTTCACTTCCCTTTCCAGTCTCCAAGAAGCACCGACGCTCACTTGGTATTTCAGATGGGGACCTCGAACTCGTCAAAGCGCGTGTTGCCGACGGGGCTTGTGTTATGGGCCTTCGCTTTACCGGGGACAAGACGTCTCCACCTCAACGCTTTGAGCGGCTTCGAGACGAACTCGGTGACGGGTTCAGAGGCGTTGAAATCGATTCGAGTGAGTCAAACCCATGGGGTTACAAAAAAACGGCTCATTCAGTCCTCACCGAGGACTACTCCGATGCTGATGGTTCGCCAACTCGAGTTGCACTCGACGAGCTCTTGGACTTCTTCGCCGAACGAGTGGGCGCATAACTTATCCGGGAACGCTCCAGCCTTTGGACTTTGCGATCTCAACACAGGTTGGACAGACCGGATACTTCTTCGGGTCTTTGCCCGGAACCCATTTCTTCCCACACAGCGCTTCAACCGGCGTGGCGTTGATCATGCCCTCAACGACTGAGTTGCCGACGGGAACGAATTTTTTCCGAAACCCACGAGTCGGGGTGTAGCCCTCAAGAACAATGTGGGTAAATCTCTCGTGGTCGTCTTCATCGAGGATCGGATCACTCAGATCAGATTCGATGACTGGAGAGAGTTCACTCATGTCTCCAACAATATCGTGCCTCTGGTTCACAATGAACTCTCGGACGCGTCAGACTAGAGGGATGGGACGAAAGAATCGAGCGCCAAAAGCCTCATCCCGCCAAGCGTCTTCGCTTGGAAATGCCCATTTCCGAGCCGACGGTGCCCCAAAGACGAAGTACTCCTCTGAGCGAGAGGCGGCCTCCGCTGCGCACATGCGATGGGTCGAGGACAAGGTCGAACTCAATGTCTACCCCTGTGAGTTCTGCGGTGGCTGGCACATGGGTCGGCCCTCTCGCTCTGGCTGAGCCCAGAGGCCTTCGGCCGCGTTGACCGCTCTCTCCTGTTGGCCTAGGGTCATCTCTTGATCGGACAGTGTGTCCGATTCCAGAGAGGGACCAGCTATGCCGGATAACGATCTCAACTTAATGAACCCACTGACGTACTCCGAGCGGGTCCCTCATGACTACTTCGCCCACATGCGCGCCACCGCCCCGGTCTCGCTTCGCCACGACGAAGGCTCCATTCCCTACTGGGCCGTCATGACTCATGGCGCATGTGTGCGGGTGAACCGTGAGTGGGAAGAGTTCTCATCGTTCCCGAAAACCTCGCTCATCACCGACATTGATGAAGAGCTCGTCGCCCAGCAGCAACTGATGATGCTGAATATGGATCCTCCCGACCACACGCGCTATCGCCGATTGGTGAATAAAGCCTTCACCCCCCGAATGATTCGAGACTTAGAAGCTCGACTCCACATCGTGACCGACGAGTTATTGAATCGAGTCTCCGAGCGCGGCACCGCCGACTTCGTCGTCGACATTGCCGCCGAGTTGCCTTTGATTGTGATTGCGGAACTCATGGGAGTCCCCTTCGAAGATCGCCACAAGATGTTCGACTGGTCCAACAAGATGATCGGAAGCGAAGACCCTGAGTACTTGGTCGACCCCACGCAAAGCGCAATCGCGGCGATGGAGCTCTATGCCTATGCCTCTGAGCTGTTTGCCGCCAAGCGCGCCGATCCACGCCAGGACTTGATGTCGGCCTTGACGCAAGTCAACGCAGACGGAGAGTCGCTGAGCGACCTCGAACTTGAGCTGTTCTTCCTTCTGTTGGCGGTTGCCGGAAACGAGACAACCAGAAATCTGATTGCTGGCGCGATGAATACCTTCTTTGAGTTCCCCGAGCAGTGGGAGCTCTTGAAATCAGATCGATCACTTCTGCCAGGCGCGGTTGAAGAGATGCTTCGTTTTGTCACTCCTGTCATGTGTTTTCGTCGCACGGCAATGACGGACGTCTCCCTGGAAGGGGCAGAGATCAAGAAAGGCGACAAAGTCGTCTTTTTCCACATTTCAGCGAATCGAGACGAGTCAGTCTTCGAAAACCCTGACGTCTTTGACATCACCCGAAACCCAAATCCTCACATGGCATTTGGCGGTGGAGGGCCACACTTCTGTCTAGGCGCGAATTTGGCCCGCATGGAGATCATGGTGATGTT
>Ga0194059_1001114_pt1 | contig 11674 bp, 9 predicted proteins | sample SepL6211m_MetaG_FD_163426 | JGI IMG/M metagenome (GOLD analysis project Ga0194059, IMG submission 163426) | Anoxic zone freshwater microbial communities from boreal shield lake in IISD Experimental Lakes Area, Ontario, Canada - Sep2016-L626-11m | ecosystem: Environmental > Aquatic > Freshwater >... | reverse complement strand
CGAATCCACATTCGAAGCGCTCAGTGCGACCGGTTCGTCAATCTTTATCTACCTGCATGAAATTCAAGATCCAGGAAATGCTGGAACCATTCTTCGTACAGCAGACGCGATGGGAATCTCAGCAGTCATTACGTCGCCTGATTCAGTTGATATGTTCTCACCAAAAGTTGTCCGATCAACTGCCGGCTCCCTGTGGCACTTGCCTGTATTCGAGGGAATCTCCTTCGATCGTGTGGCAAAGCATTTTCCAGATATTTCTACATTCTTACTATCATCGCATGCCAAGAAATCAATCATCGATATCTCAATCCAAGGTGATTGCATAGCAATATTTGGAAATGAAGCCAGGGGAGTAGATGCAGCAGCTCTCGGAGCTAGCGTTACCGAAGTAACTATTCCGATGGCAGGACGTGCGGAGAGTCTCAACTTATCTGCAGCGGCTTCCATCGTTATGTTCACCCTTTCTTCAAAGGTGGCAGGTTAGAATTACATCCATGAATCCGGTAGAGATCGCATCGTGGATTAGCGATGCCCAGAAAGCATTCTCTGCCGCAACTGACCTAGATGAACTCAAGACTGCCCGATTAGCTCATACCGGCGATAAAGCAGCGATCTCTCTTGCCAGCCGATCACTTGGCTCGCTATCCCCAGATGAGAAAGCAACAGCTGGCAAACTTATAGGCGACGCAAAAGCTGCAATTGCACAAGCACTTGCAACATCAACAGCGAAGCTAGAGGCAGAGCGTGATAAGAAGGTGCTGCTCGAAGAAGTCGTGGATATTACCTTGCCTGTGCAACGCCAACATCGGGGCGGACTTCATCCAATTTCAATTATCAAAAATGAGATTTCAGATTTCTTTATTGAACAAGGGTACGCAGTTGAAGAAGGGCCAGAGCTTGAATCTGGCTGGCTTAACTTCGATGCTCTCAATATTCCAGCCGATCACCCAGCGCGCACCATGCAGGACACATTCTTCATCGAACCTGTGGAGTCTGGAGTGGTTCTTCGCACTCACACTTCCCCTGTGCAGATTCGCACGATGCTGACGCAGCAACCTCCCATCTATGTGATCTGTCCAGGGCGTACGTTCCGTGCCGATGAACTCGATGCAACTCACAGCCCAGTTTTCCATCAAGTAGAAGGCCTTGTCGTAGATAAGGGAATCACGATGGCGCACCTCAAAGGAACTCTCGATAACTTCGCGCGACATATGTTCGGCCCCGATGTCACCACCAGACTTCGCCCATCTTTCTTTCCCTTTACCGAACCCAGCGCTGAAGTAGATATCTTCTTCAATAATCGCTGGATCGAATGGGGCGGCTGTGGAATGGTCAATCCAAAGGTACTTGCAACATGCGGAATCGATACTGATGTCTACACAGGTTTCGCATTTGGCATGGGGCTAGAACGTACGCTGATGGTGCGCCATGGGATCACAGATATGCATGACATTGTGGAAGGCGATCTCCGATTCACACGCCAGTTTGGGGTCGGACTCTAAATGCGCGCACCTTTATCGTGGATTAAAGAGTTCGTTGATATTCCAGCATCGATCACGGCTGAGCAGATTTCAGATGGACTCATTCGCGTTGGTTTCGAAGTTGAAGAGATTATCAAGCAAGGGGCGGATCTCACTGGCCCGCTTGTATTTGCCAAGGTATTAAGTATCGAAGAGATTACTGAATTTAAGAAACCAATTCGTTATGTTGGTATTGACTGCGGCGAAAAAAATACTCGCTACGTTATTTGTGGAGCGACAAACTTTGCGGTGGGTGATCTAGTAGTGGCAGCTCTGCCTGGTGCGGTTCTGCCCGGAAACTTTGCAATCGGTGCGCGTGAAACGTACGGCAAGACTTCCAACGGCATGATCTGTTCGGCCCGAGAGCTTGGCATAGGAGATGACCATTCCGGCATCATGACTTTCCCTGAGGGCGCAGTAAAAATTGGTGAAGATGCAATCGCTGGTTTGATGATCAACGATGTGATTTTCGATGTAGCGGTCAACCCTGATCGTGGTTATGCACTGAGCATTCGTGGAATCGCACGTGAAGTAGCGGGTTCACTCGGACTGAAATTTACAGATCCAGTTGACGCCCTGCGCACACTTACTTTCCCAGAGACGGGAAAGGGAGTAACAGCGAAAATCGCAGATAAGTCGACTGCCTCGGTCTTCTACCTGCGTTCACTTTCAAAGTTCGATCCTTCAGCGACGACTCCGCTCTGGATGCGTCGTCGCATTGAAAAGATGGGGATGCGATCAATTTCACTTGTCGTGGATGTAACCAACTATGTGATGCTTGAACTCGGTCAACCACTGCACGCTTTTGATAAATCCAAGATCAAAGGTGGATTAACCATCAAGCGTGCAGGAAAAGCGCAGCCATTTACAACCCTCGATGGTCAAGTGCGTCAACTCGATCCTGATGACCTCATGGTCTGTGATGATGTACAGCCTCTCGCATTGGCCGGAACAATGGGTGGTGCATCTTCTGAAATCTCTGAGACAACAACAGAGATCGCACTCGAAGCGGTGCGCTTTGATCCAATTTGTGTAGCCAAGAACTCTCGTCGCCACAAACTCTCATCAGAAGCTTCGCGCAGACTCGAACGCAGCGTCGATCCGTCACTGGCCGAATTTGCATCTGCTCGCTTCGTACAACTTCTCACTGAAAATAGCTCTGCTCAACACGTTGCGACAGTCGTCGACGGTGAGCCGCGTTATTCACCTGTCGTAAAGCTTGATCCTTCTTATATTTCACGAATACTCGGCGTTGATGTAGCTCCGGCCACGATTGCAGAGGTTCTTCGCACTATCGGTTGTGATGTCAATGAGAAGACCTTCGAGGTAGACCCACCTTCATGGCGTTCAGATTTACTCACCCCTGCAGATTTCACTGAAGAAGTCGCTCGCATGATTGGGTACGACAAGATTCCATCAGTTCTACCGCCGCGTCCATTGCACGCCTCACTTACTCCAACTCAAAAGCGCCGTCGCGCAGTAGCGCAGATGCTGGCAAGCAGAGGGTTAGCAGAAGTACAGACATTCCCATTTACCAATCAGGAGACTATTGATTCGATGGGATTTGTTGGGGAACGCGCGGCCACCTATCGCATTGCAAATCCAATGTCTGAAGAGTTTCCACTAATGCGCGTTCATCTAGTGCCAGGGTTGATTGAAGTGGCACAACGTAATATCAGCCGCGGAGCAAAGGATTTTGCCATCTTCGAGATGGGTTCTATTTTCCGTAGCTCGCAGAAGCTGGTTCCATTCATCTCACCTGATATTTCAAAGCGACCTGACCAGAAAATTATTGATCAAATCTTCGCCAGCGTTCCACCACAGGCTTATCACGTTGCTGGGCTTTTGGTAGGAAAAGTTGAGAACCAAGATTGGCAGGGTAAGGCGCGCGCATTTACCTGGCACGATGCAATCGCATATGCACAGGACATTCTGCAACTCTGTAATCTGCAATGGACCGTAAAGCGTTCAGATTTTGCGCCATGGCATCCAGGAAGATGTGCTGAACTTATTGTCGATGGTAAAGCGGTGGCACATGCGGGCGAGCTCCACCCTCGAATCGTTGCGCAATACGGATTGCCAGAACGTTCTGTCGCATTTGCAGTGGGGCTAAGCGCACTTCCTGATTCAAACCTGGTTCGGCCAACAACAGTCGGCATAATGCCAGCGGCTCTCCAAGATGTAGCTCTGATTGTTGATGCCACAATCAGCGCAGCAGAGGTAGAAAGCGCACTCCGCGCCGGTGCCGGTGAACTCCTTGAATCCATCTCGCTCTTTGATCGTTACGACAAGCTAGGGGATGGAAAGATTTCTCTCGCCTTCTCACTCGTTTTCCGTGCGCCGGATAGAACCCTCACCGGGGCTGAAGTCACAGAGATGCGTGAGGCGGCGGTGGCTGCGGCCGTGAAAGCAACGGGAGCTGTTCTCCGTACTGCATAAATATGCACCAAAATGCATAAATATGCTATAGTGCAGACATGAAAATTGGTGTCGTAGGTGCCAGCGGATATGCAGGTGGCGAACTTCTTCGTCTATTAGCAATCCATCCGCACTTCTCAGTTACTGCCATTACAGCCCACTCCAATGCGGGAGAGCAGATCACATCGGTTCACCCTCAGCTGCAAAGTTATAGAGATAAGAAGTTCAGTGCCTTCACGCCGAGTGATTTCGCTCAATGTGAACTCATCTTCTTGGCCTTGCCTCACGGAGAGTCGGCAAAGGTAATAGCGCAGCTTCCAGCGTTAGCAAAGATGGTAGATCTGGGAGCAGATTACAGATTGGAAAGCCCGCAAGCGTGGGCGAAGTACTACGGCGGGGATCATGCGGGAGCTTGGACATATGGCCTTGCAGATATCGAGCCATTTACATCGCTGATAAAGAATTCGACGAAGGTTGCTAATCCAGGATGTTATGCAACATCAATCGCACTTGGTGCGGCCCCAGCTTCAGGTATTGCAGATTTATCAGATGTAGTTGTCGTTGCAGCCTCAGGCACTACTGGCGCTGGTAGAAATGCAAAGATTAATTTGATTGCAAGTGAAGTTTCTGGATCTCTTTCTTCATATAAATTTGGGGGAGTACATCAACACACGCCTGAAATTGAGCAGGCTCTCTCGAAGGTATCTGGTGCCGTAGCAAAGATTTCTTTCACGCCCATCCTTGCTCCTATGCCAAGGGGTATCCTCGCCACGATTACAGCGAAATTGACTCAGCAGATCACAGCCCAAGAAGCGCACGCCCTCTACGCGCAATATTTTGCTGGTTCACAATTCATCACAGTTCTGCCAGCTGGTGTGATGCCAAAGACTGGCGCACTCACCGGCTCCAATCATGTACAGATTCAGGTTGCAGTCGATGAGCACACATCTCGTATCATCGTCTCTGTTGCCATTGATAATTTAGGTAAAGGTGCTGCCGCACAAGCAATCCAGAATTCGAATCTGATGTGTGGTCTTGATGAGGCTGCAGGGCTTGGCTTTGATGGGCTCGGCGTATGAAGAACTTACCAAAAGGGTTTCGGGGAGCCGCTGCGGCTGCAGGATTGAAATCAACTGGAGCTCTCGACCTTACGATTATTGAAAATACTGGACCACTCTTTGACGCAGCGGCTGTCTACACCAGTAATAAGGTAGTTGCGGCGCCCGTTATCTGGTCTCGTGAAGTCACAAAGGGAAAGATTGTTCGCGCAGCAGTTCTCAACTCTGGTGGGGCGAATGCATGCACCGGCCCGCAAGGCTTTGCAGATACTCATTACACCGCGGAGAGAGTTGGTGAGTTACTCGGAGTCTCATCAGGAGAGGTGGTCGTCTGTTCTACAGGCCTTATTGGCGAACTACTTCCGATGACAAAGATTATCTCTGGTTTAGATGTCATCGCAGCCAACCTTAAATTGGAATCACTTGTGGAAGTATCACAAGCAATCATGACCACCGATAGCGTCCCAAAGGTGGCAACAGCATCGAAGAACGGCGCTGAATTCGCTGGAATCGCCAAAGGTGCTGGAATGTTAGCTCCAGCTCTGGCGACGATGCTATCCGTCGTGATGACAGATGCAGTTCTTCCGCACTCTGCGCAAGAGATCTTCACTCGTGTTACAGACCGCACCTACAACAGAATCGATTCAGATGGCTGCACATCAACCAATGACACGGTACTTCTCATGGGCAGTGGAGCATCGGGAGTATCACTTACGGATGCCGAACTCGAATCTGCCCTTATGGATGTATGCGGTTCACTCGCTGCGCAATTGATTGCTGATGCAGAAGGCTCTACTAAAACTGTTGCAATCACAGTGAAGGGAGCGGCGAGTGAGTCGGAAGCTGTAGAAGTCGCGCGCGCTTGTGCTCGCAATAATCTCTTGAAATGCGCAATTTTTGGGGCAGACCCTAACTGGGGACGCGTCCTTGCAGCCGTTGGCACTGCAGATGCTCAGATGGATGCTCTCAATATTGATGTGATTCTCAATGGTGTGCATGTAGCGAAGCAATCAGCGCCATTTGAGGATAAGAATCTCGTTGCTTTCGGAGAGCGACTGGTTAACCTCGAAATCAATCTCAACGTGGGTAGCGCATTTGCCACCGTGATGACCAATGATCTGTCTCATGACTACGTTGAAGAGAATTCGGCGTACTCAACATGATCGTCATTAAATTTGGCGGTCATGCCATGACAGATGAGCATGGCGCATTTGCCAAGGCTATCGCTGACGCAATCTCAACAGGAGTAGCGCCTGTCATCGTTCATGGTGGTGGACCACAAATTGGGAGAGCACTGGAGGCTGCCGGAATCGACTCTGAATTCATTGGTGGTTTCAGAGTGACCAGTCCCGAAATCTTTGCTGTGGTCGAACATGTATTGGTAGATGAAGTAGGACCTGCAGTTGCCACATCTCTTATCGCACATGGCGTTGATGCAATCGCTATCTCTGGGCGCTCTTCAGGAACTTTGATTGCAGCACCTCTTACTTCTCTTGTTGATGGAACCCCTGCAGATCTCGGTCTCGTCGGAATTATTACCTCTGTGAATCCACGTGCGATTACAGAATTGGTCAAGGCTGGCAAAATCCCAGTTCTTTCACCTATTGCTTCTGACTCAAGTGGAAGTATCGGATTTAATGTCAACGCTGATTTGGCAGCTGCTGCAATTGCAGGAAAGCTCGATGCACAATGGTTGATCATCATGACCGATGTTGAAGGTATTTATCGCAATTGGCCAGATAAGGCATCGTTGATCACATCCATTAGCGCTACAGAACTTGAATCACTCAAAGCAACCTTTGCTGAAGGTATGGCTCCGAAAGTACAGGCGTGTTTGGATGCCATTGCGGCAGGTGCCAAAGCGGTAAGAATTATTGATGGAACAGATCCATCAGCACTTAAGAGCGCTCTTCTGGGCGAGGGCGGAACGTTGGTGATCGCATGAAACGTTGGCAGAAGTCACTTCTAGATAATTATGGAACACCGACTATCGAATTGGTTTCAGGTAAGGGTTCAGTTGTCACGGATTCAGTGGGCAATACCTATCTGGATTTCCTTGCTGGCATAGCAACAAATGTCTTGGGTCATGCTCATCCGGCGATTGTGAAGGCTGTGAGCAAACAGGTTGCAACGCTCGGCCATGTCAGCAATTTTTATGCACACCCAAATGTTCTCGAGCTAGCAGAGAAGCTGCAGAAAATGACGGGAGATAAGAACGCGCGCGTCTTCTTCTGTAATTCAGGCGCTGAGGCCAATGAGGCCGCTCTCAAATTATCGCGAAAGACTGGAAAATACAGAATTGTTGCCACAAAGGAGTCATTCCACGGAAGGACGATGGGTGCGCTCTCGCTCACTGGCCAACCCTCAAAACGCGAACCTTTTAAACCGCTCATTAAAGGCATCAAACATGTTCCTTTCGGTGACTCTGCTGCAATGAAACGTGCCATCACTAAGAAGACAGCGATGGTTATTGTCGAACCCATCATGGGAGAAGCAGGGGTGATTGTTCCACCTGCGGATTACTTAAAGAATCTACGCACGTATTGCGATGCAGCTGGCGTGCTTCTCGTCTTCGATTGCGTGCAGACTGGAATGGGTCGTACTGGAGATTGGTTTGGCTACGAATATTCAGGAGTTAAACCCGATGTCATTACATTGGCGAAAGGTCTTGGTGGCGGTCTGCCACTGGGAGCGATGATCGCCCTGGGCTCTGCTTCCAAACTTTTCGCAGCCGGTGATCACGGTTCTACCTTTGGTGGCAATCCCGTAGCAACGGCAGCGGCCCTGGCCGTCATCACGTCGATTGAGAAAGAGAAGATCTTGACTCATGTTGATGATGTCAGTGATTTTCTTCTAGCTGAGTTGGCGCTTATTCCGGGTGTTACCGAAGTTCGTGGTGCAGGGCTATTGATTGGCCTTACGTTAGATAAACCTATGGCAAAGGCTGTAACCAAGAGATGCCAAGAACTTGGTGCGCTTATCAACGCACCTGGTGAATCAATAATCAGAATCGCTCCGGCCCTCAACGTTTCATTGAGACAGGCCCAGAAGTTCATCGGAATATTTTCACAGGCTATGAAGGAGACAAATTAATGTCTAGCGTGACAGCTCGCAGAGCAAAGGCGATTGCACTCATCAAAGCTGGCCTCATTCATTCGCAATCTGATTTGGTGAAGCAGCTCAAGAAAGCTGGTTTTGTAGTAACTCAAGCAACTGCAAGTCGCGATCTTGAAGAGATTGGTGCAGTTAGAGGTCGTTCAGTCACAGGTGAATCGACCTACAAAATTTCTGACAGTGATGATGCATCAATTTCGCGCACGATGCCTGTCCCTTCAGATCTGATCATCTCAGTGGAGGCCAGTGGCAATTTGGCTGTTGTTCGGACACCACCTGGGGGAGCGCAGTTATTGGCCAGCTCTCTCGATCACTCAGGAATCACCGAGATTATTGGAACGATTGCAGGAGATGACACGGTTCTCGTTGTATCGAGAAAAGCCAGCGGTGGAGCCCAACTCGCGAGAGAATTGCGTGCTTTCGGTGGTTCAAAGAAAAGGGGAAGTAAATAATGGCGCTTTGGGGTGGACGATTTTCACAATCACCAGCTGATGCTGTCTTCGCTCTTTCTCGCAGCGTGCATTTCGACTGGAGGCTAGCTCCATACGATCTTCGTTCTTCCTTGGCCCACCTCGCTGTTTTGCAATCAAGTGGTCTTCTCGAAGATTCTGTTGCCACACCTATTCGTGGCGCTCTGAACGAGCTCATCTCTGAAGTTTCTTCAGGAAAATTTGTTGCTATCGATATCGATGAGGACGTTCATAGCGCGCTTGAACGGGGCCTCACTGAGAAGCTTGGCGCAATTGGGGGATCCCTTCGTGCTGGTCGTTCTCGTAATGATCAAGTTGCCACAGATCTTCGCCTCTACGCAATTGATCACATGATTGAGGTTGCGCAGCAGGTTCTGGCACTTCAAAAAGCACTGATCGCTAAAGCATCTGAATACGGTGATGCACCGGCACCTGGGTTCACACATTTGCAGCATGCCCAACCAGTTCTCTTTGGCCATGAGATTGCAAAGCATGTACATGGTTTTGCGCGTGACTTAGATCGAATCCACGACTGGCTCGATCGCGCATTGGTAAGTCCATTGGGTGCAGGCGCCTTGGCAGGATCATCGCTGCCGCTATCTCCTGAAGTAACTGCAAAGAACTTAGGGTTTTCTGCAAGTGCTGCAAATTCAATCGATGCAGTCTCTGACCGTGACTTTGTGGCAGAAGCGCTCTTCATTCTCTCCATGATTGGAATCCATCTATCCCGTATAGGAGAAGAGTGGTGCATTTGGGCAACTACTGAATTTGGGTGGGCAAAAATTGCCGATGCTTATTCGACCGGTTCATCGATCATGCCGCAGAAGAAGAATCCCGATATGGCAGAGCTCGCTCGCGGTAAAGCAGGACGCCTTGTAGGAAATTTAACTGGTGTACTTACCATGTTGAAAGGTTTGCCTTTTGCATACAACCGAGATCTTCAAGAAGATAAAGAGCCACTCTTCGACTCCATCGATACTGTTCTGCTCGTTCTCCCAGCAATTACTGGAATGGTTGCAACAACAGATTTCGATCGCGAAAAGATGGCACTTGCTGCCCCGCTCGGCTTCTCATTAGCAACGGAGATCGCCGACTACCTAGTCCGCGCTCAAGTTCCATTCGCGCATGCCCATGAAGCCGCAGGGAAATGCGTTGCGCTGTGCGAATCATCTGGTCGCCTATTACACCAATTGACAGATGCGGAATTCGCATCGATTCACGCAGATCTCAAGGGCGATGTTCGTGACGTTCTCACCGTTCACGGAGCGCTTGAATCCCGTACAACTTTCGGTGGAACCTCACCTTCATCATTCACACATCAGATTAAGGAAGCTTCAGCGCAGACTTCTGCATACATAAAGGAATTTACCGACAAGGCTCACGCCTTTTCAGAGATGATGGGTGCATGATGATGGCGGTCAATAACGATCTACTGGATGATTTAAAGTGGCGTGGGCTTATCTCGCAGACCACTGATGAGAAAGAGCTCCGTGAGGCGCTCAAGAAGCCCATCACTCTTTATTTAGGTACAGACCCAACAGCCCCAAGCATTCATGTGGGAAATCTCGTTGTACTACTTGTTCTACGCCGTTTTCAGTTAGCTGGCCATCACACCCTTCCTTTAGTTGGGGGAGCGACCGGTCTCGTGGGCGATCCCAGCGGTAGAAACGATGAAAGAACCCTCAATACAACGGAGGTCGTTGAGCAGTGGGTTAATCGCATTAAGGGTCAACTCTCTAAGTTTATGGATTTCGAAAGTAAAGAGAATCCAGCGAAGTTGGTCAATAATCTTGATTGGACAGCGTCAATGTCTGCCATCGAATTTCTGCGCGATATTGGAAAACACTTCAGCGTTAATCAAATGCTCAATAAGGATTCTGTTTCTACGCGCTTAGAAAAAGATGGAATCTCTTATACAGAATTCTCGTATCAAGTTTTGCAATCAATGGATTACCTAGAACTGTATCGTCGCTACAACTGCACCTTACAAATAGGTGGATCTGATCAATGGGGAAATATCACAGCGGGTCTAGATCTAATTCGTCGCGCCGAAAGTGGTTCAGCATTTGCACTCACAGTCCCACTTCTTACAAAAGCTGATGGAACTAAATTCGGTAAGACTGCAGGTGGATCAGTGTGGCTCGATCCCGAAATGACATCACCATATGCCTTCTTCCAATATTGGCTAAACTCTGATGATAAAGATGTTATTAAGTTCATCAAAGTATTTTCATTTAAATCTCGCTCAGAGATTGAAACACTTGAGAAGTCACATGCCGAAAATCCTGGTGCACGCGAGGCACATCGTGAACTGGCTCGTGAATTAACATCACTTGTGCACTCACCTGAAATTGCAGTGCGTGTTGAAGCAGCTGCACGTGCATTGTTCGGACAAGGTGACATCACCGAACTAGATGAACAAACTTTGGCTTCAGCACTTGCAGAACTTCCACGCACACAAGTAAAAAGTGGTGATGAAATTCCAACATGGGTCGATCTCCTAGCAGCAACAGGGGTAGTTGACTCGAAATCTGCGGCACGACGCATCGTTAAAGAAGGTGGCGCATATCTCAACAACGAGAAGATCGAGGGCGAAGATTTCCGCCTCGAAAAATCGCACTTTTTATGCGGTAAATATGCAGTTTTACGAAAAGGCAAAAGAGACCTGGCTGTAGTCGAATTAATCTAGTTCTTGCCTATCCTCAAAAACCCTCATTTTTTACGCGTAAAAGTGGGGATTTTTGATTTCTTCACACTTCTTCTCCTTTCCAGGGGAGAGGCAGGAGCCCGATTTGACCTCTTGGGGAGCCCCACCTATAGTTACGCTCCTTGCTGTGGAACGCACACGAAAGTGGTCGTACAGCATTACCTCCTAAATCAGGCCATTACCGCCGTTTTGACGTGCGCGTAGCCATGGACTAGATTTGGCGGTCTGCCCTTAAAAAGCCGGAGAAATCCTGGTCCCTTTTAAGTGCGCATCCGTACCTTGAGAACTCAACAGCGTGCCATAAGTCAATGCCAGAGAATGGCTTTAATAGTCATTCTCTAAATAAATACTTCAATGAAGTATGTACCAGATACTGTAAATATCACT
>Ga0194059_1001112_pt1 | contig 11684 bp, 8 predicted proteins | sample SepL6211m_MetaG_FD_163426 | JGI IMG/M metagenome (GOLD analysis project Ga0194059, IMG submission 163426) | Anoxic zone freshwater microbial communities from boreal shield lake in IISD Experimental Lakes Area, Ontario, Canada - Sep2016-L626-11m | ecosystem: Environmental > Aquatic > Freshwater >... | reverse complement strand
AAGGTTTCGGCGCCGGCGGCCCGAGCGGCGTCGGCAACCTCGCCTCTCGTTGCCTCTGGGCGACCGAGTGCAATTGCCTCGGCGATTGTTCCGGTCGTGAGGTGAGGTCGTTGCGGAACCCACGCCACGAGTCTGAGCCACGCCGTTGGGTCGACGTTCCGTAGATCTGTGTCGCCAATTGCAATACGCCCGCTGTCGGGGTGGTCGAACAGGAGTAACAGGCGGGCGATCGTGCTCTTGCCGATCCCGCTTGGTCCGACGATGGCCACCCGCTCACCCGGGACCAGCTCGAAGGTGGCGTTGTCGAGTACCTGTTGCGGTCGCGTTGGATATGCGAAGTCGACGTGTTCAAAGCGGATCGGCACGTCGCTCGGGCTGAGTGGCTCGAGCGATCCTCGAGCAAGTGGTGCGGTCTCGAGCGGCGTCAGGATGCGATCGGCTGCTGCGAGGCCGTCGGCACTGGCGTGGAATTGAGCAGCCGCGTTGCGTAGTGGGGCGTACAGTTCCGGCGCCAACAGCAGGATCAAGAAAGCCGGGGCGAAGGCCATCTGGCCTGCGACGAGGCGGATGCCAATCTCGACGGCAATCACGGCGGTTGCGAGGGTGGCCGCGAGCTCGAGCACGAGCGCCGAAAGAAATGCAATCCGGAGCGTACCGATCGTGTCGCGGCGGTACTCATCTCCCGTTTCCTCGAGCTTCTCGGCCTGTGCGGCCCCTCGATTGAAGGCGCGTAGAGTGGTCAGCCCTCGTACGACGTCAAGGAAGTGGGACGACAGGCGACCGAGGGCCTGATAGCGCGAGCGGGCCTGCGCTTCGGTGGCCTTGCCGATCAGGATTCCAAAGATTGGGATCAAGGGGATCGTCAGCAGCATGATTGCGGCGGACATGACGTCGAGAGTGGCCACGCGGATCAGCACGACGATCGGCACGATCACACCGAGCGCGAGCGCGGGAAGGTAGCGCGCGAAGTACGGATCCAGCGCATCGACGCCCTGCATTGCCGTGGCGGCGGTGGATCCACTCGACTCCAGCGTGTCGCCGGGGCGATCAAACAGCGCATACCGAATGAAGGCGCTGCGCAGATCACGGGTAGTGCTGGCCGCCGCGCGATGCCCCCCGGCCTCGAGTGCCCAAGCGATCATTCCACGCGCGAGCGCCACAAGAACCAGCAGGAGGAGCGGCAGGCTGATAGACGCAACAGGCCTATGCAGAAAGAAGATGCTGTTGACGACTTCAGCCAGCAGCGTCGCTTGAACAACGATTGAGATTGCGGTCAAAATGCCAAGCAACCCACAGACTCCGAGGAATCTGCGGGCACTTGGGGAGGTCCGAATCAGGCGCGGGTCGATCGGGCGCACGTACTAGTCACCACTGGTGTGTGGAGCACTGTCTTCTCCGAACGGCTTGGAGAGAAGCTCGATCGGATTCTTCAGAGGCGACAGATCGTCAGCGCTGAGCCGGTGTCGGAACACGTAATAGGTCCAGCCCTGATAGAGCAGGACGACAGGAGTCAGGATGATGGCCACGATGCTCATGACCACGAGCGTGTAGTGCGTCGACGATGCATTCCAGATCGTCAAGTTGAAGAGCGGGTTGGTGCTCGACACCATTACGCGGGGGTAGAGATTGAGGAACATCGTGGCGGTGATCAGTGCGATCGAGAGCGCCGTCGCCGCGAAGGCCCAGCCCTCGCGATGGGCGCGGACCAAGAAGGGAATCAGGATCACAAGTACGACCGCACTGATCGGGATGACGCCGGGCACGATCCCCGTCTCGTTGGCATCAAGAGCGTTGAGGTACGTCCAGCCGAGGAACGCAAAGACGACGACGGGGACGATGATCCCGATCCGCTTAGCGACGTTCCGGCACCGCTCCATCAGATCGCCCCTCGTGCGCAGGGACAGGAAGATGGCGCCATGCAAGGTGAAGATGCCGAAGGTTGCGAGGCCTGCAAACAAGGCGTAGGGATTGAGCAGCGTCAAGAGCGTTCCGGTGAACTCGTGGTCGGCATTGATTGGAACGCCATGGACGATGTTGCCAAATGCCACCCCCCAGAGGAGAGCAGGGAGTGCAGAGCCGAAGAAGATCGCACGATCCCACCAGGCGCGCCAGCGAACCGAATCGTGCTTGCCGCGATATTCGAACGCGACGCCCCGCACGATCAGAGCTACGAGGATCAGGAAGAGGGCGAGATAGAAGCCCGAGAAGAGCGTGGCGTACCACTCAGGGAAGGCAGCAAAGGTTGCTCCGCCCGCCGTCAGGAGCCAGACCTCGTTGCCGTCCCAGAAGGGGCCGATCGAGTTGACCAGGAGGCGCCGATCCTCTTCGTTCTTGCCGAGGAAAGGCAGTAAGATGCCGACGCCGAAGTCGAATCCTTCCAGCACGAAATAGCCGATCCAGAGAATGCCGATCAGCGCAAACCAGAATGTCTCGAGATTCCAGAAGCCAGTCATTGTCAGTCCTCCTAGTACGCCATGGCGATGTCGCGGGCGGGGACGGCCTCGTCAGGAGACTCGATCGGGGACGGAGCGGGCACGCTACGGGCGTAACGAAACATGAGCCAGCCGTCGACGACCGCGAGACCAGCGTAGAGCAAGGTAAATCCAATCAAGGTAACCGCGACTTCCCACATCGGCACCGATGGGGAGACGCTGTTGGTGGTCTTTAGGAGTCCCTGCACGGCCCAGGGTTGGCGACCCATTTCCGTGAAGATCCAGCCAGCGGCATTGCCGATGAAGGGCAAGACGATTGCCAAGGGCAATACTCGGATCACCCAGACATGACGTTCGATCGTACCGCGCCAAAGCAGGAACGTCCCGATCCCTGTGATCAGAGCTAACAACGTGCCCGCTCCGATCATCAGACGGAATGTCCAGTAGGTGACGCCGAGAATCGGCGCATAGTCACCAGGTCCATACTTCGCCGCTGCGGCTGCATTGAGGTCGTTGATGCCTTCGACGGTGCCATTCGTCGTGTTCGTGGCGAGGATTGAGAGGCCGTTGGGAATGGTCAGGTTGTAGATCGTACGGTCGGGACGCTGCTCGAACGGGGCGACGGCAAATAGCGAGAACGGAGCGCTCGATGTGGTGGTGTAGAGCGCTTCGGCGGCAGCCATCTTCATCGGCTGTTGCTGGACCATCAACTGAGCCTGCGCATGCCCAACCAGCATCGTCGCCATTGTGGCGACAAAGACCACGGGGACGCCGAGACGGAGCGCGTGTATAAACATGTCGCGATCACTCTTGCGTCGAATGTGCCAGGCCGCGACGCCAGCCACGATGACCCCAGCCGTTGCGAAGGCCGCGAGGATCGTGTGGGGGAAGGCCAGCAGCGTGGTGGAGTTCGTCAGCACGGCGGCGATGGAGGTCATCTCGGCGCGTCCTGTCTTCTGATTGACGACGTAGCCAACCGGATGCTGCATCCAAGAGTTGGCCGCGAGGATGAAGTAGGCGCTGAGCGTCGTGCCGACCGCGACGAGATAGATCATCGCAAGGTGAAGGCGCGGCTTGAGGCGACCCCAGCCGAAGATCCAGAGGCCGAGGAAGGTCGACTCGAGGAAGAACGCTGCCAGCGCCTCCATTGCGAGTGGCGCGCCGAAGACATCGCCCACGTAACGCGAATAGTCCGACCAGTTCATGCCAAATTGGAACTCTTGGACGATGCCCGTAACAACACCGATCGCGAAGTTGATCAACATCAGCTTGCCGAAGAATCGCGTCAGGCGCAGATAGTCTGGGTCGCCGGTTCTCATCCATCGAGTCTGAAACCACGCGACAAACCACGTAATGCCGATTGTGATTGGCACGAAGAGGAAGTGGTAGACGGTGATGATGCCGAATTGCCAGCGTGCCAAGTCAAGGGCGGTATTCATGGGCGAGTCCTCGTTATCACGTGGGGAAATACTGAACGGGCATGGCGTAAAGAGGCAAGAACTCGTACCTTTGCACCATCATTCAGCGGCAGTATGGGGAATTCACTGTTAAAGAACACCCTTGCAAACTACCGAAGTTATAGGTATTACGTCATAACAATATCGACGGTGAAATATTTCTATTCGTGATATTGCTTCGTGAGCAGGGCCTCGCGCACGCGCCGCTTGTGCTGAGGAAGGAAGTCTGCCGTCTGACTGACGATTTCGATTCGTGCGTAGAGGTCGTGCAGCGCAATGGGGGCAGCCTCGACGAGGCCAGCCTGCAGCCAGGGCGAGGCCATCATGCGACTTGAGAAGCAGCAGCCGCCGCCCGTGGCGGTGGCGTAGAGCGCGGCCGGCGTGCTGCCGACTTCGAGGCTGCCGCCAGGTGTCATACCCTCCGTCTCCAGTGCGTGCTCGACCGTGGCGCGGACGCCAGAGCCACGCGCCTGCCAGAGGATCGTGACGTCCTCGATCGAGATTGGACTGGTCGTCAGATCAGTGACGGGATTGCCAGCCGGTCGCAGCAGCAGAATCTCGTCGATCAGGATTACGCTGCGGTCTAGGTGCTCGGCGTTCCCGTACGGGGCGGCAGTCGTGACACCAATATCGATCCGGCCAGCGGTGACGTCCTCAACGATTGCGGCACCAGCATCGAAGGTGACCTCCACTTCGATCGTCGGGTGCTCGCGGGTGAGACGAGCAAGACGCGGCGCGATCAAGGGCGTTGCTGCCTCGGAGATGGCGATTCGGATCGGAGCGTGAGTGTCGGACAGTTCAGTCATGGCGCGATCGAGCGCATGGGCTACGGCACGGGCGTGGGGCAGGATCTTCGCGCCTAGCTCGGTCGGCAGTGTCTTGCCGCCGCGACGCTCATAGAGCGGCGCGCCGACGATTGATTGCAAGGCGCGCATCCGATTCGAGATCGCGGGTTGCGTCAGGTTGAGTGCACGCGCAGCCTGGCCAACGCCGCCCTCATCAATGACTGCGGCGAATGCGACGAGACCATCAGGGGGAAGACGTATCACGGTTATGAATGATAGTGCCGATTGCTGATACCACTCGGCTCGCGGAGTACGCTGAGCCTATGACACTGATCGCCTCTGCTCGCTCGACACCGAGTCTACTGCGACAGGATGTGCTGATCGACGGCCGTTTCCACGTTGTCACCGACGAGCCAGAACAGCTCGGAGGCACCGATCAGGGGCCAACACCACACGAGCTACTGGTCGCTGCGCTTGCCGCCTGTACAGCGACGGCAGTCTCGGCCTACATTCGCACGAAGCAGTGGGACGTCGGTGGCATGCGTGTCGATGTCGAGTACGAACAGAAGGCGGAGCCGCGGGAGTTTCGACTCAAGATCAACCTGGAGAAGCCGATCACCGACGCGCAGCGGGAACGCCTCGACAAGGTCGCCGCCAGTTGCGCGGTTCGGCGAGCACTGCTCGCGGGTTTCGAAATTCGCGAATGCATCGTGGCTGACGGCGTCGGAGACTGTGGCTAGTTGGCAGGTTCGGGCGCCAGCCGCACCGCTCGTCTAGTGGTACTCGTTCGATTGCGAAGCTCACTTTCGCACAGCAGGAGTTACGAGTAGGCTTCCGGCATGGCTATTGCACCCCGTGCAGAGATTAGTTCCCACGAACTGGAGACGCTGGCCTCAATTCAACGCCGCGTGCTCTGGCTCGCGACCCGCATGATCGACTACGCCAACCACGAGCGACCCTCGGGCGATGCGCTCAAGGTCGGCGGCCATCAGGCCTCATCGGCCTCGATGGTGACGGCGATGACCGCGCTCTATTTCCACTGGTTGAAGGCCGGTGATCGCGTTGCCGTCAAGCCGCACGCCTCGCCGGTGCTGCATTCGATCAACTACCTGCTCGGGCGTCTCGATCGCGACTACCTGACAAAGCTCCGTGATTTTGGTGGCCTGCAGGCGTATCCCTCGCGCACGAAGGACCCCGATCCGATCGATTTCTCGACTGGCTCCGTCGGTCTTGGCGCCGCCGCACCGCTCTTCGCCAGCGTCGTCGACCGCTACGTGGGCGCGCACTTCGATGTCCCACCCGGCCGTCGGTTTGTGGCGCTCCTCGGCGATGCCGAGCTGGATGAGGGCAACGTCTGGGAGGCGCTGGCCGACCCGGCTGCGCGCGGCCTAGGACAGCTGACCTGGATCGTCGACTTCAATCGTCAGAGCCTCGACCGCGTGATTCCTGGCGTGCGCTCGCAGGAATTTACTCACGTCTTCCGTGACCACGGTTGGCAGGTCGAGATCGTCAAGTACGGCTCGCGCCTGCGCGAGGCCTTCGCCTTGCCGGGCGGCGAGGCACTGGAGCGCCGCATCGACGGCATGCCGAACCCCGAGTATCAGAGCCTGCTGCGCAAGACCGGTGCCGAGATTCGCTCGCTTGTCGTGGATAACGCACCCGCCGGTGATCGCAAGGCGCTCGCCGGTGTCTTCGAGGCCTACGAGGATGCAGCACTGCCGGCTCTGATCGGCGATCTTGGTGGCCACGACCTCGGCGACATGATCGCCGCGCTCGAGCGCGCCGACGCAGATCCCGAGCGCCCGACGGTGATCTTCGCCTTTACCGTCAAGGGCTGGGGCCTACCGATTGCCGGTCATCCGATGAATCACTCGGCGCTGCTCTCGACCGCGCAGGTCGACGAGTTGCGCGGCGAGCTGGCTGACGCCATTGACGAATGGGCGGGCTTTGCTGCCGAAACGGCGGAAGGCAAGCTCTGCCTCAGCTCGGCCGATCGCCTAACCGAGCACAATGCCGCTGCGCCAGATCGCGTCGACCCCTATGCGATTCCACACGAGTTTGGTCCGGTCACCACGCGACCCGCCTCGAGCCAGGACGCCTTTGCGCGCGCCCTGCAAGACATCGCCAACGTCGATGAGGTCGCGCGCCACATCGTCACGACCAGTCCTGACGTCTCGATTTCGACGGGGCTCGGTGGCTGGATCAATAAGCGCGGTGTCTTTAGTCCCGAGATCGAAGCGGTCTACGAGATCGAGGATGCCGGCCCACTCAAGTGGGAGCCGACGCCGAAGGGCCAGCACATCGAGCTTGGCATCTCGGAGATGAATCTTTTTCTCTTGCTCGGTCAGCTCGGTCTTGGTGCCGAACTCCATGGCACGCAGCTCTTGCCGATCGGCACGGTCTACGACCCGTTCGTCTGTCGCGGCCTCGATGCGTTGATCTACTCGGTCTACTCGGGCGCCCGCTTCGTGTTCGCAGGTACGCCGTCGGGCGTCTCGCTGTCACGCGAGGGCGGGGCACACCAGTCGGCGATCACCGCCTCGATCGGTATGGAACTGCCGGGTCTGACGATGTGGGAGCCCTGTTACGCACTTGAGACGGAGTGGGTGTTGCTGCACGGATTGCGCGACATCGTGCGGGTGGATGGCGAGGCGCATTATCTGCGCCTGTCGACAACTCCGGTCGCTCAGGATGCCTTTACTGCGCTGTTGGAGCGAGTCGATCGGGCTGCACTGCGCGACGACGTTCTCGCCGGCGGCTATCGCCTCGTCGAGGCCGAGGCGGGTGGGCCAGGCTCGCGCGTCGTCATCGCAGCCTGCGGCGCAATGATTCCTCAGGCGCTTGCGGCTCGCGAGTTGCTGGCAGCCGAGGACATTGGCGCTTCGATCGTCAATGTCACGAGCCCCGACCGGCTCTTCCGTGCGCTCCGTACGCGCACGGGGGCGTTGCGCAACGGTCGTCTTAGCGATCCGTCGATCCTCGAACGACTGACGGTGCCCGAAGAGCGCGGCGTGCCGCTGATTACTGTGCACGACGCTGCTCCACACGCCTTGGCGTTCCTCGGGTCGGCCTTCTCCTCGCCCCTGATCCCACTCGGTGTCGATCGGTTCGGCCAGTGCGGTTCGCAGCCCGAGGTCTACGAATGGCTTGACCTCAGCGCCGAGGCCATCGCCGAGGCTGCGATCGCCGGTCTCTGGCGCCCCGAGCAGTAGTGGAACTACCTGCGCACGTCGCAGCCAATCGACGACAGTGGGACGCCTGGGCGTCCGACTACGTCGCGGCCGGCGAGGTCTCGTGGGCCGGTGAGCCGACGTGGGGTGTGTTCGGACTCCCCGAGACGGAGGTGGGTCTCCTGCCCGCATCGGTGGAGGGCCTGGACACCATCGAACTCGGGTGCGGTACGGGCTACGTCTCGGCCTGGTTGGCGCGCCGAGGAGCGCGACCGGTCGGTATTGATAATTCGGCCCAACAGCTAGAGACAGCGCGCCGGCTGCAGGCCGAGCACGGGCTCGATTTCCCGCTTCACTTTGGCAACGCCGAGGCGACGCCGTTTGCAGACGACTCCTTCGACCTCGCGATCTCCGAGTACGGCGCCAGCATCTGGTGCGACCCGTACGTCTGGATTCCCGAGGCTGCACGCATCCTGCGGCCGGGCGGCGAGTTGATCTTCCTCGTCAACTCAGTCATTGCCGTGCTCTGCCTCGGCGACGCAGAGACCGATATCGTCACGCCCACGTTGACACGGCCGCAGCGTGGCATGCACGTGTTCGAGTGGCCCGACGACGACTCGGTCGAATTTCACCTCACCCATGGTGAGCAATTGCGTGTGCTTCGCGAATGCGGCTTTGAGGTCGAGCAGCTGATCGAGCTCTACGCGCCGGTTGACGCCACGACGCGCTACACGCACATGACGGCGGAATGGGCAGCGCAGTGGCCCGTCGAAGAGGTCTGGCGCGCGCGGCTGCGTCGCTAGCGGGCGTAGCGGTAGGTCAGCGCGATCGAGGCGAACGCCACGCAGGCCAGCATGCCGATCGACAGTTCCGCGCCACGAGCGCTGTGAAAGATTCCGGCGAGCGCCGCACCAAGAGCGGCGGCTGGTCCCCAGCAGATGTTCATCAAAAAAGTGGCCTGCACCGAATCTCCGTTGCGGTCGTTGATGGAATCGGCCACGAGGGCAAGGCCAGGGCCTGTGATCGCCATCAACAATGCCCCGGTCACGGAGATCAGAACGATCGCCGGAACCTCGACAGCGAGGAGGGCCATGATGATCAACGCAATGGTGGTCAGCACGAGTGCGTAGAGCAGGGGAGTGCGTCGACCGAGGGTGTCGCTGAGGCGACCGATTACCGGGTTTGTGAAGACGTTGATGACGGCGATACCACTGAAGGCAAGGGCAATGGCGATGGAAGACGAACCCACTTCGTCGAGGCGATAGGCGGCAGAGACGACGAGGACGCCGATTGCGAAGCCAGGCAGGCTGGTGATCCAGAGTCCCATGCGCACACGAGGTGAACGAAGATGGCTCAGGATCTCCGCGAGTGGTGCGTGAGGTGTGGGTGGCAGTTTGGGCAGCCGCGATACGAGTGCAGCGACGACGAGTTGGCCAGCGGCGACCGCACCAAAGACCACACCGCGACCGAAAGCCTCCGCGGCACTCCCCAAGAGTGGTCCAAGTGCCGCGCCAGCAGAATTACCACTGTAGACGGTGCCAATCGCCTCGCCGCGATGCTCCTCACCTGCCAACTCACTCGCGATCGTCAGGGCTCCCGTGTAGACCAGCACCGCGCCAAACCCCACCAGGGCACGCCCAGCAAACAGGATGGTGGCTTGATCGACGAACGCAAACGTGGCCGTACCCGTCACGACGCAGATCGTTCCAACGAGCGTCGTCGCGCGTGGCCCCTTTGCCGAAGAAATCAGCAAACCGGGATACGCCCCGAGCATGTACCCGATGCCGTACGCGGCCACGAGTAGGCCAGCCGCAACGTGGCCAAGGCCGAGTTGACGGTCGAGCGATGGCAGCAGGGGTGCGAGCGCCGAGAAGAAAATGACTTCGGAGAGCGCAGCCAAGGCGCAAATCAGGACGATCAGGCGGGTGTTGGAAATTTGCATCAGCGTGATTCTACGGCGCGTCATCACCAAATGTAACGCGCGCTAAGGTGTCGGCATGAGCAGTATTCCGGCGCAGTTCCCCCGCGAGACCGACCGGCGGGGCTCGTTCGTCCGCCAGCCGAGCCGATTTCTCGACCACGTCTGTCCGAACGGCACGACGAACTATCCGGCCGAGGCAGGACGCTACGTGCTGTACGTCTCGTACGCATGCCCGTGGGCACATCGCGTGATTCTGACTCGTCGCCTAAAGCACCTCGAGGATGTCGTGCCGATGGTCGTTGTCAATCCGTACCGTGACGAGCGCGGCTGGGGGTTCGGCGATCCCGTCGGTTCAAAGACCGATCCCTGCGAGGGCTTTCGTTTTCTCTCGGAGGCCTACGCGATTGCGGACCCGACCTACGACGGGCGTGTGACGGTGCCGACGATGTGGGACCTGCAGACGCGCACGATTGTCTGCAACGAATCCGAGCTGGTGATGCGCATGCTCGACCGGGCCTTCGACGCCTTTACCGATGTGCGGCTGGACCTGCGACCCGACGCGTTGCAGCCAGAGCAGGATGCGCTCGCAGAACGCATCTACGACGCAGTCAACAACGGGGTCTACCGCTGCGGCTTCGCCACCACTCAAGAGGCCTATAACGAGGCTGTCGCGGCACTGTTCGCCATGCTCGACGAGCTCGACGGTCGCCTTGCGACCCGTCGCTACCTGATGGGGGCGGAGATCACCGAGGTCGATTGGCGCCTGTTCACAACACTGATCCGCTTTGACCCGATCTACGTTGGTCACTTCAAGACAAACGTCCGTCGCATCGCGGACTACGCCAACCTTGGCCCGTACCTACGAGACCTCTACCAGCAGCCGGGCATTGCCGAGACCGTCCGGGTTGATGAAATGAAGATTCACTACTACACGACGCATCTGCAGCTCAATCCGAGCGGCGTTATTCCGGCTGGTCCGGTAGTCGACTGGGACGAGCCCCACGGTCGAGCGCGACTGAGCTAGACCTCTCGTTGGGAAAACGAGAAAGCCCCGCCGGAGCGGGGCTTTCAAGAGAGCGGATGATGGGGCTCGAACCCACGACCTTCGCCATGGCAAGGCGACGCTCTAGCCAACTGAGCTACATCCGCGTGGCGGTGAGTATAGAACAGGCATTCCGCAGGGGGCGCGATCACCGCGTTCTCCCGTCGGGTTTAGGAGCGAATCGGGGTGGTACCGAGTGGGAAGGGCAGTCAAGCGGAGGGGATTATCGATTGCTGGGGCCACACCATCTACCCGTGGTGTCAGTCTGGGTGCCGAGGTGCCAGTACAGGTAGGCTGCTCCCATACGGGCAAACGATCGTCCCGTCTATCGCCGGAGGAGAACTCGCATGTCGGAAGAGACACCACCTGTCGTTCGCGCGCCACGTGGCACAACCCTGAATTGCCAGGGGTGGCTACAGGAGGCTGCGCTCCGCATGCTGATGAACAACCTCGATCCGGACGTGGCCGAGGCGCCAGAGAAGCTCGTCGTCTACGGCGGCACCGGCAAGGCCGCTCGTTCGTGGCCGGACTTTCATCAGATCGTGGCGACCCTCAAGCGCCTGGGTGATGAGGAGACCATGCTGGTCCAGTCTGGTCGCGTCGTTGGCGTCTTTCCGACGCACCGGCTGGCGCCGCGTGTGCTGCTCGCCAACTCGTTGCTGGTACCCGAGTGGGGGACGTGGGAGGAGTTTCGACGGCTCGAGGCGATGGGTCTGACGATGTACGGCCAGATGACGGCCGGCTCGTGGATCTACATCGGTTCGCAGGGCATCGTTCAAGGCACCTACGAGACGTTTGCCGCCATCGCTGAGCAGCGCTTTGGTGGCTCGCTGGTCGGACGTGTCGTGCTGACGGCTGGGCTTGGCGGCATGGGTGG